>JAESFG010000207.1_pt1 | contig 161777 bp, 141 predicted proteins | sample 9269371 | NCBI WGS metagenome assembly JAESFG01 (sample SAMN14506227, study PRJNA617093) | algae metagenome | isolation source: Aetokthonos hydrillicola CCALA 1050 (B3-Florida) and co-occurring... | place: USA: South Carolina | collected 2013-01-01 | reverse complement strand
ATTAATAATAAATTGAAGCTAATAAAACGAAATGGATTTGGCTTCAGAAATTTTCGCAATTTTGAAATTAGAGCTTTACTTTCTTGGCATTATGATATTAATTTAGCACGTTAAGTACGCAAGAGCCGTTTTCTTCGGAATAAAGGAACTGCTGTGAAAGGTTAATATCCGAAATCTGATCGCCAATCTCCATACTTCCACTTGTTATAATCTTGGCTACAACACCAGTTTGTGTGTGTTTAAAATGCTTTTGTAGCAGAGAAAGCAGAGCAATATCTTGTTCTCCTGTCTCTGGGTTGACATGAATATTTAAGCAACGATTAATTCGTGCTGTGATAGCAATCCTTGCTGTACCAATTTGCATTTCTTGTCCTACCCAGTCGAATTCTTCCCAAGCAGATACACCTTCTAAAACAATATTAGGGCGAAAACGGCGTACATCTACTGTTTGTCCAGCTAGCTCACTCAAATGGTTAATGGTTGCTTGACTAACTATGGAAATATGCGCTGGTTCTCTGTCAGGATAGCGCGTTTTTCCAAACTCTCCTACAAATTGTAAGGGTGCGCGCTCAGGATGTCTCGCTGCGTGAGTAGGATGAATTGCTGCTAAGTATCCCGTGAAAAATGCAGCAATGCGATCGCGTCCACTTGGGCTTACGGTATCGGCTACCAATAACTCCACTCCGTCGCGTTTCACTGTCAAAGTGTTAATAGCAGCATCATAGTAACTATCTAAGGCTCCTAGTGCAGACCAATCGTTTTGTGTGATGAAGTGTTTCTTCTTCATCCACGGTACATCATAACAAGAGTGATGGAGCGAGTCTTCCTCTTGATACATTAAGGCAAAAGTGCGATCGCCAGGAATGCCATGTCCAACTTGTAACAAAACGCGATCGCACTTCTGGGGTGATAACCCTTTGACGGGATAAATAAATAATTGCTGAACGTGAATATTGTTCATCGTTTATGTGTTAGCGGCTCGTTATAACAAGAAACCAAACGATTATCAACTTCATACTAACCGCTAACACTAGAATTTTGGGAACTGGGAGTAACTTTTGGCGTCAAGCTACGGAATTGAACCCCTCTCCGGTCTAAAGACACGGAGATTCTGGTAAAACATTACCCCTCAGCTTTTAACCCTACTGGTTTATCTGGCTGAGTAGTTTTCACCTTGTTAGAGATCCGCTAAGCGGGGAGAATGAGTCTTCCCACGTTCAGACGCGCTTACTTGATTCGCGGATTGTTTGAAACGCTCCCAAGCCTCTAGCAGGGTTGGCTCCATCCCCGGATACTGACAAGCAGCATCCTGCAATGAGAGCGTATTTTCCTCATTAACGTATCTACTCAGATAAGCACTAAACAGATCCCGATGCATTGTAACACCCGTTGCATCATAATGAACCCGAAGAGACAATGACTTCTTGATGCGAGTACCGTCTAAATGAGTCTGGGAGAGCGCTGTATCTATCGTAGAAAACTTGATGAATGAACCACCAGCATTCTCGGCTTTGCGCTTCAATTCAGATTGTACAAATCCAGGTGACTTGGCAGAAATAGCTTTACCGTAACGCTTCTGCCATCCTTTAACGCTAACATTTTCAGTCTTTATGTTCTTACCATGCCGTAAAATCTCATTAACCACTTTGCGGTTTTGAGACTTAGCGTAGGCACTCTTTTTGCGTTGTAGTTCACGTTTTTTGTTGGCAAGTTTGCGATAATTAGCAGATTTTTTCCACTGACGTTTACCCTTTTTAACCTTACCTTTCTTGGTGATGGTTCTACGTCCACGCTTGCCCTCAAAGTCAGGATGGTAATTATCAGGATTGTTAACCCGTTGTGAGCGTTGCATTTTGCGTTGAATAGCTCTAATTTCACGCTCCATTGTGGGTACACCTTCCGCGAAAGGTAACAACCCTGCATGTTCATCTCCCACATAAGCAATGTTGGAGATGTTCAAATCAAGTCCTACAATCCCATTTGAAACATAGTTGTTTTCTTTTTGGTAGGGTTGACCTTCATTGATTAACTGAACATACCAGCGACGTTTCCCGTTTATTTCTCTCCAAAGCAAGCGAACATACTTGATAGGAGAGTTTAAACCGTGTTGAATAACTAGGTTGTCTTGGTCAATGATTGGGTCTATTTTTAGACCAGTCCAAACAACCTGATTATCTTTCCAGCGTAAACCCTGTTTGTTTGTTTTACCTTCAACAGATTTAAAGCGTGTTGGAACTTTGAATCTGACTTTCTTGGCTTGTCCAAACAACACTTTCTCGCTTGCTTTAAATGCACGAGTAGCAATTTTTTGGACAACCTGAGCATCTATCTTTTCAGTAATCCACTTGGAATTATTTGCAACGATAGATGCGTAAGCCTGAATATCAAAATCAGAGTACCTATAAGCTTTTCTTGCTTCAGTGAAAGCCTCACTACGCTTTTTCTTTTCGTTCCTAGATATCTTCTTGGCTTGCTTGTAAGTGTCGGAATTCTTGACCAACTCCATTCTGATTATTGCTTCATTCAAACAAGCATTGTAAAGCTGTCTGGCTGCTTGAAACCGTGACAATAACTCAGACTCTTGAGAATTATCAACCTTTAAAGGTATCTCTGTAATGAAGCTTGGCGTAGAATTCCTTGCCACTTGACATTACCCCCTATTTCTTTGCTAGAGTAAGCTTAGTATAACATGTGATTCTAATATGTCAACAGGTAAAGGTATAAAAAGAACAAGAAATAAACCGGTTCTATATAATTCCCTGAAAAAACAAAAATGTATCTGGCTAACAGAGGAACTTTGGGAGATCTTGCAAGAAGAATCTGTCAAAAATAAGTTGAGCTATAGCGAGTACATAGAAAGAAAATTAAGAGAATGTCACGGCAGATAAATGAGCCAGTGCGTTGGGCGGCGAGCCGAAGACAGTTGCATCTGGCGTCTGCCCGCGTCGCCTTTCCACCCCGATATAAATACCAGAGGAGTGTTAATTCCTTTAATTCCTTAACACTCCTCTTTCGGGGCTATCAGGCTTCCCGTACTATTTAGGTATAGACCTCCGACAGTTAGTAAAAACACCACATATGCTACAGCTTGTACGACATAAAGATGTTGCCTGTAGCCAAATAAAGATTTTAAAATGACACCAGGAAACTGTTTATCTGGTAAAATATCTGATGTGTTCCAAACCAATGGACCTAAAATACAAGAATGAACTGTGCTAAACTGATCATAAAAGAAGCAAAGATTGTTTGATGCGTGACGAGTTAGGTTCAGAGTAGCAACAGCTTCGTCAACGTTTTTCAAGGATGTAACTACCAAGCCTGCAACAATTAATACTAATAAAACACCCATCACTTGGAAAAATTGGCTTATGTTGATTTTGACACCCAACTTGAATAAAAGCACACCTATTGTAGCAGCACCAGCAAGACCAGCGATCGCGCCGATGCTAGGAATAAGTCCTTGTTGAAAATTGGCAGCAATAAACAGAACAGTTTCAAAGCCTTCTCGTACAACAGCAACCAAAATTAAGCTAAAAACACCCCAACCAGCATTTAGATTTTCTTGTAAGGCAGATTGTACTGCTCCCTCAACCTCAGCTTTCATAGATTTAGCTTGTTTGGTCATCCAGATGAGCATCCAACTCAGCATCGCGATCGCTAGTATGCTAAATACACTTTCCAGGATTGGCTCTACCACAGACGTATACTGAGGATTAGCTGTACTCAGTGTTTGAATCAACCAACTGAAGAGCAAGCCTATTAAAGCACTAAGAACAATACCAACACCAACACCAGCATATACCCAACGGTTAAGACGAGATTGTTGAGCTTTGTTGAGCAAAGCGAGGACAATCCCAACGACAAGAGCAGCTTCTACTCCTTCTCGGAGTGTAATGATAAAAGTAGGTAAGGCAGTACTAAGATTCATGGTTTTTAGTTGTGAGTCATGATCCTAAGGTACTGTATCTTATCTAGATTGATGATGTGTTCATTGCAGAGATGTTAGTAGCTTGGCAGGCAATTGAGGAAAGAGGAACCTGTTTTTTTCGTTTTTGGTTGATATGGTTAAAAATGTTTTTCACTTCTTTAATCGAGAGGTGTTGCTGCTTACTAACTTGCTCAACATTAGAACACTTCACTTGGGTGTAAATGCGCTCCTCATATCTTTGAGTATACTTTCTACGCCAATCAATAAACTCTAAACGTTCTGTAATGTAGCGCTGGCAAACTTTACAGTAAAATTGGCGACGCGGTAACTTGAGATAAACGTCTTGACCACAATATGGCAAGTCTTTGACAAGAATTGGTCGTGTTTGATGTAGTTCTTCCGTGTATGTGTAGCAATATTGGCACTTAATTCCCTTAGCAGAAATACTTAACTGCAATAGTACTGCATCATTCAGATTATTCTGAGACTCTACGACTACATCAGGTAAATTCAATAAGTTTGTTAAGCAAGAATCCATTGTAAAAAAGTTATTAGGCACTATCAATACGTAACAAATTAGCGACTTGAACACTTAGTATTTTCATCTCCAGGGTTGTAGTTAATATATCAAGCTATACTACTTTTTAAGCCCTGGTTGTCTGCAACACTAATAAGCCTTAAGTGAAAGTTTTTAGATACGTTTATGGGAGTAGAAAGGTTTGCTTATCTTTTTTTGAAAATTTGAAAATTATTAGCTATTGAATATTATTTTAGCACTTTAAGCACTTTATCGGTGCTAAAGTACAACAATTTATTTTTTTGTTTTAGTTCAAGGTAAGTCTTAAGATTCCTCTACTTTGAGCGAACAATTTTTCTTTAAAATTCTCTGACAAGGAGGTAGGTAGTAATCATTTCATAGGTGGTCATTTGATACTTGATTATGATAACAATGATATCCAAAATATATCTCTTAATTGGAAGAGAAAAATCCGTATTTTCAACTAGTGATATCATTCCTGAGTTATTAATACTTTTATAAGTAAAACATATCACCATTACAAATCAATTTAAGATGTGTTTATTGTTTTGACAACATGGAAAAAATTTCCAGATTAAATCATAACAATAAATTATCTTTAATGTATTGATTTTTGGTTTTTAAATTGCTATTTTATACGTAGACGGGTTAAAAAGATTCGTTGCAAAATACCAATATATAGTTTAAAATTTTCAGGAGTAAAACAATGAGTAACATGAATAGAATGGGGGTTCTGTTTAAAGAACTTTGTGATGAGGATATAGCTTATGTTTCAGGAGGAATCAGTGCATCCTCAAAATTATTAATTAATAGTGATGGGACTGGGACTGGAACTACAACTATTACAAATCTGGACGGTATAAGTACAGTTCAAACTGTCACTTTTAAAAATGATCAAACTAACACATCTACTTCAAGTCCAGTATACACAACAGTGAAATCGATCTTGAGTAGATTGTCACCTATAGAGGAAATACAAGCTGTAGTTTCTATTTAACAATCCGCTACTCGATAGAGTACTTTGAAAAAGTGAAAGAGCATTTAAATCTGAGTATCAAAATAAGATACTCAGATTTTTCTTATTTTGTGAATGGTTGATCTCTAGCTTCCTAAAAATCAAACAAGAGTCCTATATACTAACCTGTACATGAGTCATAAAAGTTTCTTTTTTGTCGTTAATTATTGAGTATGCGTAATAGTTGAACTAAAAAACAGAATTTACAATTATCCTGCATCGAAGGGTATTAGTGTAAAAATAATTTTTTAAAATTTCGAGTCATAGCACTACTGCGTAGGTTTTCGAGAATTGTAGGTTAGCTAAACTCAAAAAATCTCCATAAATGTTGAGTTTCGTTCCTTGACTCAACCTACCTTCAAGTTGAGTTTTTAGCAAAACCAGCACAGTATTGCGAGACATCGTGTTGATGTGCTTGTCCTAAAAAAAGAGTAGCCTATCGATTCATAACTCAATTTACAAATGATGCGAATATGGAATTTATTAACTCATACCATAGCATAAAATTCCAGATTCATCTCTAGTTTAAAACTATAAAATTTAGAATTTTCTAAAAGAAAAATTTATAAAAAAATATGATATTTCTTATAAAAAATGTAAAAAAAAATTATCAAATAACAAATAAGCACCATTTTTTCCGGATAAAAAAAATGGTGCTTTTCTATTTTTTTTAATCGAAAAGTATTGACTTTTATTATTGAAATTGATATTCTATTTTTGGGTGGTAAACCTAAAGAAAATTTTGGTTTTCAAAAACCAGAATAAAGCATAGAATTCCCAGGAGTAGAGCAATGAAAATGGTTAATACAAACACCACAGAAGTTCTTTTTGAAAATCTTTCAGAAGAAGAAACAGCTAGCGTTACAGGAGGACGAGGTATTGTAGCTCTTGCTGACGCTCGGGCAGATCTTACTAACAATGTTGGAGGTGTAACTTACGCCACTACTTATACAAACGTTGTGGATCAAGGTACTCACACATCAACTTCTATCGCTAGCTCTGGTTCACTAGCTTTCGATGACACTAAAACAGGTGCAACATCTGGTTCACGCTCACTTGACAAAATATTCGGCATTACAGCACCATAGATTATTATGAAGTTTTACTAAAAGCACAATAAATCGAAGCTCTTTAGTAATCTTTCTGCTAGTAATCTTTCTGCTAGTAATCTATAACCACCCTAGTAAAGGTAGGGTGGTTTTGTTTATCAAAGGATAAAAGATATATTTCATCATCTTTATAAACGCTATAAACGCTTTAAATTAATTTAAATGATTTTTTGCAATAGCGAACACTGCAGTCTTCGGCAGCTCATACCATTTCACAAAAAATTTGATACAAATATAGGTTGGGTTGAGGAACGTAGACGCACCTGGCGGGTCACCCAACACCTCAAAGCCTTTCCTTTGTTGGGTTTCACTTCGTTCTACCCAACCTACCCATCTGTTTCATTCTTTTCTAGAATTGGTATCACATAAAATCAGAACACTAAAATCCTCGATTTTAGCGAAATACGTATCTTGAGTTCTGAGTCAAGTACTTTTACTGAAACCCTTTCTAGAAGCTTCTGGGATCATAGCTAGAAATTCTCGAAGTCACTCAAGTAGATGAGCTTGAGTTATCACGTCGGTAAAGAAACGAAATATAGATTTGGACAGTCGTCGCTCAAAGCTTTCCAAGAATTCTCGCGTGCCTAATCCATCCCGTAAATATAGAATGACACTAGAGATTTATTGTCGCATTCCTCTTGCGATAAGTTTAGAGGGAATTTTCTTGCAACCAACCCTTAGCCTGATTTCATATCTGCAAAACTTGCCCAAGCCGCCAAAACACCGAAAGCGCTAAATGCCCAGAGTAGGCGATCGACATTGTGAGTAATATTCTAAAACGGTGAACAGGCTTTACCTCTAAATGCCAAGGAATAAGATGCAATAGATTAAAGAATCTAAACAATAGAAACATACTTGCAACAAAAAGGCCTAGCATTTTGATTGCAACCATGATCATATTTGATTGCTTGGCAAACTCCGCCCAAGCGGAATATATCTCTGATCCTCGCACCATAAGAAATCCTCAGTTGGTGTTCAAGAAACAACTATTGACGATGGGGAAAAATCTTAAATTAATTAAGTTCTTTCCCATTTCTTGGTAAATGGGAAGCCCTGATACTTTACATGTTTTTCACACTATACGAGCATACATAATTTTCTTCTAAAGATCTACTTTTATTGAATGAATAAGCTTATCACCTTAAATTAAAATCATAAGAAAAAGTTATAAAAAAGCACCTCACTATAGTGTAAAAGTTATAAAAAATACATCAGTTCGTCTATTCTTAATCAAAAAAACTGAAAATTCACGGAATCTTTATTATGATCCATGTCAAAAATAGTTACAGTGAGGTAATTCGAAAAACAAAATTACTGAATACGTAAAAAATAGCGAGCTATAATATACAACCGCATACTTTGAACAGGGAATAATGCGATGAGATAGCTTGCGAACACAAACGCGGGAGAAAGAGCAGCAAAATCTTGGTTACTGCCTGTTCCAAAATTTTCTTCCGGACAGGACTCAAAAAACGGAGAAAATCTGTCCATGTAAATTGTACTGTCGCTCAAAAATCACACGCATGAGGTTACGCTTTTTTCTACTCAGCGTTATTAGTATTGTGCTGCTATGTTCTCAAGCAAAAGCCGCAAGCCTGGAATCTTGGCATTTTGATCCTACCCAAAATCAGCTTGACTTAACCACAGATTGTGGTGTTCAACCAAGAGCTTTTTTAATTAATAACCCAACAAGACTTGTTATTGATCTACCGGGAACCCACCTAGATAATAATACAATTCATCAAAGTTTAGGGACGTTAGTGAGGGCGATTCGTGTTGGACAAATGGATTCCAAGACAAGCCGATTAGTTATAGAATTAGCACCTGGTTACACCATTTCCCCCCAAAACGTAATATTTAGAGGAGATTCATCTTCTCACTGGGTGGTGAAATTATCCTCGATTGAACGAGTAGCTATCGAGAGCCCACAAGTCTTGAGTCCAAACACGACACTAGAAGAACAGAAGATTCCCGTACAAATCAGTAATGATTCAACCTTTGCTGGGATCGTATCTTTAGGGAAGGAAATGTCCCAGCTATCCTCTCAGGTTAAAACATTAATGGCTCGCTACAACTTCCTCTCGCCAGGAATGTTTTTTTTAGACTTGGATACAGGTAACTATTTAGATATCTATGGAGAAAAGGTATTTTCTGCTGCTAGCACGATTAAGTACCCTATTCTGATTGCTTTGTTCCAGGACGTAGATGCAGGAAAAGTCAAGCTTAATGACACCTTAGTTCTGCGAAGGGACTTAAAAGCTGAAGCCCAAGGTTCAGGAGACTTGCAATTTAAACCTGTTGGCACTCGACTCAGTGTTTTAGAAACAGCGACTAAGATGATTACCATCAGCGATAATACCGCTACTAATATGATTATTGATCGTTTAGGTGGTAAGGCTAAGTTAAATCAGCGTTTTCGCAGCTGGGGTCTGCAAAACACTACTATTCGCCATCTATTAGGTGATTTTAAGGGAACTAATACAACCAGTGCTAAAGATTTGGTGCGACTGTCAGTATTAATTGCTAATAATAAGTTGCTTAGTAATACAAGTCACTCCAAAGTTATGGAGATAATGCATCGTGTCGAAAATAAAAGTTTACTCCAAGCTGGTCTTGGTAAAGATGCAGTGTTTGCTCACAAAACAGGGACTCTTGGAGTTCTTCTTGCAGATGCAGGTATTATTGAGTTACCAGCAGGTAGGCGTTATTTAGCAGGGATTTTTGTGAAAAGACCTTTCGACGACCTCAGAGCCAAGGCTTTTATCAGTCAAGTTTCTAGGCTTGTCTATAGCTATCTGCTAGCCCAGCCTAGCGTTACCCGCTTACCGTAAAAATTGCCCTCATCCCTAACCCTTCTCGCAATTTTGGGAGAAGGGGAACTAACGGTATGTCTCCCCTCTCCCATCCCTCTACGGTGTACAGTGTTAGATCATAGAAATATTTGGGAATTTTAAAGGTAACCCAAAAAATTCCTCTCGGCAAGTTCTATGCTCTCCATCACTGACTCTGTGTCTGAGCCACCGTTCCACCTACCTGGTTACACCCTAGTCGAGCAGATCTATCAGGGTTCTCGTACTGAGGTTTATCGAGCGATTCAAACAGATCAACAGCGCCCGGTGGTGATTAAGGTGTTGCGGCGCGAGTACCCCAGCTTCAGCGAATTGGTACAGTTTCGCAATCAGTTTATGCTCCTGCGGGGTGTCACCGATGCCCACAAAGAACACCAACCTGTAGCGGGAGTTATTGAACCCCTGAGCCTGGAACCTGTGGGGAATGGCTATGCCCTGGTGATGGAAGATTTTGGGGGGATTTCGCTCAATCACTATGCCCATCAGCGCCCCTTGGACGTAATCGAAGTGCTGGCGATCGCTGTTCAAATCGCGGAAATTTTACATGATCTGCACCGACATCGTATTGTTCACAAAGATCTTAAACCCGCCAATATTCTAATTCATCCCGACTCAAAACAGGTCAAGCTGATTGACTTCAGCATCGCCTCCCTGTTACCCAGGGAAACTCAGGAAATCCAAAACCCAAATCAGTTGGAAGGAACCCTAACGTATCTGGCTCCCGAACAAACCGGGCGGATGAATCGTGGGATTGATTATCGCGCCGACTTCTATGCGCTGGGCGTAACGCTGTATCAGTTGTTGACCGGGCAGTTACCATTTCAATCAGATGACCCGATGGAGTTAATTTACTGTCATCTGGCGAAGCGCCCCACAGAGGTGCATCATCTCAATCCGTCAGTGCCGCCGATGCTCTCGGAGATTGTGTTCAAACTGATGGCAAAGAATGCAGAAGATCGCTACCAGAGTGCGCTGGGCTTAAAGCATGATCTGGAAACCTGTTTACATCACCTAGAAACATCACAGCAGTTGATCGAGTTTACGTTGGGGCAGCGGGATCTCAGCGATCGCTTTTTGATTCCAGAAAAACTCTACGGTCGTAAAGCAGAAGTTCAGCAGTTATTGGCAGCTTTTGATCGCGTCGCCAATGGCAAATCAGAACTCATGCTGGTGGCGGGATTTTCTGGTATTGGTAAAACCGCTGTGGTGAATGAAGTGCATAAGCCGATTGTCCGGCAACGGGGCTATTTTATCAAAGGTAAGTGCGACCAATTTAATCGCAACCTTCCCCTTTCAGCCTTTGTCCAGGCATTGCGGGATCTGGTGGGGCAATTGCTGTCTGAATCGGATGCTGCCTTGGAGCAGTGGAAAAGCCAAATTCTTACAGCCGTGGGTGATAACGGGCAAGTCCTGATCGACGTGATTCCAGAATTGGAGCAGATCATTGGTAAACAGCCTGCAGCTCCCGAATTGTCAGGCAGCGCTGTCCAAAACCGGTTTAACCTGCTATTCCAAAAGTTCATTGAGGTTTTTACCACTCGAGAGCATCCCTTGGTAATTTTCCTGGATGATCTCCAGTGGGCAGATTCCGCCTCGCTTCAGCTGGTAAAACTGCTGATGAATGACAATAGTTATCTGCTAATGCTAGGCGCTTATCGGGATAATGAAGTCTCGCCCGTTCATCCCTTCATTTTGACCGTAGAAGAACTTAAAAAAGCTCAGAAAACGGTTAATACTATCACGTTATCACCGCTAAGCTTGCACGACTTGAATCATCTTGTCGCAGATACGTTAGCTTGTTCGACTGAACTGGCTCAACCCCTGAGTGAGTTAATTAATCGCAAAACCCAAGGCAATCCCTTTTTCATCACCCAATTCCTCAAAGCAACACATACAGAGGGTTACATCACCTTCAATCAGGATCTACGCTATTGGGAATGTGACATTGCTCAAATCAGTACCGTGGCAATCACCGATGATGTAGTAGAATTCATGGTGCAGCAGTTGCAAAAATTGCCACCAGAAACCCAACATGTGCTGAAATTAGCAGCTTGCGTGGGAAATCAATTTGATTTGAATACGCTGGCGATCATTTCTGAACAATCGGAAACAGAAGCCGCAACTGCACTGTGGAGGGCGTTGCAAGAAGGCTTAATTATTCCTATTTCTGAAACCTACAAGTTTTTCCAGAGCCATGAGACTCACACGACTCAACAGAATATTGCTGTACCCTACAAATTTCTGCACGATCGCGTCCAACAAGCTGCTTACTCTCTCATTCCTGAGACTTTGAGACAATCAACTCACTTTCAAATTGGCAAACTTTTGCTAGCTAATGTTTCCCTAGAAGAACAAAGTAGCAAAATTTTTGCGATCGTCAATCACTTAAATGAGGGCTTTGAACTTCATCAAAGTCAGGAAGAACATTCAGAACTTCTCCAGCTAAACTGTATTGCAGGAAAAAGGGCTAAGGAATCTACTGCTTATGGCGTTGCTGTCAACTACTTTACAATGGCTAAACGCTTGTTATCTTCAGATAGCTGGCAGCAATGCAATGAAAAGTCTGTAGAAGTTTATTTTAATCTGGCAGAAGCTAAATATTTGTCGGGAGATTTCTCATCTTCTATGGCAATTATTGAAACGATCTCTACTTTTGCCAAAAAACCAATTGAAAAAGCTGAAGCCTTTAACCTGGCGATTCAAATGTTCACGTTGCAAGGAAAGTACCTCCAAGCACTCCATTATGGACAAAAGGCATTGTCTTGCCTGGATTTTGATTTATCAGAAATCGACTTATCGGAGAAACTTGAATCTTATCAGCGTGAGATTCAGATGAAATTGGCGAATCGCCAGCCCGATCAGTTAGCAAATGAACCAGAAGCAACTGCTCCAGATAAACGCCTAATTATCAAGATCCTGAATAATTTAATTGTACCCGTTTATGTTCTACAAAAGGGAGAGTTATACTTTTTCGTTGCATTATCGATGGTTTTAGTATCTCTGAACTTTGGCGTGATAGCTGAGTCCGGAAACGGATTTTCAGCTTATGGAATGTATCTGGGACATTATCACCGTGACTATCAATCTGGCTATGAATTTGGAGTACTTGCGGAAAGTTTAGCCAAACGATTCAAACAAGCAGATAATTTATGCAAAGCTTGTTATATGTTAGGGAATAATCTCCTTTCTTGGGTGCGTCCCTTACGTTGCTCACTGCCTATTTTTGATAAAGGATTAGTCGCTGGACTACAATCTGGGGAGATGGTTTTCTCTGGTAATCTTTTAATGTACAAGCTGCTCAATTCGTTTTATGCAGGAGACAGCGTATTAGAAGTTCAGCAAAATCTTCCTGAATATTTAGAATTTTCTGCCAAGAAACTCAACTATCAACTTGCCGTAGATGTCATCTCTGGATTAAAAATTTGGCTCTCTAACCTTACAATGAGTCGTACAGAGAATCTCCCAACTGAGCAGCAGCATCTTGAGGTGTGCAAGAGCAACAATAGCGACTATGCAATTTGCCACTATTTGCTTCTAAAAACTAAGGTCTTATGTTTTTACGGGCGTTATGCAGAAGCAGTGGAATCAGCTCAGAGGGCTGAAGACCTTGTTGGCACTATTACTGGAAAATATCAAGTCGCAGCTATCAATTTTTATCAATCTATTGCTATAGCTGAATATTGTCGGACTCATTTTCTAGGTTTAGACAATAGTCATATACAAAAAGTTAAATCAAATCAAGCGCAGCTAAGTTTATGGGCAGCGAGTTGCCCGGAAAACTTTGCTCATAAGTGCACTTTAGTGAATGCGATTTTAAGCATTTTATCGGGACAGAAGTCTGAAGCAATTGAACTGTTTGATCGCGCTATTTCTCTTGCTAAAATCAACGGCTACCTCCAAGAAGAAGCCTTAGCCAACGAACTTGCAGCTAAATTTTACCTAGAGTGGGGTAAAGAAAAAATTGCAGCAATCTACCTGCAAGAAGCTTACTACTGCTATGCCCGCTGGGGAGCTAACGCCAAAGTCAATGACCTAGAGCAACGCTATCCCCAACTGTCACGCTCGATTTTGCAAGCTCAACATAGCCAACAGACGATTTTAGAAACGTTGGCTACCATATCGGCTCCTACCTATTTATACCCCGCTACCAGCAGCAAAAGTTCTTGTAGCAGTAGTATCAACACCACGCTCGATTTTGCTACCTTGCTGCAAATCTGTCAAACCCTTTCCAGCACGATTGATCTGGATGAATTGCTGAGCATCCTCACCCAAACCATGCTGCAAAACTCTGGCGCAGACAAATGTGCTCTGATGCTCTGTCGGGATGGACAATGGCAAGTTCGGGTCATCGCGGATCTTGAACAAACGACTCTGCAAGTCGCTCCACTAGACACCACCACCACTGTTCCTGTCAAACTCATCCAGTATGTTAAAAACACGATGACCATCGTTGTCGTAGATGCGCTAGAGACTGATCTCCCAGTGGTAGGTGAGTATCTGCATTACCATCAACCTCAGAGTGTACTGTGTATGCCAATTCTGCGTCAGGGCAATTTAGTTGGCATTTTGTATCTGGAAAATCAGACAACTCGTGGCATTTTTTCCAGTGATCGCATCCTTGTACTCAACTTTCTGTGCACTGAAGCGGCCATTTCTCTCGAAAATGCCCGCCTCTATCAACAAGCTCAAACCTATGCCCAGCAACTAGAACAATCCCAGCTGCAAATTGTGCAAAGTGAAAAAATGGCATCGTTGGGCAATCTCGTTGCAGGCGTTGCCCACGAAATCAATAATCCCATTGGTTTCCTCAATGGCAGTATCAACAATGGCAAAGACTATGTGAAAGATTTGCTCAATCATCTGGCGCTCTATCAACAGCACTATCCCAATCCTGTCCCATCGATTCAAGACGATGCAGAAGATATTGATCTTGGCTACCTGATTGATGACTTACCCAAGCTGCTGGACTCGATGGAAGGGGCAACTGATCGCATCCTAAATATCAGCACCAGCCTGCGCACTTTTTCTCGTACTGATACGGATCATAAAGTCAGCACCAATCTGCATGAAGGTCTCGATAGCACGCTATTGATCCTCAAGTATCGTCTCAAAGCCAATGAGTTTCGTCCCGCAATTCAAGTCGTTCAAAACTATGGTGAATTGCCAGCCGTGAAATGTTTCCCTGGACAAATCAACCAGGTGTTTCTGAATATCCTGGCTAACGCCATTGATATGTTTGATGAACTTGCCCAAATACATTCTTTTAAAACAATCACAACCCATCCTCAGAAAATCACCATTTGTACACAACAGGTTGGGAATCAGGTGCTAATTCGTATTGGAGACAATGGCAGGGGAATGAGTAAGGAAATACAAGCTAAAATCTTTGATCATTTGTTCACTACTAAAGCGGTAGGAAAAGGAACCGGATTAGGATTGGCAATCGCCCGACAGATTGTCGTAGAGAAACACAACGGCAATCTGGAAGTACAGTCTGTGATCGGGAAAGGAAGCGAGTTTTGTATCTACTTACCAATTTGTGATAGATTAGCCTTGCGTGAAAGTTAATCAATACCTCGTGTGACTTAAAGTAAAAGCTTGCTGATCTGAAAACCCCTGCGGCGTCTACTTGTGTATACACCGTAGCATACTTGGGAGAGGGGTTGGGGGGAATGGCAATTCAGCAATGCCGAGTATTTTGTTACTTTTGGTTACATAAAGTACTGCTTATCCCTTGCGGTTATAAAATCTTAGGCGAGTGGTTGAGTAAAAAAGGGTCATACTCCCAAGAAACCACAACCAGCTTAACTCTCTTAGGAAGAACCAATGGAAGCAGCAGATGTAATTATTATCGGGAGTGGGCAAGGTGGTGTTCCACTGGCTAAGGACTTTGCCGAAGAAGGGCGTCGAGTCGTTTTGTTTGAACGCGATGCATTGGGGGGTAGTTGCGTTAATTATGGCTGCACACCTTCAAAAGCATTTCTTGCTGCTGCTCATGCTGTTGGTCGTGCACGTCACGCAAAAGAGTTAGGCGTTCATGCACATATTAATGTGGATTTTCCGGCGGTAATGGACAGAGTAAGGGGTGTACGCGATTCCTTTAATCAAGGAACCCAAAAGCGGTTACATGATGCAGGAGTTAGGGTAGTTTGTGCGGAGGCATCCTTTGTAGGCGATCGCACTGTCACAGGTGGTAACATAACAGTTCAGGCTCCATTGGTTGTGATTAACACAGGTACATCCTCTAAAATTCCCAAAATTCCTGGTTTAGCAGGTACTCCGTATCTTACGAATCGTAACTTCTTTGACTTAAAACAGTTACCGCCGCGATTACTTGTGATTGGTGGGGGTTATATAGGTCTAGAATTAGGTCAGGGATTAGCTCGGTTAGGTAGTGAGACTCATTTGATTGTGAAAGGCGATCGCGTCCTTAATCACGAAGAACCAGATGTGAGTGAAGTTTTAGCAGAGGCTCTTAAGCGAGATAACATAAATATTCACTTTAACGTAGAGACAAAGAAAGTCACTTACATTGATAATGTATTTACCTTGACGCTGGATAATGGACAGGAACTTCAAGCTGAAGCAATGCTGGTTGTCATCGGGCGTGAACCAAACACAAGCGCATTAAACGTATCAGCAAGCAGTGTGGAACTGGACGCAAAAGGGTTTGTCAAAATAGATGATCAGTTTCGCACAACTTGTAATGGAGTGTATGCGATCGGGGATGTGGCAAATCAACCTGCATTCACTCATGTGAGTTGGGAAGACTATCGCCGTTTGAAAGCAATTTTGTCTGGTGAGAATAGAACTCGCGCGGATCGCGTTCTGGGTTATGCAGTCTACACAGAACCACAAGTCGGACGAGTTGGTATGACAATTGAAGACGCAAAGAAAAAGGGTATCAATGCTCGTTGCGTCACATTACCAGTGTCGCAGATCGCTCGTGCAATAGAATGGGGTCACGATCTTGGTTTCTACAGGATGGTTGTCGACAATGACAACGACAAGATTCTAGGGGCGACACTAGTCGGTTATGAAACGGCTGAGTTAGTACATGTCTTTCTATCTTTGATGGAGGCTGGAGCCACTTGGCAATTGTTAGAACAATCTGTCCATATCCACCCTACTTACGGAGAAGGTTTACCTAGCTTAGCACGATTGTTGCTTGGAGATAATATCCCATCCTGCCCTAACAGGTAAGAACAGCCTAACTGATTTTCGCGATCGGCGCAATGCCTTGCGCCGCTACAGCACATTGTGTTCAAAATTCCCTAGTTCTAATTAGAACGTGCTAGAACATACATAAATATAATAAATTTACTAGCACTAAAAGAATGACGACAATTGCAAATCTCAAACGCGAGAGCCAATTGCCGGTTATTATTACCGACCATGAAGGCATCGTGAATTATATTAATCCTATATTTGAAACCACGTTTGGATGGAGTTGTGCTGACATCGTTGGTCAACCACTCACCCTCATCCTGCCTTCTTATTTTCAAGATGCACACAACTTAGGGTTTTCTCGCTTCAGTACCACAGGGGTTTCGACGGTTCTTAACCATCCTCTACAACTCAAAGTCAGAACCAAAGACAATTCTGAGATTGAGTCCGAGCATATCATTATCGCAGAGAAACAACAAGGTCAGTGGGTTTTTGCAGCTACTCTCCGTCCTCTAGAAACCTGATCCCAGTATTTGTCCTAGAATCTAGAGTACACAGCTATGAATCAAGAAACTTTAGCTAAGCAAATCAATCAACTGCGTACCACCTTGGGAAAAATGGAAATTGCCCTTGGGACGGTAGATGAAGCAATTGTTTGGACAGATAGTCAGGGAAAGATACAGTGGTGCAATACCGCGTTTGATCGCCTGGTAGGTGAGCGTCACATTCTCATATTAAATAAAGAACTTTCTGAGATTTTGCCTTTAAGACAAGCTGGAGAAAGGATTTCAGGGTGTGCGCATCCCATCTGTATTGCTTTAGCAACAAAACAGAAGAATCGAGAGTGTTACGAATTTCAAAAAGATTCCCAGGAATTAAGTTTAGAAATTTCTTGCTCTCCTGTACAGATTCAAGATCCTTACTCACCAGAAGAAGGAGACATAAGTATAGTTTTAGTAATCCGTGATATTACTGAACGCAGACGAACAGAACAATCTCTTTTAGAAGCTAAAGAGTCTTTAGAACGGCGAGTTGTTAAGCATAACGAAGAATTAGTCATTTCCAATGAGCAATTACAAGCAACAACATCACGGCTAAGTGCACTGATTCAAAACCTACAAGCGGGAGTTTTGGTTGAAAGTGAATTAGGGAAAATTATCTTAGTCAATCAAGAATTTTGTAACCAGTTTGGCATTCCAGTACCTCCGGAAGCCTTAATAGGGATTGATTGCGCCCAAGCTGCTCAAAGTACTCAACTACTTTTTAATAATCCAGAAGAATTTGGCAAGAGGATAGTAGAAATTCTGGAACGTCGGCAAGTTGTTGTGAATGAAGAAGTACAATTGCGAGATGGGCGGACTTTTTCCAGAGATTATGTGCCGATTTTTGTAAAAGAAATTTACTACGGTCATTTGTGGTTGTATCGAGATATCACTCATCACACACAGATAGAAAAAGCGCTAAAACTTCAAAGTCAGCGATCGCACCTCTTTGCTAAACTCTCTTTAAAAATTCGTGAATCTCTACAAATCGATGAAATCCTGCAAAACAGCGTCACAGAGGTGCAAAAACTACTACATGCTGATCGTGTAGTCATCATGCAACTACACTCAGATAACTCTTTAACTGTTGTTCAAGAAGCAGCCCTTCCGGGTTTCCCCATCATTCAGGGACAAAATATTATTGAACCTTGTTTCGCAGACAGCTATATCCAGAAATACCGTGAGGGAAGGATTAGTATTATTCCTGATATAGAAAAAGCTGATATCCAACCTTGTCACGTCGAATTTCTGAAACAATTTGCTATAAAAGCCAATGTTGTTGTCCCAATCATCCTTAAAAGCGAACTTTGGGGCTTACTAATTGCTCATCAATGTGATAAACCCCGACAATGGAGTAACTGGGAAACTGAACTTTTGCAATTATTAGCTGATCAAATAGGTATTGCTTTAGCTCAAGCCAAATTGCTACAAGCAGAAACTTTTCAGCGACAAGAACTTGAAGTTGCACGTCGTCAAGCTGAATTAGCATCTCAAGCTAAAAGTGCTTTTTTAGCTAATATGAGTCATGAAATTCGTACCCCAATGAATGCTGTGCTAGGGATGACTAGCTTGATATTAGAAACTCCCCTAACACCAGAACAGCGAGATTTTGTAGAAACCATTCGCATTAGTGGAGATGCGCTCTTAAGCTTAATCAATGAGATTTTAGATCTATCTAAACTTGAAGCAGGGGAGATGTCTTTAGAAACTCTAGATTTTGACTTATCTACCTGTGTCGAAGAAGTATTAGACTTGTTAGCGTCCCAAGCCCATAAAAAACAATTGGAAATTGGAGCATTGATCCATCCCAATGTACCTACTTACCTTCAAGGTGACGCCAGTCGCTTGAGACAAATTTTGATGAACTTGATCGGTAATGCTATTAAGTTTACAAGTGTTGGCGAAGTAGTTGTGGAAGTAGAACTGAAATCACAAACCTCTACTGAAGCTATTATCCATTTCGCAGTCAAAGATACCGGTATTGGCATTAGTCCAGAAAACCAGCAAAAACTATTTATGCCATTCAGCCAAGTAGACGCCTCTACTACCCGTAAATATGGTGGTACTGGTTTGGGATTAGCTATTTGTAAGCAACTAGTAAACTTGATGGGAGGAGAAATTGGGATTGATAGTCATCCTCGAAAAGGATCTCAGTTTTGGTTTGAACTTCGGTTTGCCAAACAGCAAAAACCTGCTTCACCAGTAAAAGCTCATAAACTTTTAGCTGATCTTCGCGTGCTAGTTGTAGATGAAAACGCGACTAATCGAAAAATTATCTACAATCAAGCTATTCGTTGGGGTATTCAGGTAGATGAAGCAAATTGTGCTACTACCGCACTCACGGCTATACATAATGCTACTCAACAGGGTATTCGCTATGATGTCGCCTTGATTGATTTTCAAATGAGTCAAACAGATGGCATTTCTCTAGGAGAAAAAATTAAGGAAAATTCTGCTACTGCCGATTTACCATTAGTTCTCCTCACTGCTACTAATCAAAGAGATGAGGTAGAACGAGCCATGGAAACAGGATTCACGAGTTATTTAGTCAAACCAGTTAAGCCATCTAAGTTGCTCGATACTATCATGAATATTTTTGGAAGTCAACCAAGTATTGACCAACACTTGTGTTCCGTAATACCTAAACAAAATACTAGCTTTGCTAAAGCTAAGTTACGAGTGTTGTTAGCAGAAGATAATTTGGTCAATCAGAAAGTTGCCGTTAAGCAACTCCAAAACTTAGGCTATGAAGCCGATGTGGTTGCTAATGGTGAGGAAGTTTTGCAGAGTATAGAAAAAATTCCTTACGATCTAATTCTTATGGACTGCCAAATGCCAATTCTCGATGGCTTGGAAACAACAAGAGAAATTAGACGACGACAAGATAAATTCTTTGCAAGTGGTCATCAACCTATAATAATTGCAATGACTGCTAATGCTATGAAAGAAGATGAACAGCTTTGCCTGCAAGCAGGTATGGACGACTATTTAAGTAAACCTGTAGTTAAAGACAAATTGGCAATGGTACTAGAACGTTGGAGCAAAATTATACTTACTACACCTGAAGAAACCCTGTCTAGTAAGGATGAAAGTTCGCTTGACTTACTCATTGATTGGGAACAATTGCATCAAATATCAGAAAATAATCCCGAATTTGAGTTGGAAATCTTGCAAATTTACTTAGAAGATGCGAGTTCTCGTTTAGAAAAAATCAAAGCAGCGATCGCCACTAATGACATTGAAATCATGACAAAAGAAGTTCATCAGCTTAAAGGTTCTAGTAGTAATATCGGAGCTAAAAGTATAGAGATTGCAGCAGAAAAATTAGAAAAATTATGTCGTCAGTATGAACGTAGAGGTACAGCTGTATTAATAGAACAGATAGAAAATTTTATTGAACGTATTCAAAATTTTTTAAATTAAATAAGGAGTCAGCCCCCTTGGGGAAGTCAAAAGTCAAAAGGAGTTCTGAGGGTATTGAGCCCATCCACGATAAAGCACCAACCAGCTTGCGAATCAGTGGCAATCACTGCCTCGATATGCTGAGCAAAATCCCTTTCAGTACGAGTTGAACCAATTGTCGGAGACCTTCAGCGTTGCATAGAATACGCTCGAGCACTTTTATATTGAACGACTTTTTTTTAATTGCACCTGAGGGAGCCGAACGTGAAGTAGCAGTAAAGTATAGGTGTGTTTTCAAAAAGTAGTGCATAGATTGTGGTAAATAAAATTTGGGAATATTGAAGAAGGCAGAAGTACGCTCGTCTGAGGGCAGAAGGTTCCTTTCGGTTGGGGATTCGACCCCAACCGTTCATGTTGCAACGTAAAAGTTGTTGGGGTCTTAAACCCTTGTTCCCTCCGGTCACGGGCAGAGAACAGGAGTCAGAATTCCATAAATGCCTTCTGCCTCCTGCCCTCTGCCTTTCCCGATAAAACCAGAAAGTTTTAAGAAATACTAGTAAGATGGGTTTACTAACTATTGCCGGATATGAGCTAAGGGAACAACTCTATAATGGTTACAGAAGCCTGGTCTATCGAGGGATTAGGGAAGTGGACTCATTACCTGTAGTCATCAAACTACTGAAAAATCCTTATCCCAGCTTCAGTGAACTAGTAAAATTTCGCAATCAATACACAATTGCCAAAAACCTTAACCACCCTGGAATCATCCAAACATACAGCCTGGAAACCTACCGAAATGGTTATACATTAGTAATGGAAGACTTCGGAGGGATTTCTCTAAAGGATTATTTCATTAACAATAATCATGTGGGCTGTCTAGATGAATTTTTGGAAATAGCGACAGATCTTAGCAATACATTAGATTATCTGATGGGGCATGGGGTTATCCATAAAGATATTAAACCAGCCAATATAGTCATTAACCCAGAAACTAAACAAGTCAAATTAATTGACTTTAGTATAGCATCATTACTGCCACGGGAAACACAAACTTTAATCAGCCCAAATATATTAGAAGGAACACTTGGGTATATTTCTCCAGAACAAACAGGAAGGATAAATCGGGGGATTGACTACCGCACAGATTTTTATTCTTTGGGTGTGACTTTTTACGAATTACTAACACAAGAATTACCATTTCAGTCAGAAGATGCAATGGAATTGGTATATTCTCATATTGCAAAAATGCCTATGGCATTAAAGAATAGGGAAGAAATTCCACAGGTTCTTTCAGATATTGTGATGAAATTGATGGCAAAAGATGCCTCAGACCGGTATCAGAGTGCATTGGGGCTAAAGTATGATTTAGAAAAGTGCTTAGTTCAAATACAGGAAACAGGCAAAATAGAAGACTTCGTGATCGCACAAAAGGATGTTTGCGCTCGCTTTACCATCCCCGACAAACTTTATGGACGAGAAGCCGAAGTAGAAACAGTCCTGCAAGGTTTTGAGCGTGTTAATACAGGTGCAACAGAAATGATGCTGGTAACTGGTTTTTCCGGTATTGGGAAAACTGCGGTTGTCAACGAAGTTCATAAACCCATTGTCCGGCAACGAGGTTATTTGATCAAAGGGAAATTTGATCAATTTCAGCGAAATATTCCCTTTTCAGCTTTTGTACAAGCATTCCGAGATTTAATGGGTCAATTACTCACAGAAAGCGATTTTCACATTCAGCAATGGAAAAATCGGATATTAGACGCTGTGGGGCACAATGGACAGGTCATTATCGAAGTCATCCCCGAATTAGAAACAATTATTGGTCAACAACCACCAACACCACAATTATCAGGAATTGCTGCCCAAAATCGCTTTAATTTATTATTCCAGAAGTTTGTACACATATTCACCACCGCAGAACATCCCTTAGTGATCTTTTTAGATGATTTGCAGTGGGCAGATTCCGCATCTTTGAAGTTGATAGAGCTGCTAATGAGTGAATCAGCCCAGGGATATTTATTATTAATAGGTGCTTATCGAGATAATGAAGTTTCAGCCGCCCATCCTTTGATGTTAAGCTTAGCAAAAATTACCAAATCTCAAGCCACAGTCAATACCATTACCCTCAACCCTCTAAGTAACGATAGTTTAAATCAATTGATAGCGGATACATTAAGTTGTGCAACAGAAATTGCTCAGCCCTTAACTCAACTGGTATATCAAAAAACCAGTGGCAATCCATTTTTCAGTAGGCAGTTCCTCAAGGCACTTTATGAAGATGGACTGATTAAATTTGATTATGAACAAGGAAATTGGCAGTGTAACACTACTGAAGTTAAGGCGTTAGCAGTGACAGATAATGTAGTAGAGTTTATGGCATTGCAATTGCAAAAATTGCCTGAAGATACTCAGTCAGTTTTAAGGTTAGCCGCTTGCGTTGGTAATCAGTTTGATTTAGCAACTTTGGCGATCATTTCACAACAATCTGAGATAGAAACAGCTGCTGCTTTGTGGCAAGCGTTGCACTCAGGATTAATTTTACCTACTAGTGAAATCTACAAATTTTATATTGAACAATCAATCCAAGATGTAAAGCCAAACTCGCAGATTGTCAATTATAAATTCTTACATGATCGCATTCAGCAAGCCGCCTATTCCCTGATTCCTCCAGACGAAACTGCTGCAGTTCATCTGAGTATTGGTCGACTACTCCAAAAACACACCAACATAGACGAACGCGAATTGCAACTGTTCAAGATCGTCAATCAACTTAATCGCGGCAGATCTCTCATTAATGATGCCACGGAACGAGAAGAACTAGCGCATCTCAACAAACGAGCAGGCACAAAGGCACGGACATCCTCCGCCTACGATGCTGCCATGAATTATCTCAATACTGGGTTACAGCTTTTATCGCCTCAGTGTTGGCAAAATCAGTACGATCTCAGCCTAGAACTCCACCAACTAGCTGCCGAAGTTACTTATCTTTGTGGTCACTATGACCAACTGACAAAGCTTCTAGCAATCGGGTTACAACAGAGCCACCACCTATTGGATCGAGCGAAATTCTACGAAATTCAAGTTTTGGCACTGATAGCACAACATCAAGCTCGTGCTGCTGTGGATTACGCCTGTAAAATCTTGCCCAACTTCGGCGTTCACATGCCCCAAAAACCATCCCAACTGCAAATTATTCTGGGATTCTTCGCCACCCTTTATCATATGTCGAGCAAAACCCCCAGGGATTTGCTGAAGTTGCCCCCCATGTCCGATCCCTACAAATTAGCCGCTATGAGCCTGTTGACTGTCATGGGATCAGCCGCTGCCATTGGGATGCCAGAGATACTGCCATTTACCACTTTCAAGGCGATCCCTATTTACCTGCGCTATGGTAATATTCCCAAATCGTCGATGGCCTATATGATCTATGCCTTTTTGCTGTGCGAGCGGATCGGACGTATCGACGCTGGGTATGCCTTTGGTAAAGCCGCGATCAAATTATGCCATCAGACTTCTTCTCGGGAAGCATTAGCTCCTACCCTGTTTCTGTGGAATCGCTTTATTGCCTATCGCAAGGAATCCCTACACAGCTTGTCGCCATTGCTGTTGGAAGCCTATGAGATCAGCTTGGAAGTGGGAAATTTGGAATATGCCGCCTATAATCTCTGTGTATATTTTGCACAAACCTTTTTTATCAAACAAAATCTAGTGGATTTAGCATTAGAGGCGATCACCAGTCGTCTGGCGATTCAGAAGCTTCAGCAGTCTGTTATGGTTATGCTGCAAGATTTGTGTTGTCAGATTATGGAAAATCTGATCACAGCACCCGATGATGTTTGCCAATTGGTTGGTCGTTTTTTTGATGAAACTGTTGTTCAAGATCGCGAAGTCCAAGTTTATACAAGTTTATTTAAAACTCTGTTAGCTTTCTGGTTTAATCGCTACGAGCTAGCGATAGAACAAGCCGCGATCGTTGAAAAACTTTTGGGCAATCTTGATGGAACTTTTTTCAAAACTCTTTTCTATTTTTATGATGCACTACTGAGCTTGGCAGTGTATCCGGATCTGACTAGCGCTAGACAAAAAGTCGCTCTAGCCAAGGTCAAGACTACTCGTCAACGTCTTGCGGTGCTAGCAAAATCGGCTCCCATGAATTACCATCATCAGCAACTACTGCTAGAAGCTGAATACCTACGTGTACTAGGCAAACTCAGCCAAGCAATTGATTTCTACGATCGCTCCATCTCTGGTGCCAAGGAAAATGGTTACATCCAACAAGAAGCTTTAGCAAACGAGCTGGCTGCTAAATTCTACCTGGACTGGGGCAAACAAAAAGTTGCCCAGACATATATGCAACAAGCTTATTACTGTTACGCTCGTTGGGGAGCACTAGCCAAAATTAGGGACTTAGAAAAACGTTATCCCCAACTGTTAAACACCATCTTACAATCTGCTAGTGCTTCCTCCCTCAAAGGAAGCTCAACTACCATTCAAGCTACGGCTTCTAATTCTAGTAGCAACATTTCTAGCTTACTCGACCTAGACACCATCGTGAAAATTTCCCAATCTTTTACTAGTGAAATTCACCTAGAACGATTGGTAGAGCAAGTCATGCAGGCGGTGGTGTCAAATGCTGGAGCCGATAAGGGCGCATTAATCTTGAATGATCAAAATATTCTAACAGTAGTTTCCCAATATGTCAACTCTCAGGTATTGGACTTTGAAATACAACCTTTAGATAGTTGCTTGGAACTACCCATATCTATTGTTCACTACGTCGCACGGACTTTAAAATTTACGATTGCCAATGCTGAAATTCCTGACATTTTTTCACGAGATCCCTATTTTAGTAACCATTCTCCCCAAAGCTTGTTGTGTACGCCAATTCTTAAGCAAGGGCAACTCATTGCTGTGTTGTATTTAGAAAATAATCTCACAAGTTTTGCCTTCACGAGAGATCGCCTAGAAATTCTCAACTTACTCTGCACTCAAGCTGCCATTTCTTTAGAAAACGCCAGCCTTTACAACACTTTAGAACATAAAGTCATCGAGCGCACCTGTGAACTTTCTCAAGCCCTCAATGACCTGAAAGCTGCTCAGAAAAAACTCGTGGAATCTGAAAAAATGGCAGCTTTGGGAGGATTAGTGGCTGGTATCGCCCATGAAATTAATACCCCCGTTGGCATTGGCATTACTGTTGCTTCTACCCTAGCAGAAGAAACCAAAATCTTCAAAGCTGCCATTACGGAGGGACAACTGAAGAAATCTGTCTTAAATAGCTACTTAAATACAGCGCAAGAGTGTTCCACAATTATGCTAACTAACTTGCAACGCGCTGGGGAGCTAATTCAAAGTTTTAAGCAAGTTGCAGTGGATCAAACTCACTTAGAACAGCGCCAAATTTCCCTTAAATCTTATATTGACGATATTCTCACTAGCCTGAGTCCAAAATTGCGACAAGCTGGACATAGCCTCACCGTAACCGGGGATGAATCTATTCAAATTTTTAGTTATCCAGGGGCGATCTCACAGATGTTAGTAAATTTGTTGAATAATTCCCTTGAGCATGCTTACCCTACACGAAACCCTGGTCATCTGGAGATTCACATCAGTGAAACTCACGAGGATGTCACCTTAGTATACAGCGATGATGGTTGTGGAATTCCTCGTCAAGCCTTGGAGAAAATTTTTGAGCCATTTTTTACAACGGCACGCTCGCGTGGTGGTAGTGGACTGGGCTTGCACATTGTTTATAACCTTGTGACTCAAAAACTCGGTGGAGGGATAAATGTTGAAAGTCAAGTAGGTCAAGGTACTGTGTTTACAATTAAATTACCTCGGAGTCTCTAGTCTATGTCTAATTCATTTAATATCCTGGCGGGAAATTCAGACAATATCTTGATTGAAGATGATGAAATACTCCTTTTTGATGACTCCCAAGCCGAAGCAACAGTAGAGTCTAACCCCAATTCCTCTGAGAATTGGAAAGTATTAATTGTTGATGATGAACCCTCAGTACACCACGCTACTCAGCTAGCTTTAAAGGATTTTACTTTTGAAGGCAAAGGGTTGCATATTCTTTCGGCATACTCTAGTACAACTGGTAAACAATTAATAGCAGAAAACCTCGACATTGCTTTTGTATTACTGGATGTAGTTATGGAAAGTAATGATGCGGGATTACAGCTAGTCCAGCACATTCGTGAAGAATTACAAAATCCTCTGGTGCGAATTATTCTTCGCACGGGACAACCAGGAGATGCGCCGGAAGAATCCGTGATTCTTAAGTATGACATTAACGACTATAAACTCAAGGTAGAATTAACACGACAAAAATTAATTACTACTGTTATTTCCGCATTGCGTTCTTATCGCGATCTCAAGATTATTCAACAACAAAGTTACCAAATTCAACAGACTCAATTACACCTTATCCAGCAAGAAAAAATGTCAATTATTGGCAAATTGGTGGCAGGTATAGCTCACGAAGTTAATAACCCAGTTTGTTTTATAGAAGGTAATATTCAACTAGCTTTAGAATACATAAAAGATCTATTTAGCTTGCTAAGTTTATATGAACAAGAATTCCAAAACAAGAGCCCAACAATTCAAGCTAGAATTGATGCAATAGACCTAGAATATATTCGCACAGATTTACCAAATCTAATTGCCTCAATGCATGAAGGTGTGAATCGAATCAGCGAAATTAGTACGAGTATGAGAATTTTTTCCCGCGCTGATAGCGATTGTCCTATACCGTTTAACCTCCACGATGGTATCGATAGCACGATTTCGATTCTCAAACATCGCCTCAAAGCCAATGAAAAACGTCCAGAAATTCAAGTGGTGAAAAATTACGGTGAACTGCCTTTGGTAAAATGTTATGCAGGACAACTCAATCAAGTGTTTATGAACATTTTGGCTAATGCTATTGATGCCCTTGAAGAATCCAATCGAGATAAGAATTATCAACAAATAGAATCTTTCCCCAATTGCATTACTATTTTTACAAAAATTGATGCTGATAAAAAATTTGCTACCATCGGTATTCAAGATAACGGCACCGGGATGAGCGATGAACTGAAATCGTCCATTTTTGCCTGTTCATTTACTACTAAACAAGTCGGAAAAGGGACAGGTTTAGGATTAGCAATCGCTCGTCAAATTATCGTAGAAAAACATGGTGGTTTAATTACTGTAGAGTCTACTGTAGGACAAGGAACAACCTTTATCATCCACTTACCAATTAAATCAGTTTAGTCAAGAGCCTAAATCCACCAAATCATCAAAGACTACGGCAATTTATCCCCTGTGAAATGCTATACTGGACTCCCCTCGTGCAGCAATAACGCACTGGCTCCTGCTGACTTCTGAATTCTTTTTTCTTAATTCTTACTGATAATGTGGGTGTTCATTCCAGTTAAAAATTTCATAGTCTGGATGTTTACAGCTACGCCAGGTAATTTTTCCTTGCAAAGCATTTACTAAAGATTCCTCAACCACATCGATTAAATTTTCCCATGTTAAGTCTTGGTTCTGAAGTAAAATTTTCAGTTTCTGCAATGTAGCTAGTGCGGCACTTTCTTCATTTTCATAGAAAAATAAAGGTATCTCTGTGCGTAGAAGATCTCTTTGTACAGCTATAACTGCTTGGCGTACGGCAATTTTTATCTGCTCAGACAACTCTCTTCGTCCTTTGTTCAATTGTCGTTGCCATCCACGCTGGCTTGTAGCGTATAACCCCGGTAAGCGATTTAAGGCATAAGCAGTTACCTCAACCGGTTTAATATACTTGGCGATTTTAGGGGGTAAAGCTTTAATTTGTTGCTCTACCTCTTCTACGACTAGTAGTTCCATAACATTTCGCGAATTTCGTGCAAATTCATCTTGCTTAAATTTTTTCATCGAATACATCCTTAATAGTTGAAAATTGTGGTGTTTGTCTCAATAAATAATGCGAGCTAAAAACCCCGAAAAATTATGAGTAAAACCATAATTTTTGACAAATCTATACTCAACAACAAACGATTGATGTTTTAAACGCGTTACCATTTGCGTCTAGACAATATGCGACTTATCAAAGGGATTGAAAATTTACTATTGTGATACGTTACTAGATTCAAGGATGCGCACCAATATCCGGATTATTTGCAAAAATCATCACTCAGTAATTTTCAATGTACACTTTGAAAGTCTTTTTAGAGGATGTTCGTTTAGGTTGACAAAACACCATCTTTATTCCAAAGTCTAACAGTATTATCCTCATTGGATGTGGCGATAATTTGACCGTTAGGGCTAAAAACTGCTTGGTTAATCTTTGCAGGAGCGAGTACAGTTTTGAGCATCTGACCGTCTCTTTGCCAAAATCTTAGCAGATTATCCTGACCGACACAGACAAATATTTGACTATCTGGACTAAATGCTATTCCCGAAAGTCCTGGTTTGGGATCATTAATAGTTTTTACTAATCTACCGTCTGGAGTCCAAAGTTTGATAGTACTGTTATGCCTTTGTACCACTGCTGCGGCGTGATATTCTCCTCGCATCTTGCAACAGTTGTGATAACGTCACCTTCTTAGTGTAAAGATAATAGAGGGCGATACGCATATACTTTAATTGACGACTGTATGGGATAAGTCTATCTTGAGAGAGGTAGATAAAAAAATCGTTCCAATGGCATAGAAAAAATCTCTCCCTAGCTCTTCCAAAAGAAGTGGTGATATTAACCATCTACCTACCCCCATAAAAAAATTTGGGCGTAGGTGAATCATGGTAACTTAGACAACCAAAGCTAAGCTTTATCAATCGCCTTATTGAGGTTATACGCAGCACTGATCAATGACAGATGGGTTAAAGCTAAGGGAAAATTTCCTAAAGCCCTGCCAGTTGGATCTGTTTCCTCAGCAAAAAGCCCCAGATGGTTAGCATGACCAAGCATATCTTCAAAAATGAGTCGGGCATCATCAAGTCTGCTGCTTTCTACTTGTCCAGCGCGGGCTAGTGCTTCTACCAGCCAAAATGTGCAGAGATTAAAAGTTCCCTCCTCTCCCGTTAAACCATCAGGTGTTGCTTCCACGTTGTATCGGTAAACCAAGCTATTGTAGACAAGCCCTCCTTGCTCTGGAGATTTGTTAATAGCATCGATAGTAGACAGCATTCGAGGATCTGTTGGGGAGAGGAACAATATCAAAGGAATAATCAAATTAGACGCATCCAACGAATCACTGCCGTAACTTTGTACAAAAGCCTGAAGTGAATCATTCCAGCCCTCAGCCATAATCTCTTCATAAATTTGATCGCGAACCACAAGCCACCGCTCCCGTTCTGCTGGGAATGAGCGCTTATCAGCTAAACGCAAGCCACGATCCACGGCTACCCAACACATAAGCTTTGAGTAGACAAAGTTCCTGTCTTTTCCACGTACTTCCCACAAACCACGATCTTTTCGTTGCCAATTATCACAAATCCAGTTGATCATCAGGCGCAGTTCATTCCACGCATCATACGATATTGGCACTACATACTTGTTATAAAGATATATTGAGTCCATCAACTCGCCATAAATGTCCATTTGTAACTGCTTGTAAGCAGCATTACCAATACGGACTGGTTTTGAACCTTTGTAACCTTCCAGATGCTCTAAAATTTCCTCCTCAAGTTCATGACGTCCATCAATACCATACATAGGTTGCAAGGAGCCATCTGGATTTCGTTTATGGCAAAGGCAACCTATCCAATTCATAAACTTGGCTGCTTCCCCAGTAAAACCAAGCCGCAGCAAAGCATAAACTGTAAAAGCTGCATCGCGTATCCACGTATAGCGGTAGTCCCAATTGCGTTCCCCACCAATCTTCTCTGGCAGACTACAAGTAGGTGATGCAATGATTGCCCCAGTGGGTTCATAGGTAAGCAATTTTAACACTAACGCTGAGCGATGGACTATTTCTCGCCACCTACCTTTATAAGTACATTGCTCAAGCCAGTGACGCCAATATTCTACAGTCTCCTTGAATAAATTATCTGCTCGGGACTTAACCAACGGAAGCCCGCAACCACCGTCTGGCTCAGTTCTCCTGAGTACAAATACAGCTGTCTCTCCTGAGTGAAGGGTAAACTTAGCTTGTACTCCATTCCCTATCTGTCGTAGAGGAATCTCTGTTGAAAGTGCAAGGCTAAGCGAAGATGAGAGAAAGACTGCACCTAGAGAAGTGACTATTGTTTGGTGTTCATCCCGGGCGTAGTTAAAAGCAGGATAGCATTCCATAACAAAATCCATGTTGCCACGGATCACCCTGACACGCCTGATTAGCCATTGAAAGCCTAAGTCTTGCTCTTGTATACCCGCAGGCATAAAATCGGCTGTTTCTGCAACTCCTTCTAATGCAAGAAAGCGGGTTAGCAAAACATTAGTTTCCGGCCAGTAAAATTGCTTATGAGTTACCTCACTGGCTATTGGTGCAATTTTAAAATGTCCGCCTTTGTGAACATCCAGCAACCCAGCAAAGACACTAGGCGAGTCATGAGATGGAAAACAAAACCAATCAATCGACCCATTTAGACCCACTAATGCAGTAGTGTACATGTTCCCGACAATACCGTAGTTATGGATTGGCTGATACCCCATAACGTTGCTCCTTAGCTTATTTACAAAGCACGAGCAGTGTATTGTAACTGAAAGTTAACATTTTTCACGACTAGAGGCGGGAAGATTCTTGATGGGCAAAAGACAGAACTATCGCAATTCGCACTCATGTTAAAAATGGGGCGTACCACGGTACGCCCCACACAAGGGTTGCGCGTTGTATTTCTATATGGAGCGCGGGCTGCGCAGCCCGCATTAAAAAAATTTCACGTTTTTGTTTTATACAATCTAGCTGCACCCAACTCATGGGGTGTAAGGCTAGCGAAAGATAAGCGGAACGACTAGTTGGAATTGAGAGCGATGATATGGATCGTAGCCCCCATAATATCTTCCATAGTAGTATGGGCGATGATAATACCCGCGATCCCGATAATACCCGCGATCCCGATAATAATCGCGATCCCGATAATATCCTGGATCTCGATGATACCGATGCTCTCGATATTCTCGGGGATAATCTCCTCGATAAAAGCCTGCATGACGCTCGTAGGCGTAATCAGCTTTGGCGCTTTGAGGGAAAGTTACAGTACCTGCTGCACCCAAAGCACTCACTAAAACAGCTAAAACAAAGCGCTTCATCTCATAGCCTCCTCAAAGTAGGCTGTACCTCTATTCATAATTTATTACTTAGTTGTATATTCATGCATCTATTGTTGGACTTAGATAAATAGAATCCAGAAGTCAGTAGTCAGGAGTCAGAATAAATACTAGTGAGATTAATTCTGACTTTTGACTTTTGACTTTTGACTTGGATCGGAGCGACTGGCTCCCTGCTAAATGCCCAAACGTTGGTAAACTTGCTCCAAGTGCCTCAAATGATTTGTTGGATCAAAGCATGCCTGAATTTCTTCTGGGGACAACTTTTGGGTAACACAAGGATCTGTGGCAATCAAAGCGTGAAAATTGCCATCTGGCTGATTCCAGGCTGCATGAGCGCACGATTGTACGACTGCGTAAGCATCTTCACGGCTCATACCCTTGGAAACTAAGGCAAGTAGAACTTTTTGGCTAAATATGACGCCGCCGTAGCAGTTCATATTTCGCTCCATGTTCTCTGGATAGACTAGCAGGTTCTTGACCAAATTCGTCATCTCCACCAACATAAAATGGGTTAAAATGCAACAATCTGGCAAAATCACTCGTTCTACTGAACTGTGGGAAATATCCCGCTCGTGCCATAATGCAATATCTTCCACAGCTGCAACAGCGTGAGATCGGATGATTCGTGCCATCCCCGTTAGCCGTTCTGAACGAATTGGGTTACGCTTATGCGGCATTGCTGAAGAGCCTTTTTGCCCTTTGGCGAAGAATTCTTCAACTTCTAAAACATCTGTTCTTTGCAAATTGCGAATCTCTACAGCAAAACGTTCAATTGATGCTGTGAGTAAGGCTAATTGTTGAACGTAGTCGGCGTGGCGATCGCGTGAAATCACTTGTGTTGATGCTGTATCGGGTTGGAGTCCGAGTTTTTGGCAAGCGATCGCTTCTACGCGGGGTTCCACATTGGCGTAAGTTCCTACAGCACCGGAAATTTTACCAACTGCAATTGTTCGGCGAAGATTTATTAAACGTTCTTGGTGTCGTAACACCTCTGCCAACCACCCTGCTAGCTTAAAACCAAAGGTGATAGGTTCGGCGTGAATTCCGTGGGAACGTCCCACCATTACTGTATAACGATGTTCCTTTGCTTTTTGGCGAATTGCCTGGAGCAAATCTTCTAATCTTTGCAACAACACATCAAGACTGGCAACTAGCTGCAACGCTAAAGCCGTATCTAGCACATCTGAGCTAGTTAAACCCAGGTGAATATAACGTCCAGCATCACCAACGTATTCGTTAACATTTGTCAAGAAGGCAATAACATCATGGCGAACTTCGGCTTCAATTTCCAGCACCCGATCAGGATCAAAATTTGCCTTCGCCTTAATTTCCGCAACAGCTTCACTAGGAATGTAACCTAACTCAGCCTGAGCCTCACATACAGCAATTTCTACTTGTAACCAGGTTTTTAGCTTATAGGCTTCAATCCACAAATTGCCCATTTCAGGCAAAGTATATCGCTCAATCACAGTCTACTATGACACAGAGTACAACTGTCATATTGTAAATTAACTGGGGCATGGGGCATGGGGCATAGGGCATGGGGCATGGGGCATAGGGCATGGGGCATGGGGCATGGGGCATGGGGGTGGAGTAGAAGAATGAATTAAAATTACATCATCCGTAAATCTGTCTTTACAAAGGAAGTCAATACTGCTTGATTAAGCCCTTTGCCCCATATCCGATAATCCCATGCCCTATGCCCATTTTTTATGAATAATTATCTGCTTGATTTCTGATATCCATTAACCTGATACAATATCAAAAATATTGATTGTGAGTGAAATAATTGGCCTAAAATGTGCTTAATTCTACTGTGCAACCAATTCATTCTACTCTAGACAAGAACAACAACTTAATAGTACAATTTCATCTTTCAAATAAGAAATGCCCCAGTTTGCGCTGGGGCTTAGTTGCTTAAACGTTTCCTAAGTCACTATAATGACCAACCGTACCATTAGGGAATTGGAAAATTCACCCAAAAAGTCCTGTACAATAAATAACCCTAGTCTTGGGGTTATTTTTTTGCCAATTTTAAAAGTAATCTGGAAACAACAAGTTGTAACATAAATCTTGAAATTATTGATATATATGGCTTATAGAAAAATTTTTTCTTAAATCAAATTCAAGTTTAGGTTTAGCTTGAATGCTGAGAAAGACCATACAAAATTTCTACTACATGTTAGTTAATTAACATGGGTAAATATAAATTGCCTTAAAAGAGGGGTTTTATGTCGGTCAAATATTCTCGAAAATCTTAAAAATTTTATGTACTAATGTTCAGTGGGACTATTTTACACATAATTGAGAGCGAATCCAAATTTGAATTGGGAATTGATCCGAAGAAATCCTGCTAGTATTATGTCCGAGAAATAAGTCATGATTTGATAACAATCTTCAACGATTGCCAAATTGAAGTTATTAAGTAGAATTAGACAGCTTAATTAGGATTCCTAATTTCTTCTTTTTTTGCGTTTTAACCGCTTAGATACATGGAAATGGCGTAATAAGTGATTGATCCAGTTGGATGATAGCTTTTGTGTCCTTGTTTGAGAAGTTCGAGAAAGTTTTACTCGTTGTTGAAAGTCATTTTTCGTGTCCAGAGGAATTGCATTTTTGTCTGGGGTAATACGAGAACCATATTTTTTAGCATAAACTTGCGTGAATTCCGCACCAAAAAACAGAATCTGCGAGGAATAGTAAACCCAAACTAAAATAACAACTATTGAACCTGCAGCTCCATAAGTCGAGCCAAAACTGCTGTTACCTAGATACTCTCCTAACAAAAACCTACCCACAGAAAATAAAAGTGCTGTGAGGGCGGCTCCAACCAAAACATCACTCCAAGTGATTTTTGCATCTGGCAAAACTTTGAAAATTAGTGCGAAAAGTAAAGTAGTAACAATAAAACCAAGGAGAAAGTTGACACCATACCATAGGGAATCGATTCCTGGTACCAGATTTTTAAAGTAAGCAACTAACGCTACTAAAATGGCGCTGATGATCAACGAAACCAGAAGTAAAAACCCGATGCCTAATACCATCGCAAATGACAAAGAGCGTTGGCGAATGATGTTTTTCACCGCACGTCCTGGTTTGGGTTGTACTCCCCAAATGGTATTTAGGGCATTTTGTAGTTCAGCAAATACACCAGTAGCACCGAATAGCAAAACTACAATACTGATAATGGAGGCAATAGTACCTTGTCGTGGTTTGCTGGCATTTTGAATTGCTGTTTGAATGACTTCCGCCGCCGCAGAACCAACTAAACCCCGCAACTCATTCTCAATCGCACCCCTTGCAGCATCTTCTCCAAAAACAGATCCGGCGATCGCAATAACAATAATCAACAATGGAGCAAGCGAAAAAATCGTGTAATAAGCTAAGGCAGCGGCTAATCGCGATGCATTATCTTTGCTCCATTCGCTAAACGTCTCTTGGAACAGCCCCAAAATTGCCTTCGGTTTCATTAAGGCTCCTCTTTCATCAAGATATGCTTACTTAACCATTTAGTTAATATCAAACATCTTAGATCCAGCACATCTTTCCCAAGGCTTTAGTGCAGCATCTCAAAGGCTGAATTTACAGTGATTTTTTTAGCTGCGAGATACAACTGAGAGATGCAAGGTTTCTTGCATTCATGCAAAAGGTATAACCCCTTTTGCATGATTATCCTTATTGTTAGAACTTATTAAATGACCCTGTTATCACTGTTCCAATCGGATCAATTTGAAGAACGAGTACTTTTTCGCCATTATTGACAATCACTCCGTTTGCGTTTAGTAACCGTTCTCAATCATTTAATACGTTCAAGAACACGAACTTATTGAGCAAAACAATGGTTTTATCTACACCAAAAAGCGCAAGGTTCACTTAAAGTAAAAATTCCTCATATGCAGCGGCTTTCCTTTGAAACACCCCAGATGGCTATTCCAGGAAACCTGCGTTGGGCTTCCCTCAGTTGTGACCCCTCGGGATTGTCGGATCACACCTGTCGTCGTTTAGCAGTATCTGTTCGTAAAATTTCTTTACATTTGTAAGGGGCGATCGCCTGAGAATCTCTTCCACCTTATGAGCAGAGCGTATAGTCCATAGCATCTACACAAGACTTGGAACTAGCTAAAGTTCATGTGGTTGATATCTGGCTTTAGGCGGTTAAAACTTCTACCTGTTGTCGTTAATATTTATAGATTGATTAAGAAATGATCTAGAAACTGGAATGTTGTCAACCGCTTTAATAACTGGTGCATCTGGTGGTATTGGTCAAGCCTTTGCTGAAGAACTAGCTGCACAAAATATAAATCTTGTTCTTGTCTCTCGTTCTGAAGAGAAACTAAACCAACTAGCTCAACAATTACAAGCACAGTATAAAATTCAGGTAGACGCTATAGTTAAAGACTTGACAGAACCTAGTGCTACACAAGTTGTCTATGATACTGTTCAAGCGAAAGGATTGAGGATTGATTTATTAATTAACAATGCTGGCTTTGGGGATTATGGCGACTTTGCCGAACGAGACGGAGAGCGCCAGCTTAAAATCATACAGCTAAATATTATAGCATTAGTAGATTTAACTCATAAATTTTTACCAGAAATGCGCCAGCGTCGTTCTGGAGGCATTATTAATTTATCTTCATTATCAGGATTTCAACCGATACCTTACCTTTCTGTTTATGCTGCCAGCAAAGCATTTATCCTCAGTTTTAGTCAGGCACTATGGGCAGAAAATCGTGATTATGGTGTGCGTGTGCTAGTCGTTTGCCCTGGACCAGTTGACACCAACTTTTTTGCAGAAGCTCAGATACCAGTAGCGCTTGCAGGCAAAACCAATAAAATATCTACTTCCAAAGAAGTAGCACGTGCATCCTTAAAAGCTTTGGAAAGAGGAGATTCTACTGTTGTGATTGGCGACTTTAACACTCACGCAATCACCAAATTATCTCCCTTAGTTCCACGCAAAATTTTGTTAACTATGCTGGAAAAACAATTTAGAAAGTAATAACCTCTCCGACAAAATTCAACCCACTTTATTTTCCCATGCCCCATGCCCCATGCCCATTGCCCATCACATAAACCTCGTCAACTGAACTCGGTAACGATCTTTTTTAGTGACTGCGATTTCTCCAACTTCTAAACGTCCCTTGCCGCGAATGGCAATTAAGTCACCGGTTTTGAGTTGAGAACTGGCTTGAGTCACTTCTTTCCAGTTGACACGAACATCACCACCGTCAATTAAATCTACCATTTTGCTGCGAGACATACCAAAACCAGCAGATGCGATCGCATCCAAGCGCAAAGAAGCTTCTACAGTGGACAATTCTTTCTTTTTCGGTTCTCGAACTTTTAACTCGCTTAAATCAATTCGCTGTGTTTTCACTGGAACTGATCGCACCTGCTGTAGATTCATCTCTAAAAATTCTACCAACTCTGGCACAACAATTGCCTGAGCCCCACGTTCTCCAAGGACAATAATATCGCCAGTCTTTTCGCGAACAATACCAGTTCCCAACATTGCACCCAAAAAGTCGCGGTGAGTAGCGGTATCAAATAGGAAATTACCAGCAATGTCTAAGGCTGTGACAGCAACTTGGGATTGATCTAAGGGAAGTTCCGAACGGGCGATCGCGACTCTTTGGCGTTCAGCTTGCGGGTATCCACCCCACGCCAACAACTGTACCTCTGTTAAACTGCTAAAGGTACCTTGAAGCTCAACTAACTCTGGTGGAGACAAAAAATCCGTCACCACAACTTCCCAAGTTTTAATTGCTTGCTCAGCCTGGTCAATGACACGAGCTACAGATTCTCTATTTTCTACACCTTTTAAAAGGTCTTCGCGTGGTAACATTATTGGGGATTGGGGATTGGGGACTGGGTACTGGGGACTAGGGTAGAATGATTAAGCAATAATTACTAGTACCGCGCGGGGTAAAAAAGCAACCATTTCAAACCGTGAAAAGCCTTATATATAATACTTTTGACTTTTGACTTTTGACTTCCGCGCAGCGGCGTTAGCCGTTAACAAAATTTTGGATATTTTCAGGGTCGAACTGGCGTAAGATGCGACTTGCTTCACGAGTTAGACTTTCGGAACCCTGAACTACAACTAAATACTTACCCGCGTCTAACTGGTTGCGGTAGGGTAAGGACTCACTACTAAATAGTAAGCTAACACCACCACCACTAAACAGACTACCCATTGCACCAGCACCAGCGCCTAGCAGTCCCCCTATAATATGATTACCAATTTCACCAGCCCAGGCAAAAGTATCCAAACCTGTGATCAAGCTAAAAGTAACACCAGCAAAAAATCCAAATGGTACTAGCCAATAAGCCATGAATCTAGCTCGCTTTTTAGCTGACTCTTTCGGGTCAACTAAGCGGAATTCCTCAGCACTTTTATAACCTTTCCCGAGGATTGTACCTTTTATTTTCTCCTTCTCTAAAGCGACATAAGCAGCTTCTGCTTGAATGCGATCTGGTAATACAGCAACAATGTAATTCATTAACTCAACAGCTTGGTCAACCAATTTTGTACTTCAATTTCAGACTAGCAGAATAGGGAGAAAGCGCATCAAGAAAAAATTTTTTCATTAAGGGATGGCGTCATTAGTAGTCACGTCATCTAAAGGCTCACAAAAATTATTCACGCCTTGCTTCAAAACGAATATTAATACTGGTGTTGCCAAAATCTGAGGAAAGCCCTCTATTGTTTTTAGATGTTCCATCATCTGCTGGAGTGAGCCATCAAGCAAGTCTTTACGAAATTCAGATTGACAAACGACAGCACGCCACTTTCTTGCTAAAGCCTCTAACCACTCTGAGTTGGGTATTTCTGGCTCCTGTCCAACTCGAATGGCTAAAGTCATAGCTGCATCTTCTAAATCTCCTTCACAATCCTCTATCAAATCGAGTACTTCCATTGCTCTGGAATCTTCTGCCAATTGAGAGCGTAGCTGTGCAATTTCTTTTGGTGTTACTTTTGTCATGAGTTGCTTTTCTCGTAGCTGAGGAATAGACCACTCATATCATGTCCAGTTAATGACTTAATTATATGAGCCCTCACCCCACCTAGATGGCAACCCTCTCCCAAGTTTGGGAGAGGGGTAAGGGGAGAGGGCTGGATATCGTAACTGTTCACACGGGCATGATATCGGCTATGTTATTTTTATTTTCAATTATTATATTTCATAGTTTACAGTGCAAACGCTCTGTAGGAAGGGTCACGCTACGATCTGTAAAGTAGTCTGCCTCTTTTTGACTTCCCCTACGGGCAGAGGGAGCAGGGAGTATCGGTTTTCCCGTATCATCCCCCTGCTCCCTCTTTTTGACCAGTTCCCAATTCTAGCGAAATGCTCTTGAAGTGACTGCCCTTTGTAAATTAGCCAGAGCGCGGTTATAATTTAGAATTGCCGTGACTCGGTTACCTTCAGCACTTGTGAGGGCTGCTTCCTGAGTAATAACATCAGTTTGAGTACCTACACCTGCTTGAAATCTCAGTCTTGCTAGACGCAGAGCTTCCCGAGCTTGACTTAAGGCAACAGTAGAAGTTTGGACGTTCACCAAATTAGCTTGCAGTTGAGAATAGTAATTTTCTACGTCAAAACGAATTTGGTCCCGCTGAATACCAAATTGAGTATCAGCGATCCGAATATTAATTCTTTCTTGATTAGCCTGTGCTCTGGCTGCTCCCCCATCGAACAAATTCACTCTTGTGTTGAGTCCTACCGAATAACCATCACTAATGCCAAACGAATCATTGAACACATCTAGTAAATTATACTGAGCAACTAAACTAACTTGTGGACCTAGCTGGGCAAGATTTATTCGTCGCCGTTGCTCAGCTTGGTTTCGTTGTGATATGAATTGTTGTAACTCTGGACGGTTTTGAAAAGCTAGTATAATAGTTTCTTCAAGATTCCGATTCCAAAGACCTGCTAATTCCACAGGATCTGCTGCGCTAATGTCAACTGACTGTGGTATACTCAGGATTTGGGCAAATTGGCGACGGCTGGTTCGTTGCGTTGACAAAGCATTAGTTAAATTTTGTTGAGCATTTGCTAATTGAACTTGAGCTTGCAGAACATCGAACCTAGTACCAACACCAGCTCGTTCTAAAGCTAATGCATCTCGCAAACTAGCTTCATAGTTACGCACAGAAGCTTGGTAAATCCGTACTTGTTCATCGGCTGATTGCAGATCGTAGTAGCCGCTAGTTACATTTAGGCGGATTACCTCAGACTGACGCTCAACATCCAATTGATAGTAACGTACCAGTTCCTCAGCCTGTCTAATACTAGCTGACCTTCGCCCAGAGGTAAAAAGATCATAACTTAGTGTTGCACCACCAGTAAAACTTGAACTAGTTGGATCGGAAGAGGGTAATCCTGCACGCTCGTTCTGTCGCTGAGTTAGAGTACTAGTTGCGCTTCTGCCGCGAGTAACATCAGCGCTAAGACTAAAAGAAGGCAACAAAGCAGCTTGAGCTTGTTGTAAGACGTACTGATTTTTTTGTAAAGTCAGTAACGAAACTTGTAGATCCCTATTGTTGCGCCGTGCAATTTCTAAAGCCTGTGCCAAAGTAATTGGCTGAGTTCCCACAATTCTCACTTCCTGTGGTTTAGTAGGGAATTGTAAGGGATTCGGGTTAGCGTTAAGATACCCAGGTACTTGGATTGAGGGACCAGCATTGGTTGGTTTTATTGTTGGTACTACAGGAGTAGTGTTTGTCGGTGCTGGTGGCGTTGTTGTTGGTACTTGGGGGTTGCTTTGAGGAGTAGGTACTGACTGCTGAGTTGGGACTTTGGGATTTGTAGTGTTCCTTTGAGCTACCCTATTATTTTCTTTTACGCATTTTCCTACACCTGATAGCAATTTTGTAGGGCACAATTCCTCATCATGTAAAAGCTTTGCTGCGCTTGTACGCTTTACTGGCATCTCAGAGACGCTTAGTAACTGAGTTTGAGGATTTTTTTTCTGTGTAGATAATCGGATAGACGAAGCCAGTTGAGCTTTAGAACCGGAAGCAACTGGCGACTGTGATTTTTCCCAAGAAATAAAATGACTTGTATCTGGTTGGTGAGATAAACCACTTATAGGTGTTAGGTTGAAAACGACACCCTGAGCGTTCTTAATTATTTCTTCTACTGACAGGTTAGTGTTGCTCCTCAAGCTCACTTCACTACTAGCAGATTTTGGAGTATCTGTAGTAGTTTCAGGAGTAAGAGCAATAGGCTGTTTTATATTGATATTGCTTTTCTCCAAGCTTGTGTTGTCCAGAGAAGTTGATACATCACCAGAACTAATAAGACTCAGATCTATAGTTTGAGACCAAGCAGGCTGGGTTGTTAATACTGCTACTGTTACACCAGGTAAAAAGCTATGGAATAATTTTTGTCCTTTCACCGCATCCCCTCACACAAAAATCAAGTGAACAAAATCACAAGCATTTTTACTACCCTAAAAGGGATAGCATTGAATTTAATATTAATTACTAGACTACATGTTACCAAGACGACAGTTGGCTATAAATTGAGCCACCGTAAATGGTAAAACTAGAAAAAAATGACTTAATTTTAAACGTGTAACTTTAGTTTAGAGCAGCACACTACAGTATTGCTGCTGTTTTGGCAACAAATTCTGTGTTTATTCGTCTTCATCATCAAGACTGTTCTGTTGTTCAGCCGCATGGATCAACCTTTGTAATCATTGTTTTCTCAATAGCGAATATATCATGCTCCTAACTGTTGCTTGCTTGTGTGAAGGTTTCTTTTTTTAGGAGTTATGTTGTCAATATTAAATATTTCATGGATCAGAACTTTGTTTGTCTTGAAAGCCCTTGACAATACGCGAAAGTTCTGCCTTCTCATCGATGAGAACACGGGTAGGTGCGCCACTGACAATTCGTTCGTAGTTACGGAAAGAATCTTTTATTTCTGGACCATCTGCGGTGATATTGTACTCGCGGATACCCTTGTCATGCCAAGAACCTCTCATTTTAAATACATTTATTGCTCGCGCCATTTCTCCATGAATTTCTACATACTGCAACATGAGAATCGTGTCTGTAATCGTAGAAATATGAGAGTCCGTAATTGAATGAGAACCCATGAATTGGTCGCTTGTGTTGGTAAAAAAACCCGTAATTTCCTCTTGCTTTGCGTAACCTGTAACACCAATAACAAATTGGCGGAACGAATTATTGGTGACACCTCGTGCTAATGCGCTAAGAGAATCAATAGCAATACGAGATGGCTTAAATTCGGCAATTTCTGACTTAATAATTTGTAAATGATCTTCTAAACCTGTTGATTCAGGGTAGGTACAAATTATTTTTAGCAAACCTTGACCTTCTAATTCTTCAAAATTAATTCCCCAAGAGAATGCATTGCGAGAGAGTTGAGCACGTGATTCTTCGTAAGCAAACAGTAGTGCTCTTTCGTTATGGACGCAGCCATCTTGAAGAAACTTGCTCACTAATAAGGTTTTACCAGTACCAGTAGCTCCTGTCACCAAAATAATCGAATCTTTAAAGAACCCACCACCACACATCTCGTCTAAAGTTTTGACTCCAGAAGAGACTCTTACATTTGAAGACCGTTGAGTCAAGCGCATTGCTCCTAGTGGGAAAATGTTAATTCCTCCATTGGTGATCGTAAAAGGATACTCGCCTTTCATATGTGTCGTACCACGCAGTTTGAGAATTTCAGCGGTACGGCGGCGGCGCTCTCCTTCTAAAACGTTGCGGATAATCACTACATTATCAGAAACAAATTCTTCTACCCCAAAACAAGCAACGGGTCCGTATTCTTCCGTACGTTCTGTTGTGATAAGTGTGGTAACATTTAACACTTTTAGGCGCGCCACGAGACGAAAAATCTCTCGTCGTACAACTCCCAAGGCTTCATACTGCTGAAATACTGCTGTAATGGAGTCAATAGCCACTCGTTTAGCGTTATATTTACGAATTGCGTATTGCAAGCGCTCAATCAATGCAGAAAGATCAAAATTACCTACTACATCTTGTCCTTCTGGATCAGGCGAGGCGTCGAGAATAAATAACTTTCCTTCATCAATTAAACGTTGTAAATTCCAATCAAAGATATGCGCGTTCTTAATGATATCACTTGGAGATTCTTCAAAAGTGACAAAGACTCCTGGTTCATTAAAATAGCGGATCCCGTTATAGAGAAACTCCAGAGAAAATAAAGTTTTGCCTGTTCCAGAAGTCCCACTAACTAGGGTTGTTCTGCCAAGAGGTAAACCGCCATGACTAATGTCGTCAAAGCCCTCTATCATTGTGCGAATTTTTTCGACACCTCCAACTGGTGTACTGGTTGGCTGTAGTTTGTCTTTTTCACTCATTGTTTGTTTAAAACTTATAAACGGGTTTTAAACCCAGTTAATTTACTCATAAAGTTTGTATTCTATATTCTATATGTCATGAAGTCTATGATTGAAGATTTTCTTCTTCAATAAGTTCTTCATACAGCAAATCTAGGCCAATTAACACTCTCTCTCTATCTGACAGATCACCAATAATCTTACGCACAGGTGGAGGTAATATTTTAGCTAGTGTCGGCGTGGCTAGAATTTTATCCTCTTCTGCCAGTTGTGGGTTTTTTAGGACATCGATGACTTTCAACGTGTAAACGCCCTGAAACTCTTGTTCTAGAATGTTTTTGAGTGTTTTTAAAGCCCTTACAGAGTTATGGGTGTTGCCTGCCACATAAAGTTTAAGAACATAGGTTTTTTTTACATTACTCATAATAGTTACACTTATCCCTTAAGATGGGATAGAATATAATACATGTCTGGTGTTGATTTTGAATTTCAAGCGATTCTCCTCATTTAGACATAGAACTCCGATATAGCTCACATAAGTGAGCCAGTATATCGATCAAGGTCAAGCGATAATCAAGTAATGATTCATCACTTCTCCCTTCCAATCTTAGCTGTTTGGAAAAATCCTCAATCAGTTCCATATGAATCTCTATAATTTGTGGCACAGGAATATTAGCATAAAATACTGCATTGATAAATTTATCAATCTTTTCCTTCAATTTTTTATCTGTGGTAAAGTAATTTATAAGGATATAGCTGTATTCAGATTTGAGTTGCTGTAACAATGCCTCGTCTTTGGCTCTCGTCATTTGCAGAAAAAACTGATGTTCTCCTATAGCACGGTTATCTCCAAAAAAATATTTGAGGCTTAATTTTTTAGGTAAATTTTCTTGTCCTTGGTGAAGTAAATAGTGTATCTTCTCATTAGTTTTAGTAAGAGTGATTTGAATAGCGTTACAAATACGCCATGTATAGCTTTGTTTAATGGCTAAGTCAGGCTCACAATTTAAAACTTTTTTAAACTTTGGTTGGAGAATAAAAATGGGTAATAACATTTCTTATTGTTATGTCTAATACTCCACCTTGAGAAGAAAACTGGTCAGTCTAAAGATGGAAAAGACTCCTACACTGAGATCAGGTATGCAGCATATAAGACTAAGCGACTTCAAGTACCTGCTTCGGTGTTAACGGATTTTAGTCAACTAACAAGCTATAGGAATTATCCGGAAGTATCACTTAGTGACTAAACCAGTAGTCTTTTATTATAAAGCGAGAAACCTCCAGAGCAACTATATACGCTCATGAAGTACCCGGGATGTGTTTACTAGCCATAGGTTGCATTTTTTTAGATCTATCTCAATATAGATTTCCTTACTACACTCCTTAATAAGATACTTAAACAAACATAAACGATTGTCGCATTATAAATCATTATAATTCCTAAAGGTTCTAAAGCGAATTTTTGGAGCCATAATTGTCGTAGCTCTCACTATCGATGAGCAGTTGAACACCAAGAGGAGCCTAGGTGCATTATCTGTAATGATCTCGGCGCTTCCCAAGATTGCTGCCTTGGTTAAGACTGTTGGTCATGAACTGCTTGTTTTTTATAGCAAAATCCATTGTTTTAAAGCCCTTAAACTTTTAACAAAAATCCCAAATTTCAATATTCATGGAGGATATTGCTTCACTTGTAAACACAGTCGCCGCTTTTGCAGCTAGCTGATTGCTAAACAGAAGCACACTTTCTTCAAGGAATGACCTCATTGCCTTATGTCAATGCTAAAGTACCCACTTTATGACTTGATCGCAACAGTGCCCAGTTGCCTAGAAACGACTGCTCTAGCAGTTGTACTGGAAATTTTTGCCGAACAGCAGTGCGATCGCGTGGTTATACTAGATGAGCAGCAATGCCCAATAGGATTGTTGTATTGTGCCCGTTTAGCATCACAAATGCTAAACGGACAAGTTGACAAAAATCTTTTAGACTTACAGCAGCCAGTTTCCAACTTAGGAAAAGAACTGATCCAACCAATACAAACATTACCAGCTTCTTTTTGTGTCGAACAGTTGAGCAGATTTTTGCATTCTCAACCGAACCAAGCAAACACTAGCATAGGAGATTGGGTACTCATTGACTCCAATGGTAAATTGTTGGGTCTTTTAGATAGCGTGCGCCTGTTACAAATTGTGGCTAAGCACAAGGGCGAAATAGTCTGTTCCAAAAGTGATTGCTACCCAGCTTTTGATCCAAAGCTTACTGAAGCCTCTATAGAAACGAATCATACTAAAAGTACTAAAAGCAAACCACTGATAGACAAGCCATTAGTACAGCTGCTAGAACGGCTACCTTGGCCTTTAATGTTACAAACCAGCGCCGGAGAGATCGTAACCCAAAACCCCGCTTGGTGGCAGCAGCTAGGATCATTGAAAGATCCAGAGGGTGTGAGGCAGCAGGTAGAGGCAATACTAGGAAATACGCAACCGAAAAAAACACAACACCCTGTTGAAAAGGGAGTCAAGATTACTACTAATAGTAGGCTTAGTGAGAATTATAGCCCGGCTGCGCCCCAATCTCTTAAACTTCAGACTCAAGAAAATTCTTTGTCTGGGTTAGGCGAGGAGCTATCCCTTAACACCGTACCAAAACGTTCAAAATCAACTTCACCGAAAAGCCAACACCAACAGCAATTGGAAGCAACCGGCTCAAGTCGGTGCTTTTTGGATAGCCAACTCGGTACCTGTACCTGTATTGTTGAAGTACAAAATGGTCAGGAGCGAGTCTGGCAATTTGCCAAAATTCCATTAGATAGTCCAGATTGGCAAATTTTGACTCGTGATTCAGAAGGTTTGTTGGGTGACCCCAATTATCTCAACGCGTTTGACCCGTCGACAGGAAAAGTTGCTCAGTATTCCTCCTCGTCTCAATCAAAAGATCTGCCGCTCGACAGTGATTTGTGGCTGATGCTAGCAACTGATGTTACTGAGCAGCAACAGCTTTGCAAAGAACTGGCAGCAAAAAATGCTGATCTGATTCAGCTTAATAGGTTAAAGGATGAGTTTTTAGCTTGTATTAGTCATGAACTGAAAACCCCCTTAACAGCAGTTTTGGGTTTATCGCGGTTGCTAGTAGATCAGCAGTTAGGCACACTAAACGAGCGTCAAGCCCGTTATGCAGGATTAATTCATCAAAGTGGACGACACTTAATGAGTGTTGTTAATGACATCTTGGATTTAACGCGTATGGAAACAGGACAGATGGAACTGTCTGTGTCCAACGTCAAAATCAGATCTGTGTGCGATCGCGCTATATCAGAGGCAAAAACTATACATCGGGAAACCAGCAAAGCAGCACACAGCAGCACTACACAAGAACATCAATTTACCATCTCAATAGAACCAGGTTTAGATGAGTTAGTGGCAGATGAATTCCGCTTACGTCAAATGCTCGTAAACCTGCTTTCAAATGCCTTCAAGTTTACAGAAACTGGTGGGGAAATAGGGCTATTGGTGAATCGTTGGGAAGGCTGGATCACCTTCACTGTATGGGATACAGGTATTGGAATTCCCGAACATCAACAGCATCTCATCTTCCAAAAATTCCAACAACTAGAAAATCCGCTCACTCGCCAACATGAGGGAACAGGATTAGGGTTAGTTTTAACTAGAGCTTTAGCTCGTCTTCATGGTGGTGATGTTAGCTTCTTATCTAAAGAAGGTAAAGGTAGCCAATTTTCATTACTCCTACCGCCTAGCCCTCCACAGAAAAGAACTGGAGATATTGAGATATGGGGATCAGAGCAAAAGCTGCATGAAACCTCACAACCTCTTTTTAAAAGAACAGGAGTTCAACAAACACAACGTCATTCCAACACAACTTACCTGAACCAAGGAGACGCTAATAATTCAGAAAACCTTATTACAGATCAACTATCTATAGACGAACCAAAAAATTATTCTCCTCATCTTTCCCCCTCATTGTCTTCCCAACACCCTATAAACAATTCCACTTTCCCAACTTATCAAAACAGCTTAATATTGGTTGTTGAAGCAGTAGCGCGATATATTGACGATTTGACTAAACAGCTAACAGGGTTAGGATATCGGGTGGTGATTGCTCGCTCGGGATGTGAAGCATTAGAAAAAGCTCGTCGCTTACAACCCAAAGCTATATTCCTCAATCCGTTGCTTCCATTATTATCAGGTTGGGATGTGCTGACTCTACTAAAATCAGATAGTGCAACCCGTCACATTCCTGTAGTTGTAACAGCAACAAGGGCCGAGAAAGAGCAAGCACATAGCAATCGAGCAGACGGTTTTCTGAGCTTACCAGTACAACATCAGTTCTTAACACCGCTAATTGAAAATTTATTTGCTATACCTGAAGCCCAACCGCAAAAGAGAAACAATAGTGAAATCGTTCCTACCCAGAGTTCACTGAGAATTCTCAGATTAGTTAGTTCTGAGTCGGAATATGTCCACTCACCTTTGTCGCTACAAAACCACCGGGTTGTAGAAGCGGATAATTTAGATCAAGCAGATCTTTTAACTCGAGTTTGGCATTTTGATGTAGTTTTGCTAGATGCAGAAATGCCAGCCGCACAAAGCTATTTGCAAAAATTTAATCAATATCCTCGTTTGATAACTTTACCTCTTGTTACCTGTGACGTGGCAACTACACAAGCAGCTTCTCTGGTACCTGGACTTTCTGTTTTTCCTTGCTTACTAACATCATTTGGTTCTGAACACAGAAACGGTAACAGGAAAACAGATGCCTTATTATCAGTACTACAAATTGCCGCAGGCGTATCTTGCCCACCTAGCATCTTAGTGGTAGATTTTGCGATGCTACCAGACTTACCAGAGATCAAACAAAAGCCCCGGAGCGGCTATCGGTCACAAAAACACTCCCCGCCAAACCGTTTAGCAACTCAGATGAACACCCCTTGTGCTTCTTTGGGATTAAAACCCTTAACCATTTCTCGTGGTTCTGAGTGGTTTCAAGCTTTGATTCAGTATCTATTAACTGCTGGCTTGAAAGCAGTGATGGGGCGCTCCTGGGCTGAATTGCTGCAACAAATTCGCCACGGGAGCGCTGACTTACTTTTAATCTGCTTAGGAGAGTCTAATAGTCGACAACAAGAGGTTTACTCAGCACTCCAAACATTGAGACAATTACCTTTCAATTTGCCACCTGTTTTAGTACTCGACCAACGATTAAATTCTAATGAGGCAGAAGAAACCCAAGACAATAATATAGAAACTGTTTTGGGTACACTCACTAACCATATTTTGCCCCGATCCATCTCCATGGAAGACTTGTTAACCCATATTCACCAAGCGTTAAATGCTAACGGGTAGTGGGCATGGGGCATGGGGCATGGGAGCAGAGGAGCAGGGGAGGCAGGGGGAGCAGGTGAGGCAGGGGAGGAAAAAAGACAAATCTTACAAAAAAAAGGGAACGGGGAACTCTTAACAGGGAACAGGGAAAGAAAAAAAACGTGACTTTGTGGGTTTAAAGCCCACTTGCAAATAAAGATGTATTTCGAGACGCGCAGCGCTCTTAAATACGGCGTCCTTGTTTCAATCCCACGGCGCGCATCCGTGGGTACACTGTTAAGAGTTCCCTGTTAAGAGTTCCCTCTGAACCAGTTTTGACTTTTGAATGCGTGACTTTTGACTTCCCCGCAGGGGTGCCCTATGCCCCATGCCCCGTGCCCCGTATTGGAAGTCGAATCAGTTGATAAGCTCCTTTAGCACCTAAATTTTCATAATCTGTAGGCTGTAGACCTATTTGTGGGAACTTTGTAGGTTGCGATAATAACAGTACTGAGAGAGGTTGCGCTTTCTTAATAGATTGCTCTTGAATATATTTTGCCGCAGTTTTAGCGTCTTTTATGTAAGTGACGCTACGGCGAGTGTAAAATACCACAGAAGGCTTTTTAAAGCCAACCATAACTAATTGTTCCCCTGGTTTTTGTGCTTGTACTGCGATCGCTGACAATTCCCTTAAAGGTAGCTGACGCTGTTGATCCATCAAAAACAAACTAGGAGTAAGAACAAAAACCAAAAACGCCACAAAAGTTAGTAAATTTACAATAATAAAACTGTGCCAAAAGCGCCGTATCAATATAAATGCAAGCACTAATGCACAACAGAGCAAAATCACACCACCTAGAGCTGGTAAACCTGACTGTATAAGTAGTTGCCGAAGGTTTGGTGCAGCTGGATCAGGTCCTAATATCCGTGGAACCTGAAACAGTGCTATTGCAAGTGCCGATAAAAACACTACATTCACCCAACCACTCCACAGAAAAAAAGAGCGATAAATTCCTTTTAATTTCCCTGCTCCCCCGCTCAAGAGCTCAAGAGATCCTCTGCTCCTCTGCTCAAGATCTCCCTTGACTAAATCGTTCCATAACAGCGCCACCAAAATAGCTGAAGGGGGCATTAAAGGCAATACATAACTAGGAAGTTTCGTGACAGCAATTGTGAAAAAGCAAAAGACACCCATAAACCAGAAAAAGGCAAACAAACCGAGTTGTCTGCTTCGTTCTTGGGCGCACCAATGTTTTCTTTGCCAAAACTTAAGCCTTGACATTGCCACAGGCAAATATATCGAGTAAGGAGCAAAACACAGTAATACCACTACAAAATAGAAATACCAAGGAGCTGCGTGACCATTAACAACTTCGGTAAAGCGTTCGAGGTTGTGATAACCAAAAAAGGAGTTAATAAAAGCCCATCCGTTGCGCCAAATTACTAGTGCATACCATGGCACTGATAAGCCTAAGACAATTAGCGTACCTATGACTAGGTTCATTTCTTGCAAGACTTTGCGCAAATTGCCCAGGTAAAATAGAAATATCCCAATAATCAATCCAGGTAAGACTATTCCCACTGGTCCTTTAGTCAAAATTGCACCAGCAATTAGCACATAGAAAGCAAGATACCACTTATTGAACCTAGAAGACTGATTATTATTGCTATATCCCAGAAAAAAGCATAATAAGCCTGAACCCATGCACCCGGTGAGTAGCATATCTGAAACACCAGTTCTACCCCAGATAATCATTTCTGGGTTCAATGCCATAACAGATGCGCCTAAAGCAGCTGTTAACCAAGGTTTTAAAGGGTGCTTGAAGTCAACTTCTTGTGCAAGATGGCGGTGTATGGTATAAAATCCCAAGAAAATTACCCCTGTTGCGGCGATCGCCGAAGGAAGACGTACAGCCCACTCATTGACTCCGAAAATTGAATACGCGATCGCTTGACACCAGTAGATCAAAGCAGGTTTATCAAAACGAGTTTCTCCATCAAAAAATGGTGTGATCCAATCACCAGTGACAAACATTTGGCGGGAAGCTTCAGCAAATAGCGGTTCTGTCTCATCTATCAACCCGATACTGCCTAAATTCCACCCATAAGCTACCCAACAAATTAAAATTAACCATAAAATTGACAGTATCAAAAGAAATCGGTGCTTTCCTATTTTTGTCATTGGTCATCAGCCACTTGATTAATTGGATTCACGATCCTAAACCAATTAAGATGACTTTGACTCAATTTTTCAGTTCCTTATTGGGGACTGGGGATTGGTGATTGGGGATTGGTGATTGGGATTGGGGTTTAGGTATGAAGCTTTCAGTCGAAAAAATTATAAAATTCAGTTTGACCCTGAACATATTATTCCCCAGTACCCAGTACCCAGTCGCCAATACCCAATCCCCCCTATTGACTAATAACCAATTGCCATTCTGCCTTTTCAGTACTCCAACTGGGTAAGGGAGTTTCACCCACAACATATGGTCCCCAGTAGCTTCGGGAACCATCTTGTGCGAAGGCAACTAAAATATCTCCTTTTTCGAGCTTTAATTTACCTTTAGGCAATGATAAAACCAACCCCTTCTCACTACCTTCTTTGGGAGCAAAATCCCAATGTGCTGGGATATCATTTTTCGTAGAGCTTTTCCTCCCTAAGTGCCGTTCTAGTAGAGCAAGGCGAACAGGCTGTTCGGTTTGATTACTGATTCGTAAGCTTCCTTGAGATTGTGCTTTCTGATTGTTGTTACTTTGGGAGACTAAGACAGAATTCGTTTGTTTAGTTACTGTAGAAGCATTAGCTCCTTGTAGCGCAATAGAAGAATCTGTTTTTTGCAAATCCGATGTTTGAGCAGACTGTGTTGGTGATGCTTCTGTTGCTGGTTGCTCAAAAGATACACTTACCTCGTAGCATCCCGTTGGTAGTAAAAGCAGTACCAAAGAACAAGCTAACAGAATAGCATGACGATGGATTGATTTCATATTGATTGATAATTATTTGAAATAAGTATTTTTTCTAGGCTTGGGCATATAGCAGCCCATTGTTAAAAACGATAATTAACCACAAGCGCAAGCCCTAACCCACTTTGTTAGCTATTAACTTTATAGCTACATTGTCCAATACCCATATTGTGCTTGGTTGAGAATAGCAAGACATATAAGTTTTGTTAATCAATAATAACCAAACTGAAAGATAATACAATATTTAAAAAGGACAATGCTGAACCCTCTACTATCAGTATAGAAAAAATATTTCGATGTATCTTGACTTTCGCAAGTTCATTCGATGCAAAATACTCGTCTCAACAACCTACTAGATGCGATCGCCAGGCGATTAGGAGAATGGTTTTCCAATCCTTGGCGGCGGTTTTCGCTTGTGGTGATCAATCTTTTGTTCGGCTTTTTCCTGGGAAACGTCATTTCCACTACATCTGGACAAACGGCTGAATGGGATGTTGTGGTAGCTGCAATTTTAGTCATCTTAACGGAAATCACCAGTAGAATATTTTACAGCCGTAGTTTTTTAGCAAAGCGATCACTTTGGTTAGATTCGCTGAATAGCCTTAAAATTGGGTTAGTTTACAGCTTGTTTCTTGAAGCCTTTAAATTAGGGTCATGAAAGGGAGTAGGGAGTAGGGAGCAGGGGGATTAGATGGGAAACCGACACTCGCTGCCCTGTGCCCAATTTGGGTCCAATCCCCATCCCATTGTTTCCCCTGCTAAGAGCTCCCTCTTCCTTGAATTTATTTACGTGTTTTTCTCTTGGCGTAGGAAATTTTCGAGACTAAATGGCACATTTTTTTGGGTTTATTAAAATTTTCTCATGTTTTGCTCATCAAAAGTTCATGTAATTTTACTAAAGTTTAAATAAAGATAAAGAAAAATGAAGTAAACGATTTAGAATTATCTATGAAGTAAGTTAAACCAAAAAACGTAAGCGCTACATCTTGAGTCACTTTCTTTAATTTGTGTAGAGAAGCTGTCTTAAGTAGTAGGGATCATTTTTAGTGATGAATCAAGCAAGTAACAACATCTATTATCCCAGGCCCCTATATTCTGGTTCAGGTCAGAGGATGAAACAGCTTAAGGGCTTTGACTGTGGATGAATTCTTTAACAACATCAGGGAGCTTTATCAGTAACTAAGTAACGAATAACTCTGCGTATCGAAAAAGAGAACTTTCTATTGGATCGAGAGCAAACAAATGACAAAGCTTACCAATATTCGGAATCAATCCTTGTTTACCAGTGAAATAGCAGCATCATTTGTGGTGTTTCTTGTAGCTCTTCCACTTTGCATGGGGATCGCGATCGCATCTGAACTTCCTCCAGCACGCGGCTTAGTGACAGGAATTGTAGGCGGAGTGATTGCTGCGATTTCTGGATCCCCTTTGCTTGTGAGCGGACCTGCAGCTGGGCTAGCGGTAATTGTTGCAGAAATTGTCCAAAAAAATGGTATTGACATGATTGGCCCCATTTTGCTATTAGCAGGTTTGATGCAATTTCTTGCGGGCAAATTCAGGCTAGGTCAATTATTTCGCGCCATGTCTCCAGCCGTCATTTATGGAATGCTGGCAGGTATCGGCATCTTAATTCTCGGTTCCCAATTTCATGTCATGCTCGATGACAAACCACGCAGACATGGTCTGGAGAATTTAATTACAATTCCTAAGGATATCAAAGAAGCTTTCTTTTCAGGCGATCCCAACGTTCATTTCATAGCAGGGTTGATCGGGGTGACAACTATTCTCTCCCTCGTCCTGTGGAATAAGTTTAAACCGCGCAGTTTGAAGCTTGTACCTGGAGCGCTTGTAGGTGTGGTCACTGCGACAGTCATATCCAGAGTCTTCTCGTTACCGATTCACTATGTTGATCTCCCTACATCTTTGACAGAGGCCGTCCATCTTCCCAGATTTTCCAATCTGATTCAAGTATTTCAGCTGCCTGTATTTTTCCAAGCGTTCGTGATTGCATTTATTGCAAGTACAGAGAGTTTGCTTTCAGCTGTCGCAGTAGATCGTTTACATACTGGAACAAGAACCAATTTTGACCGAGAATTAGCAGCACAAGGATTTGGCAATATGATCTGCGGGCTGCTTGGTGTTTTGCCTATGACAGGGGTGATTGCTCGAAGTGCTGTCAACGTAGAAGCAGGTGCTAAAACAAGATTATCTGGGATACTTCACGGTTTATGGTTGTTCCTGTTAGTGGTGAGTGCACCAGCATTGTTAAGGATGATTCCCACAGCTAGCTTAGCAGCAATTCTAGTTTTCACTGGCTACAAGCTAATAGAAGTAGAACACATTCGCCAACTTAAAAAGTACGGGCGTCTTCCTATGGTGATATTCTGCTCGACCTTCATCGGAATTGTAGCTGTTGACCTACTAACAGGTGTCCTAATTGGCGTGACGCTGACAGCAATGACACTGATTTATAAGATGTCCATCCTGAATATCCAAACTTTCACAGATGACGATGGACAAATGCATATTTATCTCCAAGGAGCAGCAACATTTGTCCGTTTACCAAAATTGGCAAGTGCTTTGGAAAAAGTACCACCCGGAAGTGAGTTGTATCTTCATTTAGAAAACCTGGCTTACATAGATCACTCATGTCTCGACTTGATTTCCACATGGAGCAAACAACAGCAAAAAGTAGGTACTAATCTCATTGTGCAATGGGATGGATTGATAGAGCGTAATCGTAGACCCTTCACATCTACCTATAAAACAACTTAAAAATCGGCGTTGCAAATTAAGGGTTACCCTATGTATCCATGTTTTATTAATGATGGAAACCGTCATTAATAAAAAGGAGTCAGAAGTCAGAATTCAGGAGTCAGAATACACCACTCATAAAGGGATGGTGTCTTAGGGAAAGTTTCAACCCCTTTCTCGTCCACCGGGGACGAGGTTTTTACCAACAACTTCATTCCGACTCCTGGCTCCTGACTCCTGAATTCTTCTTCATAAAACATTCTCTGGCGCGTGTTGGTCACGAATTTATGCAATTTTGACGTTTGGAGCTATTACATGACTGAATTTTTTATCCAAACAAGTTGGTTAATTCCGTTTTACGGCTTACTGGGCGCTATTTTTGCTGTGCCTTGGGCTATTGGAATGATTCAGCGTACAGGTCCACGTCCAGCAGCTTACGGGAATATATTGATGACGTTGTGCGCCTATATTCACGGTTCAGTTGTTTTTAGTGCTATTTGGAACCAACCATCTCAACATCTGACCATACATTGGTTTCAAATAGCAGATTTAGATTTGTCTTTTGCTTTAGAAATCTCATCCCTCAGTGTTGGGTCAATGCAATTGGTGACAGGTTTAAGTCTGTTGGCACAGCTGTTCGCTTTGGGATATATGGAGAAAGACTATGCTCTTGCTCGCTTTTTTGCCTTGATGGGATTTTTTGAAGGAGCAATGAGTGGTTTAGCATTAAGCAATTCCCTGCTCCTGTCATACTGCTTTTTGGAACTATTAACCCTCTCGACATACCTATTGGTTGGATTTTGGTACGCTCAACCTCTAGTGGTTAAAGCATCACGAGATGCATTCCTTACCAAGCGAGTCGGGGATGTCCTACTACTCATGGGAGTGGTAGTACTCTCAACTTTGGTAGGAAGCAGCAACTTTCCCGACCTCTATGAATGGGCAAAAACTGCTAATTTACCCCCTATAAGCGCGACACTTCTGTGTTTGACGTTACTAGCTGGTCCTACTGGGAAATGTGCTCAATTTCCTCTCCATCTCTGGCTAGATGAAGCAATGGAAGCTCCTAGCCCTGCATCAGTTTTGCGGAACTCACTTGTGGTTTCTTGTGGTGGCTATGTGTTGGTTACACTCCAGCCCATCCTAGCAATTTCACCAGTAGCAATGGCCACTTTAGTGACAATTGGTACTGTGACTGCAATTGGATCTTCATTGGTTGCGATCGCCCAAATTGATATCAAACGCGCCCTTTCTCATTCCACCAGCGCTTACATGGGATTGGTTTTTATTGCGGTTGGGATGCAATACAGAAATTTCGCTTTGATGCTGATTTTGGTGCACGCGATCGCTAAAGCTCTGATGTTTATGAGTGTTGGTAGCGTCATAACTACAACCAATAGCCAAAACTTAACAGAGATGGGCGGACTAGGCAAGACAATGCCAATTACGGCAAGTGGTTTTGTTGTTGGCGCGGCGGGATTAATTGGATTATTACCACTAGGTGGATTTTGGGCAATGCAACAGGGTATTGACCACTTTTGGCTAGATTCTCCCTGGCTAGTCGGGGTATTACTTTTAATCAACGCTCTGACAGCATTTAACTTCACTCGTGTCTTTCGTCTGGTTTTTTTAGGTTCCTCTCAAGCAAAAACTCGGTGTGCGCCAGAAATTTCTTGGCAAATGGCTTTACCAATGTTGGGTTTGATCGCAACAACCCTTTCTGTGCCAGCCATGCTAAGGAGTTTAAACATTCTGCCATTCTGGATGTCCTTGAATCAGCATCAAGTGATTTTACATATTCTCTCTGGTGTCTTAGGTTGCGTCCTCGGAAACACAATCACATTGCAGCGTACTTGGCTCCAACCAAAAAGTAAAACTGCTAGATTCTTCCATAACCTGCTAGCATACGACTTTTACATCGAGCAAATTTATCGCTTCAGCGTCATTTTAGCCGTTACCCAGTTCTCTAAATTCACTAATTGGCTAGATAGCAATCTTGTAGATAAATTAGTCAATTTGGTTGGTTTGACCACTCAAAAGAGTGGTCAAAGCTTAAAGTACAGCACTTCTGGTCTATCTCAATCTTATGTACTGACCATTTTTCTGGGAATCAGTATTTTAACCGGTTTCATCAGTTGGAAATTTTTCCAAGTCTTCAACATTTCTGAGATTTTGAGCATTCTTTAAATTGCCAGAAAATAGCTTTTTGCCATCTAGGAGTGAAATATGCTTAGTGTATTCATTTGGATACCTGCGATCGCTGCGCTGATCGGATTTCTCCCAGGAGTCACACCCCGTTTTTCCAGATGGACGGCTTTTACAGTGACTTTCGGTTTGTTCATTTGGTCTCTCATCTTAGCAGGTCGATTTGAGCAACTCAATTCTAATTGGCAATTTCAAGAGTACGCTCCCTGGATTGAAAGTTTAGGGATAACTTACCATCTTGGAGTTGATGGTTTATCTCTACCGTTGTTAATTCTCAATGGTTTACTAACAGCGATCGCTATCTACAGCACTCCAGCGCACACCCCAAGACCGAAGTTTTACTACGCTCTCATTTTGCTGTTGAACGGTGCCGTATCTGGTGCATTCCTCGCTCAAGATTTATTGCTCTTTTTCGTCTTATACGAAATGGAGTTGATTCCCCTGTATCTATTCATTGCCATTTGGGGTGGTCAGAACCGCCAATATGCAGCAACAAAGTTTCTGATGTACACAGCAGTTTCAGGGATTTTCATTCTTATTGCCTTTCTGGGTTTAGTAGGCTTCAGTGGTGCTTCTAACTTTGCTTACGATCCAGCACTATCATCTCTGTTACCACTAAGTACTCAAATTCCGTTACTCATCATAATTTTGTTGGGCTTTGGTGTCAAAATTCCTTTGGTTCCGTTCCACACTTGGTTACCAGATGCTCACGTTGAGGCTTCCACACCGATTTCTGTCCTGTTGGCTGGAGTGTTGTTAAAGTTGGGAACTTATGGATTACTGAGGTTTGGCTTGGGTTTATTTCCTCAAGCGTGGTCAGTTTTAGCTCCATGGCTAGCCACTTGGGCGGTAGCGAGCGTTCTGTTTGGGACTTTTACGGCTATTGCTCAAAAAGACATGAAAAAGACAATTGCCTATAGCTCTATTGGACATATGGGATACATCTTACTAGGAGCAGCAGCAGCAACTCCTGTGAGCCTTATGGGGACACTTATCCAAATGGTCAGTCACGGTTTAATTTCTGCGTTGTTGTTTCTCATGGTGGGCGTGGTTTATGAGAAAACAGGAACTCGCGATTTAACCAAACTCAAAGGTTTACTCAATCCTGAACAAGGTTTACCTGTGATTGGAAGCTTGATGGTATTAGCCGCTATGGCCAGTGCAGGTATTCCCGGTATGGCAGGTTTTGTTGCTGAGTTTTTGTGCTTCCGAGGAAGTTTGTCAGTGTTTCCTATACAAACCCTGTTCTGTATGTTCGCTACAGGATTAACTGCTGTTTATTTTCTACTTTTGGTCAACCGTGCTTTCTTTGGACGTATTGATGAGGGAATGACTGACTTACCTCCTATGAAATGGTCAGAGCCAATTCCTGGAATTATTCTGGCAGTGATGATCATCATTTTGGGTATGCAACCAAGCTGGCTGATTAACATCAGCAAAGCCACAACAACTGCTATGCAAGAACCATTGATCACCATCTCCCAGCGTTGAAGAATTTGTAAAAATCAAGTTTAGAAGAAAATTGAAAATGGTTAAAGCCTTCTTAAAGCTGCAACAGTCAACTCATCCTTTAAGCAGCTACATTGATCGTTTAGAAAATGGTGACACTCTTCTTCCTGATTCTCCAAGAAATCTGGTGGAGGTTGTAGGAATTTTACATAGCTATGGCATAGTTTTAGATGCTTACTCAAAAAATCTGTGCTATATCGCTGAAAATGCTTTTTTAGAGCCATTTCCCATTTTTAAATATTTCAACGGTGAAGTAACATTTGCAAAGTTACTGAAATATGGATGGCACGATCGCATTAACTTTGAATATGCGGAATATTGCATGAAAGCTATGCTTTGGCATGGTGGCGAAGGTCTGGATACCTATTTGAATTCACCAAGATTTGAGGAACTTGTACAACAAGCGATCGCGGCAAAATTTCAAGGGAATCCCATCTTTATGGGCTTAAACCACCTGTTTCCTGGATTTTTCCGTGAACAGATTCGACAACTTACTTACTACAGTGCTTTAGGTCAGTTCTGGCGAGTTATGAGCGATATTTTCTGTGATTTATCAGAACGCTACAATCGCCAAGAAATCACTTCTATTCCCGACGTCGTTGAGCATATCCAAGCTGGTTTAGTAGCGGCAGCAAACTTGCCAATCACCTATAGTGTTCTGATTCGTGGTGAATGCTACGATATCATCCCAAAAAATGCAGGGTTGGAGTTTTTAAAAGACGTAGCTGTACCTTATGTTGAAGCGGTTTTCTTCCGAGGTACACCCTTTTTTGGAACTATTTCCTACAATGCACAAGCAAACCAAATTCCCCAAGAGTTATCTCAATTTAACTATGGTGTCATTTACGCCGATCCTTTACCTATTGGGGGTGCTGGAATTCCTCCAACATTGCTAATGCAGGATATGCGTCATTTTCTGCCAGATTATTTGCAGGAAGTTTATGAGTGTTCCCGTCGTGGAACAAATAATCTCCGAGTACAAATTTGCCGCAGCTTCCAGAAATCCATGTTTTGCGTCACGACATCTGTTATTAAAGGACTAGCGCCCTATCCATTAAACACATCAGAACCTGATGAGCAAAGAGTCAACCGAGCCTATCTAGAAAGTTGGATGAACCGCTTTCTTGATTCTCGCTTACCACAGGTTCAACTTTGATCGTCCACCAAAGTGTCTGATTAGCCATTAATAGCGGTGCGTTACGGCGCAAAAATTAGTGAATTAGTTGAAAATGATACTTAATAATGCGCCTAACGCACCCTACCTTAATTTAAGGTTTACTTTATAAATGGTCTCTTATGTGGCACGATATGAGTTGGCTGAGTCAAGTTTTAAATGTAACGCAGGCAGAAGAAAGTTGGCAGGAAGAAGCAAAAGAAGCAATGTTAGCAGATACGCTACATGCAAAAGCTTTTGGGATCACAGGAGAAAATGTAGATGAAGTTATACAGACGCGATCGCACTTACTAAGATCTGTCTTACCAAGCTTAAGTGAATTCTGCCAAACCACCCTCCGAATGCAAACCTACGAAACGCTGGAGGTGTTGTGGAATGTGTGGTTACCTTTAGCAACAAAACTTGCATCACAACGTCAAAAAGCAGGGCATCCTATTATACAAGGTATTTTAGGAGGACAAGGAACGGGTAAAACCACAATGTGTAAGGTTCTTACCTTGCTCCTCCAGGAGTTAGGATACTGTACGTTGAACTTATCTTTGGATGATCTATACAAAACCTATAGCGAGCGCCTGAAATTACAACAGCAAGACCCGCGCTTGATTTGGCGAGGTCCACCAGGAACTCATGATATTGAACTGGGGTTAAGTGTACTCGATGACATTCAAAAGGGTAAAAGTCCAGTTGTAGTCCCACGCTTTGACAAGTCAGCTTATTCTGGTGCTGGTGATAGAACAACTCCGGAAATTGTCGAGAATGTAGATATTGTTCTTTTTGAAGGATGGTTTGTTGGTGCGCGACCAATCGAACCTGCTAAATTTGAAACTCCACCACCACCAATTATTACAGACGAGGATAGAACATTCGCCCGTGATATAAATAGTAAACTTAGGGATTATCTACCTTTGTGGGATCGATTACACAGCCTCATAGTTCTGTATCCTACAGATTATCGGCTTTCTTTAGAATGGCGCAAACAAGCAGAACAACAAATGATTGCTGCTGGTAAGTCAGGGATGAGTGACAAACAGATAGAGGAATTTGTGAATTATTTTTGGCGATCGCTTCACCCAGAATTATTCATTAAGCCATTGGTCGAATCTTCGACATTCGCTGATTTAGTCATTGAGATTCAACCTGACCATACTGTTGGTAGAGTTTATCGCCCGAGTGATGTTAAGCTGTTGCGCATTTAATTTGTATATGGGACGCGGGCAAGATACCCGCAATACAGTAATTTTACGTTTTCGTCTTATACAATGTAGCTGCACATCAATTTAAGATGCACGTTTTATAATCGCATTAATTTGTTCGTTATCAACACTGATGCCGTGACGTTGTAAATAGGGACGTAAATTAATTTGAATAAACAAATCTTTCAATTCTTCGGCTATTTCAGTCGGTGGATTTCCGGTTAAGGCTGTAGCAATCAAACGTTCTGCTGCCTGCAATTCTCCACAGTTAACAGCAAGATTTGCCGCACTTCGATGCAAAACCGAGCGTGTTGGTTCCGCATCCAATTGATGAGCAATCAAGGCTGCTGCTGCTTGCTCACTCTCAAATGCTTGCCGAGTTAGTTGCAACGCTTGTTCCGAATCACCTTTAAGTTTAGCTAGAAAAGCCGCTTCAGCTAAATCCATCGCTGCTGTATGTTTTTCTTGAATATTACTCATTTTTTGGCAACAAAAGATAGGGGTGTGCTGAATTCAACTACGATAATGTAAGCAGGATATTTTCCGTCTGAAGGTTTTGTTTGTTCTTTTTTCTGTTTGACTCTAGCTTTAACACGGCTATGGTCTCCCTTGCGTATGCCCGATACTTCTAACCTAACTTTGTTTTGAAAGGGAATTATTCCTTCTGTATCTATTGTACCCAACCAATAATCAAACCCTGTGCCTTTGCTCGAACGTTCAATAACAGTTAAATCTGTAAGTTCTCTAATAATTAAACAGGCAATACCATAAGCAGCTTGCTCGGTTGTAAACTCCTCATCATTCCAGCAACGTAACATTTGTGATGTAACAGGTTCCCATCGCAACTTAAATTTGGCAGTGAAATCTCCCCTAACGGTGATCTCAACACCTTGAGAATGACCCTGTTCCTCTAAGCATACAGCACAGGCTTCAGCCAATGCTGCTCCAAATGAAGGAGTGATAGCAGGTAAGCCTTGTGATAAATTAGTCAGTACAAGTTCTAGAGGCTCGTTCAACAAAGTATACTCCTAGTGATAAGATTAAAGCAGGTGTAAAACTTATACTGTACTTTCGCTTGGTGGAATCTTCAACATTTGTCGATTTAGTCATTGAGATTCATCGTGACCATACTTTTGGTAGAGTTTATCGACCAAGTGATGTTAGTTGTTGGTTACCTATAGAGCAAAGAGCGATTGAAGAACATAAACTAAAATTATTAATTTTTAACCCAGAGAACAGGAGCCGATTGAACAAGCTCGTCAAAACATAATCCCCGTCGCCAGGCGTCCGCGTAGCATCTCCGCTACTGATAAGCCAAGACGAGGTTGTTCAAGATGAACATTTTATAAAGTTTTTTGACTGGACTTTAATGATAGCGTATATGCTATCATGATGACATGGCGATTAAAATTGTAGTTGATACCAGCGTTTTTATTAGTGCGCTGATTAGCTCTCAAGGCTCCAGTCGAGAAATCGTTCGACGCTGTTTGAAGGGTGAATATCAGCCTTTGATGGGAAATGCTTTATTTTCTGAGTACGAGTCAGTCATTCAGCGAACAGAAATTATCGCCAAATGCCCTTTAACAAGGGAAGAAATTTCTGCTTTACTTGCATCATTGATGAGCGTAAGTCAATGGATTTCTATTTACTATTTATGGCGACCGAATTTAAAAGACGAAGCTGACAATCACTTAATTGAGTTAGCAGTTGCAGGCAATGCTCAAATCATTGCTACTCACAATGTAAAAGATTTCAAAAATGCTGAATTGTTATTTCCTAACTTATCAATCTTAAAACCCGAAGAAATTATTAGGAGTTAAACAAAAATGGCAACTTTAACTATTCGTTTACCAGAGGATAAGCATAATAGATTGAAAGAACTTGCTCAAGCCAAAGGCATAAGCGTTAATAAGTTGATTGAAGAACTTTCAACCATAGCTTTAGCAGAATTTGATGCCCATACAAGATTTAAAGCAATGGCTGCGATTGGCAACCCAGAAGAAGGCTTAAGCATACTAGCTAAACTTGATACTCTGACAAAATAGAGCTTACAGGCGATCGCTTCTTTGAGGCAATCGGTAAGAGGGCGATCGCCTTGACTATCCTTTTTGGTTGGTGTTCGTGCGGAGATTTCACTTTGCAGGACAACTCGTGGGAGTACTGCTAGAGGTGAGGTTAGACACAGAAGAGATAAGGATGACTCGCCTTTAGCATGACTCTGTTGGCGAATTCTTGGAGATCAAATTTATGGGCTGGATTGCCTTTACTAAGTCCTGTTGCAGTTAATACTTAATACTAAGTTTTTTTTCTTTTCTGGTATAGTTTGCTGATAAAACTGAGTGAGCCTGTCACAGGCTCAAAATTCCTTCGGAATTTACGCATATTCGAGTGGATATAGTACCATAACTAAAAACACTCATACACTTTAATTCCTTTTATATGGCGTTTGCGGCATTTTTACTGCGTCTCAAAGTACGCAGAAGATGGATTCCAGCACTCTTCGCTGTTGTATATATAACCTGTGTTATCAGTGCGGCTTACGCACAATCGCCACTATTCAATCTTGCTAAACCTGGGCAGGTCACACTAGGAATTCGATACGGCGGAGCGACTACCCCAATTCAATAAATACCGGCTCTAAACCTATTAAGGGAATAGCTTCAGCAGGTCAACAGAGGCAAAGAATACGGACTGCTTTAATGAGTGCTTTTCCAAGCTACTTGTCTTTAGAACAGATGCTGTCGGATGGATTGGATAGAAATTTAAGGGTGATTGCTGGCGAAGGTAGTTTACAAGATGTCGTATTTAAATTGACACAAAAAGCCGATGCTGATGGGTGGCTTGAAGATTTAGTTAGTGCTGCATATAACTCAGACTTAGTTTGATAATCTGATAAGTCAATCAAACCATTAAATGTTTTTTGAAGGTAAGACTTGATTTGACGTAAATGTATTTCGCTCATGAGCTTGGTGTTAAATAAACAGGGTGTGGGGGGTAGGGTGTAGGAACCAAACCTGGTAGAACAATGATCCCGTAGACCAGTTCGCCTACAAAGCAAAATAGATCTGTATTCTGACTTGTGAATTCTAGTTGATGAAATCATTTCATCTTAGATGGTAGCACCACACCCAACAACCGCAAAAAGTCCGTCACTTTCTGTAACGGACTTTGAGTGAAGCTCACTTGAGTTAGACCAGATTTTTTCTAGAGATGCTTAGAAGAAGAGTCGCAAATTTTTAAGAGTTCGCTCAAGAGTTTAATTTCTAAGTCAGTTTTGACAAAAGAATGGCTGGGTTAACTAATTTCCCAACTGAATTTGTTTAATGAGTTCATAAAAAGGTTGCCAATTATCTTCTTGCGCGATTGGTTCCCAAACGGACTCAATCACAGGTCTTAATAAGACCGTACTAGGATTATAGCGAGCTAGATTATGTGCAATAGCTTGCATCTGGTCTGGATGAAATCTATTTAATACTTTATGATAAAAAATGGACCAATTATCGAAACTTTCTAACGTTCCTGTTACTGGTACAATATCTGAATTTTCCATCACTAAACCTGGCTCATCTCGCCACGCGGATGAAAAAGTATGAGCCATTTGAGAAAAAAACTGGTGATAACCAACTTGGCTCTCTTGCAAAAATTGAATTGTCAGATTCAAAAGTTCTTTAGTTTCTGGTGTTTGTAAGTTTTCAAAACCTAATTTTTTTAACATTAAAGAACTGTATTCAGCATGATAATGATCATCAAAGTCAGCTAATGCTACTTCCATATCAGCTTTTTCTATTACAGACTTTAATGGTTCTTGAAGCATTTCTAAATTTAATTTACAAATACCTGGTTGATGGCTGTAACAATAGCGTTTATAGTAGTCGAAATATGCTGCTGTAAAATAGGGCTGATAACTAGGAATAAATGCATAGGGACCATAGTCAAAACTCTCCCCTGTAATTGACATATTGTCAGTATTGAGTACAGCATGACAAAAGCCTGCTGCCATCCACTGGGCTGCTAGTTTTGCTACTCTTTCAACTAATTCTGCGTAAAACAAAGTATATTTATTTTCTTCGCTGGTTAAGTTTTGATAATAGTACTCAATTACATGGTCTAACAGCTTTTTAGTTAAGTCTGGACGCTTTAAGTAGTGGAGTCGCTCAAAAGTGCCAAACCGAATATGGGATTTGCTCATCCTCACCATAACACAAGAGCGAGTCGGAGAAGGTTCATCACCTCGCCAAAGTGATAAACCTGTTTCAACCACACTCAGACAGCGTGATGTATTTACCCCCATATAATGTAATGCTTCCGCAGCAAGAACTTCGCGTACACCACCTTTGAGCGTCAGCATCCCATCACCACCACGAGAGTAAGGTGTTCTACCAGAACCTTTAGTTCCGAAATCGTAGAGTTCACCATCCTTACCGCGTACTTGCCCGTAGAGAAAACCTCGACCATCACCTAACATTGGGTTATACTCACCAAATTGATAGCCATGGTAACGCAGCGCTAATAATGGCTCCCGTTTTTCAAATTTTCCAAACGCTACAATAAAATCTTTGTCTGTGACGATTTGGGGATCAAGTCCTAACTGGGGTAGGAGTGCATCATTACGCCAGCGCAAGATGTGCTGAGGAAATTCCCCCGCTGCTACTTCATCATAGTAATCATCACCCAAAGATTCTAGAGCGGGTTCGTAGTTAAGGTTTACAAAGGGGTTAGTAGAATTTTTGTTGTTCGCAATTTCAGGCAAAGTCATTAGGCTCTATGAGAATAGTTTTAAGGTAGCGTTACGTCTAAATTTGTTAATTTAATTTAGTTTATTTAAGTATACTTTTTTACCAATTTTTTGATATACTTTATGGAAAACCTTTTGTTCTGGGCTAGCTGGTTAGTTTCACTTGGTATCACAGCCTTACTGGTTTTTTGGTCATTACCCCTATCTCCATTCACACACCCTGGAACCACTGCTAATGAAGCTGCCATTATATTCTTGCTTGTCATGGTTATCCGTTGGGGAGCACTAGCTACTGCACTTGCCCTAGCCATTATAGCTTGGTGGCGTCGTTTAGATTTGGTAATACATTGGATTATTGGTCTTAGTATTGGTGCATTAGTTCTACACTTCCTACTCGGAATTATCAACCTTGGCGTGATGAATGCCTGGCTGAGTGTGGATCAGAACAAGACTCGTGCTATTAACACCGTTTACGCTGTCATCTACTTTGCTGTACCCACTCTTGTGTTGCTACTCACAGCATCCCTAAAGCTTAGCGTTACTCATTTTCCCCAATAAAATACCAATGCTGAATCAGTTATCAGTTATCAGTTATCACGCCCACTATAAGTCTCGATCACTGATAACTGTTAACGGCTATTGGTTGATAACCGCTTTCATTTTGTCTCGATATGTAGCCATAATAGACTTGATCTGTTGTTGTTGGTTTGAGGTTAAATTCAGTCCTTCGAGAGCTTTTTTAAGTCTTTTGTGAGAGTTTATCGCCTGAGTAAATTGGGAAGCTTGTTTTTTGTCTAAAGTTGAAGCAATTTTCGCATTTCTTTCTTGTCTCAAGTTTCTAATTTGTTGACGCTGCTCTGAAGAAAGTTTTTGCGATCGCTGTGCTATTGTATTAGCCGGAGTGCTTGTAGCGGAAACCTTTATTGCACCAGATTGAGCCAGAACTGGAGATGAATTAACAATTCCAGGTAAAATAACGGCAAGTGCAAGAGCAGAGGAAACCGCAGATAATACCTTTGCAGAGCTAATTTCCATTTTGAGCAACTCCTATATAATGTCTAATTTGAGAACTCAGCTAACGAGTAAACAGGTATAACTATTACACTTGTTTGCGAAGTATGTGTGTATACTCTATGGAGTTAGTATGAATTTTTCACACATACAAAGAGGAGTCAGGAGACAGAATTCAGGAGTCAGAATACACCACCCATAAAGAGATGGTATTTTAAGAAAAGTTTCAACCCTTGTCTCATCCACAAGGGACGAGGTTTTAACCAACATTTATTCTGACTCCTGTCTCCTGACTTCTGAATTCTGCTTGATAAAGGTTAAATTTTTTTATTTTTTCTCCTGTAAAGCAATAATATGATTTTTCCATTGAGGATTTGTGATACTTGTAAGGATATGGTCTTCCCATTGCCCATTAATCAATAAATATTCTCTAGCGTAGCCTTCCACCACAAATCTTAATCTTTTTAATACATTTCCACTGCGTTGATTATGAGGCATATAATTAGCCATAATTCGGTGCATATTTAATTCTTGAAATACATATTCAATAGCTGCTTTCAAAGCTTCTGTCATATAACCTTTGCTTTGTTCTCGTTCTGCAAGATTGTATCCAACATTACAGTATTGTGCAACGCCTCTGACAAAATTACTAAAGTTGACACAGCCAATAATTATTGTTGGATTTTTTTTCGGAAATATAAATAGCTTCAAGGATTGGTCATTTATAAATTCCAAATAATTATTTTCTACCTGTGTACACCAATACTCTTGGGTAAAAAAATTTTCAGCCCAGCGAGGAGAAAATGGAATGAGATAAGTTTTATTTTCAGTATAATAGCTAAGAATTGCAGGTATATCATTCTGAGTGGGGATTCTTAAGAACAATCGCTCAGTCACAATAAGTGGCAGTTCTAATTCCATAAAACCTTTTACCTGAGTAAAATTTGTGACTTTATTCATAGATGAATCTCTTGGGAGATTTCCTGTGATAGATATCGGATTTTCAGTTGAAATTAAATTCAAAAACTGAAATTGTAAATTGATTGACTAAGATGCTTTCAGATAGCCCTTCAAATAAGGAGTAGCAGCAAACAGCCCTACGCCTTCACAAATGTATTGTAACCCACTAAAAATTGCTACAGGACATACTAGCGGGAGTTATTCCTGCACAGAGTGTAGCCAAATTAGATCCCATAGCTGCTTTACGAAGCGAATGAGATTGTTAAATTCGTGGTTTGTGGCTGGGACTGGGGTCGATCAGGCTCGGTGTCATCCTGCTGCTCGTCCTGCTGCAAGGGTTGCGGGTTTGGTTCATCGGTAGGATTAGGAACCTGAGCAAGCAAAAGGTTAGATTTAGGCGCAGATATACAAGTCCTATTAGGAGATGTAGAAGTTGCTGCTATTGTTGGCACAGCCGTTAACATAAAACCGGCAATTAAAAATTTTAATCCTAGAATTATGCGAAAAATTAAAGCTTTTTGAAGCTTCATGCTAAGATATCCTTTAATATTGGATGGTTGTTGGAACTGAATTCTTCTTCAAATAAATAGACTGATAAGATTTGCGATTTTTATAAATTAACAGCTTAATTGATCGGCTGAAAATGTGAAAATTACCTAGGTTTTATCCCTAACTCCCCATCCCCAAACTATGATTTTAGTTGATATGGCTACTTGAATTAAGAAAAAGGACATTAATGTCAGCAGGAATACGCTACGATTGGCAACACTCAGAGATCCAGGCAATATATGCTACACCATTGCTAGATCTGATCTATCAAGCAGCTAGTGTACATCGCCAGTACCATGATTCAAAAAAGATACAAGTCTGCAAGTTAATATCAATTAAAACAGGCGGATGCCCAGAAGATTGTAGCTACTGTGCGCAATCTTCTCGTTATAAAACAGAAGTAACCCCGCAAGCGCTTTTAGAAAAGGAAACAGTTGTTAATATTGCTCAGCAAGCTAAAGAAAGTGGTGTGAGTCGCGTCTGCATGGGAGCAGCTTGGCGAGAGGTACGCGATAACTCACAATTTGAACACGTGCTGGAAATGGTAAAAGAAGTGACAGCATTAGGATTAGAAGTGTGCTGTACGTTGGGTATGTTAACCGAATCACAAGCCAAGCGTTTGTCAGATGCAGGATTGTATGCCTATAACCATAACTTGGATACTTCATCAGAGTATTACAGCACTATTATTACCACAAGGACTTATGGCGATCGCCTAAATACAATTAACAATATCCGACAGACAAATGTCACCGTTTGCTCTGGTGGGATACTTGGCTTGGGTGAAAGCGTAGAGGATCGGCTTTCTATGTTACATACTCTGGCGACACTACGTCCTCATCCAGAGTCAGTACCAATTAATATTCTCTCTCAAGTAACCGGCACACCTTTGGAAAATCAACCGGATGTTCCAATTTGGGATGTAGTACGAATGATCGCCACTGCACGTATTTTAATGCCTACTTGTGATGTTCGTCTTAGCGCGGGCAGAGCCAAACTCTCTCACGTTGAACAAGCTTTATGTTTCCTAGCAGGAGCAAATTCAATCTTTTCCAGTGATAATGGTCATATGTTAACAGTGACTACCCCCTGTCCTGGTTATGATGCTGACCAAGAAATGCTCAATTTGCTTGGGTTGGAAGCGCGCTCTCCGTTTGTTGGACAACAGAAATCCGTCAAGGAAACTGTAGCGCAATAATTAAAGTTTAAGCAAAGACGAAATTCTCGTCTTTGCCTGACATTCAAGGTGTAGTAAGGTTAGAGCAGCTTAACAGCGCGTAAACCAAACAGCAAGCCGACTGCAATGCCAAAAAATAGAGCTAGGAATAAGATATAAGCGATTGCGCCAAACATTGGTAAGTCTCTCCTAAAAGATATATAAAACTATTCAAGCATTGAATTAAGTTAGAATACAGCCCACGGCGCTTGTTTATGGTTAGATGATGGCTTCTATAATCAACGTAAATCTACCGCAGCAGTCTTATGAGATTGCGATCGCACCTAGCAGCTTAGATAAGCTAGGTGAGCAAATGACTGGACTGGAGTTAGGCAAGAAGGTATTGTTGGTTTCTAACCCAACAATTTTGAAGCATTTTGGCGAAAGGGCGATCGCATCGCTCAAAGCTGCTGGGTTTGAAGTGACTACCTGCATCCTACCAGCTGGCGAACGCTACAAAACCCTCAATTCCGTACAAAAAATCTACGATACCGCCTTGGAAAACCGCCTAGAACGTTCCTCAACGATGGTGGCTTTGGGAGGTGGTGTCATTGGCGATATGACTGGTTTTGCTGCTGCGACTTGGCTAAGAGGGATCAATTTTGTTCAAGTACCTACCACACTTTTATCGATGGTAGATGCAGCAATTGGGGGTAAAACAGGTGTAAACCATCCCCAAGGCAAAAACTTAATTGGAGCCTTTCATCAGCCGCGACTGGTTTTAATTGACCCTGAAGTGTTAAAAACACTACCTATGAGAGAGTTTCGTGCTGGAATGGCAGAGGTGATTAAGTATGGTGTGATTTGGGATGCAAAGCTCTTTACCGAGATGGAACAGAGTAAGCGCCTAGATCAACATCGTTACGTAAAAGCTGAGTTAATAGACAGCATATTAACGCATTCCTGTCAAGCAAAAGCCGAAGTTGTTAGCAAAGATGAGAGAGAAGCTGGACTAAGAGCAATTCTCAACTATGGACATACCATCGGTCATGCAGTAGAAAGCTTAACAGGTTATCGTGTCGTTAATCATGGTGAAGCTGTAGCTATTGGTATGGTAGCAGCAGGGCAGATTGCAGTCGAATTAGAAATGTGGCAAAAGACAGAGAGCGATCGTCAAGACGCCCTCATTAAAAAAGCTGGGTTACCAACTCAATTACCAGAAGGGTTAAATATTGAAGAAATCATTGAAACTTTGCAAACCGATAAAAAAGTAAAAGACGGTAAAGTAAGATTTGTTTTGCCCACCGAAATTGGTGTAGTGACAGTGACAGACCAAGTACCATCGGATGTCATTCGCGAGGTATTGGTCAAGATGCAACCAACTCCTTCCAACCCTCCTGATTGAAACCAACTGTAGGGGCGCAGCGTATTGCGCCTTTATTTATGTATTCAACCACGCTGAATATGATAAAGAAAAGTGGAAGAATGACTCTTACTTTTAACAAAGAACTTTACAGCGAATTACTGTCTAAGTATCAACCTAAAATTATTAAAAATGAGAACGACAATGATTATTTCTTAGTAATTGTTGAAGAATTAATGTCTCGTAACAAACTAACTCCAGAAGAAGATAGTTTGTTAGAACTAAATGATCGAGATGTACAGCGATCGCATTGAGATATCTAATCCTGGTATTCCCCCGATTCAGGTGGAGCGCTTTATTGATGAATATCGATCTCGCAACGAGCAACTCGCTGACTTAATGCGACGTTTCGGTATATGCGAAGAAAAAGGTAGTGGTATTGACAAAGTTGTAAGCGTAGCAGAAATGTCTCAACTACCTGCACCAGATTTTCGAGTGGGTGAAATACGAACCACAGCAGTACTGTTTGCCCATCAAGATTTTGCTGACATGAGCAAGCCAGATCGTATTCGAGCCTGTTACCAGCATTGTTGCCTGCTTTATGTTAACAATCAACGTATGTCTAACCAAACCTTACGTGATCGGTTTCGTCTAGGTGAGTCAAAGACAGCAGCAGTTTCTCAGATTATAGGAGCTACTAAAGAAGCTGGCTTGATCAAGTCAGACGAATCTGAATCAGCCTCTACCCGTTACGCTCGCTATATCCCTTTCTGGGCATAAAAGTGCTTTAACGCAAACCCATCTAAGCAAGCATCAAAGCTTGAAAGCCTTTCAGAACAAGGAAAAAAGTGCTTTAACGCAAACCGATCGCACACCTTTGTCCGTGAACAGATTTTATTGTGGTGTTGCTGGAAATTATTTCCAGAATTTTGGACTAGTGAAGGATCCTATCTTCTATTACTCGCACAATAAAGAAGCAGTCAGCAAGAACATGGCAGACTGGCTAGCTAGAGCGGGGACGCCAACAACGCAAAACTCAAGCACAAAATCCTCATCCAGCAGTTGCTGGACTGCAAAAACTTAAAGCACAGAGCTTTTTCGCAATCTTAGCATGTAGTTACCTTCCTTGCAGCAGAGGCATGGTTGAAGTTTCTCAGTTCAAGAGTTCTTAGCGAAGGCTTTGTGGATTTCTCGTGCTGATGGAATCGAACTTAGGTTTTATGACGATTTAGAAAACGTGCTAGCGATCTATCGTATTGACAGAGGGCAATTGACTTCCGTGGTGGACAATATTCCCAATCTCGAATTTGTTGGTTATTAATGGGGGCGTAATTTGAGGTTATCAATATTGTAATCAGCTTCGCCAATGAAAGAGATTTTTCTGTTTTCCAATCTAGGGTAAGCCTGAAAAATTCCTGCTAACCTAGAAGAATGCTGTCAGATCAACCCCAACTATTGCGACTTTCGCAAGGACAACTTAACTTACTAGAAACTTGTCCGCGCCAGTTTCAACACACTTACCTCGAAAAACTCCATTCTCCCTCTGACCCCGAACATGAAGAAAGGCTGACTTTGGGGAGTCGTTTTCACCTGCTGATGCAGCAGCGAGAAATGGGTTTACCTATTGAGACTTTCCTCCAAGGAGACACCCAACTACAAAACTGGACTTCTGCTTTTGCAAATGCAGCACCAGAAATTTTAACACCTACTCTCAATAACCAAACTTTCCGCGCTAGTGAACACTACCGGACTTTACAAGTTCAAGACTACTTGCTCACTGTTGTTTACGATTTATTGATTGCTGAGCAAGAGCAAGCACAAATCCTCGACTGGAAAACTTATCCTAAACCCCCAAACAAACGTAGGTTAGAAAATAACTGGCAGACACGTCTTTATATGTATGTATTGGCTGAAACTAGCGAATACTTTCCAGAAAATATTTCTATGACTTACTGGTTTGTCCAGTCTGAAGGCAAACCGCAAAGTATTAAATTTAGTTACAATAGCGCTCAGCATGAGCAAACAGCAAAAAAATTATACAATCTATTAAGCAAGTTAAGCAAGTGGGTTACGTCTTACTATGAAGGAGGGCAATTTCCTCAAGTTCCTGAGGGCAGTAAAGCTTGTGATTATTGCCAGTACAATACAAGGTGTGAACGCCTCCTACCAACTTCTCAAAAGATGTCTGCAACACAGCTTCCTTCTCACGGAGTGGACACTAACCTCGTAAATATCGCTACGATTCAAGAAATAACCTTTTGATACTCCGCGCTCTAAGGAGAAGGGGTTTCTTAAGACATTGCTGCTCTGGCTCACTGAGTAACTAACAATTTATTTTATGCACTTTGATGAAAATGATGCGGTATACGTCCGTGAATTAGGAATTGATGACATTGCCCCTGTTTACCATTTAGGTGAAGAACTCTTCACCAGCGATCTCTATCCATATTTATACAGAACTTGGGATGAGTGGGAGGTGATTGGACTTTACAACACCGATCCAGAATACTGCCTTGTTGCTGAAATAGATGGACAACTAGCAGGATTTATTTTAGGAACTATTATCACCAAAGCCTCTTGGACTTACGGATATATTCTATGGCTAGGAGTTAGTCCTAACTTTCAGCGTCGGAGAGTAGCAGACAAACTAGTTGATAAAGTTGTTGCCCGAATGATTGAAGACGGCGCGCGGTTTATGCTAGTAGATACAGATCCTACTAATACTCCAGCAGTTAAGTTTTTCACTCGTAAAGGTTTTGGTAACGTCCGCCAGCATATTTTCTTATCGATGAATTTAAGCAAACACGAATTTTATGGCAGACTGATTGATTATGAACACCAAAAAGCTGAAAGGGCAGGTTACAGGCGTTCTCGTCCTGCGGCTATACGCGGTAGTCGTAAATCTGATGGTATAGCGAGTGAAGTTGCTCTTAATTCTTTAGTCGGTGATTCTCCAATGGCTGAAGAACAAGCCCCAGTTGAAGGGACTTCCATTTAAAGAAATGCTTAATTGCAGGAGAGTGGGGTGGGTTAAATGCCCACCAAATTAAATACTTATGTTAGAACAACAGCAGTGGATTCTTGCTTCAACAGAACAACCGCCAGAATGGTTTATAAAAGCGGTGAAACAGTACACGCCTGCATCGAGTGGTGAGTATGCAGCGCAGTTGTTATGGCAAAGGAGAATTAGAGACACTACACAAATTTTACCTTTTGTCAACTACCAAGCTTATCAACCAGCAAGTCCGTTTGAGTTTGGTGAACAAATGCATCTAGCGGTAAAACGCTTGCAACTATCTTATGATGCTGGGCAAAAAATTGCTATTTGGGGAGACTTTGACGCTGACGGTATAACTGCTACTGCTGTATTGTGGGATGGTTTGGGACAGTTTTTTACTCAAAATAAGCAGTTAATTTACTACATTCCCAATCGCTTAAGTGAGTCACATGGACTCAACTCTCAAGGTATTGAGAAGTTAGTCACGCAAGGTTGTAAGTTAATTGTGACTTGCGATACTGGCAGTACAAATCTCGATGAAATTGCGTATGCGAAAGAGCTAGGTGTAGATATTATTGTAACAGACCACCACACCCTACCCTTAGAACGTCCGTTAGTTACAGCGATTATTAATCCTCGTTATCTGCCAAGTACACACCCACTTTTTCATCTTTCTGGGGTGGCGGTAGCTTATAAATTAGTGGAAGCCCTTTATCAAACTTTGCCAAACGTTCCACAACAACCGCTTTCAGATCTATTGGATTTAGTTGCGGTTGGATTAATTGCTGACTTAGTGCAGTTAAGTGGAGATTGTCGGTATTTGGCACAGTTGGGAATTCAACAATTGCAAGCAGATTTTAAACAACCCCCAACAGCAAGGCGGCGTCCAGGTGTAGGACGTTTATTGGAATTGTGTCAGAAAAGTGGCGATCGCCCTACAGATATTTCTTTTGGTCTTGGTCCACGAATTAATGCTGTTAGTCGCATTCAAGGTGATGCTAGCTTCTGTGTGGAATTACTAACCAGTCGTGACCAAAAGCGCGTTAATCAATTAGCGGAAGTTACAGAACTAGCAAACACCCGTCGTAAATCTTTACAAAAAGATGTTGCCCAACAAGTAGCCCAAAAGCTCAGTCAAATAGACTTATCGACCACTAGTGTTATTGTGCTTGCAGATACCCAATGGGCTCCTGGTGTCTTGGGTTTAGTTGCTGGACAAGTCGCGCAAGAAACAGGTCGCCCCACTATTTTATTAAGTACAGAGGAGGGAGGACAAGACGACAAGAACCCTCCTCTTGCAAGGGGTTCTGCTCGTTCAGTCAACTCGGTAGATTTATACCAATTGGTAAAAGACCAAGCACATTTATTACATCGTTTTGGAGGACATCCCTTTGCGGCTGGGTTAAGTCTCCCTGCAGAGAATATTCCTTTATTTACAGAAGCAATTAATCAGCAACTGCGCCAATCTTTGGCAGGTGCAACCTTGACACCAACAATACAAGTAGATTTGGTGGTGAAGGTAGCAGACTTAGGAAAAGAGTTATTTTTAGAATTGAAAGTTTTAGAACCTTATGGAATGGGTAACCCGGTACCAAAACTGCTAATTCAAAACTGCTGGTTTGGAAATGCTTGGCATCGTAATCAGCAAGATTGGCAGGGTAAAAAGGTACAGTATATCAAAACCGAGTTTGACATTCGGGATGATTCTACAAAAAGTCCTTTTCCTGGGGTGTGGTGGGGACACTATAAAGATGAATTACCTCTAGAACCTTGTGATTGTGTTGCAGAGCTAGACTACAACACCTTTAAAAAACGCTATGAAATCAGACTGATTGCAGTACGTCGTCGTGTAGACTTAGCACTTAGCTCTCAGCGCAGTGCTTTGATATTAGATTGGCGTAATAAACCTACTCTAGATCCTGTGCTTCATGAATACCCAGAAGATTCAGCACTCGTCATGACGGACTGTCCCACCAGTTGGGAGGATTTGCGAGCATGGTTAAGGCGATCGCTTTACAATCACCAATCTCTGATACTAGCTTGGTCTAAACCCGAGTACAAATCACCAGAGGAAATTTGGCTAACTCTTGTCGGAATTGCCAAGTACCTTAGTAGAACAAATCAATTAGTCACCCGCACCCAAATTTTAGAGAAACTTGGCATAGGAGATAAAACCTTACATGTGGGTTTTAGAGCTTTAAATCACTCAGGTTTTACTATTACTCGGCAAGATCGTTCTTTGCTTTTTAGTCAGCATTCAACCGCAAACACAAGTGTTTTAGAAGTTGCGCTTGCACAATTTTTAGCTGCTGTACGTGAGGAACAATTTCAGCGAGAGTATTTTGCTGAAGTTCCTATGTCTACTATTGAAGCAATTGCTTCACTCCTTAAAATGGGATAGACCGGATCAGTTATCAGTTATCAGTTATCAGTTATCAGTACTCTGCTCAGCGAGCAAGATGCTCGCACTACTTGATTTCGGCTGCTTTCAATTTTTCATTCTAATACTCATTCATCAAGTGCCGAAGAACGTAAATCAGCGTTATTTTCGCACTTAAAATCGTGAAACTGGCTAGTTCGTACATTCACATCTGCAAGTCTATAAACAGCAGGACATTGTGGTTGAATAATTTGACTTAACACCGCCCACAACAAACTACGAGTCACATCTACAAATGTTTTAAGTCGAGACTCGTAATTACCTGGAATACCTCGCTCATGAACAATTGATGTTTCTACCCAAATACCATGAGAGCCTAACAGAATCTGTGCCATCCATTTAGCTCGTGGCAGGTGAGAGTAAGAGGTGATTAGTTTTACTTTATGGACTCCCCAATTACGGAAAACAGGAATACTGTAGTAAAAATTACCAAAAGTGGAATCAGCACACTTTTCTAACCAAACATTCTCCAAAGAAACTTCTGAGCGTTGTTTAAAAATCCTTAAAATACAGTGATCTGGGGAGCCATGAGAAATTAAAATTGGCGTATCAGGGTTTAGCTGTGCCAGTTCAGAGACATAAATTTCTCGATAAATACTGCCACCAAGTACAAAAAAAGCATCTACCGGCTTGGAAGATACAGAAAGTAAAGTTATAGTGTTAAAAACTAACCAACAACAAAACACAAGACACAGCCCAAAAGCGAGTCTTTGTGGAAATCCCCTTTTTCTTCTGCGAAATTGTCTGGAATTTCGGTTGATCTGGTTGTTTGTAAATTTATGTCTCATAGAAAACCTAATACGAGCTTTCTTTGAAAAATTCAGCAATTCTTATAAATGTAGCCAAGTGCAACATATAAGAAAAGTAATCTGGATTGCCAAGATGGCACGGATGAAAGTGTACCGTAATCGCAGTAAGCTGACAGAAGAGGTTGGCTAATGCAAAGAAAGTAAGTGAAAAATAGTTCTATTCTTTCAAGAAAGTATAAAGGAAAGATTAATGAAAAAATTATAGCTAAGTAGAAAAACTTATAAAATTTCTGCAAAGCCTAATAGCTTAACCGTCAACTTTACAATTATTTGAGCTAAATATACATGAATCAATCTGCGAAAAGATACTCGCCATTGGAAGTAGCATTGATTGGGGGAGCGATCGCCACCACAGCTACATTCTGTGTGTTTGGTCAAGCTTGGTCTCGGTCTGTAAGGGCTGCGCTACAAGATAGCCCGAAAGCAACCGTTGACCAAGTGTGGCAACTGGTGAATCGAGAATATGTAGACACTACATTTAACCAACAAAATTGGCAGGCAATCAGGCAAAGCTTGCTAAGTAAAGAATATACGACCCGTGACCAAGCTTACACCGCCATCCGCGAAGCCCTGAAAAAATTGGGAGATCCTTACACTCGCTTTTTAGATCCTAGACAATATGAATCCTTAACAAACCAAACTTCTGGGGAAGTCTCAGGTGCAATTGGCATTCGGATGGAGCTCAATGATAAAACCAAGCGCCTTACCGTAGTCGAAGCTATAGACAACTCCCCAGCTAAGAAAGCAGGTCTTAAGCCAGGTGATCAGATTTTAGCCATTGATGGCAGACCAACGCATCAGATGAAAGTGGAAGATGCTTCCAAGCTGATTCGTGGTAAAGCAGGTACATTTGTCACGTTGCGGCTAGAGAGGAATGGGCAAAGTACTTTTGATCTGAGGCTAACACGGGCTAATATCGAAGTTCCAACTGTACGCTACACCGTGAAGCAAGAAAGCAATCGTCGCATTGGTTACATCCGCCTCCACGAATTTAGTGCTCACGCGGCAGATCAAATGCGAAAAGCCATCCACGATTTGAATGCTAAGCAAGTAGATGCCTTTGTGTTGGATATGCGTGGTAATCCTGGTGGTTTGTTGCAGTCAAGCATCGAAATTGCTCGGATGTGGCTTGATCATGGTTCAATTGTCCGTACCGTAGATCGTGCTGGAGGAAGTGAAGAAACTAAAGCGAATCGAAGCGCCATCACAAATCGTCCTTTGGCAGTACTAGTAGATAATAATTCAGCGAGCGCTAGTGAGATCCTCACAGGAGCATTAAAGGACAATCGCCGAGCAGTAGTTGTTGGCAGTCAAACCTTTGGTAAAGCCTTAGTGCAATCAGTTCATGAACTGCCCGATGGTTCTGGTGTGGCAATCACCATTGCTCATTACTATACACCATTAGGAACTGATATTAACCACAAGGGAATCACGCCTGACGTTAAAGTAGATCTGACACAAGCACAACAGCGTCAACTAGGAGCTAATCCAAGTTTAGTAGCAACTATGGACGACCCTCAATATGCCCGTGCTTTGACAGCATTATCTAATAATCGCTTGGCACAACCTGTCAAATATCCTACCTCTCAAAGACCAATGAGTATTCGCGCCTCGGATTTAACCAATTCGCGGTAAGAGGAAACACGGGCATGGGGCATTGGGCATTGGGGACTGGAGACTGCGATTTACAAGCATATCAACCTATAAGTTTTTCTCTTCCCCTGCTTCCCCTGCTTCCCCTGCTCTTGTGCTCCTCTGCTCCTCTGCTCCTCTGCCCCATGCCCTATACCCCATGCCCCATGCCCCTCTGCTATAACAATTAAATATTTATGGATGATACAACTACCGCTAAAGCCTTCTTGCCAAAGGTATCAGTCATCGTACCTATATATAACGGTGAGGCGGATTTACCAGAGTTGATCAATTGTCTATTGGCTCAAACTTACCCACAACAGCAGGTGGAGTATTTGCTAGTAGACAATAATAGTAGCGATCGCACTTCATTTTTGCTCTTAACTGCAGCCGAAGATCACCCCCTGACAATTCACCCATTAAGCGAAACCCAAATTCAAAGTTCTTACGCTGCTCGCAACACAGGTATTAGGGCTGCTACTGGGGAGATACTCGCCTTTACAGATGCAGATTGCCGTCCAAAACCAGAGTGGTTGGAATCATTAATTGCACCTTTTGTCAACGAAGATGTAGCAATTGTAGCTGGTGAGATTTTAGCGTTACAAGGAACAACCCTACTAGAACAACATGCAGAGCGCGAAGAGACTTTATCACAAAAGCACACCCTTGCTCATAAGTTTCGTCCGTATGGGCAAACAGCTAATTTAGCGATTAGACGGAATGTCTTAACAAAAGTTGGTTTGTTTCGTCCCTATCTTACATCTGGTGGGGATGCTGATATATGTTGGCGGATACTACAGGAAAACATTGGGCGTTTGGAATTTGCTGAAAGTGCGATCGTCCAGCACCGTCACCGAACTACACTTAAAGAACTAGAAAGCCAATGGCGGCGTTATGGACGCTCAAACCGGTATCTCCATGAGCTGTATGGCATAGACTTGATGCGAGATATCACATTAAAAGAATGCTGTTATCGTTTGGGACGCTGGCTACTAAAGGAATTGCCAAGGGATACTATAAAGGCTTTAACTTTTAAAGGTAGTCTTGTGGATTTATTAAATACTCCAATTGGCTTGTACACCGCTAGAGCCCGTTCTATGGGACAACAGCAAGCTAAGTTACCAGAGAAAGCGAAGATCATTGAGCGGCTTTAATACCCAATCCCCAATCCCCAATCCCCAGTCCCCAATCCCCAATCCCCAAAATCCTGAAATTTCGCTACATTGGAGAAAAGTAGGCTAGAGGAAACTTTAGATGTCAGCACATCTGTTACTGGTTGATGATGAACCGGGATTGCGTGAAGCAGTAAAAGACTATTTACAAGAAAGCGGTTTTAGTGTTCAAGTTGCCAGTAACGCCCGCGAAGGCTGGGATTTGATGCAGCAAAACACGCCCGATTTGGTGATTTCTGATATCATGATGCCCCAAGTGGATGGCTATCAGTTCCTTAAGCAACTACGGGAAGATCCCCGCTTCCAATCATTACCCGTAGTTTTTTTAACTGCTAAAGGAATGACTACTGATCGTATCCAGGGCTATCAAGCTGGTGTCGATGCTTACCTACCCAAACCTTTTGATCCAGATGAGTTAGTAGCAATTGTTGAAAACTTGCTTTCTCGTCGTTTGACTAAAAGTCAAACAACTCATGAAGATGGCGAAGCACCTGATATTGCTGAATTAGCGAATCAGATTGCCCAAATTAAGGCTTTACTGACTCAAAGAAATGCAATCACCCAATCTCCAGCACCTTTCTCTATTGATTTAACCCCCAGAGAGCAAAGCGTTCTCAACCTGGTAGCTGAAGGTTTGATGAATAAAGAAATCGCCCGTCGCTTGGAAACTAGCGTCCGCAATGTAGAAAAGTATGTTAGCCGTTTGTTCAGCAAAACAGGGACGAATAGCCGTACCGAGTTAGTTCGTTTTGCTCTAGAACATGGTCTTGCTAAGTAGTCTTAGTTGAGTATTTAAGTACAAGTGTGCGTCGAGTGTCTTTTATAGAATACAAGCGAGAGTGAAATGGTCCTAAAAAGGATTTATTTACAGGGTATACCAATACAGACTTTTTGAAACTCTGACAGTCATCATCAGTCTTAGTTAAAGAATTTATCCATTTTGGGACTGAGAGTTTTAATACTTCACCTCTCTAAATTCAGAAAAACAACAAATCAAGCAAGCGGCGTGGAAAACTCAACAGATAGTAAATTTTCTTGGAAGCGATGTATGAATTGATTATTTTATTGAGTATGCACCCTATTATTTCCCTTAGTGCAGAGGATGAAGGCAACTGTATATGTTTTTGTCATATCCCTGTAGAGTATGAACAAAAGCCTTACGATCCTTGTATTCAGGTTACGTGAAGCTAATTGATTGTTACAAAAATTAGCAATTGAGCAAACCTAAAAAATTCACTATTCTTTTTCCCACAGTTCATTTGTCTCTACTTCAGCGGCAATGTATAACTATTGAACATTGTCGCTAGAGTTTCTCAAACGCATCAGTTGACGCCGCATTTGCGGTGAGGCTTTTATCTCACAAACTTCGTGAGCCTTCACAGACGTGTGTAAGGTTTCCAAAAAATCGTCAGATCCTTCAGTTAAAGCGTCCAAGAGTACCTGTAAGAGTTGATCCCGATCCCCTAATAAGGTTTTTTCCTCAATCAACCGGAATTTGAGATGGAGTTCACACTCATAAACACATACTTCAACATTATTGACCTGACGTGGTAACGCTTCAGAGTTCATAGCTTTTGAGGTTCCTTTTCTTAGTAGTAATCAGCGTGAGGAGCTATATCTCAAGCAAAAGTTGTTGATATCTTTTGTCAAATCCAAAATCCTTGAATTAATAGCCCTCCTTCAGCAAGACAATTTTTGTGTCATTTCACCCTCCTTGGCGCTTTACAAACAGACAGGACTGTCTAGGTTTTTGTCTTCCTTTGGTGGTTGCACTTGAACCAAGCCATAACTATTATTCAGTTTTTAAGATTTTAAACAATAAAGTTTTTGTAAGAACTTGTTGGAGCTTTTTAAAGGTTTTTACAGCAACTTTATCTAGAAGTCAATAATGGTTTGAGTTTTTACTGATTAACTAGTACTTTTACGTAAGTAAAAACTCGGTTTTTTTTAAATATAATCATAGCCCGACGTTGTTGCGACAAAATTACGTAAAATTACTAAATGTACGATTTTTTCATGAGAAAATACGGTGAGATTTTTATGAAGAAAGTGATAAGCGGTCCGATTTTTGTTTTGGGAGATAATATTGATACCGATCAAATTATCCCAGCGGAGTATCTTACCCTAGTTCCTTCTAAGCCAGATGAGTACGAAAAGCTTGGCAGTTATGCTTTAGCTGGGTTACCTGACAGCTATGGCAAATTTGTAGTTCCCAACTCAACGAAAACAGTTTATCCAATTATTGTGGCTGGAGAAAATTTTGGTTGTGGTTCATCACGAGAACATGCGCCAATAGCTCTAGGCGCTAGTGGGGTCAAAGCCGTGATTGCTCAGTCTTACGCTCGGATCTTTTTCCGGAACTGTACTGCAACGGGAGAACTTTACCCTTGGGAATCAGAACAAAGGCTATGCGATCAGTTTCAAACTGGTCAAGAAGTCTCGATTGATAGCGATCGCAATTTACTGATTAACCATACCCTAGGTAAGACATTCACTCTTAAACCTTTAGGAGAAGTGGAACCCGTGATTGATGCAGGCGGCATTTTTGCTTATGCTCGCCAGACAGGTATGATTTCTTCTCGTTAGAAAAGTAACGGGCATAGGGCATGGGGCATGGGGCATAGGGCATAGGGCATAGGGTGGAGTAGAAGAATTACACCATCGGTAAATTTATGTTCAACAGGACAAAAGCCAACACTGTGTTTTCTTTTCCTCTGCTCGCCATGCCCCATGCGCTATTCCCCATGCCCTGTTTTACAATACGAAATATATCCCCAATCTGACAACCTTCTATGGACAATCCAATGCTGCTTAAGTCTACAACCCGGCATATCAGAATCTTTGCAGGGGAAATCGACAGAGATGGCGAACTCGTTCCCAGTAATCAGGTCTTAACTTTAGATGTTGACCCAGATAACGAATTTAACTGGAATGAAGATGCTTTGCACCTAGTTTACCGGAAGTTTGATGAACTAGTAGAGGCATCTAGTGGTACGGATCTCACAGACTATAACCTGCGCCGCATTGGATCAGACTTGGAGCATTATTTGCGATCGCTCCTGCAAAAAGGCTCTATTAGCTATAACCTCTCGGCGCGGGTTACCAACTATAGTATGGGGCTTCCCCACGTTCAAACTGACGACGAGCAGTCTTTTTAGACATTAGTAACGGATCTAAGCTTAAACAAGCGCGCTATAGTTAAACGTGCATAAAGAAGCGTGAATATTCATTATCCGTTCCATTCCTTAACCATCTGCTGTCAATACAACAGACAAATGACCCCACACTTCCCTTTTCTGCGGAAATAGCTTGCGGTTCGCGCAAGCTATGGGTGAACAACCCAGTTCCTCTCTTATGAGGCAAAGGTAAGTTGTGGGGTTTCTTTTTCACAAAAAAGGGAGCAGGGATCGCTCTCTACCACCAAACGCGATTTCCGTCCTCATCAGTTCGTGCTTGTCGGATCACGTCAGAAATTTCTTCAGCATCTTTGACATGGTGTAGAGCCTTTTTTTCACCGTCAGGCTCATCTACAACAAAGTAGGTAGGAACTTTGATATGGTCGCCGGTTATATCAGGAGAATCGACGGCGAGTTGTTCTGATTTTTCTTCAACAGTTTGTGGTTCTTCAGAAATAACATCGCCAGGGTTTACAGCACGATGAGTATCTTTTTCTTTGTTTTCTTCCATTACGCTTTCACGCTTGTGAGATATGCTAAATGTACTTTTGAGAGTGGTGGGCGTAGCCACAATGATGCTTATCAACCTCAATAAAGACAGCTAATAACCAAAAGCGATGAGCAGCCAGATAGAAGATATTTTCCGCTTTCACTTAAATTTTGTTTAGTCTCTGTCTTCTTTGAGTTGATTGCAGCCCACATACTTATAAACTAAAGAAAGACCAGTGTTATCTCATCTTTCGGATGGAGTAGCTTAAAATAAGCAAAAAGTATAATTATAAAAGTATTATGGTTTCTTGACATAGTATTTTTAGCTGAGGGAGAGTTCTAGAGGTGTTTCAATGGGAAGCGTGGATGTGAAGTATGGGAAATTTTTTTAGCAGGCTTGTTAACTTGTTCTTCAGAATGAAGAAGTCATTTCATTTGCAGGCTAAGATTGGAATCCAAAGTTGGATATACCTAAATTAAAAGATATGAGCGGTCAAGAGGGTCCGCTACCAACGCTGTTGAAGAAAATGTCAATTGCTGATCGGTACCAAGACTATGGAAAATGACGCGGCAATGCTCTACTGCCCAAATGAAAATTGTCAGGCTCCCAACCCGCTGAAGCACAACTTTTGCCAGCAATGCCGCACACCGCTACCCAAACGTTACCTATGGGCTGTGGGAGATGGTCTATTGGTGGGCAATCCGGGAGAATTGTTAGCCGATCAGTATTTAGTCATCAGCAAATCTATTCTTTTAGATACTAAACCGGGTTTAGTATCTAAAACACCAGAATTAGAAAGCTTAGAGCTTATTAAACCTTATTTGCGGCTAATTCCCTACCGCTTACACTTACCACAAGTGTATGGGATACTGACCCTAACTAACGGCAGATCCAAACGAGAAATATTACTCTTGGAAAAACCTCCCCTCAATATAGATAGCACAGGCAATGCAGTCGATCTGTGTAGTGAGTTAAGCACTGCTTGGCGCGATGCTTCGTCAATGCGGCAACTTAATTGGCTATGGCAGATAGCTTATATATGGCAACCTCTAGTTAATGAAGGCGTTGCCTCCAGCTTATTTGAACAAGATCTCTTAAGGGTAGAAGGATCTTTAGTACGCTTGTTGGAATTGCGTTTAGATAACCATTCAACACCAGATCTACCGGAACTAGGCAAATTTTTGCAGCAGTTAGTGCCTACAGCAAAACCAGCCATAGCTGAATTTGTAAGTGCAATTTGCCATCGGTTACGTCAGGGAGAAATACTTTCTGCGGAACAACTAATGGCAATTTTAGATCAAGGATTGGCACAAATAGGACAATCACAAACATCCCTCATTAAAGTATCAACTAAGAGTGATACAGGCCCAAGTCGCCAACGTAATGAAGATGCTTGTTACCCCCGTAGTGGTACCACTATCACGAAACCACCCCAGCAATCGGCTATTGCAATTGTGTGTGATGGTATTGGTGGACATGAGGGAGGTAATGTTGCCTCTAATTTAGCAATAGAGACTATCCAGCAGCAGGTACAACAACTCTCCAAAATTTCGTTTGACCACATTGATCCAGTAACTCTTGTTGAAGACTTAGAACAAGCAGCCGCTATTGCTAATGACAAAATTAGCCAGCTAAACGACAGTGAACATCGTCAAGGGCGGCAACGCATGGGTACAACGCTAGTTATGGCAATGCCGATCGCCCATGAAATGTATATTGCCCACGTTGGTGATAGTCGCGCATACTGGATTACACGTTACGGGTGCTATCAAGTTACCCTCGATGATGATGTTGCCTCCCGGGAAGTGCGGCTGGGTTATGCTATATACCGGGATGCCTTACAACAGGGAGCTTCTGGATCGTTGGTGCAGGCTTTAGGGATGAGTCCCAGCAGTTCATTACATCCTACAGTACAGAGGTTTATCCTTGACGAAGACTGCGTTTTTCTTCTGTGTTCTGATGGGTTAAGTGATTTTGATCGTGTCGAGCAGTACTGGGATACAGAAATTTTACCGCTCATCACTGATAAGCAAGACATCACAGATGTTACAAAAAGGCTATTGGAAATAGCTAACTCTCAAAATGGGCATGATAACGTCACCATTGCTTTAGTACACTATCAAGTTAAGTACTCTGAACCAAAATCAGCTATCAAAGCATCTCTAAGTGACTTTTCTTTACCAGCAGCAACAAATTCAGTCCTGAAAAAGACACGAATCCCCCAAGAGACTAGTCGTAACCAGAAAACTAAAGTCCTTTCTAGAGATACAACAGCCAAAGGCTTAGGAGTGCCAATCCAACTAATAATGCTTGTTTTCGTGGTTTTAGGAGGAGGTTTACTAGGATATTTTCTGCGTCAATGGTCAGTATTGCCAAGCATTCAAGATCCTTTCCCGAATCCATTAGGAACACCTTCTATCTCCACGACTGAAGACCCTAGGCCAAAAACCCAAGAGAGTTTGTATAAGACAACCAGCCAGATAGAGTTAAGTACAACTACACAACAAGTACAAAAAGTACTGGCTCCTAGCGGTACTATTCTCAAAAAAATAACAAACACTGAACCACCGGCAGAACCAGATTCTCAGGATCCTTGGGTTTATTTGCAACTATGCTCAATTGGACCAGGAACTACATCTGCCACAAGTACTAAGCCTTTACTCAAGCCAGGAGATAAAGTTAAAATCCCCTCGTCGAGCTTTGAATCATTAAAACAATCTCAGCTTCAAGGAGACAATATCACTAAATGTTCAGATAGCAACACAACTAAACCACCTGTTGGGCAACCAAAAGTTAAGTCAATTCCTAGCCCTGCAACAACAAAAGATAATGTTCCAAAAACTAACACAAGTCGACCGGACGGGACAACAAACTAAAAAAATCGATAAACTGGTAACAAACCTGAAATAATAAACCTAAGCTATGAACACATTTACTTAGTAAAAACAATTGCCAAACCGTTATTTCAAATAAAAATTATTTGTTTGACCTATTAGACTGAAGAATCAGAATCCATGCCATCCCTCAACCTGGCGATCGCCCGTCTCATCCACACTGGCAATAATAACTTCGCCATTTGGGTGGTGAATGCTCCCTATCCCAGTGGCTATGTCTTACATGACTGTGTATGGCCTCCACACCTCACCCAAATTTGGCAAGAGTGGCAGCAGATGTTTGCTGGTCATAGTGGTTTAGATATTCCAACAGGAGCAAAACCTCAGCAAGCAAACCCGCTACCACCAGACATACTTCCACCTAGTTCGGAAAAAACAACTAGTTACAGTAGTCGTTTAATGCAATACCTGGGAATTAGTCTGTGGCGCTGGGTATTTGACGGACAGATTCTTGGGAGTCTTGAACGCAGTCTAGGTATCGCTATGGGTCAACACACACGTTTGCGATTCCGACTAGAAATTCGCGATCCAGATCTGACCGCATTACCTTGGGAAATTATGCAACGTGACGCTGGTCAAGCAGCCATGTCACTGTTTCAACATACACTATTTAGTCGCACGACCAGCGAAGTTGAACCTTTACCTTATTTACGAACAGACCAAGGTTTAAACATTTTGCTGGTTTTAGGAGAAGATGATGCGCTGCAACTAGAAGCAGAAGCTCAAATTCTAGAAAAAACTCTTTTAAAAAACAGTCAAGGTGGAATTAACTCCTATCTTGGATATGCTCCCTCATTTGTAAAAACTCTTCTGCGTCCAACCCCACAGGAGTTGATTCAACACCTAAATACCCAAGCATACAATGTTTTCTTTTATGCTGGTCACGGGTTGCCAGCACCAGACGGAGGACTGCTGTTCTTGAAAAAGAACATGACCCTCAATGGCATGGAATTAGCGCAAGTTTTGACTCGTACAGGGGTCAAACTAGCAGTTTTCAATTCCTGCTGGGGCGCACAACCAGCTTCTGTCGATCACCAAGCTTTACCTCATAGCAGCTTGGCAGAAGTACTGATTCGTCAAGGGGTTCCAGCAGTGTTGGCAATGCGTGATGAAATTGCTGACCACGAAAGCCACACGTTTATTCAAGCCTTCGCTCAAGCTTTGCGTGCTCGTAAGCCAATTGATGAGGCTGTGGCAGAAGCAAGACAGCAGCTATTAGCACTCTACAGATTTAATCAGCCAGCTTGGACTTTGCCGGTGCTGTACCTACATCCACACTATGAGGGTGAACTTATTAGAAGTTTTGATGAGGGTATTACAGAACTACCAGAGACGTCGATTCCTGGTTTAACGACTAAGCTAACCACGGCAAGATTGCGATCGCTCTCGCCTGGTGGTCAAACTTGGTCATTACGCCCTGGCATAACTCGGATCGGTCGTACAACAGACAATGATATTGTTATTCCAGAACCGTCTGTTTCACGAAGACAGGCCGAAATTTTATGTCGTAACACCGTGGAAGGATCTGCCTATCATTTAAACGATTTATCCACTTATGGCACAACCTGGATTTTACGAGCCGAGGGTTGGCAACAAATCCCTCGTCAGGAAGTACTCTTAGAATCTGGAATGCAGTTAAGGTTTGGTAGTAGCAGAAGTCAGCCTTGGGAGTTTATGATCGAACCTTCCTCTGACTGAAATTGCCTGCTTGGTAATAACTGAGCGGGTATCACAACTTCTACTAAACAAGTTTTTTAGATTCGATCATTAAAATTCGATCTTTTTGCGGAAATTAGGTTCCTAGAGATGTAGCTGTAACTACTGCTAATTAATAGAGAGGTACAAAATGGCTAACAAAATCAACGGTTCAGAAACTTTGCATCCCCTATCGTCTCAAGTAGAATTAGAGTTTTTAGAAGCACTCCTAGAACCTGATGATGCTACTTATCCTTGGGATCCAGCAGACGAAGAATCCGAAACCTACTTTTTCGACTTAGAAGAACACAACCTGATGCAGGACGTGTTAGAAACAGAACTCATCCCACGCTCACAAGCTTTTTATAATCAATTAGATAATCTTTGGTCAAATTATAGGCAATATAACTCTTCCACCAGCCGCTCTCTTGTAAATACACTTCAAGAAGCTTTACAAAGCAACTTTGGCTCACATATACCAACTAATTGGCTCAACAAGCTTTCTGTCAAAGCTACTGAGGTGTTTGGTTCCACAGAGTCAATTTCAGAAAAACTCATTCAGTGTGTCCAATCTGTTTTGCCGACTTGGGAAGCTGAGGATCTACTCGTTCTAGCCCGTCCTTTTGCCTATGCAATGCGTAGTAGCGAATCTCAAAGTATAGAAACTCTGCTAGATAACGCTGAGAATCGTGAGTGGACTAGTTTATCCGAAATTGAACAAGCAAAAGCTAGCTTAGCGATCGCTCAATATGCTTTGACCGAACTCAGCAATTTTCAAGAAGAAGCCTGAATTGATAATGCTACTTTATTGCCAAAGCAATGTCTAAAAACCACTCTTGCATTTTAGACTCAGAATCCGATAGTTATGTTCCCCAAAACCGAAAAATCTGAGCTTAGCGTCTAAGTTAAGGTTAATGCTATTGTGGAGTCATCTATCTTAAGATAGATAAAGAACAAATTGAATTTGGCAATTTTACCTTTTAATTTAGTAATCACCATCACAACTATGAGTGGTCAGCTGTTACTCCGAAAGAGGATGTCTAATACAAAGACGTAGTTTCTTGTCTTGTGTTCCCCCGCGCTAGTGCTTATTTAGGGCCAAAAAATCGAGTCGCAAAATTTTGCGATCGCGTCGGTGAAAGTGCCCGTGCTTTAAGAATTGCCGCCATTAAGAAGGCGTAAGATAATATCCCAACAACTACCAACAGAAAATTATTGATAACACCCGTCGCATTCCATAAAGCGTGCAATCCTGCTGCGGTTAAATATCCAACTAACAAAATTTGCCAACTTTTACTGGGCTTGAGTACAGCCAAACCGATAAAATAGCCAAGGTAGCCACTGTAAGCCATATGCCCAGGTAAAGACGCTAAAATTCGGGGAATAAGCAGTTGAAATCCTGCTAATAAACCCGCACCTGAACCTTCTTGTTGCCCTACAGTTTGAACAATTTGTGGCACATACTGTCCGAGAGTTTCCAACAAAGTAAAACCAACAGCAGAAGCAGTTCCCAGCAAAATTCCATCTAAAGGTTCCCAAACACCAATTCTTTCCTTCCAAGGAGATGGTAGCGTCGTCGCGATCATATGCATTCCCAAAATTGGCAATGCCTTAAGCAATTCTTCCATCAAACCTGCGCCAAAGAACATCCGTATCAGTAACTCTGTGAAGGTAATAGATTCCTGATTTAACGGCAAGTTACCAGGTAGAATGAAGCGAAAAACAAATATAAATAAATCTAATACAGGACTGAGCAAAATCAGCATTGTAGTCAATGCTGAAATTAATAGTACCCATGAAGGCTTATGTTTCCCACACAACAAATAAATAAAGAAATAGTACGCAGCTAATGCAATAAAAGTCGCTACTATAATTTGATTCACTTGTGGTTGCTTGAGTGTGCCAAACATTAATACCACAAAGACAACAGTGATAATTCCTGGGATCAGATAAGCTTTACTCGTTAAATCTTTGCCAGTAGAAAGAATCGGAAACAATTGTGTAAAGCTGATATTGTCAGGATTAGACTGGATTTGAGAATCGTTATTTGTTCGTGGGATGTAGGAGTTATTGTCTGGTGCAACAGGGATGACTGCTGCTTCAGTAACTCCTGTAGGTTCCTGGTGGAGTTCATACTCGAAGATTAATTCTGGACCATCATGACCTAAACTAATGCGATCGCCTGGAATCAGCTGATGAGAACCTTGTAAGCGCTTTCTATTTAGATAAGTGCCGTTTGCACTATTAAGATCACGAAGTATCCAGCCCTTCTCACCATCTGGTGATGAAGAGAGTGGAGTAATGACTGCATGACGACGGGATACCATCCGATACATCATGGCATCTAAGACAACTTGGCAAGTGGGATCGCGCCCAAGCACTACCTCCTCACTTGAAAGGAGCAGGTAGCGATATTCCGTCCCCACAGCTGCTCCCTTAGCAGACACTAGCCGCAGAAATGCATTTTGTCTTGCGTTTTTACCCATCATCGTTTTGCGGCTTTCCTCCCCTTGAGAGCTAATCTAGCCACATCTACTATAAATTTGCTAAATCCACTATAGCTTTAGTTTATGCTTCGCTAATACAATTTAGAGTAAATTGAATTCGAGCATAGCTTTAGGAAAATTTTGGTTTTCGTGTCCTGGTCTGCTAAGTTTTATTAAAGCAAAACGCTGTAAAGGAGTTAACTCCGCCCATTGCTGGGGTGTAAGGGTAAGACCTAATTCCGTAACTTTTTGCTTTAGTTGTTCTGGTACAGTCGTAGCGTCCATCCACGGAGGATGAGGCTCAATAGGTAATTCATCGGCTGGTCTGCCAGTATGCTGTAAAATTTGTTGCTGAACATGTTGACGATATGCTTGAATTTCAGTCTCCGTAGAGCAAGGTAATTCAACTAACGTTGCACGCTCATCTTGAGTCATGTGATTCCAATCAGATAACCTTAATTTAATTCCACAGGTATCGAGTTTATACCGAACCAACATAGGAATGCAACGCAGAGAATTGACAAAATCAGCCTCGAAATCAAAGAAAGTGTTCATATTGGGGCATGGGGCATGGGGCATAGGGCATGGGGCATGGGACAATGCTCCCTATTCCCTTGAATGTGGATTTTTAGGGGCGCTGCGGCGAATAATCCAATAGCCTATTGATAAAGCGAGAATAGTAAAGGCTAAACCAATGATTTCATTGCCTGTGACTTTACTTAGATCAAGAATAATAATTTTTCTAGAAACAGCAATTAAAGAAGTGGCAATAACCAGTTCCACTTGAACAACATGTTTTCGCAAATAAGCTGTGACATTTTCTAAAATCTCTAAAGCAATTAAAATATCCAAAAATAAACCAAAAATCTGTAACAGTGTTTTGTTAAATGGATCATGCTGTGTGTCAAATAATTGTTTGACTAGAAAAATTCCCAGATCGGCTATCCCAACTAAAATAACTAGTATTAAAAAAATAGATAAAACTTTGGAAACTATCACCTCTATGCTTTCAATTAGGTGCATAAAGTTGTCGTCTTTGGTAGCTGCGTTAATTTGCTTTAGTAGTTTCCTCATCTGCCTCGCCTTATTTTCAACTAAAAACTGAAATGCAATTGACATCTCCCCGTTTTAAAAAAGCGGGGATTCTGCAAGGATGTTGCTACGTGGTCTAAAGACGCACTGCGCAACGTTGTTGCGAAATGATTTCTTTAGATCATGGAACAAATCATACCTATGCGGCAGTGTCAAAACTGCTCTACCCACCTTAACTAGACTAATGCCTAGCTGTGTGGCTACTTTTGCGAGTATATTTGCTGCACCATTGCAGTCAGCATTGATTAAAAAACCCTTTCCGCTTTTATACAATCCGCGCTTAATTCTGTCACCTGATACCTTGTAGCTTTCGGGTTTCTCACCGTGTTTTGGCAACAAGTCATTATCTAGAAATGACGCCTTGGAAGTATAAGCCTCTTCAGTAATTGTAAGAATAATGCCGTACTCTGGGCAAAGTTGCTTGAGTCTCTCAATTAATCTACCCGTAGGAATCATCACAAAGTGTTGATTCCCTCGCTTGCCCATATTAGAAGCGTTTTTTTGCCCGGTATTCCAACCAATAACAAGATTACCAACTTTATCATTCAAGCAACGATTAATGATGAACCGTGCTGCTTTGTTTATGCCATCCCTTATCTGGTTGTTGCGTTTACGCTGGATTCTATCAAGATTAGAATCCCAGTAGAAATCTGACTTACCTTGTTTGTACTTGGCAACAAGGCGACAGTAACCTTGATTCATTGATTTTAGTTTTCTACCATCAATGATTAGGCTCTGACCATAAGTTGAAACACCTGTTAACCAATTCGTTCCACCATGATCAAAACTCCACGCCTGGGTATAATCAAGATTTGGGTTAATTTCAATAGGTTGAACCCCGTCGTCAATCACCCAATCAATCCACAATTCACCATAATATGGACGCACTGTAACTTCTCTTACCCAGTCAGAATCAATGAACTCTGGTAGTGGTAAAACGATGTCAACAAGCACGTGAGGTTTGGTTTCTCTGCTGATCGATGGACAAAAACACCCATTAGAATAAGTGAGTGCTTGACGTGGAAATGTTACGGATGCTAATCCACCCTTTTTGCGGTAGTTGGGTAAAGAGGGTCTATAAACTTCTTGGTTGTAGTAAAGGTTAACTAGACTGTTGTAGCTTGTTATTGACTCTCCAACAGTATAGAGCGTTTGTTGTGCAGCTTGGGCGGCTAGTGCTTTGTAATGTGGATTGTCTTTTAAAGCTTTGTCAAGTTGAAGGTATGTTGTTTGACATTTGTAAACCTTCCAACTATGACGTAATTCATCACCACGCCAATATGTTGTAAATGCGTTCCCTGATTGCTCCAATTTCTCATAATGCTCTTTTCGTGCATGATAAATTGCACAATTGATTAAACTATTTGCATTTTGACATTGGCCAACCCAAAAAGCTTTTTCTTCTTCTGTGAAATTTGCTTTGACGGGAATTGTTCGGTACAGTTGACTCACCCCCTGTTTCTTGTTTAGAATACAAATAGCTTAATCGATATAGCACAATATGTCAACAAGAAAAGGTAAGAAAGGTATAAAAAATCAGCCAATGTTTTATGATGAGCTTAAAAAGATTCACGGCATATCCCTGACTGATTTTAGCTGGAGAAAACTGCAAAAAATGGCTGAATCGAAACAATTAAGTGTTAGTGAATTTGTGGAACAATGGATTAGGGAAACAGAGGGTTAAAACCCTTTTTCGTCGGGTTTCATCCCCTGTCTAAAGACTAGAGGTTCTCACCCTCCCGTTTTATTTTGATAGAAAAACCCCATACATTTATTTATGGGATTAAAACAGTAATATTTGAAGCGGCAGATGCCGCAAGCGATTGTTATTGAACCCAATAGCAGTACACCCTGCATTATATTTGGAGGGTGGTTTTTTCTTATTTTGCATAGCTACCAGGAAACACCTGCTTAGCAGCTTAACATTCTTTGACTAGCAGTTGGTAGGTTATTAGTTGGAAATTCTATATTCACCGGCGTTAGCTGTACTGCACAGGCTTTTAACTCTGGTTGTCCAGAGTCAGGACAAGATTTTGGATGGGTAAGAGCATTAGCTTCAGCTTCATCAGCCCACAATGCACCCCAATGCATGGGGACAAAAACTGTACCAGGGGCGATCGCCTTCGTCACTTTAGCCGGAAACCTAGCCTGACCACGACGCGATCGCACTTCCACCAATTGGTTCTCACTAATCCCTAAATAAGAAGCATCTCGAGGATGAATCTCGATAAACGGCTCGGGATACATAGAACGGATTTTTTCAATTCGACCAGTTCGTGTCTGGGTGTGCCAGTGTCCGTAAAGTCTACCGTTAGTCAGCACAAAAGGATAATTAGGATCTGGTGGTTCTGCGAGTCCTCGTGAGTGATAAGCTGCAAAACGAGCGCGTCCATCAGAAGTATGAAACCGCAGATCAGTATAAAGCCTCTTAGCACCTCCTATGACACTATTTTCTTTGTGAGGCCATTGAGTAGGACCTTCTGCCTTTAATTGCTCATGACTAATACCTGTCATTTCACAAGGGCGATCGCGAGTTATTTTGACAAACTCAGCATAAACACTAGCAGAATCAGCAAAGGCAAATTTGTCTGCAAACCCTAACCTTCGCCCAACTTCTGCAAAAATCTCCCAATCTGGTTTAGCTTTACCAGGCGGGTTACGGAATGCTTGACATAGTGTTACTATCCGCTCAGAATTTGTCATCACACCTGTTTTCTCACTCCATTGAGCAGCGGGTAACAGAACGTGAGCATAAGCAGCAGTTTCTGTAGGGTAATAGGCGTCTTGGTAGATAGTAAAGGGCGATCGCAATAACGCTTTTTTAGTCCGTTCCAAATCCGGCATACTAACCGCTGGGTTAGTAGCAGCAATCCACAGTAACTCTACAGTTCCATTTTCCAACCCAACGATCATATCCCAAGCAGTTAAACCAGGATGAGGGGAAATCTGTCCTGGTTTTAGTCCCCAAAAATCCTCAACTTCCTCCCGATGCTGAGCATTTTTCACTGACCGATAACCAGGTAACAAGTGAGCCAACCCCCCTGCTTCTCTTCCTCCCATTGCATTCGGTTGACCTGTAAGCGAAAATGGTCCTGCACCTGGCTTACCAATCTGTCCAGTCATCAGGTGTAAGTTAATAATAGTTCTGACCTTCGCTGTACCTTCCGAAGATTGATTGACACCCATCGACCACAGCGACAGAACCTTTTGAGATTCACCCCAGTATCTGGCTGCTGTTTCTAAATCTTCAACACTTATCCCACATCGATGAGCCACTACTTCTGGGGAATAGTGCCGAATTACCTCCGCATATGCAGGAAAATTACTGGTGCAGTCGTCAATAAATGTAGGATCTACAGATCCCCAACGCATTAACAAGTGAGCAATACCGTTTAGCAAGTCGATATCTGTGCCAGGACGAATACACAAGTGTAAGTCTGCTGCTTCCGCAGTTTGTGTACGACGGGGATCAACCACAATCATTTTGACTTTGCGGTTCTTTTTGTGGTATTTCTCCAGCCTGTTAAAAACAATTGGGTGACACTCAGCTGCATTTGTACCAATTAAAAATGCACAGTCTGTTAACTCCAAATCTTCATAACAGCAAGGAGGACCATCTGCACCAAAGCTTTGGATGTACCCAGCCACAGCACTGGACATACACAAGCGAGAGTTCGCATCAAAATTATTAGTGCCCAAACATCCTTTCATCAGTTTTTGGGCGATGTAATAGTCTTCGGTTTGAAACTGACCAGAACCATACATACATATCGCTTCTGGTCCACTGGTAAATCGTATAGTTTGAATACGTTGTGTAATAATCTCAAAAGCTTCATCCCAACTCACCCGTCGGAAATCCTGATCCAACGAGTCTCGTAGCATTGGGTAGTGTAATCTGTTTTTATCTAAAGACTCAGCAATCGTAGCGCCTTTGACACAAATCATCCCTTGATTAGATGGGTGCGCTTTGTCTCCCCGTACTCGCCAAATTGGATTTCCTTGGCTATCTCTATTAGTTGGTTTGCCAAGTTGTGCTGGTGGAGAAACTTCTAGTCCACAACCAACACCACAGTAAGGACAAAGGGTTTTAGTAAATTCAGTCATGGTAGTTAGATAAAGAATTCAGAATTCAGAATTCAGGAGTCAGAATGAGCGGATGTATTCTGAATTCTGAGTTCTGACTCCTGACTCCTTGTTCAACAATTTATTCTTCTGCTAGCATCGCAGGCGATTGAGTGATTGTTTCTGATAACTCTTCTTCTTCAGCAGCAAAAGAGCCTCTTGGTTCTTTAAGGAAGAAAGCACATAAGCTAGCGCAGATAAGAGCTGCAACTCCCATCGTTTCAAAGAGTGTTGTCGGATTAGTTAAGCTGAAAACTGTCAGAAAAACAACACCACCAAAGTTACCGTAAGCGCCAACATTACCAGCAATTTGACCCGTAATTTCTTTCTTGATTAGAGGAGCCATGCCAAAAGTAGCACCACATCCAGCTTGGACAAAGTACGCACAGAAAATACAGGTGGCGATCGCAGCTGTTATAGCCCAGTTGCTACGAATCTGGCTCATCATCAAATAACTACAACCGATGATTGCGGTGATCACTGTCAAAGTCCACTTACGACTACCGAGGCGATCAGAGATATAGCCACCGCTCGGGCGAGACATAAAGTTTAAGAGTGGATAGCTAGAAGCAATCAATGCTGCGGTCACATGATCGAGAGTAAAAGTTTTCTCAAAGAAAGCTGGTAGCATCGAAACGACAGCCAATTCCGAGCCAAAGTTGGTCACATAAGCGAATTCAAGCAAAGCTACTTGGCGAAATTGATAGCGTTCGGATGGAGAGTAGATTTTTTTCCCAATCAGCATCTCCCGATTCACAACATATGCTTTGTAAGTTTGGAAAGTATATAGCGCTGCTAAAAATAGCCATACAGCATACATTTGGGGCTCGCTAAGAAAATGGATTTTCGGTTGAGCCAAACGCCAAGCTAACAAAGCCAAAGCCAGAATTAATCCTAGATTCGACAGACACAGCGCCAAAAAACTGTTGACACTCGTCACTTCCATTGCGCCATTTTTCTTAGGTTTCTTGTAAATCTTGTCTGCGGGTGTATTTTGGACGTTGTTGTAATACAACATTGCATAGAGAGCAGTGACAACGCCGATGAGGGCGATCGCTAAACGCCAGTTCGTAGCGTTTCCACTTAAAAAAGCAGTCCCAGCCGCAATAATGGGTAATCCAAACTCAGATGCAGCAGCTCCAAAATTACCCCAACCACCATAAATTCCTTGTGCACTTCCAATTTCTTTAGGTGGGAACCATTCAGACACCATACGAATTCCCACCACGAAACCTGAGCCGACAATTCCCATCAACAAACGACCCCAAACTAATTGATTGAAATCGTGCGCCGTAGCCGTAACTAAGCAAGGTAACACAGCATAGATGAGCAAAGCTGTGTACGTAAGCCTGGGACCAAACCGATCTAAAAGCATCCCAATGATAATTCGCGCTGGAATTGTCAGAGCTATGTTACAGATGCCTAGTGTTTTTATTTGCGAATCTGCTAAACCTAGTTCCCTACCAATTGTGGTGGCAAAGGGAGCAAAGTTAAACCAACATACAAACGTTAGAAAGAACGCAAACCAAGAGAGGTGTAAAATTCGGTAACGACCATGAAAAGAGAGTAATCCTTTGAGCATGAAGCCTTCCTAAATAAAAATACTATGCTTTTTGTTGGCTTTTATACCAATTTTTAAAAGAAAACAACAATTTAGAGGGGGTAGCTCACAGGTGTAGGTTTTTTACAGATACATCTAGGACGGGTGAGACGCTTGTAGACTTGGGGGAGAAGGAGGACAAGGAAGAAACATAAAATTTAAGTATATGTACTAGTTTTAAACCAACTAGGAGTAAAAAAAACTTCCTTGTCTGCTTTCCTTCCTTGTCCTCCAAGTCTTGCCTCAACCAGGATGTAAAAAACCTACCCTTGTGAGCTACACCCTAGACCCTATTTTTGTAACAGCTAGCGATTCGTCATCTCGTAAACGAGCACCAAAGTGTTTAATTAATAATTCTCGTAGTACTGGTTGTAAATCTTCGCAAGGAATACCTTTCAGGACGCAAGTTCCTAAATGGGCGTCTTTACCAACTTTACCGCCCATGTAAATATCAACACCGTCCACTGCTTTACCATTTTTACGAGCTTTGGTTCCCATTAAGCCAATGTCTGCAACTTGAGGCTGTCCACAGGAGTTAGGACATCCTGTCCAGTGAATTCGAACAGGATTAGAGAGTTCTAACTCTGCTTCTAATGCTTTAATCATTGCCAAAGAACGGTTTTTGGTTTCGATAATAGCAAAGTTACAAAATTGTGCGCCTGTGCAAGAAACAAGCGATCGCGTTAGAGGCGCAGGGTTGATTGTAAACCTCTCTAGTAAAGGTTCAGTTAAAAATATTGCCAGTCGCGAGTCAGAAATATTAGGGATAATCAGGTTTTGCTCAACAGTGATTCTGATTTCACCACTACCGTAAACCTCCGCTAAACGGGCGATTTCAAACATATCATCAGCGTACAATCGACCAACTGGAACAACCAAACCTACGTAATTTAATCCTGGTTGCTTTTGTTTGTATACCCCAATGTGGTCGCGTTTTTCCCAATCAATTTCGTCTTTTTCCGCAGCAGTTAACAACGGGTTACCAAACTGCTTCTCGACTTCTTGTCGGAACTTGTCTACACCCCATTCATCTATTAGCCACATCAACCGGGATTTTTGTCGATTAACACGTAAGCCGTTATCTCGGAACACTTCCAAAATAGCTCTACATAAAGCGACTACATCCTCCGGAGGTACCCAAACGTTCATGGGTATAGCAGCTTCGCAACGCCTAGAAGAGAAAAAGCCGCCCACTAGAACGTTGAAGCCAAAGATTCCTGATTTAAAAGCAGGAACGAAAGCTAAATCATTAATTTCCGCGTGAACTGAATTATCTCTTCCACCAGTGATTGCGATGTTAAATTTCCGTGGAAGGTTAGTAAACTCTGCATTGCCTTCTCCTTTGTTGGTGATCATGTCTTGCACTTGTTGCACCAACTCCCGAGTGTCGAACAATTCATCTCCATCTAACCCCGCCACTGGATCGCCCGTGATATTGCGAACATTATCCATTCCTGACTGTACACTGGTTAACCCAACCGCATGAAACCTATTAAAGATTTCTGGTAAATGCTCAATCCGAATCCCTCGCAATTGAATATTCTGTCTAGTCGTAATGTCCGCGTTGCCATCTTCACCATAACGCTGCACCACCTCGGCTAATACACGCATCTGACTGCTTGTAATAACACCGTTAGGTATTCGCATACGCATCATAAACTTACCAGGAGTGACTGGGCGAAAAAACACACCCAGCCATTTCAGCCGATGATCTCGATCAGTTTCGTCAATTGCTTCCCAACCCAGAGAAGCAAACTTCTCAATCTCGGCTTTTACGGCAAGTCCATCTTTTTCTGCCTTCAATTTCTCAAACTTATTCAGGCTGGCTTTGTTGGTAGTTGCTATGTCTGTCATGAGAAATTCTCGTTGTTCTAATCTTTAGAAGGTTTGTAGTTGCGCTTTAGCGCATTAGAATCCCAAGTTTTTTTACAAAACTTCACATAGTCTGATTGTTCTCGCCCACTTACTAATTTGTTCTTTGTTGATTTCTCCTGATACTTTTTTTGTACCGGCGTTACATATCCCTAAGTTAATGTTACGAAATGAAAAGAATCGTATAATTCGCTACAAAAATGCCAATAATTTGCACTAAATGTATTAAAGTGATGCGTTTTTTGCATAAATAAAACCAAATAAGTACAACATTGGCAGTTATACGAACTTGTAGCCGATCTCAGATGCCAACAAATAGAATGAGATTTTCAACTTTTTTTGAGCAGGTATGAATCGTCGTAATTTTTTAACTTTCGTTGGTGTGGGTTGGATAGCAAGTTCTTTACCGGTAGCGATCGCAGCTTGTGCTTCCGAGAAGACATCTAAAGGCTGGCAAACAGTAGGTACAATAGGAGAGTTAGATAAAACGGGTCAGTTGCTTGCAAAAAATTCACCCGTTGGATCAGTTTTAGTTGTTGGCCGATCTAAAAGCAGTAACCTAGTTGCTGTCGACCCTACCTGTACTCACAAAGGTTGTACAGTCGAGTGGAAAGGTGATGCGAAAAAATTCCAATGTCCCTGTCATGGTGCAGAATATGGGGCTGATGGTAAGGTGCTAAAAGGTCCAGCAAATGACCCCCTAAAAACTTACTCGGCTAAAATTGAGGGAAATTCGGTTTTGGTTCAATAGGAAACGTACGACCAAAACCCAAAAACCCAGTCGCAATGACTGGGTCTTTTCAGGGTATGTCCCGTCAGGTTAATATAGAGTTTAGTTATAGTAAGTTAGCTAATTGAGGACTACAACACTGCGTTAAGCGATTCCGGAAAAGGTGGTTCTTTTTGAGTCTATGCAAACCGACAGAACGTTACAAAAGATCGATGCACCCAGAAGCGTAGCACCTCGTTATCGCCATGCGCATACAGTGGGAAAAAATTTGTGAATAAAATCAACCAGCTTTTAATACAAGCACAAACAGCACATGATACAGCTGACTGGTCATTAGTGATTCAATGCTTACAGCAATTGACTGTGCAAGAGAACTTGGAAAATCCCGAGATAGCGAAAAATACAGAAAAATTGCTGGAATTTGCACTTGCTGTTTTAACGATGGGGGATTTTCAGCAGCGTTGGGAAATAGCTCAGGTACTCAGCAAGTTTGGAGCGATCGCCATCCCTCAACTGATTAGCATTTTGGAGGATGACGAGTCTGAAGAAGAATTGCACTGGTATGCAATGCGAATCTTGGGGGATATGAAAAACTCAGACGCGATCGCGCCTTTGGTTGAATTAATTAAAAGCAATAATAATGAAGAACTCAAGGGAATGGCGGCAGCAGCACTAGGAGAAATAGGCACTTTAGCTATTTTTGCCTTAACTGAACTCTTAAAAGATAGAAACACGCGGCTATTAGCTGTGCAATCGCTCTCATACATTCGCAATAACGAAACTATCACACCTTTATTAAGTGTGGTGGAAGATTCACAAGTTGCTGTCCGCGTCGTCGCAATTGAAGCACTTAGTAGCTTTCATGATCAGCGGGTACCATCAGTGCTTTTAAATGCTTTGAACGATGTAGCAAGTTCAGTTAGGCGCGAAGCAGTGATTGCTTTGGGTGAACGTCCTGGGTTATGTGCCGAGTTAGATTTGGTGACAAAGCTGAAATCTAGACTTTATGATTCAGACGAAGATGTTTGTTGTGCAGCAGCGATCGCTATGAGTAAAATGGGTTCTGACAGTGCTGCTTACCATTTGTTTGAGGCACTAATCGCACCCAACAGACCACTAAAATTACAACTCGAAATTATCCGCGCTTTGATGTGGGTAGGTACATTGTCAGGGTTGGAGTATTTGCACTCCTCATTTTATGAATTGGAATCTGTGACGTTATGGCAAGAAATTGTTGCGGTTTTGGGACGAGTCAATTCTCCAACGTTAACTGATAAAGCACTACAAATCTTGCTGGATATTTTACACTCCAAACATGCAGCAGTGGAGATTGCCGTGATTAGAAGTGCGATCGCTCTGTCGTTGGGTCAACTAGGTAATATACAAGCATTGGAGCCATTAACAGCAATGTTGACAGATCAAGATCCCCAAGTGAGACTACACGCAAGCGCAGCACTAAAGAATTTGACCGCATCCGTCTAAGTAGTAGAGAAGCTATGAAGTGTGTTTTATCAGTCAATAACTGATAACTGATAACTGTTCACTGATAACTGTTAAGCTAGAGTGTATAAGCCTTGCTTTCTTCTAAATTCAAGTTCAGTTTCGTCTGTTAGTTTTTGCTCTTCAAACTCTTGCTCATCAAATTGAATGAGTAACACGTAATACTGGTTATTCTTTTGAACGTACTTCCAAGAAGCAGAAATTTCAAGTTGTTGGGTTAAGCAGTAAATTATTTCTGTGATTTGACTATCTGCTGGGAAAAAAACAGGTGTATCTTTTATTTCGACTGATTGCTTATGTTCCAAAAGAGCATCTATCATCACATCTTGCGCTTTTGAATAAAACTGTTGATATCTGTTTCTTTCAACGAAAAAATTTTGAATAGTATTCTTGATTTCTTTAAACATATTATAAAGTTTTGGTATAGTCGCTTAGCTAATTGATGACTACAACACCGCGTTAAGCGATTCCGCAAAAGTTGGTTCTTTTTTTCGGGTAAACTTAAAGTTATCCATGTTCACGCAAAAATATTGCATGTCCCGTTGGTTTAACATTGCAGGTCCATGTAGAGCAGATAAACACTACATGTTACCACCCACCAGTCGGTTACCTGACTTGGAACTATCAATTGAGCAAGAGAGCTATTTTGTAGTTCACGCACCTCGCCAAACAGGTAAGACTACCGCTATGTTAGCTCTAGCTTCAGAACTAACAGCGAGCGGGCGTTACGCAGCAGTCGTGGTATCAGTAGAAGTCGGAAGCGCGTTTAATAATGACCCAAGTGCAGCAGAATTAGCAATTCTTGGTGCTTGGCGGGATACAATTGCAATCCGGTTACCTAAAGACTTACAACCTTCTGCCTGGGTTTATGAAGAACCGGGACAAAGAATTCGAGCTAATTTACAGTTTTGGGCGCAAGCTTCACCACGACTGTTAGTAGTCTTCATCGATGAAATTGATTCCCTACAAAATGAAATTCTAATTTCTGTTTTACGGCAGTTACGCGATGGTTATCCCAACCGTCCCGAAAATTTCCCTTCATCTGTAGGATTGATAGGTTTGCGGGACGTGCGTGATTACAAAATTGCATCTGGTGGTAGTGATAGGTTAAATACCGCAAGTCCTTTCAATATTAAAGTCAGTTCCTTAACCCTGAGAAACTTTAACGCTGCTGAAGTCGCGGAATTATATCAGCAGCATACCGAAGTATAGCCAGGGATTTTGAGAAGCATAAACGCATTAGATGGTATATATATGATGTGGCGTCAAGTTATCACCCCTACGTCCCGTTTTAAGTAACTCACCATAAGAACCAACAGCACCCTCTCCGGGGAGCAACGGACTTGACATGATTTAGAATTCCAAAATACCTTTATTGTCCTGTAAAAAAACAAAGATTATTGTCAACCGTAGTTAAAGCGTCCCTCAATGTTTATGTTAAGTTAGTCATTCCATTCCTGAATTTTCCACCAATAGACAGCACAGTTACAAGGGTTTCAGTCACATAGATTTAAATTTTCACACGTCGCCTAAGATTATTAGTTTACTAGAAGCTGAAAGTATTGTCCATTCGTAGACCAAAATTTTAATATCAGGATTTCCTGACAAAGTTTACAATCGAAAGATTTATTTTTTAAATCAGAATCTAGCTCCTGTTCTAGAACACTTATCAATCAAAGACAAACTGTGCATGGTGATGAATGATAGCCGTAATGTACTCATAGCAAGAGAGCTACAAGGAAGCCTAACCCGTCTATCGGTTATCATTTAATATATTGAGAGCAATAACGAGAGCTTAAAAATGACCCTCAAAGAACAATTAATCCACGAAATTGAGACAGAGCCTGATCCCGTCATCGAAGAAGTTTTTGACTTTTTACTATTAGCAAAAATCAAACATCACCGCTTACAAGAACCACCCAAACCTTTTGGCGTATTTATAGAAGAACTGATTGCTGATATCCCCCAGGAGGTTTTAGATATCCTGCCAACAGACAGTGCTGAACGGCATGACCACTACATCTATGGCACACTTAAACAGAATCCATGAAGATCAGCTACAGCGACGATTACGCTAAAATTAAGACGATTTAATCAAGGCATGGGTAGGGAATTGAACAATGGCAACAGAGACAGTAACTCTTCAAATCCCGGAAATACTCTATCAACGTTTACTCAACACTGCCCACGCGCAACGCCGCTCCACTGAAATAGAATTTAGGTCTAGGCGCTGGCGAAGATACTACAACAGATTAAATTTTTAATTCCTTGGATTCGAAGATTCAAAGTCAAGAAGTAGCAAATTTATACCATCCATTATTATTGGAAATTTTTCTTCAGGTACGTTTAATTGCTGAAAACATTTATCTCTATATCCTTCTTTTTGGGTAAAAATAGTGATAGCTTTAATTAATGGCTTTTTCACTTCGTAGCTTTCTTCAGCTTTAGCGATCGCCTGTGGGGGTATTTCGCTATTTACACGCAATATTGCTAAATCAATCAAATCTCTAGACTGTGTGCTTGAATCGTTCCATCTGTCAGCATTAGCCATGAGCTTTGATGTGAACCTATCGCTTATACTTAGACAAGGGATTTTCGCCCATATAGGATAAACAGGAGAGTCTAAAGTAAACATCCCATTTGCTACAATTTCCACTTTAATAGTTGTTTCATTAACTACAACAGGGAAACGAATACCATATTGATTTATTGTAGTTTCACCTAATTCGATATCTGTCGTACTTTGAAATAATGCTACAATTCCTTCATCGTAAATCAAGTTTCTTAAATACCTGTAATTTTCAGATCCAAAAGGGAAGAGAAAATCAATATCTTTACTAAGCCTGTATTCACCATATTCTAACGCCAAGAGCGTACCCCCACCAAAGTATGCAGAAGCTTTTTCGAGAACTTCTGGATTGAAAGCATTCAGAATTGTAAGTATATTATTGTGATGTTCGAAACTAAACATTTCCAAATCTGGTAATAACCAAGAGTTATATTTTTTTGCTAAATAATGAACAAATTTTTTTTCTTCTTGTTTGAAATTTTTGAAGGTAGTTCTATGATGCCAATTGCGTTGATATAATTGAATAATTTCATTCTCACTCATTTGATATACATTTTTTAGCTGCCAACCAATAGATTCTAGAAATGGTAGCTTTTGTGGATTGAGCATAAAATTATTTTTTTTAATTTCATCCTGTAGTTTTAGACTCTAGGTCACTATCTTCGCCATAATGAGCGGGAATACTTTCGTCCCATACGTGGGTACTAGGGTGAAATTTCCAGTACTGGGGGTATAGGGTTTGGTTTGCGAGCTTTTGTGCTTCTTCTGGCGGCATTGCTAACAGCCGCATTCTCGCTTCTATCTAGTAAATTAGATTTAGCCCACAAGTCTAATCAGACACCGTGCTGATCCAAGTGTAACCAACCTACGATACTATTGGCGAATGTACTAGAAGGGATTGAATCTTTGAATTCAAAGATTCAAAGTCAACAAGAAGCAAATTTATTTTATGTTGTAGTGCAGGAATCTTGACCGCTTTGGTAATAAAGTAGGGATCAACATTCAATTTGTAGCAGAGTATACGAAATCTTATACATAAATCGGTTAATTTGATTGGAGCCATAAGCGTGATTCAAACTACATAAAATGCGGCTAGAGCAGTTGCAAGCTTTTCTGGCGATCGCAGAAACTGGCAGCTTTCAACAAGCGGCAAAGAAATGCGGTGTCACTCAATCCAGTGTAAGTCGGCAGATTCAGGCACTAGAAACAGATTTGGGGTTAGAGCTGTTTCATAGGAAAGGTCAGGCAAAGTTAACATTAGCAGGTGAACTCTTGCTACCTCGCGCCCGCAAAATTTGCCAAGAATGGGAGACTGTGACACAGGAAATCACAGATTTACTCGCAGGAAAGCAACCAGAACTGTGCATTGCAGCAATTCATTCGCTGTGCGCCTATTACCTACCGCCAGTATTACAAAAATTTTGCCGCAATTATCCAGATGTGCAATTGCGGGTGACTTCGTTGGGTAGCGATCGCGCATTAAAAGTCCTGAAAGATGGACTAGTGGATTTAGCAATTGTGATGAATAACCAGCTTTTAACTGCTACCAGAGAAATGGTGGTAGCAGTGCTATACGATGAACCAATAGAAGTTCTAACCGCCGCAGATCACCCATTAGCGGAATATGAACATGTTCCTTGGTCAGAACTCATTCATTATCCCCAAGTGGTTTTTAAGGATGGTTATGGAATGCAACGGCTAGTACAAGATAGTTTTGAACGATTAGACGCCACACTACAAGCCGCGTTAGAAGTAAACACTCTCGATGCTTTCCGAGGCGTGGTGCGCCAGGGAGGATTTGTAGCTTTGCTACCTCGTTCAGCGTTAGTAGAAGCACGTAATGACCCCTCTCTTGCAGTTCGCCCCTTAGCTAGCGACAGCAATATCGCTCTACCGGATGGTTGTAGTTTGACTCGGCAAGTTGTTATGATCACTACTCAAGACAGGCTCCAAATTCCTCCGATCCAACATTTTTGGGAACTAGTGCAGGAAAATATTCCTCCACAATTAGATTCTTTGCAGCAGTCTTGAAATTGGGCATGGGGCATAGGGCATAGGGTATGGGGCAATGGACAGGGGGTAATGGGAAATGAGCAATATATTTAGGGAGTTATTAAAGAAGATAGGTAGTGGAAACCACACGGGGGAGAATTTAACGCGTGCTGAAGCATCTGAAGCAACTGAGATGATGTTGTTGGGTGAAGCAACACCAGCACAAATAGGAGCATTTTTGATTGCCCATCGGATCAAGCGTCCTACACCAGAAGAGTTAGCGGGGATGTTGGATGCTTACGATAAACTAGGGGCAAAACTACAACCACTTGCGAGTGAGCAACAAGTTATAGTTTTAGGGATTCCTTATGATGGCAGAACTCGGACTGCACCTTCAAGCCCCTTAACGGCTTTGTTGCTAGCAACATGTGGGCAACCGGTGGTGATGCACGGTAGCGATCGCATGCCCACAAAATACGGTTTGCCTTTAGTAGACGTTTGGAATTCTTTAGGTGTCGATTGGACTAAATTACCATTGGAAAAAACCCAACAAGTTTTTGAGGAAACAGGAATTGGCTTTGTTTATACGCCAAGGCATTTTCCTTTAAACCAAACTATTTGGGAATATCGTGACCAATTGGGCAAGCGTCCGCCTCTTGCAACAATGGAACTTATCTGGTGTCCTTATGCAGGTAATGCTCACATAATTACTGGGTTTGTACATCCTCCCACAGAAATTATGTTTCAAGAAGCTTTGGCGATGCGCAGGGTTGTTGAGTTAACAACGGTTAAAGGTTTGGAAGGAAGTTGTGATTTACCACGCGATCGCACTGCCATTATTGGTTTAGGAGGAGTTGTAACTCCCGTTGAACGATTACATCTCGTTCCGCGTGAATATGGCTTTAGGACACAAAATGTACCCCTTGGAACGAATGAAGAACTGCTTGCTGATATGCAGAGTGTGTTGCAAGGCAAACCAATAGAACTTATGCAAACAGCATTATGGAATGGCGGGTTTTACTTGTGGCGTTGTGGGATTTGTTCAGACGTACAAACAGGTATAGCAAAAACTGAAGAATTATTTACTAGTGGCGCAGTAGCTAAAAAACTGCAAGAACTTACCGAATCTGTAAATTCTCTCCCCGACAAACTGTTTCAAACTGTTTGAGATCAATAGCGGTGCGTTACGGCGCAAAACTTGGTGAGTTGGTTAATAACGATACTTAATTTATGAAGTTTGAGTGGGATGAAAATAAAGCACAAAAGAACTTAACAAAACATGGAGTTGCCTTTGATGAGGCAAAATCTGTATTCAACGACCCCTTATTTATTACCTTCGCTGATCCAGAGCATTCAATTGGAGAAAGGCGTTTTATAATATTGGGTGAATCAGCACAGGGACGATTGTTAGTTGTCGCCTATACTGAGCGAAATTCAGTAACTCGCTTGATTAGTGCAAGAGTTGCAACTCGCAGAGAACGGAGAGTTTATGAGTCAGAGATCTAATTCCGAACACGAAGATGAACTGCGTGATGAATATGATTTTACCAAAATGCAAATTTTGGCGAGAGGTCCAGGGCGCAAGCAGGCAAATATTTTAACTGTCGCATTAGAACCGGATGTGGCAGAAATGTTTCCCGATTCGGCAGCGGTAAATGAGGCTTTGCGTTTTCTGATCCGTATTACCAAAAATTCCACAGCCCAAACATAATAATTTTTTTTAAGTCTCTTATCTCCTCTGCTCCTTACTCTCTACTTCACCGATAATATTAATCCTTCAAGGGCTAACAATGCTTTGGGGTAGACAAATTTAACCTCAGTTTGAACTTGATCTAAAAAATCATCATGGTCATCTGGGTGATGATGAGTGAGTACAAGCTGCTTAGCGCCTACAGTCTTCGCTAATTCTACAGCAGTTAACCAGTAAATATCAGATTCGAGGTAGTTACGTCCAGCAGGAAGAGTATAAGTAGCATTAGCAATCAACAAATCCACACCTTGGGTTAGTCGGGTAATGTGTTCTCGTTCAGCTTTTTTAATACATTCATGAATATCTGTAATATAAGCAACACTATATTCCTCCCACGCAACTCGGTACCCGATAGATCTTTGAGTCCAATTGATTAATGCTGTTGTCACATTAACATCATCCAACTTCACGGTTCTATTTGGAGTGAGATTGTGAAATTGTAGCTCAGACTGCATAACTTGTAAGGGGTAGGGAAAGTGCGGTTGGAGCATTTGATCGTACAAGCATTGTTTGATAGAAGCACCATTTGAAGCCGCTGTCCCGTAAATATGGAAGCAATTTTCTGGAAGAAATGCAGGATCAAAAAAGGGAAATCCTTGAATACGATTTGATTGGGAGTTGGTAAAAAATAAATGAGCTTTTAGTGGTTGTTGGTGTTCTAACAAATTTTTTCCGAGGATGCGTAAGCCAGTACCCCCGTCGAAAATCAAGCTTTTACCGGCGACTTGCACCTCTACACAAGCAGTATTACCACCATAGCGCCTGGTATTGCTAGTAGGGGTAGGAATTAAACCCCGCACTCCCCAGAACTGCACAAGAAACTCACCCTCTTGGCTTTTTTGACGCCGAGTGTTGGTGGCTTGCTTTTGACTAACGTAGCTTTTTTGAGACGATGGCTCAAAATTTGACATTTTCTTTGAAATTAGGTCTGATTGAGCAGGTCATCGTAACGCCGCACTTCTAGGAGTTGGTTGTTTTCATCGACAATGACAACAGTGGGAGAGTAGGTTTTTAACTCTTCCTGTGTAAACTGCCCGTAAGACATTATAATCAAGCGATCGCCAGAAATGCCTAGACGTGCTGCGGCCCCATTTAGTTCAATGATACCTGAGTTGGCAGTTGCGGGGATTGCGTAGGTAATGAAGCGCTCGCCATTGGTAACGTTCACGACTTGCACCTGCTCATAGGGTAATATCCCTGCTTTATCCAATAAAATTTGATCGATGCTAATACTACCTACGTAGTTGAGATTCGTCGCCACGAGGGTGCAATTATGAATCTTTGCCAAAAGGAGCGTGCGCTGCATTGCCTGTACTAGTTATCTAGTTGATGACTGTTGTTTGATTTGCGGGTATTTGACGTAATTGTAGCCTTCCAAATCTGGACTTGATTTATGAAGAAGAATTCAGGAGTCAGGAGTCAGAAGTCAGAACGATCAATACTGGTTAAAATCTGGTCTACGAGTGGACGAGATAGGGGTTGAAACTTTTCCTAAAACACCATCCGGGAATGGGTGGTGAGTCCAGTCCTGCAGGAGGGTCTCCCTCCGTAGGGAACTGGCGCTAGCGCAGCGTTAGCGACGCAGGAGCGTCACCCGAAGGGTACATTCTGGCTCCTGTATTCTGACTCCTGACTCCTTTTTATTTACTAGCTTTAATGCACTTTTCTACCAAAGGTAGAACTTTGTCAACATCTTGCCATCCGCGAATTTCTGTGACTTTTTTCTCTAAATTCTTGTAGGTGCGGAAAAACTCAGCGACTTCATCCAGCCGGTGTTGTGCTATGTCTTTAAGAGATTTGACACCAGCATAACGCGGATCTTTATCGGGAACGCAAAGAATCTTTTCGTCGCGATCGCCACCATCAATCATTTCTAACATGCCGATGGGCCGCGCTGCTATTATACAGCCAGGAAATGTTGGCTCGTCAATAATTACCATGCCATCTAATGGATCACCATCATCAGCAAGAGTATTCGGTACAAAGCCATAGTCATATGGGTATTGTACCGATGAATAAAGCACACGGTCTAGGGCAAAAGCTCCTAGTTCCTTGTCAAATTCATATTTATTTTTACTCCCACCTGGGATTTCAATCAAAACGTTAATGAGACCCGGTTTCGGTTGGGCTGGAATACGGGATAAGTCCACAAAACAACTCCTAAGCTAACGGTGAATAATAGGAAAGCTCCCGTGTAGCATTTTAGGGTAAGACGGACTTGTTTGGTAAATTGTCCCGATTCTCAATTCTCTGAAACGCGGGTTTATGTTGCCCATCAAGGGTTACATCGAAATCAAGTTTCGCTATTCTTTTGCTGCATCTACGTTATAGGTGATAGGCTGTGGATTATTCTGCACACTGCTTGAAGAGTAATGGGCTATAACAACTAGGGGTACCGTCAGAGTTAATAAACCGATGGCGGTTCCCACAATATCTGCCAACCTATGAGAGTACGTATCGTTAGTATTGGCAGATGGGTTATTTGAATTCATAACAAGTTGAAGTTTGTCACATCACTTAAAGTTCAACTCTCTTGTGGAGAGTCTTGTTACTATTTTAGCTATTTTTTTGTGTAACAAGTAGTCTATTCTTCAAGAATATTGATTTTTTTGTTGTTACTTTCGCTACTTTTTTTGATACATAAGTTGATTGATACAAAAGCTTCTTACAATATTTCATTGCTAATTCTCAAGTCATTTCATTGAGGACTTCAATTTATAGTATTATCACTTATTTGTATAAAATCATACTAATATATTTCTTTTTCATCATTTAAAAAACTAGTTATACTAAGCTTTTCGCCAATTATAACCTATAACAACCCTATGGTAACAATGTTTTTTAATTCTTGCCAGTAGATTAATACTTAAGTAAATACCGATTAAATTTCACTAGAGATTGGTTACGACTTGAGAATAAGAATAGTAAACCTGTAGACATATGTTCAGGTAATTATAGGTACTTATTTAAAATTAATTTAACACTTGTTTTGTAGAGTTCGGGAACCCTTAGGAGCTAATGTAAGTCCAATAGTAGATATATAAATAATTTTGCTGTACTAGCTATCTTATTCTCAAAAATATTTGCTATTTGAAAAAAAATAGGCAATAATCTAAGCCCAAAAAATACAAATAACCTGACAGTGCTTTCAAGCAAGAGGGAGCATGGGGTATGGGGCATGGGGCATGGGGCATGGGGCATGGGGCATGGGGCATGGGGCATGGGGCATTGGGGGTTTGACTAATTCCTGCTCCTGTGGTCCCCTGCTAAGAACTCCCTGCTCCCTACTCCCTCTCCCAGACAAAAAACCGCCACTAGATTAGGGCGGTCTGGTTAAGCAATCGGAGGGTACTTTGAGCTTACTCTGCTAATTTTGGAATTGTTGTAGTAGAATTTACACTTGTGAGCAAGATAATTCGCTGAATCGAACTAATGCCTTCCGTATGCATTCATTGGTTCCTTAATAAAGCGAATGTAGAGATGTTTGAACGTAGACTTAATGACGCGAGGCATACCAAAATCAATGGGTAAGAACTTATCTGGTAGTCGCCAATCGTCTATTCGTAGTACATCTGGATATAGTAGGGGAAAGTGGATTGCTTCCAGTTCTGGGCAGACTCCTAGCCGCATTGAAGCAGCAACAGTGGGCACTTGTTGGGGTGGTACATTCAAAATTTCCACCATTGCGCGATCTAAGGCAAATACATCTGTTGCGGCTGCCAAAATTCCTAGTGGACGAGGTTCACCATTGCTAGGACCGTTACCTTCATGACCGATGATGCCATCTAGTATAGTCAAGTTAGGATTGATAGCTCTAGCTGTTTCGACTAGCATCTCACCAAATCGGTTGGCGTCTTTTCCCGCTTCCATGTGCCACCAAGCCTTCATTTTACCAGGAACGCAACCAAATAAGTTCTTGGTGCCCAAAGTCAGTACAAGTTGGCTATGTGATTTCACTTTGGGTAAGTTAATCACGACATCCGCCTCCATTGCTTCTTTGCACAAAAGCAGGTGATTAAACTCTTCGCTAATTATTTCGTAACGCTGACCATGAAAATCAACAATTGGGATATTCAATTCTTCTAAAATAGGTAAATACCCATTTGCCACTGCTACTCCCTTAGCGCTACCAAAAGCAGGGCTATCCCCTAAAAAAGGTTTACCACCGATTTCAATGACCATCTGGGCAACTACATAAACTAATTCTGCACGAGTGGTACATTCTTTAGTAGGGCGTGAGCCTGTCAATAAATTCGGTTTGAGTAAGACACGGTTTCCAGGCTTAACAAATGCCGCCATTCCCCCAAACGGTTCTAGCAGTGTTTCTATAGACTCTCTGAGTCTTTCTCGTGCGTATGAATTTGCGCGAATTAAGCTGACGGTTTGCATAGTTGGTTATGAGTTAGTGGTTCAAGGTTAATATAGCAACCAGGGAGCAGAGGAGCACAGGAGCAGGAATCAGTCCAACCCCCAATGCCCCATGCCCTATGCCCTATGCCCCATGCCCGATCCCCCTAACCGCCAACAATCTCACTCATTTGTTCCAAGTTCAGTACTTTGGCTAATTCTGTTTCATCCATCAGGCCTTTTTCTAGTACAATTTGTCGTAGGGATTTACCTGTTTCTAAAGACTCTTTCGCTACAGCAGCTGCATTTAAATAACCAATATGGGGGTTTAATGCTGTGACTAAAGCTAAACTTCCTTCTGCATAGGCTAAACAACGCTCTTGGTTGGCGATAATTCCTTCGATGCAGCGCTCAGTAAGTACACTAATGGTATTGCCAAGAATCTCGATACTATGAATCAGGTTATAGGCGATGAGAGGCATCATAACATTTAGTTCTAATTGTCCTGCTTGTGCTGCTAGAGCGATCGCGCTATCATAACCCATGACCTGAAAACTCACCATTGATGTCATCTCTGCCATGACAGGGTTATACTTACCTGGCATAATTGAAGAACCTGGTTGTACAGGGGGTAGTTGAATTTCTTTCAACCCAGTTTTTGGTCCAGAATCCATTAGGCGCAAGTCGTGAGATATTTTGACTAAATCCTGCGCTAGGTTACGCAAAGCACCAGAAACACTCACAAATGGTGCCATGCTTTGCATTGCTGCCATGAGGTGGGGTGCTGGTTCTAGTGGACAGTTAATCAATTCTGAGAGCGTTTGTACTACACTGGCGCGATATTTAGGGTGGGTATTCAACCCTGTTCCTGCTGCACTACCTCCTAAACCCAGTACCATCAAATCTCCTGAAGCGGTATGTATACGGTTTTGGTGATCTGTGAGGATGTACGCCCAAGCACGAAAATTCTCTCCTAACCTCACTGGTACGGCGTCTTGCATGTGAGTTCTGCCGGATCTAACAATATCTTGGTATTGGGCAGCTTTTTTCTCTAATGCTGCTATTGCTCCCTCAAGGGCTGGGTGTAATGTTTTTGATAATGCTAATAGCCCTCCAATGCGAATTGCTGTGGGGATGACATCATTGGTAGACTGGCCATAGTTTACATGGTCGTTGGGACTAACTTGCTTATAATTGCCTTTCTCATAGCCGAGAATTTCTAAGGCACGATTTGCTAGTACTTCATTAACGTTCATATGATGAGAAGTCCCAGCACCAGCTTGATAAACATCCACTACAAATTGATCGCGAAACTTGCCACTAAGGACTTCGTCTGCTGCTTGAACAATTGCTTTACTGATTTTTTGATCAATGCAGCCTAGTTCGCCGTTTACAATTGCTGTAGCTTTTTTTATGAGTATACAAGCATCTACGTAAGTGGATAAGGGCTTAATGCCGCTAATTGGGAAGTTTTCTATTGCTCGCAGTGTTTGAATACCGTAGTAAGCGCTACTGTTAAGAGAGCGATCGCCCATGGAATCTCGCTCTATTCTGACTTGTGAATCTGTTTGTTCAGTCATATCCATGTTGAATTTTAGGTTAGGAGCAAATTATCATGCCTATTGTCCATGAACGACTGCTGAAATCCAAGCTTTTATTTACGCCGTACTGTGTAGTGTATTCTGAACGCCAGGTGCTTTAAGCCGGGAAACCCGTAAGGGCGCACTGGCTCCTCCTGACTCCTGACTCCTGAATTCTTCTTTATGACTCTACCTAACTGGATTACTTTCTCTCGGCTTCTGGGGATACCATTTCTGCTTTATGGTTTACACAATCCTACACCTGAATCTCGGTTGGTGTGTTTGGCAATTTTTCTTGTGGCAGCGCTAACTGATTGGTTGGATGGCTACTTAGCACGAAAACTCAACCAAATCAGTGATTTGGGTAAGTTTCTTGATCCTTTAGTCGATAAATTGTTGGTGCTTGCGCCGTTATTGGCTTTGATTGAATTGGGACAAGTTCCTGCTTGGGGAGTGTTTCTAATTTTAGCGCGGGAATTGGCGATCGCTGGTTGGCGGGTTAATCAAAGTACGATTACAGGGGCGAATATTTGGGGTAAGCTCAAAACTGTCAGTCAAATAGTGGCGATCGCACTTTTAATCGCTCCTTTACCAGAAAGATGGCTGTTAACTGCCCTGATTAGTTTTTGGGTTTCTGTGGCTTTAACAATAATTTCTGGAGTTATTTACCTTTTGCCTTCCAGAGACGTAGTTTCTGTACATGATGGTTAATGGTTCGTAGTTGCGCTTCAGCGCCCACATCGCAACTACGAACCAAAAGGCTACGAATTTATGCAAAGTTGTACTTAGCCTTTTGATAAGGCTAAGGCAGAACTATTTGCAGCGAATCGACAAGTCTTCTTATTTTGCGGAAGCGCTCAAGTATAGGGGTTGGCTCAATTGCGAAAGCACGGAATTTATACCGTCTAGTGCAGGTGGAGGATTCTTGAGAAATTGTGCAGAGCTATGATTAATCAAATTATTATAAGCCTTCATTGCCCGCACTAATTGAGATGGATTGACTTGAATTTCAGAATTATTTCCTTTGCCTAGCAAGCCATGCAAACTATTAACAAGTTGCTGAGCCTGAGTTTCTGTTATACCATTCTGACCATCGCTTAATGCGGTTAATATTCTTCTACTACCCTTGACATCGTCAGACGTTAAAATGTGTAGTAAATCCTCTTGTGTCTCTAGAGTGAGAGATTTACCATGTGGTAAAGTTAAGTGCTTGTTTTGCAGCAGAATTTGTACACTTCTACCAATTCGATTGATCTGCCATCGTATTTGTGAAGGAAAAGTAAAATGACTGCCTGTAATAATTGTGCCACTAATATCCGACAGTTTTGTTTTTATGTTAAAGGGAAGTTTTTGAGGTTGATTAGAGGGGGTTTTAGCTTGAGCAGGTAGAAATACTTGACAAAGCATGAAAGCTGCAAAAGTCAAGCTTACAGATAGATGAAATGGAAAATGTTTAATGTTAGTCATTGTAGTTTTACCTCAAGAATGTAGAAACAATAACCAAAACTAGAAAGAGTAACCAAAACCAGCACCCAGAACAAATCTGGCACCATCACCAGCATTACCTGTAACATCAGCTACAGCTGGTGTAATAACAATAGGAATCCTTCGGAAAGGAGCAATAGAAGTACCTATCGTCAAATCCTGACCAGTCCAATCAGCAATTAGGGATATAGGTTCAGCTATTCTTAACGCCACACTACCAAAGACATTAACTGAGTCTATACCTTTTTGAACATCGTATTCTGAACGAAAACGACCGCCACCTAAACCCAGCGATACAGTAATACTACTGAAGAGTTTAGTAGCGTCGTTCTTTAGTAGAAAAACTTTGCTAGCAACTCCATAGATACTGGTTCCTGCATCCGGAACACCAAATTCAGCTGCATCTTCTATCCCAAAAGCGATCGCCAACGCATTAGGGAACAAATGGTGAAGCTTCAAACTAATACCTCCGTTAGTGAAAAAACCTTCTCTAAAAGTGGAAAAAGAAGAAATAGCAACTTCTAAACCTACTAATTTGCTGTCTCCTAGACCAAATCCGAACACTACTCCGCCATCATTTTGATGAGTATAGCGTGTTCTGGTTTGATAACTAGCTCCCACAAAAACATCACCATACTCCGCACCAAATGCTATAGGACTAGCAACAGATGATCCAGGGGTACTGATAATTCCTCCTGTATTTTTATTGGCATTACTTGAAGGGATGGGTGGAAAGAGAAAACGTTGCCTTAAATCTTCAAGCTCGTCTGTCTGAGAATTTGTATTTTTTGGTGGTTCATTCTTCGTAAGAAGATAGCCGTTCTCCGTCGAGTGAGGTACATCCTCAAGGTCAAAATTCTTGACAGAAAAAGGCTGAATATCCCTCATTAGTTCAGGAAAAGCTATAGATTGAGATATACTCTTAGTTTTTCCAGTCTGTTGCCAATTGTCTGATAAATCTGCGGCTTTTCTACTTATTTTTGTCCTGTTTGTTAATTCCTCGTTAAAAGTATTTAACTCTTGGTAGTCAGATTTAGGAGGGGTAGCACCCTGAGCAAGATGGTTTGGGAGATGCGATTTTAAAGAACTGGCTGCAACTGTAGCTGTCTTGTTCAAAGTAGCATCAGCCCTGTAAGCAAAATTACTAGAAGCAAAAACTGCTAAACAAACTGGAATATTCCAAATACGTATATAAGTCATTCTATTTCTTAGAAGTGGCAGAGTTGTTTGCTTCTGGTTTTAAAGAAAGTAGATACTCCAAATCTCAGATTTTGCAATGTAGAATTTAACAGTGTATTGACTCTTCCCTACGACAATATTTTTAATAAATCTTAAGGTGATTTCCGAGAAAGAAAATACCCGGGGAGTGCGAGTTTCGACTTCGCTCAACTCACGATCTCTCAGTTGGTTGAGCGAAGTCGAAACCAACGGCAGCGGTATATTTATTCCTGGACGAGGTTTTTAGCAGTATTTATCATTCTGATTCCTGGCTCCTGACTCCTGAATTCTTCTTTATAAAACATCTTTTTTTCATTTAATAAAAATTTCTTCCTCTTTTCGCTGCCTTTCCCAAGCCAGAGTAGTGTAAACAATTTTGTCGAGGTTATTATATTTAGGTCGCCAACCTAAAACTTTGTAAATTTTATCTGCACTGGCAATAACACAGGCTGCATCTCCTGGACGACGCTCTGTTTCAATCACGGGGAAATCTACTCCAGAAATTTCCTTAACCTGTTCAATGACTTGCCGCACACTATATCCTTCGCCATAGCCACAGTTGAGAATTTGACTTTGATGATCTTGTTCTAAGTAACTCAAAGCATCGAGATGTGCTGCTGCTAAGTCTTCAACATGAAGATAGTCTCTGATTCCTGTACCGTCTGGCGTAGGAAAATCAGCACCGAAAATGTGAACTCCTGGTCTGCGTTTGAGTGCTGCATCGCACGCAACTCGAATCAAATGAGATGCGTCTTTTGACATCTGTCCCAGTTTTCCAGAAGGGTCTGCTCCAGCAACGTTGAAATATCGTAGAATTACGTAGCGTAGAGAAGAGGCGGCACTATAGTCGCGAATTAGCCATTCGCTAGAAAGCTTTGACCGTCCATAGGGGTTAATTGGCAGTGTTGGAGCAGACTCTGTGACGGGGTTTTCTGTTGGTTGACCATATACTGCTGCTGTACTGGAAAAGATGATTTGATTGACTCCTGTCAGACGACAACAATTGAGCAAGTTCAGAGTGTTTTGCGTGTTGTTGGTGTAGTAGTTGAGAGGATGGGTGACTGATTCTGGTACGCTCAAACTGGCAGCAAAGTGTAGTACTGCACTAAATTGATGGTTGATAAAGACTTGGTTGAGGAGATCTAAATCTCCTAAATCGCCAATAATCAAATCACCGTATAGTACTGCCTTCGGTGAACCCGTAGAACAATTGTCATACACCACCACATCATAACCGGCTTCACCCAACTGACGTACTACATGAGAGCCGATGTAACCAGCACCCCCAGTCACTAAGACTTTCTTATTCATCGACCTTTACCTAATAAGACGACCCTAATAGTTTTGAAGAAAATTGCGAGATCTAACCAAAAGGAATAATTTTTGATGTAGTACAAGTCATAAGCTAGCTTTTCGTAAGCATCCTCAATTGACGCTCCGTAAGGATACAGAACCTGTGCCCAGCCTGTGATTCCCGGTTTGACTAAATAGCGTACGTCATAGTACGGAATCGCTTTTCTGAGCTTGGCATCAAATTCTGGGCGTTCTGGACGCGGACCAATTAGGCTCATTTCTCCACGAAGCACATTCCAGAGTTGAGGTAGTTCGTCGATGCGCGTTAATCTGAGGCAGTAACCGACTCTAGTTATGCGTGGATCGCGTTGGCTTGCCCATTGTACACCACGTTTCTCGGCATCCTTATACATCGAACGGAATTTGTAAACCCTGAAAGGCTGACTATTGAGCCCTGTTCGTAGTTGACTGTAGAAAACTGAGCCGGGACTATCTAATTTAATTGCTAGTGCTACCAATAGCATGAGTGGAGAGAGCGCGACGAGTAGTAGCAATGCCGTAATCGTGTCTATTAAGCGTTTTAGCTTCCAGCTAACGCGAGAAGACATTAAGTTAAAGCCGACATTGAAAATAAACCAGGTATCTTGCAGTAGGAATGACGGGAGTTTGTACCACAAGCTTTCGTAATAATCTGGTAGCTTGTAAACCGGTATTCCACGCAGGCGCATTTGCATCAAATGGTGTAATTGCGCATCGGATAATTCTACTTCTGTTGCTACCAAGACACCTGACCACGATAGAGACATCCAGTCAGGTAAATCAGAAAGGCTACCCATTCCGTTGATACTATTCTTTGGTAACTGATTAATATTTTCTAGGTTTTCAGTCAGAACAACCAACCGCCCTAGGGGGTTGAGTTTTTGGAAGTCTTGGACAAATTTGACTGTACTGTCTCCAGTACCTAAGACTAGCCAGCGACTTTGCTCGGCGTGCGATCGCACCCAACTAGCTCCCCATAAGCGTGAGATCACAGCCCAGATAGTAAATATTGCAAGACTTGGTAGCAAAACACTGCGCCACAAAAGAGGGTTTTGTCTCCACGCCCCAGACAAGTAAATTAATGCAGCACTAACTCCGGCCACAAATGCATTACATAGTATGATTCGAGCCGGAACTCGCAAACCAGCAATTTGGCTATCTGGTTTATATGTGTCCGCCAAATAAAAAACTGAGAGAGTCAGCAAGATTAATCCACACACCATCAGATTAAACTCGCTCAGTAGTTTGCCCCAGCGTAACCAAAAGCCAAATTGTAAACAAACAACTAAGGAAAAAATATCACTTAGTGAAAGGAACACAGGGAGACTGCGGACTTTCGGTATGTTATTGCTTGTTGAGATGTTCCAAAAAGTTTGGGTTGACATTATCTATTATCAGTATTCTGTAGTATGTATTTTTTAGTTTGTTGGAGTTATGACGTAGATACTACCCAGATTTCTTATGAGGACCCTCAGCAGGAAAATACAGCGATTTGGCAAGGTACATCGGTTAGAGACCGACGCCGTTGGTCTCTAAGTTTTGGGTGTACTTCGCCCGATACAAATCAGTAGTATATTACAAATGTAATTAGTGTAATTTAATACATTTCAATAGCTTAACCGCTTCTACCAGAAAGTATAGTTTGTTCTACGAAATTTTTAAAAAAATTAATATTTGCTTGATTTTACGAAGTTAATATAAAGTTTTTTAACTGTGACTTGCCAGATCTCATATACTGCGATTACTCTGAGGTGAAAAAAGTTACTGGCTTAGCTCTCTAAAGCTAAGCTGACCCAAAGAGGTGGACTTGTACCGCTAGCCTGGTAGATAAGGAAACCTTCTTCGCACTACCATCTGTCTGATTAATCGTTATAATGCCAGTACTTTTCCATATCCTTGTGTTGTAATTATATGTAATTAGCTTTGCGTATTTCTACAAGGAGGCTCTCGCTAGATCGGATCAAACGTTAGGAGTGAGAGGAGTTTTTTATCTTTTATCATCAGGTCAATGGATTCTAAGCACCAAGACAAAGACCAAGAACAATTTTACGATTTACAACACTACTGGCTGCTTGTCAAAAGACGTTGGCTGCCAATAGCAGTTGTGAGTAGCTCTGTTCTTGGACTCGCAGCGTTAGTTACTTATCGGCAAAAACCTGTCTATCAAGCAGAAGGCAAACTGCTTTTTGACACAAACGAGAATGCCTCAAAGCTAACAGATTTGACTGACAAGGTTGTACAATTTGGTGGTGGGGGGAACCTCAGTAACCCACTGGATACACAAGCCGAGGTGATTCGCTCAATCCCAATTGTGCAGAAAACCATTACTGATCTAAAGTTGAAAGATGGTAAAGGGGAACCCTTAGAAGTTCAGAGCTTTCTGGGAAAATTAAATATTAAGAGTGTTAAGAACACGGATGTTTTGACTGTTTCTTACAAGAGTCACAATCCTCAAGAAGCTGCAACTGTAGTCAATTCGCTGACGCGTAATTATCTAGAGAACAATATTCGCACTAAACGCGCACAGGCGAGAGCAGCGCGGGAATTCTTGAGCAAGCAATTGCCTTTAGTGGAGGAAAGAGTAGCGCTAGCAGAGGCTGAGGTGCGTGAGTTTAAAGAAAAAAACAATGTGGTTGCTTTGGAGGAAGAAGCGAAAGCAGGGGTAGAAAGTCTTAAGGCTCTATCAGCCGAGATTACCAAAGCTCAAGCCGATTTAACTGATGCCAAAACTCGCCATCAAGCTTTGCAAAGTCTACTGACATTGAATTCGCAACAGGCTGTGACGTTCTCAAACTTGAGCCAATCCTCAGGTGTAGGGCAGATACTTACAGAATATCAGAAGGTGCAAGACCAGTTAGCTGTGGAGCGGACTCGCCTGACTAATAGACACCCGATGATCATCAGTATGTTGGAAAAACAACAAGCTCTAAAAAAGCAACTGCAATTGCGAGTTGCTGAGGTTGAGGGCAATTCGCAATCAGTGTCAGAGCCAAATTTGCAGTTAGGAAAACTGAAGCAAACCTTGAGTGAGGATTTGGTGAAGTTAGACCATGAAGAGTTGGGATTGGGAAACCGATTAGCTGTTTTCCGGAAGGAATTTCTGCTTTACCAACAACGGTTAAGAATGTTGCCTAAACTTGAACAACAACAGCGAGAGCTAGAGCGACGGTTGCAAGTGGCGCAATTTACCTATCAAGAACTGCAAAAGCGATTTCAGGAAGTTTTACTGCAAGAGAACCAGACTATTGGCAATGCAAGAGTGATTACCGAGGCTTTAATGCCGAAGAACAGTATTTCTCCTCGCATTCAACAGAATTTGTTGCTGGGTGGTTGCTTGGGCATCTTACTGGGTGTGGGAACGGCTCTAATGCTGGAATCTCTTGATAAATCTCTGAAGACCATTGAGGAAGTCAAGCGAGTGTTGGACTATCCATTGCTCGGTTCCATTCCACGAGTTGATGAAAAAACTAAGGAGAGTGAAGGCGAGAGTCGGCAAGAGTTACCTGTACTCAACAACCCTCATTCTGGGGTAACGGCGGCTTTTGAGATGCTCCAGACTAACCTAGGTTTTACTCTCTCGGATAAAACATTGAAAGTGATTGTGGTGAGTAGCGCAGTTAAAGGTGAGGGAAAGTCTTATGTTGCAGCTAACTTGGCAGTAGCCATAGTGCAGATGGGGCGTCGAGTGCTATTGGTGGATGCTGATATGCGTCTCCCTCGCCAACAGCAGATTTGGCAAAGACCCAATTTAATGGGGCTAAGCCATATACTAGTAGGTCAAGCTGAGTTACAAACCACTGCCCAAGAAGCACTAGTTAACCTGGAGGTGCTAACTGCGGGGACAGTTCCGCCTAACCCAGCAGCCCTACTGGATTCACAGCGGATGGCAGGGTTACTCGAAGAAGTCGCCAGAGACTATGATTTTGTGATTATCGACACTCCACCATTGAATATGTTTCCTGATGCTATGCTTTTGAGCAAGCTGGCAGATGGACTGCTACTGGTTGTTCGTCCTGGCATCGTTGACTCGGCTGCGGTTAGTACGGCAAGAACGCTACTCGATCAGTCACGATCTCAGGTTTTGGGAATGGTAGTGAATGGAGTTACAGGTGAAAGTCATTACGGTCGTTACTATTACAAAGGATATTACGGCTCGAAAGGGTCTGATAAAGATCGCGCAACGGAGGGTAATTTAATCAATTCCTAATAATTTTGACTAAAAAATCAAGTATCCACTAAACAAAAAAAAATTGAAATTCTCTCTATTCTATGTATTCCGTGTATTCCAAACTTTTAAAAATCTTCTATGCGTCTTGCAGTTCTTGTTACACATCCAGTTCAGTATTTTGCACCTGTTTTCCGAGAGCTAGCACAGCAACCAGATTTAGAGGTAAAAGTCTTCTTTGGCTGCAATCACGGAGTCATTCCTTCCCAAGATCCAAACTTTGGTGTTGTTTTTAAGTGGGATTGCCAACCAACAGTAGGTTTTGAACACCATTTCCTGTCTACAAGTTCGCTGGTAAACTTGCAAGGTTTAGCGGGTGTCAGATTAGCAACTAAAGCCGCTGTTGCTATCAGCCGTTACAAACCTGATGCTGTATTAATTTTTGCTTATTCACCTGCTTTCATTACAACCAGTACTCTTCTGTTGCATATACTAGGACACAAGCTGATGCTAAGAGCAGAGACGACAGATGAAGCATTAACACGTTCCTGTTTCAAGGATAAAATACGCCAGTTTATATTGAGTTGCTACTATCGACAATTTACTCATTTTTTCCCTATTGGCACTAATTCTATCAATCATTACTGCCGGATGGGGGTTGATAAGAGTCGCCTAACAGTAGTTCACTACGCTATTGATACAGACTTTTTTCAAAAACAGGTGGATTACTGGCTACCACAAAGAGAATACTTGCGACATAAGGCAGGTATCGGACAGCAAGATTATGTTTTGCTCTACTGTGGCAAGATGTTTAGAGCCAAAAATCCTTTAGTGATTCCTGAAGCTATAGGAATGCGATCGCCAGTAGAAAGGGGAAAAATTTGGCTGCTTGCTGTAGGAGATGGTGAATTAAGAGAACAATTTGAACGAATAGCGAAAGCACAGCTAGGGGAAAGAGCTATTTTTGTAGGTTTCAAGAATCAATCAGAATTAGGACAGTATTATGCAATGGCAGATGCTCTCATTTTACCTTCTCAGAGTGGTGAAACTTGGGGATTAGTTGTTAATGAAGCTTTACAGTTTGGTTTAAAAGTTATCGTCAGTGACAAAGTTGGCTCAGCAAAGGATTTGATAACAGACGATAACAAGGGTTGGATTTTTCACTCGGGAAATGTGGGTGAATTATCCAAAATGATTTCAGAAGCAATTATGGTAACTAAATGGTCTTCAGCAAATTGGGAAACTTTACCTCATCCGAAAAAATTAGCTGAAGCTGTTTACTTAAAGGTAAGAGTTTATGATTAAATTCAGATTTAGTGATATCCGCTCAAACAATATAGTTGGCAAGTCTCTTCGCTTTCCTTTATCTTTCTTACCCTCAACAACTGTGGTTCCTATAATGCAGGGTCCCGGAAGAGGGATGAAGTGGATTGTGGGAAGTGGAGTACACGGAATGTGGCTAGGTTCCTATGAAGCAGATAAACAGCAGCTACTTACCAAATTACCTCTTGAAGGCACTACAGTTTTAGATATTGGTGCAAATGTTGGTCTTTTCAGTATTTTGCTGAGTCGCTTAGTTGGCTCAAAAGGTAAGGTAATATCTTTTGAACCTTTGCCGAGAAATATTGATTTTATTAAAAAACATATTCAATTAAATAAAATCGAAAATATTGCAATTTATTCAGCAGCAATCAGTGACAAAAATGGAGTAATGAAATTTAATACTTCTCCATACAACGCACAAGGATGCCTTGCAGAAAGTGGAGATTTAGAGGTTTCGGTCATGACTTTAGATTCTTTGAAGGATTTAAATCCTCCAGTGAGCTTGGTAAAAATAGATGTGGAGGGTGCTGAAGCGAATGTATTAAGAGGAGGTGAGAAGTTCTTTCAAGCTGACCGTCCAGTTATATTACTGGCTACTCATGGAAAAATACAAGTTAATGATTGCCGAGGTATTCTGGCAAGTTATGGCTATTCTATGGAACAAATTAGCCGAGATTTGTATGGATTAGAGTGTGACGAATGGTTGGCTAAACCTAATCAAATTTCAACATGAAAACTAAACTACTAATTATTGGTGATACTTCAAAGGTTTACTGCGTAGGCTCGATGTTCAGTAGAGCAGCTCAAAGAATGAATTTATCTTTAGCTATCAATGACACAAGTTGGAATAGCTATGCTCCATCTATGAAGTACTTATGGGGACGAGCATTATTTAAACTCACAGGCAAACGTCCTTTAGAATGGTGGTTGTTTAATAAAAGAACAGTAGCTCTCATAAACGATTTTAAACCACAATTAGTCCTTGTAACAGGTATTTTCCCATTAACAAATGAAGTTTTTAATTCTTCTAAAAAAATAAGTGCCAAAGTTGTTAATTTTTTAACAGATGATCCTTTTGTTAAGCAGCTATACTCCTCAATTTTTATTACTAATCTGAAGAAGTATGATTTAGTGATTAGTACAAAAAAAAGAATTATACCTGATTTAATTGCTAGTGGAGTTAAGCAAACTGAATTTCTCCCATATGCCTACGATCCTTTCTGGCATCACCTACCTGATACAGTTTCTGAATTTGAAAAAGAAAAATTTGTAGCTGATATCAGTTTTGTGGGAACTGGTGCTCTAGAACGCTTACCTATGTTAGAAGCAGTAGCTTCATTAGGAAACCTAAACTTAAAACTTTACGGCAATGATTGGAAAAATATATATGTGAAAGGATGGAAAAAGTCACCCGCAGTTTTTGATAATGAATTCCGTTTAGCTATTTACTCATCTAAAATATCTCTGGGTCTGCTACGCAAACGTAGTAGAGATGAATCAACGCAGAGGAGTTTTGAGATAGCTTCCTGTGGTGGATGTGGTATTTACGAAGATTCGCAAGAACACCGTCAAATTTTAGATGGTTATCCCGAGTATGGTTTTTTTTCCTCTCCAATGGACTTGGCAGATAAATGCAAATGGTTACTCGAAAAACCAACGGAACGAGAACAAATGAGACAACTTGGCATCCAGCTTGTAGCTACTGAAGAAAATACTTTTTCAGCTAGGCTTAAAACTATTTTAAATTTGATTAATCTTTCAAATTAACTGGTAAATTACTATGTCCAGAATAATTAAGCATAAAGTGGTACAAAAGATCATATACAGTAGTCTTGGTATTAAGTTATTTCCAAAAATAGCTAATTATTGTTACAATCTCAGTAACGTTATTTTTAACAACCTCCTTAGTCCCGAAATTAATGGAGAATATTGGTTAGTCGATCAGTTTCCGGAGAATAGTATTTTTATAGACGTTGGTTTCAATAATGGAGAATGGTCAGAATATGTACTCAGAGCAAAACAATCAGCAAAAGTATTTGCCTTTGATCCCTGCGTAGATGTTATAGAAAACTACCAAAAAAAATCTGTTAATCTTAATAACCTTGAACTTATTCAATTGGCACTTTCAAATCAGGAAGGAAATCAAGTTTTCTATGATTACGGAGGTAGGAATGGGTGTAACTCACTTGTCAAGAGAAACTTAGACTTCGAGCAATATATTAATATTGAGCCAAAAGAATATATTGTTGAAGTTACCACCCTAGATAACTGGTGTAATCGAGTTGGAGTAAGTCACGTAAATCTTCTCAAGATTGATGCTGAAGGATATGATTTGAACGTTTTGGAGGGAGCTAGCCATCTTCTTGATTCACAGTCTATAGATGTATTTGTATTTGAGTACGCTTCTGGGTGGTTTTCTAATAAGCGTTTCTTGTGGGAGGCTTCTAAGTTCATTGATAATAAGCCATACAGACTCTTCAAGTTGTTTAATGGTTTTCTTGCTCCCTTCGAGTACAAGCTTGAGTACGAGGGTTTGATGAGAGGTATGTTTGTAGGTATATCTAATAAAGAATTTAATTCTCATGTCTTTAAATTACGCAATTTGATATCTGGGTGATAAATTACAAAAATAGCTAACAATAGTGTCGAAAACGTGGTATTTTTCATTTCTTTCAGCACATCCTTAAAAAGTAATTTCTAAAATCATCTAGCCTGTGTCGTTCGTAATTGAAAATACAATTATTCCCTTGGTTTCTTTTCGTGAAGATATTAAAGAACTTTTTGCGCAAACACTCATAGTAATTGGTAGGAAGCCACTAGCATGAATATGAAAATATCGATTGTTGTAGGCGGACGATGGCATGCCTTTGACTTAGCAAGGGAGTTACATGCAGCCGGAGTTTTACATCGCTTGATTACTAACTATCCTAAATTTAAAACCCGTCAATGGGGTATACCAGATGACAAAGTGGTGAGCTTGCCTTTGACACTTTTGATAGGCAAGGCTGCCTATCACATCGGGGGAGAACGGTTGACAATGAAATTCCAAGCCTTGCTCCATAGTCTGTTTGATCAAGCTGCAGCTCGTCACTTAGAAGGCAGTACCCTAGTACACGGGTGGTCAAGTTTCTCTGAACCTTCTCTGCATTGGGCAAAGCAGAATGGTGTACCCTTCTTGTTAGAACGTAGTTCTTCTCACATGACGGTGCAATGTCAAATATTGAGGGAAGAGTATCGTCGGTTAGGTTTAAATTGGGCACAAACGCACCCAGAGGTTGTAGCTCAAGAACTGCGGGAGTATGAACTCGCAGAACAGATAGCAGTGCCTAGCTTGTTTGTTAAACGTAGTTTTCTTACTCAGGGTTGTCCTGAAAAACGCTTAGTCCATAACCCTTTTGGTACAAATCTCAAAAGCTTTTCACCTGGAGCGAAACAGGATGATGTGTTTCGTGCCATATATGCTGGTTCTTGGAGCGTACGTAAGGGTGTTCATTATTTAGTGCGAGCCTTTATGGAGGCAAACATACCAAACAGTGAACTATGTTTGGTTGGTGGAGCTACAGCAGAAACACCTCATTTATTACCTGCGGCGGATGAGCGAGTTAAGTTTATTGGGCATGTACCTCAAGCACAATTAGTAGAGTATTACCGCAATAGTAGCGTTTTTGTTATCGCGAGTATTGAGGATGGGTTTGGCATGGTGCTGGCGCAGGCTCTTGCTTGTGGTTTGCCTCTTATTTGTACAACCAATACAGGCGGTGAGGATTTGTTGCGAATGTCGGGTGCAGAGCCAATTAAATTAGATGCAGGTATAGAAGAGTACCCGTCTGGGTATTTAGTGCCTATACGCGATAGTCAAGCAATAGCTATTTGCCTGAAAATGCTGGCACAGAATAAAAGTTTACTTTTATCTAAGCGACAAGCAGCATTACTATTTCGAACTTCAGGTTTAGATTGGAGTTCTTATGGAAAGCGGGCTAAGGAGTCTTATGAATCTTTGCATAGTCAGTTATCTGCTAAGAAAAAGGTAGGAGTCTAAATGTTAGAGTCTTTGGTATCAATTATTCTGCCGGTTTACAATCGGAAAAAATACTTAGCTCAAGCCATTGATAGTGTTTTACAGCAAACTTATCAAAACTGGGAGTTAATCGTTGCTGATGATCATTCACACGAAGATACAAAATCTTTTTTACAAAGATACGCTGCCATTACCAAAATTCATATTTACTCAAATCCTCATAATATAGGTCTTTTTGCTAATCTCAACAAAGCAATTAGACGTTGTAATGGCGAGTACATCACAATTCTTTGTAGTGATGATTTTTTATCAGAACAATGCTTGGAAGTAAATCTCAATTTAATGCGAAAATACGTGGAAGCTAATCTAATTTTATCTTCTACCTATTCAGTTAATGCTGATGGTAACCTACTGCATAATGTCAAAAATTTTTATGATGATTACATAGCTAAGCAAACTCGATTATTGCAACCAGAACAAAGCGTACCCCTATTACTTCAGTATGGCAGTATTAATGGCAATATTACGGGAATGTTTTTCAGGAAAACTCTGTATGAACAGGTAGGCGATTTCAGGGAAGACTGGCGACATGCAGCAGACTGGGAATGGATATATCGAGTTGCCAGTAGTAGCCCAATTCTAATTTCTAGGGCTAATGTGGCAGTAATTAGAATCCATGAAGAGCAATTATCAGTAGTTAATGGTAAAAATCTTAGCGCATCTCTGGAAGTATCTCAAATGGTAAAAATGCTCCTGGCCGATCCGCGTTTGAGAACACTAGAATCAGCAAGACGTTGGGCGTTGCACATTATGCAGTTTCACTTGTGGTTTGCTCTCAAACTAGCTTTTAAGGGATACTGGTCAGAGTCATTAACTATTGCTAGGGCTGTAGAAAAGGCTACGGGCTTTAGCAGTACATTCTGGACGATGCTGAGATTGCTGCCACACAGGTGGCAGGTTTATCGTCAGAAAAGCTTTTTTTTGCCACCAGATTGATTCAATAGTTTTTCCTATGTATAAACCACTCAATAGCGATTCGATCTATTCCAATCAAGGTAATGCCTCTGTTTTGAAGTTTTTAGATGAGAGCGATCGCACTATTTTGGACATCGGTTGTGGTGCTGGTGATACTGGTCAGCTAATTCGAGAAATCTATCCTCAAGCCCACGTAACTGGCATTACTTGCTCAGAATTTGAATTTACAAAGGCTATACAAAAATTAGATTGCTGTGTATGCATGGATATCGAGAGAGATACATTACCAACTCTACCTTACGAGCAATTCGATGTACTCTGTTTTCTTCATGTTCTAGAACATTTAGTCGATCCAGTATCAGCCATTAAGAAATTATTGCCATATTTAAAAATAGGAGGAAAAGTAATCATTGCTTTGCCTAATATTGCCAACTGGCGTTATCGGTGGCAAATAGCGTTAGGGAAATTTGAATATACAGACGGGGGAGTAATGGATAAAACTCACTTACGTTTCTATACATTTGATACTGCACCTCGATATCTAATTCAATTAATACCTCAACTGAAGCTAGAACATCACTTAGTTACAGGTAGTATTCCCCTTGGATTTTTACGTCGTCAGTTTTTAAGTAACAATATCCGTCGTTTTATAGACAATTTGGGTTGTCGCAATATACCAAATTTGTTTGGTTATGAAATCTTGATGGTAGCCTTACGAACAGATTAGCTTATTTCTTAAATTCAACTACACTTAGTTCTACTAATGTCTAATTCTAAAGCTATCTTTATTCAAGTATGAGAGTTCTTTGTATTACTTACAACGGTGCAGATTATCTTACCGATAGTCTATTCCATGGACTACGCTCTCTTTTAGGTGATTCGGCTGTGGACTATCCTAAGTGTGATATCCTGTATAAAAATAATATTTGTAACTATCAACACAAGGGTGAAGGAAGCCGTTCCATCCTATATGGGTTAGGATTCACTCTCTATGGATTACTTGAGGACATACCGATAGATCGGCTTGACATTACTCAAAAAGTAGTAAACGGTTACTTTAATCTCATTATTTTTTTTAATATCTTCAACACTTTCGGTCTTTTTGTAGAACTACTGCCCTATTTAAACTTTAAAAACACATTGATACTTGATGGTGCAGATACACCTCAACCTTATCCATACGCTGGTAAATGGTGGCGATATCCACAGTGGTGGTTCTTACCGAAGGCACATACTCACTTTCTATATTTTAAGCGTGAGTGGACTCCAGAAACTATACGTAATCTTTGGTTCCAGATTCCACCAAAATGGTTATGTCAGTATCTACCAGCACCTAAAAATTTTAGACCTATTTCTTTTTCAATTCCTGAAGAAAAGATCGTTAAAGAACTATCTAAGAAAACTAAGCTTTTTCCAAAGCATATAGTTGATCCAGAGGTAGCACGCTACGTATCAGAAAGTTCAACGAATTACGCTTTTAGTAAAGAAAATGAGTATTACTCTGATCTGCAAGCATCAAAATTTGGTATTACTACTAAGCGTGCGGGTTGGGATTGTCTACGTCACTATGAAATAGCAGCTAATGGTTGTGTTCCTTGCTTTCGTAATCTTGATAAAAAGCCACCTACGTGTGCGCCACATGGCCTTGATGATAGTAATTGTATCATTTATCGTAGCTATGATGAATTGATGCATAAGATAAGCGCTCTAAGTGACGAAGGATATGAAAAGCTGCAAGCTGGGGCTTTAAGATGGGTGAAAAAAAATACGACTGTAGAGAAAGCTAAACAATTGCTAGAAGGATTTAAATATGATTGAAGATAGAAATAGATATTTCAAAAATTTCCCAGAATTTATTGCTCACACGTATATTAATTATTGTAAATCCATGCCTAATCATAGAGGAAAATATAGAGTAGCAAAAACTCTAGACAATTTGTTTAATTCTTTTGAGCTAAAGACTCCGTTTGGTCCAATACTAGACATATTTCTTAGTAGCTCAATGGATTTATCATACTACGAAGAGCTTAATATATCCCACAAAAATATTTTAGAGATAATCAAACAGATCCCGCAAGGAAGTATTTTTATTGATATTGGCGCTAACATAGGATTTTATTCAATATTTGCTGCCACAATTGTTGGTGAATCTGGTCGTGTTCTCTGTTTTGAGCCATCACCTCGAGAGTTTAGAAGACTTCTTAAGAATATACAACTAAATCACTCTATAAATTTACTTCCCTACAACATCGCGCTTTCAGATTACGTGGGTGAGTCTAAATTTTTTATTGCTGAATCACATACCGGATTGAATTCCTGCTCGCCTGAGATTAAAGACAAAAAAACTTGCATCTCAGTACCAGTTTGTACTGGTGATATCCTCCTGCAATCTCTAGATTCAAACACTAAAAAGTTAATCAAGATAGATGTAGAAGGATTAGAGTTTTCTGTTCTATCAGGAATGGTAAACATATTGAGACAACGTAATATTCTAGCAGTTGTAGTTGAAATAACTCCAACATTTCTTGCTAACTTTGGACATACAAAAGATATGATTTATACACTTATGATGGAGCATGGTTTTACTCCTACCATTTCATCTTCAGACTGGCAATATGATGAAGTATTTATTCGTTGAAATATCATCCTAAAAATCTTTATGGAATAAGCATTATTATTTGGGTTCAAACAACCACTTTAGTAAGTTCAATCTAATTAACTGAATTAATCGTTCAAAATGCGTATAGGCTTTTACTTTCCTTCTCGAGATTTAGATACATGGAGTTGGCTAGAATTTCTTTCGGGAGACTTAGCTTTAGGTGGTACTGACTCTCTAGTTCTACGGTTAGCTTATCAACTGGCCTCTACCTCTAACGGGATTGGAGTTTATTTTTTCTCTAACCATGCCCCAACACCTGTTGACAAATTATCGCAGTTTCAGGCTGAAAATTTGAGTAATGCAGTTGCTCAGGCAAGAAAATTAGAACTAGATGTTGTTATTTTTAACAATCGTGCAAATGAAGAAACAGTTGCCGGAGTTCAAGAATGTGAGATTTTAGCACAGCCGTGTATTGTTTGGGATCATAATGGTCCAAGTCCAACAATGGCAAATTTATTTGAAAGTTCACAATTTGTCCGTAGAGTTATTTGTGTTTCTGCTAGCCAGTCTGACGAGTTGCGTGATCACCGAGTCTTTAAAAAGACTGAGTTCGTATATAACTTTATTGATATTGATTCCTCGAAATATACTTCTTGTGTAAAAAATGCTTTGGCAGTTTGTTACCTTGGTTCTCTTACACCATCCAAAGGTTTTCAACATTTAGCCAAAGCTTGGCCTGCTGTCCACGCTATTTTTCCTGAAGCTACTTTAACTGTTCTTGGCAGTAGCAAGTTATATAATCGATACACCAACCTTGGTTCATTGGGAATTGCCGATCCAGAATTTGAGCGTTGTGCTATTGTTCCTTATCTTGGAGGGACCCCAGAAGAAATAAAAGCCATGGGTGTAACTTTTATGGGACTAGTCTCACCTCAAGATATTCCTAAAATAGTTTCTTCTAAAGTGCTGGGAGTCGTCAATCCAAATTGCTTAGGTTCATATGAAACTTTTTGTGTTAGTGCGATTGAGATTCAAGCAGCAGGAACGGCTGTAGTTGCTGCTAATTATGGAGGATTAAGAGAGACTGTAAAGAATGGGTACACAGGTGTGTTGATTAATTCTGAAAGAGAACTTAGTAGCACACTCATTAAACTTCTCTCAAATCCTGAAAAATTAAATTTAATGGGTATCAGAGGATATGAGTGGGTTTTTAATAACTTTAGAAGTGATATTGTTGTTGAGCGTTGGATTTCGTTACTACAGTCGGTTACGAGAGGTGAAAAAGCCTATCCACCTAAATTTTCCTGGAAGCGTTCTAATCCTCGTATAGTCGCGCGGCAGTGTATCCGTACTCTCAGATACCTTCCTATTTTAGATAACAATGTGCCAACATTAAATACTGTTAAGACTTTAATAAAAGGAGGATGAATAAACTATGTGTCTAAATTTTGTAAAAAAGTTAGTTCACAAATTTTATCTATACTATTTACATAACTTTCCTGTAAACAAGGGTAAGTACCGTCTTGGTCTATTAATGAATCTTTGTTTTGGTAAAGCGCTATACAAAATTAATGACATATCGTTATTTCTATCACCACTATCATTAGTGGATCAAAAGCTTATCACTAGTCAGGAGCATGATCTATATGTAGTCAACTCAATGCTGATGGCTCTTCAAGAAGGAGGAAACTTCATCGACGTAGGAGCTCATATCGGTTATATGTCGATTCAGGCGGCTACGTTATTAGGTGATAAGGGTATTGTGTTTAGTTTTGAACCTTCAGTAAGAGAATTTCAACAGCTAAGACGAAACATAGATATTAATAAATTAACAAATGTTAAAGTATTCAATAAAGGTATAGGTTCAAATGAAGAAACGAATTACCTGTATCTCTCTTATCTTGGTAATACCGGCATGAATTCTAGGCAAAACATTACAAAAAGTAGTGTATATACAATAGCTAAATTTTCTCCTGTTCATAGGGTAATTTCTACATCGGATCTTCTTTCTGTTAAGTGCGTAAAGATAGATGTAGAGGGTGATGAAATGTCAGTATTACAAGGCTTTGAAAAATCTATGAACTTGTTGAGGCAGTCTACGTTTATTATTGAGATTACTAAAGACTATCTTGAAGTAGCCGGATATAAGCCTCAAGACATTTATGACTTTTTCTATAGGCATTCCTTCAAGCCTCTCAACAATAAAAGTGTGTGCAACCAATCTCAGTATGACGAGATATTTGTTTACTCCCAATAAATTGAGGTTCTTCATTACATATAATATTAAACTGTCTTCAAAATACCTCAAAATCGTTGCCATACAATAAAAAGGAGGATTATTTACTCAAATTTTATAGCTTTGGCAGTGATTTATGATTTTGACCTTCATTTTGAAGGTAATTTTTGATTTTTAACTGATAATTTTACATAACAGGCATTGAAGAGCGTAAATTAATTTTTCTCCTTAAATATGAACATTTTTGCTTTTCAATAAATTGAATAAGTATTTCCAATACTCCTTTGTTAAAAAAATATGACGGTCGAAAAACGTACTCTGAATGGTATTTTAGTTGGAATCATATCGTTTAGTTTAGCATTTACTAATAGTATATTACTTGTACCAATCCTTTTACAATTCTGGGGTGCAGAAACATATGGCTTATGGCTAAGTTTATTTGCTTTATTTGCACTACTACAAACCCTTGATACGGGACATCAAAATTATGTGGGTAACGAGATATGTAAGCTATACTCTACAAATTTTCTGGTTTTAAAGAAATTAATTGCATCAAGTATTATGATGGCTGTCCTTTTAGGAATATCACAGCTATTAATAGTTTTAGGAATTATCTCATTTGGATTTCTAGGAAACTTCTTAGGTGCTAGACCAGCACTACTAAATGATCAAAGACCTGGATTAGGACTAATTTGTCTAGTAGTTACCTGGATACTGAGTGGTTCTATTGGTGGAATTATAGTTAACGTGTACCCCGCTGCTGGACTCTATGCTAGGAGTCAATGGTGGGGAATTATTATACGATTGGCTCAGTCTTTAAGTATTATTCTCGCTGCTATAATCAGCAAGCAATTATTAACAGCAACAATATTGATGGGTTTAACTATAACACTTGTGAATCTATTCTTGTATGTTGATGTCTATCGGCTATTCTACCAACTTCATCCCATTTGGAAAGATGGTAGCTGGAAGATGGCTTGGACTAACTTTAGCAAGTCTCTTGTTCTCACTGTTGCTGGAATCTTATTACAACTTCAAAATAATGGTCTTGTCTTGTTTATATCAAGTCTACTAGGAACAGCAGTCGCTCCCACATTCACGACAATGCGAACGCTCTCAAACGCCTTTGTACAAGCTACTACTATTGTGACTCAACCCTTGCTCCCAGAAGTCATTCGCTATCACGTGCAAGGTGAGTACCAAAAACTAACCAGTGTTATAGCAGCTTCTTGGTGGAGTAGTGGAATGTTGATAAACTTTGGCATCTTAGTTAGCTTACCTTTTGTCGAATCGATCTACCTGCACTGGACGCGAGGAAAAATCGACTTTGACTGGGTGCTTTACTTACTCTTAGCATGGTCGATATCTTTAAAAAACTTTGGCAGTCCCTTAAACAGTTATCTCGCTGGAATTAATCATCTTCGAGCGCAAAGTATTATAACTGTGGTTCAGACAACCACTGTGCTGGGCGGAACTTTTATTTTCCTTTCTCAGAGTGGTCTAGTGGCAGTTGGATGGGCAGTAGTAGTAGGGGAACTATTTGGGTCAGTATTAATACCAATACAATTTACTCTTCAGGAAATAGCTCATCTGGGTGGCAATATACCTGTATTGCAGATTATGCTGGCTTTAGCGTCTGTAGTATCTGTAGGAATTATCTTTTTAGGCTTAGGTTTGAGCTACTTAACTCCGGTTTTATCTGCAATTATAGGATCTGGAATCCTGTTAAGTCTCTACACGATACAATGGCTAAATCTGCCTGACGACGTTAAGTTTAGGCTCATCAGTCTGTGTCGACAAATCCTTTCAAGAAAACGTTGAAATAATAGTCTATCTCCCTCTTAATCGAAAGTATATCAATGAATAAAGGCCGTTTTGCTAAAACATTTCCAATATTAGCTTTAGTTCTATCTAGCAAGATAATGTTGCTTTTTACTTGCCTGATACTAGCAGTTGTAGCCAGGATTTATTCTCCACATTTATCCCTTAGCATAATTATCTTTATGTATGTTTTGCTAAGTTACCACCTAGAACGGAGACACCTTAGTACTCTGTTATTAACCCCCCTCACAGTCCTATCTCTATATGGTTTATTAGGACTTGGTGTAGGTAGTATTCTCATGGTTATCGGTAATGATGGCGATTTTGATCCTAACCTTTTCAATATGCAGATCGCTTACGTAGTTACCTTTCCATTCATAATGTTCATTTACCCAGCTTTTAATCGACGCTTTCCTAACTTTTCACTTCCTGATCCTTCTATCCCTGATTCACACTCGTTCTACAAACCTCTGAAAATTATTGGTTGGTTTTTTTTCATTTATGCATTTCTATCTTTAATAACAGGAGTATTTACTGGAGCAGCAGATCGAGGAGAGGCTGGTGCATTCATAGTAGAAAACCAATATGGCATTTGGACTATTTTTGTCATATTTAGTCGCTTTATCTATCTTTCATTTATACTCGTTCCTCTTTTGATACGTGATACTCAGACGGTGGAACGATATACTATTTATTTCCTTTTAGCTCTGTATCTCATGCTCGCTTTTGCTACTGGTTCCAGAGGTGCTGTACTCTACCCAATATTGCATTTGTTGGTTGGATATTGGATGTTTGGTGGCTCTGGTGAGATGATCAAACAAGCTATTGTTATTTTTTTAGTACTGGCATTTTTTCTGATCCCCTTTATGGATGCCTATCGAAATACAAAAGCCTTTAATACTTCAGCTTTAAGTAACCCTATAGAAAGATTGCAGTCTGTCACAGAAACTAATGACTTACTAGATGATCCTAATCGAACATCTAATCTTTGGCTCACTGGTCGTGCTTTAGTTGGAGCATCAGATGACATCATCTATGAAAATACTCCTTCAGTTATTCCTTACGCTAAATGGGAAAATATTGATGCTGTTTTATACATTTGGGTACCAAAGCTATTAGCTCCCTGGAAACCTTTACTAATCGATGGTAATGAGATAGTCGTGGGTTACACGGGAATTCGGTATGAAAGGTCTTCAGCCAATATCAGTTTTAACGGTGATATGTACCGCCGCTTTGGGTGGCTAGGTGTTATTGTTAGTAACTTCCTTTTTGCTCTATTTTATAGCTTTGTACTCTCATATATATTTTTTGTTTATTTCAGCAGAAATGCTCTCTTCGGATTTCTTCTTATTCTCCTTTCTTTGAGTTTTTTAATGAATATTCCCAATAGCACACTATTAAGTACATTTTGGATTTGGTTATGGGATATTCCCAAATATGTTATAGCATTATTTTTTATTTACAAATTTGCTGTTTCCAGAACTAAAATTCAAAATATTTTACCAGCAAAAAAATATTTCAGCAGTAAAATAAATGCAAAATCAATAGAGAATATAGAAAGATTAAAAAATGATTTGTTTTAAATTATTAATAATTAAAATATATACTTGATTCATAAGGTATGATGACATCAATAACTCAAAAATAATGAGAATCCTAGTCCTAACTCCAGATGCCTTCGGTGGTCGAGGAGGTATAGCCAAATTTAACCGAGACTTCCTTCAATCTTTATGCTCCTATTCCTACGTTACAGAAGTTGTTGCTATTCCACGTCGCGTTGTAGATCCTTTAGGGTCACTTCCTAAAAAATTAACCTATGTAACTTCGTACTTAAATGGAAAACTAAATTATGGAATTGGAATTTTGCAGACTGTTAACTGCAATCCTAAGTTTAACCTAATTGTTTGCGGTCACATTAACCTACTACCCTTTGCCTATTTAGTAGGTATCTGGACAAGAACTCCAATTTTTCTCGTACTTCATGGCATAGAAGCTTGGCAGCGATCTCGTAATTGGCTCGCTAATAATTTAGTAGATAAAATCGACGGGATCATCTCAGTTAGCGAACTGACAAAAAAACGTTTCCTCGATTGGGCAAAATTAAAGAACATCCAAGAATTTATACTACCTAATACAGTCAATTTTGAGAGTTTTCAGCCTGGGGTTAAAAACTCTGAACTTATGATGCGCTATCAGTTAGAAGATAAAACAGTCTTGATGACCCTAGGACGTCTAGACTCCAGTGAGCGTTACAAGGGCTTTGATGAAGTGCTAGAGTTACTACCGATCCTAACTCAGGAAATTCCTAATCTAGCTTACATGATTGTAGGAGAAGGAGGCGATCGCCAACGATTAGAGACAAAAGCAAAGTCTTTAGGCGTTGAGAGACAGGTTGTATTTACGGGGTTTATACCTGAAGCAGAAAAAGCCGACCACTATCGACTAGCAGACGCTTATGTTATGCCAAGCAAAGGAGAAGGCTTCGGTATTGTCTTTTTAGAAGCGATGGCTTGCGGGATTCCTGTAGTTGCTAGTAAGGTTGATGGTAGTCGAGAAGCTGTACGGAACGGTTCATTAGGTATATTGGTCAATCCTGACGACCAAGAGGATATATTAGGGGGAATTCGTGTCGCCCTCAAGCGTCCCAAAGGAGTAGTCCCAGAAGGATTAGAGTACTTTGACGAGAAGAATTTTGAACAGAGATGTCACCAGATTTGCGATCAAATCTTGCAAAGGGGTGTATAACGAATACAGTTTAGTTAAGGCTGTACAGTGGTAGAAACAATAAACACGGAAGAATTCATTATGATTGATATTTTCTTTCAACAAAATCTATGCTTATGGTGATGAATTAATTCTAGAAAAGAATTTTCAAAATTTTTGCCTTAGTGATTCTAGTTCCTTCTTTGTTTTCAACTATGTGTGGCATATACGGTTACATAGGCACAGAAAATTTGAATTCGGAAAAAGTTTTAGCCGCACTCCGTCATCGAGGACCAGATTCTCAAGGGACATGGCAAGGAACTGTCGAATCAGGGGAAATTCACCTACTACACACTCGTCTAGCAATTCTCGATCTTAGTCCAGCCGGACATCAGCCAATGGTAGATGTAAGTACAGGCAATGTAATAGTTTTTAATGGAGAAATTTACAACTTTCAAGAACTACGTCAACAACTAAAAGCACAAGGTTTAGAATTTCGTTCTGATAGTGATACCGAAGTCTTGTTACTAGGCTATCGTCTCTGGGGCAAGCAGCTAGTTGACCACCTAGATGGCATGTTTGCCTTTCTATTATTTGATGCTATCCAACAACACCTATTCATTGCAAGAGATCATATTGGAATTAAACCCCTATACTACGCTCAAACTCAAGGAGGAGGTATTGCTTTTGCGTCAGAAGTCCGTGCCCTTATTAGTTCTGATCTCGTGGCAAAAGACTGGGATTACCAAAGTATACATGATTATTTAGTTCATGGCAGTGTACAAGAGCCTCGCACTATCCGACAGGCAATTAAAGCTTTTCCTCCTGCTCATTATGCCTGGATCGATTTAAAGCAAGACTTAGTTGCACTACCCACCCCCCATTGTTATTGGAATCTCGCGGACTTAGCTTACAATCAACTGGACGAAGCAAATACTCCAATGATTCATGCTGAGGTTTTGCAGCGTACTTTAGAACAACAACTCATTGCTGATGTCCCTGTAGGATTATTCTTGTCAGCGGGAATAGACAGCACAGTTCTTGCTACCCTTTTAAGTCCAGTCATGGGACACAAGCTTTCTGCTTTTACATTCAACTTACAAGACTTAACTAAAGATGAGAGCCACTTAGCGGCTATGACTGCAAGACAATTAAACTTAGAGCATCATACAGCTCAACTTTCTCAGAAAACTCTGAGTTATTGGTTGCTCGATAGCTTTGCAGCAATGGATCAACCTTCATCAGATGGTTCAAATACTTATCTAGTATCGAGAGCCTCATTAGAACATGGTATGACTGTTGTCCTCAGTGGCTGTGGTGCAGATGAGTTGCATGGTGGCTATCCCCACTTTCGTTCATTGCGGCAGTTATATCAAGTGGGACGGCAGGCAGGCTTAATAAAATCGGTTTTTATACCTTGGATAGAAAAGTTAAGAAGTTGGGGTAGGAGTCCCATTTATCAAGAACGACTCAAACTTCTATTCCAGCAGATAGATTCACCTCCGGGAATGGTACAGGAAATTCGGCGTTTTCTAACCCCAACTCAAATACATGAGTTTTGGTCTGCAAGCGAAAGTTTTGATAATACAACGATGAATTGGAATTATAAAACTGATGAGGACTTGAATCTTGATATAGAGACTCAAATATCTCTAAACGAAATTCAGGGATATCTACGCAATACTCTCTTAAGAGATAGCGACTGGGCAACAATGGCAAATCAACAGGAACTACGCGTACCTTATTTAGGTAAGCGCTATATGGAAACAGTCATACAGATCTCTTGGAACTATAAACGGACAACGAAAATAAGAAAAAAGCCGCTTCTAACTTGTCATATTCCCCCAAACTTACAGCACGTTCTTCAACGCAACAAAACAGGCTTTGATCTAGACTATGCTATGTACTTAAGTGGTATTATGCGAGACCATTTACACTCAGCTTTAACCTATCTTAATGAAGCCTATGAGTTTCGGCTAAACTCCGACCAAATAGAACGGGAGCTAAAAATGGGAGATCCTGCTAAACAGGCTCGTCGCTACTGGGCGCTAACTACCCTTGGATTCTACCTTCAATACCATAAATAGATGATGTTCAAGAAGCTCAAGATTTTGCACTACATTCCCGTTTATGCTCCAGCTTGGAAGTTTGGTGGTCCTGTTCTCAGCGTGAGTCAACTGTGTGAGGGATTAGCAAATCTTGGTCATGAAGTCGAGGTTTTTACCTCTAATGCTGGTCTAAATCATCAACCTCAATTAACTCTCAACCAGCCAGTAATACGCAATGGGGTCAAAGTTACTTATTTTACCCAAGAACCAGGAATAGGCATCCATTCCCTAGGCATGGAGGAAGCAGTAAAAGTAAGAGTAAAAGAATTTGATATTATTCATGTTACAGGTGTTTGGCAACGCACTAGTGGCGCTGCTTGTAAAGCAGCAAAAAGTCAAGGCATTCCCTATGTAGTTTCACTTAGAGGTGCACTTAGTTCTTACTCATGGCGGCAGAAAACAGCCAAAAAAGTGGCTTACTATCTATGGCAAGAACGTTTTAATGTTACAAATGCTGCTGCCGTCCACTATACTAGCAAACAAGAACTTGTTGAATGTCGTTGGTTACAACTACCTGGTCAGGCTTTTATTGTTCCGAATGGTTTAGACCCCAAATTTTGGCAACCTGCGCCACTAGCAGCAAAACTCTGGCGTAAATCTCAAAACATCGGTGAAGATGACTTTGTACTTTTAAATGTAGGGCGTCTACACCACAAAAAAGGATTAGATTTATTACCACAAGCTTTGGCTCCATTGCGTGATCTCAACTGGCGAATGATTTTTGTAGGAGGTGACGATGATGGCACGAAAACAAAACTAGCGCAGCAGTTTCAATTAGCAAACTTATCACATCAAGTTCACTTCCTAGAACGATGTGAACCTCAGCAACTTCCAGCAATATACTCAGCTGCTAATCTGTTCGTTTTACCAAGTCGCCATGAAAACTTTGGTAACGTCGTTGTGGAGGCATTAGCTTGCGGATGTCCTGTTTTAATCTCGGATAAGGTGGGACTGCATGATGAAGTGGCTGAAGGTGGCGTAGGGTGGGTGCGATCGCGAGTTGCAGCAGAGTGGACTGCGGCTATTCAGGAATTGATGGAAGTCCCAAATATTTTGGAACCAGTATTACCTAAATTGAGAGCATGGGTAGAGTCTCTATTCTCCATCGAGAATACTTCCCTGCATATGGCAAATCATTACATCGAGATTCTCGAAAAACATCATGCTAAGTGAATTAAAGCGATTGTTCAAAGAATTATGGATTGTGAGAAGAATTTTGTCTCTGCCTCTTTTTATTAAGTGGCTCTCTGGTGCAACAACATGTTTAGATGTACTACTTAAAACTAGAAGCTTAGGCTCTGTAGACAAGATTTTTGGTGATTCATTTAATATTTTGTGGAGTGATAAAAAACTTCATTTCTCTAGACTAGATTTTGGGGTAGTCCGTGAAATATATGGACATCTCTGTTATGCCAAAAAAGGTCAACTGAGAGAAGCACATCATATCCTTGATCTAGGTGCTAATGGTGGTGCATTTACAATCTTTGCTCTGGTAGAAGCGCCTCATGCACAAGTTTATGCCGTAGAAGCACAATCAGAACTTGTCCAAGTAGCCAAGCATAACGTTCACCAAAATGGATATGCAGAACGTGCCATCATTGAATGTGCCGTAGTTGGTGGATTCTATGATGAATGGACAAAATCTCTACTTAAATCGAACCCAAAAGTAAAAGAATTTGATATTCGTCAGTACATAGACAGTGTTGGAAACTGTGATTTCTTGAAGTGTGACATCGAGGGTGCAGAATTTCAGCTATTTACAGGAGATTTGACCTGGACTAAATTTGTTAAAACTATAGTACTAGAATTTCATCCTACAAAAGGAGATGTAGATGAATTAGAAAAGATTTTAAAATTGCAGTATTTTCAAGTTGAACGAGTTCAACATTCAAATTTAGGTTACTTTTACTGTAATCGAAGCTAACAGATCTCTTTAATATCGTCACAAAAGAGAGGGTTTTATTTTCTCTTATGCAATTACCAATTAGTAGTATTATTCTTACGAAAAATGAGATTAGCAATATTAAACGTTGTATTGAGTCTTTGCAGTGGTGTCAAGAAGTTATTGTTGTAGACTCAGGAAGCACTGACGGAACACAGCAACTAGCAGAATCACTAAAAGCAAAAGTTTTCACCCATACTCAACCACCGCCATTTAAAATCTCTGAACAGCGCAACTGGGCTTTACAGAATTGCAATTTACAGGGTGAGTGGGTGCTATTTGTAGATGCCGATGAAACCATTCCACCCGATTTAGCTACAGAAATTCAACACATATGCTTGAAGAGTGATAGCCGGTACAATGCCTTTGAGCTTCCTGCCCGCTACATCTTTTGGGGTAAGTGGCTCAAAAGAACTCAGGGATACCCTAATTGGCATTGCCGTTTGTTAAAGGTAGGACAAGTTAATTTCCTGGGTGGTGTATGGGAACAATTTACACCTGATGCTAAAGTAGGTAAAATTAATACACCGTATGATCACTTTGCCAATTCTAAAGGTTTTACAGATTGGTTAGAGCGACATGATCGCTACTCATCCTGGGATGCTCAGAAAGTAGTTGAATTTTTGGAAACAGGCAAAGCAGCTTCCTTAGAAACAGAGCGTAAACTGAGGCTCAGGCTTTTAGCAGCTAGATTTTGGTTCGTTCGTCCAATTTTCCGATTTCTACAAATGTATTTTCTTAGATTAGGTTTTTTAGAAGGACCGACAGCCCTAGTTTTCTGTCTACTTTACGCTATGTATGAATTTATGACTGTAGTAAAAATTATAGAGTTAAAACGTTATAAATCTGGACTACCTCTGTAATTATTTAAAAATAAATCTATCTATAAAATTGCTACTAAAAGGTTGGAGAGAATTAAAGACATATATCATAATTTTTGACGGATAACATGAAACAAGATCTAATGTAGTCTCGTGCTTGAGTATGAAAATCTCTAAGTCTAAACCAGTCAACTCAAGGATCTGATCCACGTTGCTGGAAACACCAACAATCTCTCGATTGGGTAATCAGCGAAACCAAGAAGTCATTATTCTACTGGGTGTATTATGGTTTATTTGGCAGTCGAACCCCATTCTCTCCAAGAGACTTAGGGCTTTAAATTCACTTTCCTCAAACAATGGACAAAATTGCAATTATCACTCAATATTTTTACCCAAGTTCTGCTGCTACTGCTCAGATCATGAACGATTTAGCAAATGGTCTTGCAGAACGTGGTTATTCCGTACAAATTTTTACTGGTACTAGAGAAACTACACAAGCTACACCTAAATCTTTGCAGAACTTGGAAGTTTCACGCTCCTTCACAGTTCAAGAAAAGGGGCATGGAATTATAACCAAAGTAAATAGCTCTCTATTTTTTCTTGTAGGAGGGTTAGCTTATATACTCTTTCGGGTTCCTAAACAGACGCCGGTACTCATTGCTTCCAATCCTCCCTATGCTGGAATTTTGGGTCTGTTTTTTAGAATATTTAAGGGTGGAAGATTTTATTTTTTACTACAAGATATCTTTCCTGAATCTGCTGTAATTGCTGGTGTGATTAAGAAGGAAAGTATTTTCTTTAATTTTTTTAGCTATTTAAATAACATCATATATAACTCTTCTAACTACACAATCGTTCTTAGTAGCTCTATGCAAAAATTTATAGAACAGAAAACAGGCTTAAAAGACAAATTTTGCGTTATTGAAAATTGGGCAATTGAACATATTAATCTTTCCAATAAACAAGACAATCCATTTGCGATTCAACATAGTTTAGATAAAATCTTCACTGTTTTGTATTCTGGAAACATGGGACGACTGCATGATATAGAAACTATTGTAGAGGCAGCCAACTTACTCAAAAATAGCCCCATACAGTTTGTTTTCATTGGTGATGGACCAAAAAAGAAAATAATCGAACAAACAATAGAAAAATATCAATTAAAAAATATTTTACTTCTCCCCTTCCAAACTAGAGAGAATATATCTTTATCCTTGACAGCTTGTGATATTTCTTTAGTCAGCCTAATTCCCGGTGCTGAGTCAATTGTCGCTCCCTCTAAACTCTACGGAATGCTAGCAGCAGGAAGGGGAATTGTTGCTATCTCTTCTCCAAATTCATACATTGACAACTTATTAACGACTTACGGCTGTGGGATTAACAGCCCTCCTCATAATCCCGAACACCTTGCTAATACAATACTTGAATTATCCCATGACCCCTCAAAAATCAAGGCAATGGGTGAAAAAGCACGTCAGCTGTATGAAAGTAAATATACCTTTGAACACGCGTTAGATGAATATGAAAAACTACTATTTACTTACCGTACCTAAAATCTAGATATTTCTATCAATCGCGCGTTATACTACTGCTTCTCCATTTTTAAACCCGAATTAAACCTAGCACCACCCGGCTAGGTGAAAAGTCCACAATCTCGCAACACTCGCACCACAGATTCAGGGTTTTCTCCGCGCGAAGGCACTACCACAGGCTTAACCACAATCCCACGACTGCCCAAAACAATGGTGGCGATAGCGTTCGCGAAGCGTCTCGTACCCCTGCGGGGAAGCAAGCTACGCGCAGCGTCTCCGAAGAGCGAGAAGAGAAGCGCTGCCCGCACTCGCGGGATCGCTCTTGCGTGTCTCGTAAAATAAGTATAATTTATCTTGTAGCTTATTAAGAGCTAAAAGAGCAATCAAATGTGTTGTCAATTGACGAGTATACAAGAGCTGATACACTGTAAAGCAAAATGACTAAATTTCCCTACGACCGTTTCGCCAAAGACTATTTACAAGAACTATTATCACCATTAGGTTCAGTAGAAACAAGTAAAGATGTGGCTGGGGAAGTACGAGAAATAGACGTTTACTTTGCACCATCACCTGAAGCCCAAATCGATAAACAAACCTTGGGATTACTAGGAAGATTTGCCGAAACAAAAGCACTGATAGAGCCGTTTCGGAACGCAGTAACAATATCAGAAGTTCGCAGTTGTTCGAGTAAGTTGTTTGATACCTGCGCTCGTTTTGAACGGGAAGCAAAGCGGAATGGGACAAGGTTAGACGAAAATACTTTACCGCGACTATGGATTCTCTCACCCACAGCGAGCGAAGATTTTTTAAAAGGATTTGGCGCTGAATTAGATGAAGATAAATGGGGAAGGGGTGTTCATTTTTTTGATAAATCTTGGCGAGGTGCAGTGGTAGCAATTCACCCTTCGGGTTCACCAGTCGCCTACGGAGGGAAACCCTCCTGCAGCGCTGGTTCACCAATTACCAGTAACGCCAGAAACACTGTGGTTGAGATTATTGGGGAAAGGGAGAGTGCAACAGCAGGCTATTGAGGAAGTGCAGGCATTGGATAGTAACAATCCTTTACGTGGTAAAGCGATAGATTTATTGGCAAACTTGAAAACTACTTTAGAAGTAAATCAGAATTTAGATGTAGAAGATAGGGAATTAATTATGCAGTTATCACCGATATATGAACAGCGCTTGGCAGAGGCTGAACAGAAAGGTAGACAAGAAGGAACTCAAAATGAACGTCGCACAACTATAGAAAACTTACTTCGATTTCGGTTTGGTACTTTAGACGAACAATTATCAGCAATTGTTGAATCTTTGTTAGCATTATCACCGGAAGAATTTACTCCTTTAGTGTTACAGTCATCTCGCGAGGATTTATTAAGGAGATTTAATCAAATGTGCAATTAATGCCCAGGGATCTGCAATCGTCACCTTCAACGAACGAGACTTCTTACCCGCCGCACAACAATTTGGAATTGAAGTGATTCAGCCTGGAGTGTTGGTGCGATCATTAAATTTAAGGGAGCGTTTCAGCCAATGAGTTCTTATCCATTGGAATTACCAGAAGAGCTAATGCAGGAAGTTCGCCGCTTGGCACAGGTGAATCAGGTTCCCCTAGAACAATGGTTGATCACCGTGATCGAAGGGCATGTCGCAGCAGAGCGATCTCTCAGTCAGTTGTGGCAAGCAGCACAAGCTGCTGATTATGATCGCTTTGATCAAATTTTGGCAAGAGTCCCTGATGTCAATCCCATACCGGGAGATGAATTGTAGCGTCGTGAAATTTGTCACAGTAACCGTAGCCCGACCATCCAAACCTAACCGCTCATTTGGAACACCAAACTGCTGAAAAATCTTGCTTCATCTGTATTAAGAGGGTATACCAAAAAACAAGACTCGTGGTGAGATTTTGCAACAACTGGGTGGCGACCCTTAAACTTGTACCAGAATTGATATGTTGTGCATCATAGCCCAAGCGCTTTCAAAAGTTGAGCGCGGAATTTTTCGCTCTCCTTTCAACGGGTCATAGACTAAAATGTTACTTTCCTCAACTGCTATCACAACCATTGCGTGTGTATCCCTAATTTGATCAATCAGCAGCAAGTTAACAAAAACAATTGGATAAGTTTCGCAATTGACCTGAGCTAGAAGTTCATCCATTGACAATGTAGATTTAACAGTATTGTCAAACCCCAGTTTACGTGCTGCATCTACTGCTTTTAATGCTTCTGTTCCAAAGATAGTACAATCACAAAGCTCACGAAGCTCTTTCTCCCTGAGGTCAATATTAAAACCTGATAAGACCATACGTAGACAAGCTGGTACGCAAGAATAGGGAGTTTCTTGTTTATGAAAAACGAGCTTGGATGGCATCACGGTGTAGTTCGTAAAGTTTCTGTCCTGTTTGTTTCATTTCCTCAATTGGGGTGTAGGACAGAATTAATTCTGAAGCTGTGCTAACCGAAACCGTACCAACTTGCCCTAGTGAGCCGATGTATGGATAAGTAAGAATAATAGGGATATTCCAAGCATTTCTTGTTTGAGTAAGACAAGGTTGGTCAGCAGTAAAACGATCAGGAAGATGATCGCTAATAAATAGATTAGCGACTGCTTGCGCCTGCTGTTTATTTATGTTGTCAGTAGCAAAGTAAGGAGGTCCTAATTCTTCCAGCTTCTTAGCTGCCTGTTCCAAAACAGTTTCAGGCAAGCTTTGGAGAATTAATAGGCATTTCAGCAACATAACGGTTCTGCTTGAGGGGAATTGATGCCATGCAGTTCTAAAAGATAGAGTTGAAGCAGATACCTCCAAATCAAGAAAAGGATCTTGAATTTTGAGTTGCTTACCACTATCTCTATCAAAAACAAAGTTGTTTCTAACAATGCCTGTCGAAGTTTCACTATACTTCGGCATCATCAATTTCTTGTGGTTCCATCGCTTCGCGGAGGGTGTCTGTAATACTCCATCTGAAAAACTTTCCAGCGGATTTGTTGAAGTGGTCGAGTATCTCCCAAACATCTCCATTCCTCTCTATTTTTTGTTCTGTATAAAAATCGGCATCTAATAAATAAGCGAGTTCCTCATCGTTGTTCTCTAAACCCTTTACAGTAACAAGTCCATGATTAAGATGAACTTGTCCAGATTCTATTTTGAGAATCAAATTCTTAGTAATTGCTTGAATGGAAGATGAAATCTCTGGATTATGAAGTTCAGATGCAATATGACTTTCAATTAAATCTGACCAGTCTTTATCTTTTAGTCCTAATTTTGAACGGATAATTAAATCTTTATACCGCAACCCGACTCTTGTATAAAAGGATGGCTTATATATTTTCTCAAAAATTTCCACAGCCTCTTTGAGACGCTTTTTAAAATATTCATACCTCTCATATACAGATGTGGTTAGAGCAATAAAATCTTGCGTTATAGTTAACTGCCACTTATTATCCTCAGACTTGAAGTCATAAGACAAATCACTTGGCAAAGATACACCAAGTTGCTGTATGATTTTGGCTATTTCAATTGGAACTTGTGGCTGAGTAATCTCAAAAAGTGGATACTGAAATCTAATCTCATCTTGGAACTCAACAGGCTCTTGATGAGAAATTTTCAGTATAGGTGGAAAGCGTAATTGACACACAACTTCTATAAGGGGGTTGTGCTTGTAGATTACACGTTTTGACTCAGGCAAGTTTATCAAGTTGATTGTGTACCTTAAAAGCTTACTAATTATAGTCTTAGCTTAGATTACATGGCTAGCTCTTCACCAGTAGCTTCAGCAATTTTTTACTCTTCAGCCTGGAGTATTGCTGAGATGATTAAATTTAAGGGAGCGTTTCAGCCAATGAGTCGTAACATAAATTTACACATTTGCGATGCTCCCCCTTCATCATGGATTCTGACTTTTCTCCCTGTGAAGACACAACTACTGGCGTAACCACAATCCCACGACTACCCAAAACAATGGTGGCGATAGCGTAAAGAGAAAGCGGGCATAGCTGCGCGACGCGCGTTGGCGCAGCCTCTCCGTGAGGAGAAGCGTCTCAAGCCATCTCTACAACCATTCCATCATGCAGTTCATAGCGACGTTCTGAATTTTCAGGATACCAAGCAACGAATTCTTCAAAGGTTACTAGTTTTGTTTTAGGTAAGGCTTGAGTCATAGTATGTACTCCTTTGCTTTACTCGAGTTATTCTCGACTATCACCGTCTACGTTAGATCTTAATTCTTCTAAAGTGATTCTTCGAGTAGCAGCAGCATCTTCTATTTGTTTATTTACACAAAATAATCTTCAAGGAAAAACTTCTGATTCTTTCAATAACTTACCTGCTTGATCTTTGACAGAAAGAAAGGGTTGTGTTTCAACAGGCCATGCGATCGCCAAATCAGGATCGCTCCAAAGAATAGTTCGTTCATAAGTTGGAGCATAGTAGTCTGTAGTTTTATACAGAACTTCTGCATATTCTGAAACTACCAAGAAACCATGAGCAAATCCGGGAGGTATCCAAAGCTGCTGCTTTTTTTTCGCACACAAATTGACCCCAACCCATTGACCAAACCACTTAGAACTAGCTCTTAAATCCACAGCCACATCAAACACTTCACCAACGACAACTCTCACCAATTTGCCTTGAGGTTGTTTGATTTGGTAGTGTAACCCCCGCAGTATATTTTCAGCTGAGCGGGAATGATTATCTTGAACAAAGCGCTCCGTAATATTTGCCTTTTCTTGGAAAACTCTCTCATTATAACTTTCATAAAAAAAGCCACGCTCATCTTCAAAAATTCGCGGTTCAATTACCAATACATCAGGAATTTCAGTTTCTATAATCTTCATCGTGCTATCCTCTGTTCGTCTACAAATTCCTGGTACATAGCTGCTCTTAATTGATTCAACTACCATCTTGGTAAGATATATACCACAGATAGGTATTGTATTGCTGTTTGGTAGTGAAAGACGAACAGAGACAGCAATAAGTGCCTTAGCCAGTGAGCCGCCATGCCATAACCCCCTTCTCCCCAATATAGAGAGAAGGGGTTATGGCATGGGTGATTGTGGTATCTACAAAGCTTGCAAAATCTCCTCATCCACAGAAAAATCTACATCAAATTTATCCCGACCTGATGCTAGATAATCATTCTCAAAAGAGTCTTTTAACCCAGAAATCAAGTCATACTCAGGTTGCCAGCCTAATTGTGTAATAGCTTTATTCACTGAAGCAAAAAAGTGCTGTGTTCGCAAGGGAAAACTTTTGCGCTTACCGAAATCAAATTTCTTGGGATCATAGTGGATAATTTGCAAACTATCTGGTGATTTACCAGCAGCTACAGCACAGGCTTTTGCTAAACCATCGAAAGTGACAAAGCGATCGCCCGACACATTATAAATTTGCCTGACTGCTATAGAATTACCCAAAACCTTGCACATCGACCTTGCTAAATCTTTTACATGACCTAACTGCGTGATGTGCAACCCATTCCCAGGAATAGGAATAGGGCGATCGCGCACAATCCTATCAAAAAACCATGCCTCCAGATCGTTATAGTTTTGGGGACCATAAATATAAGTCGGACGAATTGACGTAAAAGGCAAACCCTGCTGCATCAGATAAGCTTCTGTTTGATGCTTACCTAAGTGGCGACTTTTTGGATCAACAGGATCTCCTTCTATATGGGGCATTTGGTCAGATTTGAGATACACCCCAGCAGAACTCATATACACAAAATGCTGAACACGATCTTGAAAAATTTCTGCCAGTGGTTGAGTATCACTAAGTTCCCGCCCGTTATTGTCAAAAATAGCATCAAAATTTTCTTTTGACAGTTTCTCCTTTAGCTGGTTACTATCAGTACGATCGCCTATAATTTGTCCTACCTCACCAGAGGGGATAGGACGATTACCCCTATTGAACAGTACAACCTCATGTCCTTGTGCTAATAGGAGTTGTGTTAGGTACACACCAATGAACCGGGTGCCACCCATAATTAGAATTCGCATAAATAAATTCCCAGATCCCTTTTTTTGTAATAACTACCAGACTATCAAGATTCTGACAGCTACGAATTACCCAATCCCCAATCCCCAGTACCCAATCCCCAATCCCCAATCCCCTGGAACAGATTTAACAGATAATACGTCTACAGAGGTGGGGCGTTCTCATCACGCTTAAAAGTACGTAGGATTCTTGGTTTACGGAGCGCACTTATCGTGATGCAGTCCACCTAGACCACTCCAACTTGAGACTTCCCGCTAAATTCTATAGGTGTTCTCTATTTTTTTGATTGAAGTTAGCCGTGCCCTTGAAATATGCTCTAGTGCATGAGTGGTTTACACCCAAAGCTATCGGCGGTTCAGAACTTGTCGTCCGCGAAATTCTGAACCATGTTGATGCTGACTTGTATGCTCTCATTGATTTTGAATCTAACAATCCTGATAGTTATTTATACAACCGTCGGATTGGTACGACCTTTCTCCAGCATTTTCCCTATGCACGCAATGGTGTACAAAAATACCTACCATTTTTACCGCTAGCAATTGAACAACTAGATTTACGATCCTATGACGTGATTCTGTCTTCATCTCACGCGGTTGCTAAAGGAGTCATAACCACTCCCCAGCAATTACATATTTGCTATTGTCACAGCCCAATGCGGTATATTTGGGAGCTAACCTTTGATTATCTACACCAAAGCCGATTGGGAAGTGGTGCTGCAGGGTGGGCAACACGGTATTTACTTCATCGTTTACGCCAGTGGGATGTACTGAGTGCAAATCGCGTTGATCATTTTATTGCTAACTCACAGTATACAGCTAGTCGAATTTGGCGTTGCTACCGACGAGAAGCAACTGTCATTTACCCACCAGTTAATATTGAAGGTTTTCCATTTTTACCTCACAAAGAGGATTTTTACTTGACCGTTTCCCGGTTAGTGAGTTACAAGCAGGTATCTTTAATAGTCAGGGCATTTAATGAATTACAACGACCTTTAGTAATAATTGGTACAGGAGCAGAGATGAACAAAATCCGTAAGATAGCAAAATCCAATATAAAAATAATGGGATGGCAACCTAATGATGTGGTGAAAAAATATATGGCTAGTGCCAAAGGATTTGTTTACGCAGCTATTGAAGATTTTGGCATAGCTCTAGTCGAAGCACAAGCCTGTGGCACTCCAGTCATTGCCTACGGTGCAGGCGGCGCTCTGGAGACTGTACGAGATATTCGTACCTCACCAGCGTTTACAGGGACAGGTATTTTATTCAAGGAACAGACTCACACTGCTTTAGTAGAAGCAATACAAACTTTTGAAGCTTATCAAGGAAAGTTTGATCCTGAGTATACACGCTCCCATGCTGGTAAGTTTAGTGTACAAATCTTTGCACAACGTTACCTAGAATTTTTAAGTAAGTGCAACCAAAACTAGACCCTACAACCATTGATTGTCTAGTTTTCTATATTTGTTTTTTAAGCTTTTGGAAAATTGCCCCCTGAAGCACCTCCGAAAGGCTTTAAGATTGGGACTATGTGTGGTGTGGATTGTTAAGGAGTATAATGACTGCCCAGAGTTCACTCCTCTCCGGCAAGCGATCGCGTACTTTCTTAAAACGTGGTCAACAAAAAAAGACCCCTAGGGTTAAACTCAAGGGTTTGTCTTTGCAGGGTATAAACGGAGAGTTTGCCAAGCGACTTTTCGACATTTTGTTTTCGCTGTTGGTACTGATCTTGTTTTCTCCGGTCTATCTAATTTTGGCTTTAGTGATTGCTCTAAGCTCACGAGGTCCGATTTTTTACGTCCAGGAACGGGTCGGTAAAAATTACAAGCCCTTTAATTGTATTAAATTCAGAACAATGGTAAGCAATGCCGACGAGATCCTAATGCAAATGATGGAAACCTCGCCTCATCTACAGCAGGAGTTTGAGGCTAACTTTAAGCTAAAAAAAGACCCCCGGATCACCAAGATTGGTCGATTTTTGCGAATCACAAGTTTAGATGAATTTCCCCAGTTTTGGAATGTTTTAAAAGGCGATATGAGCGTTGTTGGTCCGCGACCTCTCGTATCCGAAGAACTACCTAAATACGGGTGTTACATTGATCAGATTTTAACGATCAGGCCTGGAATTACAGGGCTATGGCAAGTATCTGGTCGCAATGATATCCCGTATCCACGTAGAGTCCAAATAGACCTGTATTACGTTAAATTCAGGACTTTTTGGCTGGATCTATGGATTGTCTTAAAAACCATTGGTGTTGTAGTTATACCAAAAGATAATGGTGCTTACTGAATAAGCATGACTCATTAGCTTTTTTAAAACAAGCCCAACACTGTACTCTCAGTGTTGGGGCTAATTTTAAAACAGGAATTACGACTAACTATTACTCAATCAAGTATAGAAATATGCAACCGTATTACCTCAAAAATCAACTAGGTGGTTATTAACAGACATAAGAATAATTTTTGACTAATCATTTTAAGAAAAAAAATTAAAAGTCGCAAATTTAGCTACAGTAGGCTTAGTTACAAGTATAATTCGTAGGTTTCCCATTGGAGAATTTATCAATAACCTGCTAAGTTATACCAGGATCATTGTGTATATTAAGTTTAGAAACGACAAGGGATGATTAAGCATGACCCAACCGAAACGAGCTTTGATTACTGGGATTACTGGTCAAGATGGATCATATCTAAGTGAGTTTTTGTTAGAGCAGGGTTACGAAGTTCATGGGGTCATTCGTCGAACTTCTACCTTTAATACAGACCGTATTGACCACATCTACGAAGATCCTCATAAAGAGGGAGTGCGGTTATTTCTCCACTACGGTGACTTAACAGATGGCACCACACTACGCCGCATTTTAGAAGAAGTTGAACCAGTAGAAATTTATAATTTGGGTGCTCAATCTCACGTACGTGTAAGCTTTGATTCTCCCGAGTATACAGTTGATGCCGTAGGAGTAGGAACCCTCCGTTTGTTAGAAGCAATCCGTGACTACCAGAGGCGCACAGGGATTGAAGTACGTTTCTACCAAGCAGGCTCTTCAGAAATGTTTGGTTTAGTACAAGAAGTTCCACAAAAGGAAACAACTCCATTCTATCCTCGCAGCCCTTATGCTTGTGCAAAAGTTTATGCTCATTGGCAAACGGTGAATCACCGAGAATCATACGGTTTGTTTGCTTGTAATGGTATACTTTTCAACCACGAATCGCCTCGGCGTGGAGAAACCTTTGTAACTCGTAAGATCACTATGGCAGTTGCCCGTATCGTTGCTAATAAACAGAAAAAACTTTACATGGGCAATCTGAATGCTAAGCGCGATTGGGGCTATGCCAAAGATTATGTTAGGGCTATGTGGATGATGTTACAGCAACCCGCTCCAGACGATTACGTCATTGCCACTGGCGAAACTCATTCAGTGCAGGAGTTTCTAGAACTAGCATTTGGTTATGTAAATCTCGATTGGGAAAAGTATGTAGAGTTTGATGAGCGCTATCTTCGTCCAGCTGAAGTAGACTTATTAATCGGTGATTCTGCCAAAGCACAACAAAAGTTAGGCTGGAAACCTTCAGTGAGTTTTGATCAATTGGTAGCTCTCATGGTAGAAGCAGATCTGGAAGCACTAGGTTTGACTTCACCAAATGGAAAAGTGTCACAAGAAGCGATTAAGGATAATGCCATGATTCGTCAAGAACTAGGCGTACTCCATTTTTAAGAATAATGAAGATAATGAAAATATGGCTCTGTTAGAACTCAATAACAAAAGAATTCTCGTAACTGGTGGCTCTGGTTTTTTGGGGCGTCAGGTAATAGATCAATTGTCTAAGGCAGGAGCGCAACCTGAGAAAATTACAGTCACCAGATCTCGTGAGTGTGATTTACGCGTCTTAGAAAACTGCCAACGTGCTGTTGACCAACAAGACATTGTTATTCATCTAGCTGCTCATGTCGGTGGTATTGGTCTTAACCGAGAAAAACCAGCAGAATTATTCTATGACAACTTAATGATGGGAACTCAGCTGATTCATGCAGCTTATAAAGTTGGAGTAGAAAAATTTGTCTGTGTTGGCACGATCTGCGCTTATCCTAAATTTACCCCAGTTCCATTTAAGGAAGATGATTTATGGAATGGTTACCCAGAAGAAACTAACGCTCCTTATGGGATAGCAAAAAAAGCCCTTCTTGTCCAATTACAAGCCTATCGCCAACAGTATGGCTTTAACGGGATTTACTTGCTTCCAGTAAACTTATACGGACCAGAAGATAATTTCGATCCTAACAGTTCCCACGTCATCCCAGCATTAATTCGCAAGGTTCACTCTTGCAAGCTAAGTGGAGAGAAGAAAATCCCAGTTTGGGGTGATGGTAGTCCTACCCGTGAGTTTCTCTATTCACAAGACGCTGCGCGGGGTATTGTCATGGCCACTCAATTATACAACGACTCTGACCCTGTCAACTTAGGAACAGGTTATGAAATTTCTATCCGTGATTTGATTAATCTTATTTGTGAATTGATGGGGTTTGATGGCGAAATTGTTTGGGAAACCGACAAACCCAATGGTCAACCGCGTCGTTGTTTGGATACTGAACGAGCAAAAACAGCTTTTGGTTTTACTGCTCAAGTAGACTTCAAGCAAGGTTTGAAGAATACGATTGAGTGGTGGCGTCAACACGCTGCTTGTTAATAAGGGTGTTGGGGGTAGGGTGTAGGGTGTATGGGTCAATTGGATAGGGGATTCAAACCCCAACGTGCTTGTTGACACCACTGTCTGCACGGTGTCAACAAGCACGTTGCACTCATAGTGTAGGGTGTACAATTCATTGAGGGAATCACCCTATACCCTACACCCTAGTTTCAGTAACAGGATATAAGCGTGGTTTTAGACAAAACAACACTACGCAAATCCCTCCTTAAACAACGTCAATCAATGACAGTAGCTGAGTGGAGGGAAAAGAGCGATCGCATTTGTACAAATATTTTAGCCTCTTCCTTATTTCAAGAGGCTAAAACTGTCTTGGCTTATTTTAGCTTTCGCCAAGAACCAGATCTCAGTCCCCTCTTTACAAATAGCCAACAGACTTACCCTACAAAAACGTGGGGATTTCCTCGCTGCGTTGATCAATCGCTTCACTGGTTTAGTTGGAAACCTAATGACGCAGTAGAAATAGGGGCTTATGGTATACGTGAACCTTCAAAAGACGCCTTAATCATAAGTCCTTCGGAAGTCAGTTTAATTCTTGTCCCTAGTGTTGCTTGCGATTATCAAGGATATCGCTTGGGCTACGGCGGAGGATATTATGATCGCCTGTTGAGCTCTCCTGAGTGGGTAAAAAAGCCAACCATAGGTATTGTGTTTGAATTTGCTTATTTACCAGAATTACCTGTTCAAGCTTGGGACAAACGGCTACAAGGGGTTTGTACGGAAATGTTGTTACGAATGTAACTAAGTGATATATAAATTTTATCTGTATACAAAAAATAAGTTCACAACTGGATTTTTGAGCACCGCTCTCTTAAAACCTCGTCGTTTGTGCACGAGACAGGGGTTAAAACTTTTTGTTTAAAACACCATCCCTTTATGGGTGGTGTATTTTGACGACTGACGCCTTTATTCTGAATTCTCTTTTGTTTTTTTGGGAGAGAAAACAGAATGGTTTGTTTAATCGATAACAAATGAGCTCCCACAAACTTAACTAAGCATACATTTTCACTTTTAATGTGAGAAATAAATATACATAGTATATTTACTTGTTTGCGTTGTATACTTAAAAGGACTATCTTGATCTATCGATAAATTTTCACACAATTAGACTCCGACTATGAATAAAAAATGGGCGATTAAGCGAATTACTGTAAACTTGACCATCACTGAAGCTAAAATGCTCGATTCTTATTGTGATCAGACAGGCAGGGCTGCTACAGATGTGATTAGAGAACTTATTCGAGGGTTACCTGTAACGCAACAGGTGTCATAGAAATTCAATTACACTATGCATATGCCGTTACCACAAATAGATCCCATACTCGGCGTCGGCATTTTTTGAACTTTTTTAAAAGCAAACAAAAGCCTGGGTTGTCAGACGATTACCCGGGCAGTTGCGTTTGTGACCATGATTTGACTTTTATCACAAGAGCAGCGATCACATCAGATCATGATCAAGATCGTAGACTAAATGCACTCAGAAATTGTAAAAGTTTGTTTAGTTTATTAAAGAGTTAGATTGTCTAGAGTAACATCTTTAACACTAACAGCGCTAGATAAGTACTGTAGTCAAAAAATTGATACATATACATTGATGATTCTACTTAATTGGTGAAACATGAGTAAAAAATTAGCGGTCAAACAAATCAGCCTTGTCTTGGCATCAGATGAAGCCAAGATACTCGAAAAGTATTGTGCCCGTACAGGCAAAACAGCTACAGATGTTGTGAGGGAACTTGTTCGAGCCCTACCGTAAACAGATAAGCTGTTCAACATTTAATCTCCAATAGCAGAGTTCCCCTTATTTTTAATTTTTTGTCCCGATTGGATTATTAACCTCTACCATCCTGAAGACGCCCTGAATCATCTGCGTCTTAACTCAATGAGCAATATGTTACTCTTCTTTCAAGAAGGTTCAAATTTCTGAGGGAGAGCGATCGCGGCGTGTATTCGAAATACTATCATCAACAATTTAACGTCTTCCCCAGCAATTACCTGAGTGATTTATCTGGAGAAATTAAAGCTTGCCGTTACTTTGCTACTAACAACCTTAACCGAGACTTTGTAAACACCAAAGGATTTTCCGTAGTGTTTCAGCGTTCAGGATTGGAACAGCTAGAGGAGCAGTTTCCTTTTTTCAAATCCTATCTAACTCTGGCTCTTCAGCCATCTTGTAATGCCTTTTACCTCAATCCTTTACTGCTAAAAGAAGGCTCCCGCGTAGATCCACACGTTGATCGCTCCCTTCGTTCCTACTTCAAAACGATTGAGCCACCTGCTATTGTTAGTGTCCTTTATATTGAAGTCCCATCAGATATGAAGGGTGGGGAACTAGTATTACACAATCGTAAACGCCAAGTTGCTCAGATTAAGCCGCAGATCAATACTTTGCTCCACTTTCAGGGTGACTTAACCCATTCTGTTAACGCTGTGAACACATCAGGGAGCCGCCTAAGCCTAGTTTGTGAACAGTACGCTTTGAGTGAAGCTGAACTTCAAGAAATTCCGGAATTTACTATAGAATCAAGATCCAACGCCTTTCGGGAAGTCACTCATTCAAAAGTCAAAAGTCAAAAGAAGAACTAACTCCTTGAGGGCGACAGTAAATGGTTAAAATGAGAATCTCAAATGGGTTATGGATGTATAGCGTTCTAGGTGCGATCGCACTCGTAACACTATTCCCCTTATTTTGGCTTGTTAGTACAGCATTAAAGTCACCAACAGAAAATATATTTCAATCACCACCACAGCTATTGCCAAGTCAACCCACCTTAGACAACTTTGTTTCTGTTTGGCAAACTTTACCTTTTGGACAGTACTTGTTCAACAGCACTCTAGTAGCAGTGCTAGCAGTCAGTTTAAACTTGATATTTTGTGCTTTAGCTGCTTACCCATTAGCAAGACTCTCTTTTCCAGGAAGAGACTGGATTTTTATAGCGATTGTCGCCACGATTATGATTCCCTTTCAGATCGTGATGATTCCCTTGTACATTTTGATAGTTCAGCTAGGTTTACGAAACACTTACTTGGGAATAATTTTTCCTAGCTTAGCTTCTGCTTTTGGAATTTTTTTGTTACGACAAGCTTTTATCAGTGTTCCTAAAGAAATGGAAGAAGCAGCACGTATGGATGGTTGTTCAGAGTTAGGGCTGTGGTGGTATATCATGCTTCCAGCAGTTCGCCCAGCATTAGTAACTCTGGCAATTTTTGAATTTATCGGCTCCTGGAGTGACTTTCTTTGGCCTTTAATTGTCATTCAAGATGAAAACTTGTACACTCTCCCTTTAGGAGTGGCGAAGCTAGCAGGTACTTTTTCCTTAGACTGGCGATTAATAGCTGCTGGATCAGTCATTTCGATTGCCCCAGTGCTAATATTGTTTTTGTTTTTGCAACGCTACATTGTCCCAACAGAAATTGGCAGCGGTATTAAGGGCTAATCTACCGATGGTGTGGATGCTCATCCCAGTTAAAGATTTCATGGTTTGGTACTCTGCTACTATACCAGGTAATTTTTCCTTGCAGTGTACCGATTAAAGATTCCTCAACCACACTAGCTAAATTATCCCATGTTAAATTCTCGCACTGGAGCAGAACTTTCAATTCCTGTAAAGCACCTAATGCAGCATTCTCTTCTTGGAAAAACAGAGGGCTATCAGCGCGTAATAGATCCCGTTGCACAGCCGCAATTGCCTGTCGCACAGCAACTTTGATTTGCTCATTTAGCTGTGTTCGTCCTCGATTCAATTGTTGTTGCCATCCACGTTTACTAGTAGCATATAGTCCTGGTAACCGATTCAACGCATAAGCCGTTACCTCAGATGGTTTAATATACTTAGCGATTTTAGAGGGTAAAGCTCGAATTTGCTGCTCTACCTCTTCTACCACTAATATTTCCATTGCATTTCGTGAGTTTCTAGCAAATTTATCTTGCTTAAATTGCTTGATTGGATAACTAATTGCAAAATCTTGAAATGTGGTTTCCATATAAAAATTAGCCTTTTTAATAAAGGAAAAACTCTGATGATAAATCTATTTTTAGATTAATTGAAATAGAGTATATCTGGCATCAGAGTATTGTAAAATTCATGCGATTTTTTTGATTAAATTTCTTAAAAGAAAACGGGAATAGACAATAGCACAGTAGGTTGGGTTGAGGAACGTAGACGCCGGAGGTGGCTTCCCGCAGGGTAAACCAACATTTTTAGGATTTTGTTGGGTTTCACTTCGTACCCCTACGCTTAAGCAAGCTACAACCCAACCTACTAAGATAAAGGGTGGGATGAAAATACTGCTCAGGTTTTACATTTTGAACTTGAAGTTAAGGTTAGAGTTATTTTCTTTCCTCCTTAACTAGCAAATATTAGGATGGATTTAAATATATCTAATGCTAATAGTTACTCGTAACCGAAAAAATACGGTTTTGTCTATAAAGTTTTTGCTCTGATAGGGTGAATGATTTGCTTTGAAGGGAAAATCAGCAATCAACCAGCACTACATCGTAATAACAATTCGCTTAAATGCCTCTAAACATAGAAAATCTTGTAAGGGCGTTACCCTAAAGAACGCCCCTACTGTATTTCATTGTGAGTCCTGAATTCTGAATTCTGGCTCCTCCCTCTTTAATGTACAACTCCCAAAGCAAAATTAACCGTATATGGTTCTTCTAGTGATTGCTCAGTACCAAGTTTAATAGCCTCAAGATGATGACCTAATAACTGTAGTTGTTGAGATTTTGGAAGATAGCTAACATTCCCTTGTTTCTCAAAAAGTGGTGTGCTAGTAATAGCCTGGTATTCTAAGTTTTCTTTTGTACTTTGAGACAACCAGTGGGAATCTAAACTTGATGGTATTAAACCTGGTGGCAACTCACCTTCTAAGAAAGCAAGCAAGCGTTGCTGACAACTACGGGTATTGATACCACGATTCTCGAATAACTGTAGGACTTCGTCAAAAGATAAAGCTCTCTCTGGTAATACCTTGAGCAGTTCTGTAAAAAGGAAATAGTCAGTATACTGTTGTCTAGGTACTTCTAATACTTGGGGATGTAGTGGAAGCAATGCTAGACCATAGGCAACCCGACTACACGCAGGACTTCCATTTTCATCAAGATATGAATCTTGAATAATCTTAGCATTAGGCAATTTTTGCCGTAGCCAACGGTTGATAGCACCTATTGATGCAACTCCACCAGTTAGGATAGCTTGATTAATTGCTTCTGTAGGTATGCCTTTAGCTACCAACAATCTATTAAGTTCACGATTCAAGCGTCGCACAAACGGAACAAAGACTTGGCTTTCTAAGTCTCGTCGCTGCAATGTCCACTGCCCGTCTGCTAACTCTAGTGTAAAAGAGTCTTGATGCTGCAAAATTAACTTTAGAGCGATCGCAGCTTCTAGCATTGCCTTTCCTAAAAGAGAACCATCTAGTTTTTGCTGCAAACCAATGCGATCGCTAATATCGGGTTCTCCTGGTCGTGGTAAGTTTAATTCTTCCCATACAAAATCAGAGACGTGCATCTGATCTAAACCAGGAACCGATGGTTTCCAATAGGTGGGGTTGCTTGTGCTACTGATGCTATCGCTTTGTGTTTCAGTACGAGATTGCCGCCATTTTTGTGGAAATAGTAACTGGCAGATAATATCCTGCTCGATTCCCTTGCCACCATAGCCAAAGCCGTGGAGCATAAAATCGCTATGGGTTAAGTCTTCCAAGTCTTCTGGCAAATCAACCAGTGTCATTTCCGTAGAAGCTGCACCAATATTAATCACTAGGGTATTACCAACTAGAGGATTAGTGGTGGTTTTTGCCAGACGAGAACCTTGTGCAGTTTTCAATTCTACAGTTTCACCACCAGCACCATCAATTTCACATAGCAAACTAGCAATTGCTTCCTCAATAAAAAACACTTGTTGGGAATGTTTTACTAATTTACTAATTAGTAAAGCTTCTCGTACATTGAAGCGATATTGCTCAGACCAATTAGACGGACAGGTGCAGATCACACCAGCAAGGTTATTAATAATACGACGAAAGTTTTGTTGGTTCAGTCCCGCCGCTGCCGCAGTTAAACCCAAGGTGGTGCTAGTAGAATCAGATTTTAATGTCAAAAGAAGTTTTGAGAGCGATCGCACAACCCAAACCAAAGGAACCGTAGAAAATTCATTTAATTGCAATACTGGTTCCCATTTTTGCTGTTTGTCCTTATACGGGAGAGCAATCTGTAAATAAGGCTTTAACTGCGCTGAAAAGAGATTGTGTGTTGGTGGTACTGATCTTTTTTCTTCTTCAGCAACAGATGCTGGTACTGTTTGCAGGGTAATCTCTTTGTTTTCTGTTTCACTGGAAGTAATAGAAGCTGTAGGCAGATAAACCTCTCCTGGTAGACGGAACGAGTGCTTTCTAGGATCTGCGTCTGGTTGGTTTTGTGGTAACCAGTAGAGAGGATAAAGCTCTATTGTTGAGCGATTTAATAGTGCAGCAGAAATTCCAGTCGTACCCAAATCGATCCCTAAATACCAAGCTGAGTCAAGAACATCGACTGATTCTCTACTGTCTCTAGAACTAGAACTAGAGCTAGAAATTGAAACAGAAGAAGAACTCTCTTGTTTTTCTTCTATTGTTGGTTCCTTTTTTTTTTCGGCTTCTGCCAAAAGAGCTTCTATAGCGGTTAATTCTAGCTGCGCATCTGCCTGTGGTGATACTGCTGAGCTAGAGAGACTATTTTCTACTGTTGGTTGCTCTTCTAGATTCGTTTCAGTTTGAAAATTTAGCCCTTGATCAAACTCAACTAAATCCTGCTCTAACTGCCTTAACTGTGCTTCTTCTAAGGAAATATCGGGTGCTGCTGTAGCCGATGCTTCATCTTGGTCTAGCAAATTTTCCTCTGGTGAAGCGAGAATATATTTATCTGAGGAAGAGTCTTCTTCAGACTTTGTGGATGTCTCTACTGGAATCCCTAGCCCTTCCGTATTGGCTAGTGTTACGGTACTTGTCTTAGTATCAAAAGATGGTTCTTCAGAGATTGATTCATGACCATCTACATTAACGAATAGCTCATTTAGTGCTGAAATTGTATCAGTAGTTTCTGGATCTTTAACATTGGGGATTGCAGCACCCATCAAAGATCCTTCTTCATAGTTTTCATTAGTTATTAATATTTGGTAAAAATCTGATAATTGTCCCGGCGCTTTGATGGAAGGGTCTTGAGTGTTAGCATTGCGTGGAGATAAAAGACCTGCATCTGGATCATCAAACCAGGGATCTGGCATCATAACAGCAGCCTCGACTTGCTGCATCTGGTGCGTCGCAGGTATAGAAGGCGGTGTAGTTTCCGGGTGTTCTTGTGCAACTGGTTCGGGTGTGGTTACCTCGGAAGGCGGTGTAGTTTCCGGGTGTTCTTGTGCAACTGGTTCGGGTGTGGTTACCTCGGAAGGCGGTGTAGTTTCCGGGTGTTCTTGTGCAACTGGTTCTGGTGTGGTTACCTCGGAAGGTGGTGTAGTTTCCGGGTGTTCTTGTGCAACTGGTTCTGGTGTGGTTACCTCGGAAGGCGGTGTAGTTTCCGGGTGTTCTTGTGCAACTGGTTCGGGTGTGGTTACCTCGGAAGGCGGTGTAGTTTCCGGGTGTTCTTGTGCAACTGGTTCTGGTGTGGTTACCTCGGAAGGTGGTGTAGTTTCCGGGTGTTCTTGTGCAACTGGTTCTGGTGTGGTTACCTCGGAAGGCGGTGTAGTTTCCGGGTGTTCTTGTGCAACTGGTTCGGGTGTGGTTACCTCGGAAGGCGGTGTAGTTTCCGGGTGTTCTTGTGCAACTGGTTCGGGTGTGGTTACCTCGGAAGGCGGTGTAG
>JAESFG010000206.1_pt1 | contig 161957 bp, 138 predicted proteins | sample 9269371 | NCBI WGS metagenome assembly JAESFG01 (sample SAMN14506227, study PRJNA617093) | algae metagenome | isolation source: Aetokthonos hydrillicola CCALA 1050 (B3-Florida) and co-occurring... | place: USA: South Carolina | collected 2013-01-01 | reverse complement strand
CCGGCACCCCGCAAGGTCGGCTCAATGAGCTGCTGCCTTGGGAATGGAAGAGAACCCCTGTTCAGTCTGCGGCGTGATAGGGCCACCGCCCCACGCGATCATCCCGCGGCCTTCACCGGACGGTTACGTTGTCCGCGCGATTTTGCGCGTGAATCCCGTCAACCGGCCGATCCAACGCTCCACGCGCTGGCACTCCAGGAGAATGGCAGCGCGTTTTGAGGGAAATCTATCCATGTCCGACGATGACCGCGATTTTATCGAACGTGCCGACTCCGTGGCGACGAACCTCCATGGCCAATCGATGACAACCGAGGAGATCGCCAATAACTTTGCGCTCCTTGGGTTACAAAAGCGCACAGAAGCTCTCGACAAGTTCGATACCGAGCTGCGCGGAGATATCGATTCCAACCCGCATAGCCTGCGCCGGCACGTACAATTGATGGCGTTGCGCAAGAAGATGGCCAGCGTTCACGAGGCGCTGCGCAAGGCGAGGCGGTAGACCGCGCATATGCGGCGGACGATGAATCCCGTCGTCGCGGCACTGGCACAGGCCCGGATGCGCGCTGCGCCGATGTTCGCGAAATGGTGTGAGTTGAACGGCCTCGCCGCTTGCCCGGCGGCGCCTGCGCAAGTCGCACGCTTTATTGTGGAAGGCGCGCCACTCGGAATCGAGCGGCTTTGGCCTGCGATCCAGGATATTTCTCGGCTCCACGTCTCCGTCGGTCTTGCCGATCCAACCCTTGGCGGCGTGGTGGCCGAAGCGATTAGCGATCTCGCCGGAATAGAAGCGCCGCGTTCCTGGCCAGGCGCTCACAAGATGCGTTTCAAGTTGCTGCCATACGACCTGCAGATCTATGTCGCGGCACACGAAGCGCAGCGCGAGAGGGCGCTCCGGCGCGCGCAGAACGATGCGGCAACCGCGAGACGACAACTGGCAGCCCAACAAAACAGCGAGACCCACCGGAATGAGCAAGACAAGCACGTTGATAGCGACGCCCGCGCCGAGCCTTGAAGAACGCATCGGCATGATCCGGTCCGAGATCGAGACGGTCATCGAAACCCACGCGGTCGCGGTGGCAAAGGAAAGCCCTGGCGTGCCACTTGGCGTGATCCGCAATCTGCTGACAGCGCGAGCGCCTGCGTGCCCGTGCACGCAATATCTCGGGTTGAACGCCAAAGCATAGAACGGGCGCTAGCTTAGAACGGAGCAAATGCGAAGATGACTCTCTACAGGTGGTCTCGAACCGCAGAGAACAATGCGACAGCCGACTCCACGGTCAACTGGCAGGAGGGCCAGGCGCCGTCCAGCGTGAACGACTCGGGCCGCGCGATGATGGCGTCGATCGCCAAGCATCGTGACGATGTGGCTGGCGCGATCGTGACGGGGGGGACGGCGACAGCGTATACCGTGACATCCTACGAGGCGTTCGATACTTTGGCTCGCCTAAGCGGACAGCTCATTGCATTTACACCACATGTGACAAATGGCGGGGCGGCCACGCTGAACGTGGATTCGCTGGGCGGCAAACCCCTACGATCGGCACCCGCGACCGAATTGCTCGCTGGGACGTTGATCCAGGGAACGCCCTATGTTGCCGTATACAACAACTCGGACGCTGCATTCTACCTTCAGGGCTTCTACGGCAATCCATACAATGTCCCGCTGGGGGCGGGTATGGATTATTGGGGACCCACTGCGCCTAGCAGCGCGTTTGCCATCCCAGTTGGTCAGGCGATTTCGCGGGCGACTTATGCAGGACTGTTCGCGCTCGTAGGAACGGCTTACGGCGTAGGTGATGGTTCACAGACGTTCAATCTGCCGGACAAGCGCGGGCGAACATCAATCGCGATTGATCCAACTGCTAATATTGTTAATTCGTCCACTATGAGTCCAGACGGAAGTACGCTGGGCGCAAAAGGAGGGTCTCAAACGTCCACTCTTTCCACGGCGAATCTCCCGGCGTATACGCCCTCGGGTACAATCGCAGTAACCAACGGAGCGATCACTGGGACGGCGAATAGCGTTATCCTTGCCGGGACGTCGGGTGGTGGAGGCGTCGGAGGTGGTGGCGCATTCGGTTTAAGCGGCAACGCTTCGCTGAGTGTTTCACAAGCTACAACAACTGCTAGCTTTACTGGTGCTCCTCAAGGTGGCGCCGGTGCCGCTCTATCGAACATGCAGCCGACCATTGCTTGTAACTACATCATGCGGGTTATTTGACCGTACGCCACCATCGCAAGAACGACGTGTTAGCCTCGGCGCCGGTTGAAACGGTCTTCGGTATCCATCGGATACCGTTTGACTCTAGCAATGCTGAAATATCTTGCGGCATTGCTTTTCCCGTTGCAACTAGTTCATCCATCTTGAACTCGTCGACCGTGAACGGTTTCCCGGCTAAGCGGCAAACCAGCTTTATCAGGCATGCAGTCTTGCCTTGCATATGTCTCACTTCGTTTGCTTGCTCGCGAACGTTACGCTCGCTGGTATAAAGCGAATTTCTGAAGTCAGGGCTCAAGAAAAGCAATGCGGTTTCCTGTCGATCCGCCAGGAAAAGCCGCAACAGGAGTGCTGTCACCATTAAAGTGCGGCAACGCTCAACGCCGAACCATTGTGCAAATGGGCTTACCATCATGCGATCGAAGGTCGCTCCAATACCGATCGCAACGGCAAATATCAGATCGAATTCAGCATTACCGCTTACTCCATGACCAAACCATTGCAGCACGCAAGTAACAAAGCTGAGCCCAACGTGTAGCGTAGTGAACTTTGCCGATTCAGACTTGCGGTCGAAGAAGGCCCAAAGGGCCCATATGACAAATGCCATGGCCACCCATTGCAGATGGCCAATGTTGGTTACGACGTTGGACCAGGCGTATTGCCGCGTTGCTAATAGGTTAGGGACAAAATGCGGGCCAAAAAGCACGTGACAAAAGCTTAAGCCAGCAATGATTGCGGCGATACTTACGAGCGTTCCACGGTATGCGTAGGCGCTTCGATTAAGGTAGAGCCAAGTAATCGCCGTGAGCGGAACTGCAACATTGTTGTGCTTCCAAAAGCCAGATGCCACCATAAGCAATAGTGCAGGCGTGGGCGACGCCTGACGCTTCCAAAGCTGGATGTAGTAGACAAGTGCTGCGCCCATAATTGCTAAGCCGGCGAGTTGGGGATCGTTCGTGCCGACATAGACCGTCGAATTGCGGGCCATGATGGCGAGGTACCAGAAGGATCCGATAGCGCCGCCTAATCGCTTATCGGTCAAAAGTCGTACTATGACAAAAATTTCGACCGCGATTGCTCCGAGCGCGACAAATGAAAGCATCCGGCCGATGAATAGATGATCGGTGCCTGACAGTTTGCCAAGTAGTGCAACTGTGTAGAACGAAAGCGGCGGATAGTTGTTACCGATTAGGCTCTCTGGCGGGGGGTAAATGGCTAGGCCAATTGCCGCAGCGTCTTGCAGGTAGGCGTTCCAAGCTTCGGTAAACCAGATCTCAACTAGGAATTGTGACCTCCAGATTGGCCACGCGAGAAAGTATGCTGCCGAGAGCGAGAAAAGAATAACGTAAACGGTAGCTCGCGTCTGCATCCGCTGCGAGCGGGCAACACAGTATTCCAGCATTCAGACCCCCGTTCGATCGCCATACACAACCAAGCCGAGAATATCAATGACCGACTTAGGCGCGCTTACCGCGGCGAACGCGAAGCGCTGGCGCAACGCAAAGTTGAGCCGCACCTTTGCTTCCGTTGCTCGTCGCTTGGTCGCACCGAGCGCGAAAGCCAGGTATTGCGCCGTCTCGGCCACGACCGGTGTGCCTTGGGCCGTGATTGCTGTCATTCACGAACGGGAGTGTTCACAGGACTGGAGCAGATCGCTTGCGCAGGGCGATCCCTGGAACAGGGTCTCGGTTCACGTCCCGGCGGGGCGGGGGCCGTTCAGGTCCTGGGAGCAGGCCGCCGTTGATGCGCTGGTCAATTGCGCTCCGCATGCGGCGCGCAACAGGAATTGGAGTATTGGCCGCACGCTGACGATGCTCGAGCAATACAACGGCCTGGGTTACGCCGCGCGTGGGAGACCGTCGCCGTATATCTGGGCCGGCACCGATCAGTACAGGGCGGGCAAATATATCCGCGATGGCGTCTTCGATCCGAACGTCGTCGACAGCCAGCTTGGTTGCGCCGGGTTGCTGATGACAATGATGACACTCGATCCCACCATCACATTCACCGGATCGCCGATCCCGCCATCTGCTTCGGGCCCGCCCGACAGAGCTTTGGCGCCATCCATCGCCAATCCCGCAAAGGGCTCTATCGGCGCCTTCATTGCCAACATCGTCAACGCCATCCTCAGGAGGAAATCATGATCGCGACGTGGAACGAGGTCAAGGGCTGGTTCAGGCACTCGATGACGATCCTCTGGGCGCGCCTCCAATACATCATCGGCATCGTCGGCGCAGGGCTGATCGCCGCGTTCTCGGGATATGACTTCACGCAGTTGTCGAGCCTGGACGCCAGATCGGCGTTCAAGATGCTCGCATTTGCTGCATTGGCCGGTGTGATCACCGAGGCTTGCCGCCGCCGGACACTTTAGCGCCGGTTACGTCGTCGACGATTTGTCTGACGAGCAGATGCCGGCGTGCTTTGTCTCAGGGTACCTACGGCGGTTTCTGGGATACTTGGAGACGCAAGCATGTGGATGACCATCATCAGTTTGATCGGCGGCCCCGTCATCAAGGGTTTGATCGACGGCTACAAGGCCAGGCTGGCGGCCGGCAACGCGTCGGAAAAGATCGCGAGCGAGACGGCATCTGCCGAGATTGCAGCTCAGGTCTCTGAAGCCAACGCCATCATGCACTATCGCATCGCCGAACTCGGGCACTGGTATGAGCCGGACAAGCTGATGGGATATTGCGTGGCGATCTATTTTTTCAAGTTGCTGGTCTGGGACAAGGTATTCGGCCTCGGCACGACCGATCCGCTCGCCGGCTTCGCGGCAATCACGTCGAACCTGGTCGTATCGTTCTATTTCGCCAAGCGGGGCTTCGAAAACGTGGCGCGGATCATCAAGCGATGACGGTAGAGCAACTGGCCGATGTCAGGGCCATCGTGATCGAAACGCTGACCGAACAGCAGAGGGTTCGTCACGACGACATCGAAGACGTCGTGCGCAGGGCGGTTGCGACCACCCTGACCTCATTCGGTATTGAAGAGGAAGACCGGAAGGAGCTTCGAGCGGATCTCCAGCATCTGCGACGCTGGCGACGAAGCGTGGAGCAGGCACAGAGTTACACCTTCAAAGCAGTCATAACGGTGATCGTCACAGGTTTTGTCGGAGCCGTGTGGCTGGGCATCAAAACCACACTGGGGAAATGATATGCGGGTGTGCCGATGCGGGTGAAGGGCAGCAATAATGATCGCGCACCGTATCGAATTCGCGAGGTTGACGGGAGCGACGACGAGATTGCCGAGGCGCTGGCGGACCTTCATCGGCAGACGTTCCTCGACACCGCTTCCGTTCCTGGGTTTGACCAGGGTCATTGGTGGGTTGCGTTTCATCGAAACAGGCCGGTCGCGTTCGCCGGTGTCATTCCTTCAACCCATGTTCTCAACGCGGGCTACTTTTGCCGCGTCGGCGTGCTGGGCGAGCATTGCGGGCATAGGCTGCAATTGCGCCTGATGCGGGTCATGGAGCTGCGGGCGCGCCAGAACGGCTGGTGTGCGATCATTTCCGATACCACCGACAATTTGCGCTCGGCCAACAATTTCATTCGAGCTGGCTATCGGCTGTTCAGTCCGACGGTACCTTGGGCTTGGTCGAATACGCTTTATTGGTACAAGGACGTGAACAGGCGTATCTAGAATCGCTTTCACCGCCCGGTGGCCTCGTGGCTGCCGGGCGTTCTTTGCGTTTGGGAGCCGGTTTCCTGCCGAGTAGCCATGTTTGCCGGTCGCCTTGATCATTGGCGGGCAGCCGGTAGACTACGGCTGAACGACGCCACACCAGACAGGCCGGGCGGGCGGGGAATCAGATGTCGAGCAGCGGCGGAAGGCCGGAAGGAGGTTCATATTCAGGCTCGTCCGCAGGGCCGGGCTCGGACAGCTATGCGGCCATGGTCGGGCGCGCTGTAGCCTTGATCCCGGAATTGCGTGACCGTGCATCAAGGACGGAGAAACTCAGGCGTTTGCCGCCGGAAACCGAACGCGCATTGCACGACGCGGGCCTGTTCCGGATCGTGCAACCAAAGCGCATCGGTGGCAGCGAGCTCGATTATGTCGCGCTGGTCGATTGCGCCGACGCCCTGGGCCAGGCAGATGCTTCCGTGGCGTGGAATTTTGCCAATCTCGCGAGCCATCACTGGATGTTGGGAATGTTCGATCCGCGGGCACAGGACGCCGTGTGGAGCCAAAATGCCGATGCGCTGATCGCGTCATCCTTCATTTTTCCGGCCGGGCGGGCGCGCACAGTGGATGGCGGATATGTTCTGCGCGGGCATTGGCCTTTCTCCTCCGGAGTCCAGTCGTGCGATTGGAACATGCTCGCCGGCGTGGTGTCTTCCGACGACGACGCCGATGGCGTCGAGTATCGGATATTCCTGCTCAACAGGAGCGACTACAGGATCAACGACACCTGGAATGCGACGGGACTATGCGGCACCGGATCGAATGACGTCTGGGTCGAGGATGCCTTTGTTGCCGGGACGATGACGGTCGCGGTCAGTGAATTGACCGGAGGCCCGACGCCGGGAAGCGCGGTCAACCCAAGCGCGCTGTACGCGTTGCCGGTATTTTCGCTTTTTCCTTATGTTCTGTCGGGGGTCGGGCTCGGCAACGCGCAGGCTTGTCTGAACGATTATGTCGAGTTCGCGCGGGATCGGGCCTCAACCTATAATCGCGCGAAATTGAGCGATCTGCAGACGACCCAGATCAAAATCGCGGAAGCATCCGCCAAGATCGATGCAGCCCGCCTTGTCATGCGCACGAATTGCATCGACGCCATGAACGATGTGAGAACCGGCCGCATCCCAGGCCTTGCAGCCAAGACGCGGCTTCGGCGGGACGGCGCTTTCTCCGTGAATCTCTGCACTGAGGCGGTATCGCTTCTGTTCGCGGCCAGCGGCGCCCGCAGCCTGTTCACATCGGGCGCGCTGCAGCGGCAGTTCCGCGACGCCCACGCGGTCAATTCTCATCTCGCCTTCAATTTCGACGCGGCGGGAACCAACTATGGACGCGTGGCACTGGGCTTGCCGTCCGAAAATCTGACGCTCTGAGGCTGGCCGGATGTCCGACGCACCCAAACATCCGGCCGATCCGGCAAATGAATTTGCAAGCGACAATTCGCCGATCGATCCGCGCGATTTTCGTAATGCGCTGGGGACGTTTGCCACCGGCGTCACCATCGTCACGGCGATGTCGGCAGACGGCCGGCCCTATGGCGTGACCTGCAATTCCTTTGCTTCGGTGTCGCTCAATCCGCCGCTGGTGTTGTGGAGCCTTGGGATGTTCTCGCAGGGGCTTCAGATCTTTCAGAACGCCAGCCATTTCACGGTCAATGTTCTCGGCGCTTCCCAGCAAGCCCTCGCCTCGCAATTCGCAAAATCTTCAGGCGACAAATTCGCCGGCGTGAGCTGGACACCGGGGCTTGGCAACGCGCCGGTGCTGGCCGACAGTGTGGCCAGTTTCCAGTGCCGCGCCGCGAACCGCTACTATGGCGGCGACCATATCATCTTTCTCGGCGCCGTCGAAGCCTACGCCTACAATCGCCAGGAGCCTTTGCTGTTTGCGGGCGGCGGCTTCGGCAGATTTGTTGCGGCAAACGGCAAAGAACCTTCATAGGGCATCGACCGCGGCGAGATATTCCGCGCACACTATGCGGCGCCCGATATGCCGGCATTGACGCGGGGCATGACCTTTTCGGCCATCAGGATCATGGACTGACGTCCGAGTTCGCGGTCTTTCCAATCTTTGCCTGCGTAGAGCAATGTGCCGAATGGCCCGGTCTGCTCCTGAAACGCCAGCAATTGGTCGGCAACGCTTTCCGGCGTGCCGTGAATGATCAGCTGGTCGCAGATCGAGTCCAGGGTGACTTCATCGTCGGGCTGATCGCGCCGGGTCTTGAACAATTCGATACGGCCGCTGCGTTTCAGCTTGGTGAACAGCGAGCGATAGTAGAAGACGTAAGGTCCGTTCGGGTCGGTGGCGTAGGCCCTTGCCGTTGCCGCGTCCTTGGCGACAAATACGCTCTTGGCGACCCGCCAATTTGCCGAGTCCGCAGGCCGCCCGGCCCGCTCGCATCCCTCGACATATTTGGGCCAATGGCTTTTCACCCAGGCCGGCATCAGGAAATTGGCCGAGATCGGCTCCCAGCCGCGCGCGGCGGCCTCGGTCACGCCCTTGGAGAACGGCGCAACGGCGGTGACCACGATTGGTGGATGCGGCCGTTGCAGGGGCCGCGGGATGAAGCCTTGGCCGATGTCCTCGATCAGGGTTTTCCGGACCGAAATGTTCCAGAACCTGCCGTGCAGATCATAGGGCGGCTCGCTTGCCCAGATCTGGAGCACTTGATTGATCGCCTCCAGGAACATCGCGTTCCGGTCCGCCTCGAGATTGCCGAACACTTCCGCGTCCGACAGCAGGCCCCCGGGGCTGATACCGAAGATCAGCCGGCCGTCCAGCATGTGATCGAGCATCGCGACCGAGGCGGCGACCGCGGCCGGATGCGCGTTCGGCATGTTGACGGTGCCGGTGCCTAGCCTGATTTGCTTGGTCGCCGCCGCGAGCCAGGCAATGAAAGTGATGCAGGAAGTAATGTTCTCCGCCCTGTCGGTGACGTGTTCGCCGACATAGGCCTCGGTGAAGCCGAGCTCATCGGCCAGCAGGAAAGCTTCGCGATCCTCCTTCAGGGAAAGCCGCCAATCCTTGCCGAGGGGATGGATCGGCATCGTGAAGAACCCCAGCTTCATGGCATGTTTCCCCGGCAGCGTTCTTGTTTGGCGTCGAACCTGCGTCGACCGCGGGCTCAAAACAAGCTGAAACTCGAGATGATCGCTCGATATCGAACTTGACCTTTGTCGATGCCGACCGTCTAATCCGGCAAAAATACGGATAATCGACCGGGGAGGTCACGCAACCATGAAGGCTGCGGCTTTCGGTTACGCCCGCGCGACCAACGTCGCACACGCGCTGGAGTTGCTGACCGTGCACGGCGAAGCGGCCAAGGTCCTGTCGGGTGGCCAGAGCCTGCTGCCGGCCATGAATTTGCGTTTGATTTCTCCAGGATTTATCGTCGATATCGGTGGATTGGCCGAGCTGCGCGGCGTGGCAATGAAGGACGGCGTTTTGATTATCGGAGCGCTGACGCGGCACGTAGATCTCTTGGAATCGCCGGAGATTGCTGCACATGCTCCCTTGCTGAAGGAGGCGGTGGCCCATATCGCGCATCCTGCGATCCGTAATCGCGGCACCATTGGCGGCAGCCTTGCGCAAGCTGACCCTGCTTCCGAACTGCCTGCGTGCATGTTGACGCTCGGTGCAACCATTGTTGCTCGCGGGCCGGATGGCGAGCGGCGGATTCCGGCGGCCGAGTTCTTCACCGGAATCTACGAAACTGCGTTGGCGGCACAGGAATTGCTGGTCGCTGTCGAAATGCCGGCAACTGCGGCGGACGCCACACATTTCTTTCGCGAGTTTGCCCGTCGGCATGGCGACTATGCGATCACGGGCCTCGCCGCGCAGGCCGTGGTAAGGGAGAGGCGATTCGCGGATCTTCGACTGGGCTACTTTGCCGTCGGCAATCGTCCGCAACTGGCCAACTCTGCAGCTATGCTGGTCGGCGTCGCGATCACGGCCGAGGTGTTGTTCAAAACGTGCTCAGCGCTCGATGACGAGATCAGCCCGTTGGATGATCATCAGGCGACGGCAGCCATGCGGCGGCATCTAGCAAGAGTTCTGCTGAATCGCTGCGTATCGTCGTTGCTTGGTTACGCCGACCTCCGCGCGGGAGCGACGGTGTGACGGCGGCGATCGAAATCTCCATCGTCGTCAATGGCGAGAGCATTGAGGCGAATGTATTGGCGCGCCTGAATCTGGCCGACTTTCTCCGCGAGCACCTCAAGCTCACCGGAACGCATGTCGGTTGCGAGCACGGCGTCTGTGGCGCGTGCACGATTCGCGTCGATGGCGATCTCGTCCGCGCCTGCCTGATGCTTGCGGTGCAGGCTCACGGTGCCTCTGTCGAGACGATCGAAGGAATTTCGGATAATGGCGAGATAGCCGATTTGCAGTCTGCGTTTCGCGAACGCAACGCACTGCAATGCGGCTACTGCACGCCGGGAATGCTGATGGCTGCGCAGGATTTGCTGAAGCAGACGCTTAGCCCTGACCGGGACCGGATTCGCGCGCATCTTGCCGGAAATTATTGTCGCTGTACGGGCTATCAGGCCATCGTCGATGCGATCGAGGCCACGGCACGGGCGCGGAGCGGGCGCTTGCCATGACGCGGGAACAAGGACGCCGTCACGCGCTATCGGAACTGGACCGTCCGAACTCCTATATTGGCAAGACAGTGCCGAGGCCGAATCTTGACCGGCTGATGCAGGGGCGCGGACTATATGTCAGCGACATCGAGCTTCCGCGCATGGCGCATGTCGTGTTCCGGCGCTCGTCCTATGCGCATGCGCGGATCAAAAACATCGACGTCGCGCCAGCCAGGCGAATGCCGGGCGTGATCGCCGTCGTTACCGGTCAGGAGCTATCGAACGTCATCACGCCCTGGATCGGTGTGCTTTCGCACCTCAAGGGACTCAAATCCGCACCGCAAAGCGCCATCGCGATTGATCGGGTATGCTGGCAGGGCGAGGCGGTCGCGGCTGTTGTGGCGACCAGTTGCGCACAGGCCGAGGACGCCGCCGAGTGCGTCGTTGTCGAATACGAAGAGCTCGACGTGGTCGCGGACATGCAACTGGCGCTGGATCCTGCGACTACCGTGATTCATCCTTCTCTAGGCGATAATCTTGCTTTCGAACGCCTTCACGACGCCGGCGGCGTCGACCAGGCGTTTGCCGAAGCAGATGATGTAGTGGAGGCGGAGTTTGTCTTCGGACGGCACACCGGGGTGACGCTCGAGCCGCGCGCAGTGGTGGCGGACTGGAACGCCGCGGAAGCGCGGCTGACCATCTACCAAGGCACGCAAGCGCCGCACATGGTGCAGAACATCGCGGCGCTGCATCTCGGCTTGGCGGAGTCGCAGGTGCGCGTGGTCTGTAAGGATGTCGGCGGCTCTTTCGGCATCAAGGTTCACATCTATGCCGACGAAATGGCGACATATGCGCTGGCCAAGCTGCTGCGGCGCCCGATCAAGTTTGTTGCAGATCGGGTAGAGAGCTTCAATACCGACATTCACGCCCGCGACCATCGCTGCAAGGGCAAGATCGGCGTCAAGCGCGACGGCACGATTACAGCGTTCGAGATCGACGATCTCACGGGCATAGGGCCCTATTCGATGTACCCGCGGACCAGCGCGATCGAGGCCAATCAAGTCGTCAATCTCGTGGGCGGCCCCTACGCGACCAGGAATTATCGGGCCCGGGCGCGCGTCGTGTTCCAGAACAAGAACGTGATGTGTCAATACCGCGCCGTCGGGCATCCGATCGCCTGCTCGGTGACCGAAGGTCTGGTCGATCTGGCGGCCATGAAGATCGGCATGGACCCGGTCGAGATCCGACGTCGTAACCTGATCGCCGATGACGCTTACCCTTGCGCCTCGCCGTCAGGCCTTCGCTTCGAGCAGCTGTCGCACCACGCCGCGCTCGCCAAACTCGTCAAGATGATGGACTATGGGGCGCTGCGCGCCGAGCAGGCCGCCTTGCGGTCGCAGAACATCCATCGCGGCATCGGCATCGCCAGCTTCATCGAAGTAACCAATCCCAACGCGGCGTTTTATGGCGTCGGCGGCGCCAAGATATCGTCGCAGGACGGCGTGGCGGTCCGGCTCGACGCGCAGGGATCGGTGATCTGCCAGACCAGCATCACCGAGCAGGGGCAGGGTTCGGAATCGTTGACCGCGCAGATAGTCGGCAGCGTGCTTGGCGTATCGATGGACCGCGTTCGCGTGATCCTGGGCGATACCGACAATACGCCGTATGGTGGCGGCACCTGGGCCTCGCGCGGGGCCGGTATCGGCGGCGAGGCCGCGCTTCAGGCGACCAAGGCCCTGCGCAAGAACGTCCTTGAGGTCGCGGCGGCTGTCCTGCAATCGGCTCCCAGCGAACTCGATATCGTCAACAACAGCGTGGTGAGCGCGTCCGACGGCGCGCAACGGATCGATCTCAAAGAGCTCGCCCGCATCGTCTATTTCCGTCCCGACACGCTGCCGCCCGGCCTACAGCCTGAATTCATGGCCGTCAGGCATTTCGTCCCGCGCGAATATCCCTTCGCCTTCACCAACGGTGTTCAGGCCTCCTGGCTGGAGGTCGACACGGATACCGGCTTCGTAAAGTTGCTCAAGCACTGGGTCGTCGAGGATTGTGGCACCATCATCAATCCCCAGCTGGTTGACGAGCAGATCAGGGGAGGAGTGGTGCAGGGCCTCGGCGCCGCGCTGTTCGAGAAATGCATCTACGACGAGCGGGGGCAACTGACCAACGCCAGCATGGCCGATTATTTGGTGCCGATGTCCGGCGAGATGCCGGACATTGACGTCGGCCATGTGGTTTCGCCGACGATGGAATCGGAATTGGGCGCAAAGGGCGCGGGTGAGGCCGGCACGGCGGGCGCGGCGGCGGCCGTAACCAATGCTGTCAATGACGCGCTGCGACCGTTCGGGACCATCATCACGGAAATCCCGCTGACGCCGCAGATTATCCTGACCGCCCTCGGGCGGATTTAATGCGACAGTTGCAAGATCCAGCGGATGGAACAGGAAGCCCATGGACCAAGCCCAGCGCGCCATTCAGACCGAGTCCAATGAGGTGCTCTATGAGGTGTCGGACCACGTCGCCGTTATCACGCTAAACGCGCCGGAGCGCATGAACACGATTTCCGGGCCGATGCTGAACGATCTGACGCGGCTGCTGATCCGGGCGAACGAGGATCGCGACGTTCGCTGTGCGATCCTGACCGGCACCGGGCGCGCGTTCTGTGCCGGCCTCGATCTGCGCAAGGAGCGAAGCGGCGACGGCATCAGCTCGGCCTCGTCGGCGACCTCGCTGGACCTGCGCAACACGCCTCCGACCGTTCTGCATGCCATGGACAAGCCGACGATTTGTGCCGTGAACGGCGGAGCCGCCGGTTACGGTATGGATACGGCGCTCGGCTGCGATATCCGCATCATGGCGGAATCGGCCAAGCTGGCGGCTGCCTTCGTCAAGCGCGGGGTGGTGCCGGAATCCGGCGGCACCTGGTTTCTGCCGCGCATGATCGGCTGGGCGAAGGCATCCGAGTTGATCTTCACAGGGCGCACGCTCTCGGCACGCGAAGCGCTCGAATGGGGCCTAGCCAATGAGGTCGTGCCCGACGCCGCCTTGATGGACCGGGCTCGTGAGGTGGCGCGCGAGATCGCGGCCAACGCGCCGCTGGCGGTGCAGGCCGCTAAGCGTATGATGCGCATGGGACTCAACGAAACCTTTCCGGATCACGTGCACCACGTTTATCTGCAGTTGCTGCCGCTATTCAAGACGCACGATATGCAGGAAGGGATCAAAGCGTTCGTGGAGAAGCGGGAGCCGAAGTTCGAAGGGCGCTGATTGCTGCCAGCGATCGTGGCATCAACACGCTTTCTCTGCCATCAGCGCCGCGGCGGCAGTTCGCGCCGCGGCCTTTGCCGCAACCCTGTGAGCGCAGTATTGCTCTTCACGAGATAAGCGATATCCATCGTCACCAGGTCGTGCGGGCGTGCGGCAAGGCAGATCTCCTTGCCGCAATTAGCATGTCAATGGCTCGATTCGTCGTTGCGTCGGAGCGGGGTATCGAACATGCAGCCGGCGCCGATAGCCAGTCAGTAGCTTGACCACCTCAACGACACCCCGTCGTTGATATTGATGACACGATCGGCGCCTAGCCCCCGTCCGATCGCCATTTCCGTTGCATGTTCCGGTCCACATGACCGGGCCGGCGCCCAGCGCTTGGCAACGGCGACCGCGAGCAGCCAGATCGGCCCGAATCCGATCCCCGCCACGCTCTCGCCGGCTATCATCCCCAAATCTGCAATCCCATATGTCGAGGTCCCCGCGGTTGCGTGGCTCCTCCATCGCTCATGGTTTCGACACCCGCAGCAGCGTGTCGATGTGATTCACGGCGTGTTCGGCGAACATCATTGATCGCGATGCCTTGCGACGACTTCTCTCTTGCTCGCCGTCGCAACGCACAAGCTGATCCGGATTTCCGGCACCCAGGCTCCCATCCCGTCTGGAAGCGGAAGGTCGGGGCAGGCGCACGCCTGCAGGTTGATACGTAGCTGCATCCCTCTTTCAGCGGAAGCGGCGGACATCGTAATCAGATGTATCCGCTCGGGCGGTCGAGCAACGCATGTGCATATGGCAAAGCGCCTTGTCGCAAAACCTTCATATGCGGCCTATACTTGCTCACCGGTTGGTAATGTGATCGCCATCGTTGCCCCTAAGCCGGAGTGCTTCATGAAGACCGTCCGTTTTGTAGTTGCCCTGCTGGCGCTTTCATTGATCGCGCCCTGGCAATCCGCCAAGGCGGCGGACGTGATCTGCTACAACTGCCCGCCGGAATGGGCGGACTGGGCCTCGATGCTCAAGGCGATCAAGGCGGATCTCAACTACGACATTCCGCACGACAACAAGAATTCAGGTCAGGCGCTGGCGCAGATTCTGGCCGAGAAAAGCAATCCTGTCGGCGATATCGGCTATTTCGGCGTTACTTTCGGTATGAAAGCCAAGGCGCAGGATGCTCTGGAGCCCTACAAGCCGGCCAAATCGGACGACGTCCCTGCAGCCCTGAAGGATGCGGACGGTTATTGGACCACGATTCATTCCGGTACGCTCGGCCTGTTCGTCAACAAGGACGCGCTCGGCGGCAAGCCGGTGCCCGCCTGCTGGAAGGACTTGCTGAAGCCCGACTACAAGGGCATGGTCGGCTACCTCGATCCGTCGTCGGCCGCCGTCGGCTATGTCGGCGCGGTGGCCGTCAATCTGGCGCTCGGCGGCTCCGAGGCCAACTTCGACCCCGCGATCAATTTCTTCAAGGATTTGCGCAGGAACGATCCGATCGTTCCCAAGCAGACTTCTTACGCCCGCGTCGTCTCCGGCGAGATGCCGATCCTGCTTGACTACGACTTCAACGCCTATCGTGCGCAATATTCCGAGAAGGGCAGTTTTGAATTCGTAATCCCCTGCGAGGGATCGGTTGTGTTTCCCTACGTCGTTGGCCTCGTCAAGAACGCGCCGAACAGGGACAAGGCAAAAAAGGTGCTGGATTATCTCCTGTCGGACAGGGGGCAGGCGATCTGGACCAACGCCTATCTCCGTCCGGCGCGACCGATCGACCTGCCCGAGTCGGTGAAAATAAAATTCCTGCCTGACAGCGACTATGCGCGCGCGAAGAGCGTCGATTGGGGCAAGATGGAGAACGTGCAAAAAGGCTTTGTCGACCGCTATCTCGCGGAAGTCCGCTGAGGCGACATGCTGCGCTTGCACGGCGTTTTCGAGCGAAGCGGCTTCCGGCTCGCGTGCAGGAAATGCGCCATTAACGGATGGTGCTGCGCTTCTGATCGATCAGACGCGCGGTTCGGGACGCAAATACTTGATGTCGCATAAGTCCTTTGTCTGGTCATGTCTGCTGCCGCTGGTGGTGGTGACGGCGACGTTTTTCCTGCTGCCGATGGCTCGTCTGCTGGTCACCGGGGCAGAGGGACCGCAGGGCGTTGCGGGCTATCTGTCGATCGTGATCGAGCCCCGATACCGCGCGACGCTGATCAACACGGTCGTGCTCGCCGCCGCGACCACCCTGGCGACCCTCATCGTTGCGACCATCGCCGGAATGTTCCTGCAGCGGCATCGGTTTCCCGGCCGCGCTGTCCTGATTGCGATGCTGACCTTCCCGTTGGCGTTTCCCGGCGTGGTGGTCGGGTTCATGATCATTCTGCTCGCCGGACGGCAGGGTTTGATCGGCGATTTGTCCGGCCGCCTGTTTGGCGAAAAGCTGGTCTTTGCCTACTCGATCTACGGCCTGTTTCTCGGCTATCTCTATTTCTCGATCCCGCGCGTCATCCTCACCATCATGGCCGCGGTACAGAAGCTCGACACCGGTCTGGAAGAAGCCGCGCGCTCGCTCGGCGCCGGGCCGTGGGCTGTGCAGCGCGATGTCGTGCTGCCGGCGCTGGCGCCGGCCTTCGTGGCCTCCGGTGCCATTGCGTTTGCGACGGCGATGGGCGCATTCGGCACGGCGTTCACGTTGGCGACGAACATCGACGTACTTCCCATGTTGATCTATACCGAGTTCACGCTGGCTGCGAATTTCTCCGTCGCGGCAGCTCTGTCGGTCGGGCTTGGCATCATCACCTGGCTCATCCTGATGCTCGCTCGCTCCTTCAGCGGCAGCGCCGTTGCGGCGGCGGGATGAGATGATGCGTGATCGTCTGATCTTCACCGGCCAGTTCATTTTTACCCTGACGGTCGCTGCGTTTCTGGTCGTGCCGGCGATACTGTCGATCTCGGCAGGCGTCACGGTGAACTACTTTCGAGGTATCCAGTCCGGCGTCACCTTGCATTGGGTCATGCAGGTCTGGCAGCTCTACGCTGGCACCATCCTGCTCTCGTTCATGGTCGCGTTAGCGACGCTTGCCGTGACGTTGATTGTCGGCGTGCCCGCCGCCTTCGCCCTGCATGTCAGGGGAGGCCGCCTGTCGCGGATCGCCGAGGAGATCATCACGCTGCCGCTGGCGATTCCCGGCCTCGCCATCGCGCTGGCGTTACTGCTGACCTATGGCGGTTTCGGCGATTTTCGCCGCTCCTGGCTGTTCATCCTCGTCGGCCATGTCACATTCACCATGCCGTTCATGGTGCGATCGGTCATGGCCGTGTTCGCGACCGTCGATATCAAGACGATGGACGAGGGCGCCGCCTCACTCGGCGCGTCGCCTTGGCGGCGCTTTCGCGACGTCATCGTGCCCAACGCGCTGCCGGGCATTCTCGCGGGCAGCTTGATGGTGGTGACGCTGTCGCTGGGCGAATTCAACCTGACCTGGATGCTGCATACGCCCTTGACCAAGACGCTGCCGATCGGCCTGGCCGACAGCTACGCCTCGATGCGACTCGAGGTAGCCTCCGCGTATACGCTGATCTTCTTCGTCATGATCATTCCGCTGCTGGTCGCCATGCAAATGTTCGCCGAAAAGGAACAGAACCGATGAGCGCGCAAGTCGCGCACGGCACCTCCGTGCAGATCGATGCCTGCAGCAAGACCTTTGCCGACGGCACGCGGGCGCTGGAGCCGGCGACGCTCGACATCGCCCGCGGCGAAACGCTGGTGCTGCTCGGCCCCTCCGGCTGCGGCAAGACGACCATGCTGCGCATCATTGCCGGGCTGGAAGCGCCCGACGCCGGCGGCCGGGTGCTGTTCGACGGCAGGGACATGACGGCTGTGCCGATCGAGCGGCGAAATGTCGGTATGGTTTTCCAGTCCTACGCGCTTTTTCCGAACATGACCGTTTCGGACAATATCGGCTACGGCCTCAAGATACGCGGTTTTTCGGCAAAAGAACGGGCGGCGCGCGTCGCCGAACTGGTGGCGCTCACCAATATTGCGGGCCTCGAGAACCGCCGCATTGACCAGCTTTCCGGAGGCCAGCGCCAGCGCGTGGCGCTCGCCCGCGCGGTGGCGATCCGACCGGGAGTCCTGCTGCTCGACGAGCCGTTGACGGCGCTCGACGCCGCGCTGCGCGACCGATTGCGCAGCGAATTGAACCGCCTGCTGCGCGAACTGGGTATCACCACGATCTACGTTACCCACGATCAAGCCGAGGCCATGGAGCTCGGCGATCGCATCGTCGTCATGCAGAAGGGGGCGATCGCCCAGATCGGCACGCCACGCGAGATTTATTTTGCGCCGCAGAGCCGTTTCGTCGCCGAATTCATAGGTGCGGCCAATATCGTCGAAGCTCCTGTCGAGAGCGGCCATCTGGTGTTGCCGGGCGGCCGACAGCCTCTTCAGGCGGACATGGACCTGCCGGCGGCGGTGGCGATGATCCGTCCCGAAACTATCCGTGTGACCGAGGCCGGCAGTGCGCAACTTTCGGGGATCATCGAGAGCGTCAGCTTTATCGGAGACAGGCAGCGGCTGATCGTTGGCGGCGCTTCCAACAGGTTGCTGACGGTCGACGCGCCGAATACGGTTCGGACCAGACCCGGCGAGCGGATCGGACTATCGATCTCGCCGGATGATGTGCGTCTGTTGCCGCCCGAGAGCTGAGAAGGTCGATGTTGTCAACGCCGGTCCATATTGCCCAGATTTCCGATTTGCACATCAAGCCGCCAGGCGTGCTCGCCTACGGCAAGGTCGACACGGCCAAGGCGCTCGAGCGCTGTGTGGCGACGCTGAATGAAGTCGACCCCGCGCCCGATTTCGTGGTGATAACGGGCGATCTGGCGGATACGCCGGCCGCGGAGGAATACCAGCACCTCAGGCGGTTGCTGGCGCCGCTCAAGCTTCCGTTTGCGGGCATTCCAGGTAATCACGATTCGCGCGAGTTGATGCGCGCCGCGTTTCCTTCCGCTCCCGATGCGCTGGCCCCCGGTGCGCTCAACCAGAAGGTCGAGGTGGCCGGGCTCGACCTGCTGTTGCTGGATTCGAGCGTCCCCGGCAAGCCGCATGGCGAACTCGACTTGCCGACGCTGCGTTGGTTGGATGAGACGCTTGCTGCGTCGCCGGATCGGCCGGCGCTGCTGTTTTTGCATCATCCGCCGTTCAGGGCGGGGATCTGGCATATGGACCGCCAGAATCTTCTCAACGCGACTGACCTGTCGTCGGTCGTGCGCCGCCATGGCCGCGTGCGGTTGATCGCAACGGGGCATGTCCATCGCGCCACGCTGACGTCGTTCGCAGGCGTGCCGACGACGATCTGCCCGGCCCCGAACCATGCCGTCGATCTCGACCTCGCGCATCGGCGCCAGCCTTCCTTCAAGGTCGAGCCTCCCGCCTTCCACCTCCACACCTGGTTTCCCGGCGAGGGCTACGGCGACGTCGTAACTCATCAGGTACCGATCGGGACTTTCGACGGCCCGCACCCGTTTTTCGCGGCCGACGGAAGGTTGCTGTGAGCCTTCAGGCAGGCGGGAGGTCAGCCCTTCTGCCCTGCCCGGGGTTGTTTTCGAGATCTGGTGTTGACGTCAGGATTGCCAACCCGCGCGCGGAGGTGCACTGATTCCCACAACGATATAACTTCGTCTTGGGGGAAATCATCACATGCTACGGTTTTTGTGGCTATTTCCGGCATTCGCGCTGTTCACGAGCCAACCTGCCGCCGCGCAGGGAAATTACCCGGACCGGCCGATCAAGATGATCGTGCCGCTGGCGGCCGCGAGTGCTGTCGACGTCGCCGCGCGGATCGTGACGCAGAAAATGGCCGACAATATGGGCCAGCAATTCGTGATCCTGAACCAGCCCGGCGCATCGGGGATGATCGGCGCGGAGGCCGTCGCCCGCGCCGAACCGGACGGCTACACGATTGGCGGGTTCAATGACAGCATCATGACGATGGTGCCGAACCTGCAGTCGAAGATGCGCTGGGACATCCTGAAGGATTTTGAGCCTGTTTCGTTGGTCGCGACGGTGGAATGGGGGCTGATCGCTAATAATCAGGCCAGATTCAACAGCGCAGCGGACCTGATCGCGGCGGCAAAGGCGGCACCCGGCAGGATCGACTACGGCTCGGGCGGGCCAGGCAGTCCCCAGCATCTGGCTATGGCGATGTTTGCGTCAGCTGCCGGCATTTCGCTGACGCATGTGCCCTACAAGGGGGCTACCCAGGCCGCGACGGACGTGGCCGCTGGCCAGATCCCGGTCGGCTTCCAGGGGCTTGGCACGGTCGTCGCGCTGGTACGGGGCGGCCAGCTCAGGTTGATCGGAGTGACCACCGAGAAGCGCCTGGCGCAATTCCCTGACGTCCCGACCGTCTCGGAGTCCGGGCTGCCCGGCTTCTTCTTCAATTCGTGGTTTGCCATTCTGGCCCCCGCCGGCACGCCGAAAGAGATCGTCGCGCGTCTCAACGTCGAGACGGTCAGGGCTGTCGGCGACCCCGAGGTACAGCGCAAACTCGAAGAACTGGGCTTCGCGGTGCGCGGCAGCTCGGCGGAAGAGTTGCGCGTCCTGACTCGCGATCAACTGGCCAGGTACGAGCGCGTGATTCGCGAGATGGGTATCGCCAAGGATTGACCCACCGATGATCGTCGGCAGCTGATGCTCCGATATCGCAGAGACGGAGCATTCCGCGGTTGCGTGGCATGGCGTTTGCTACGGAAATCCCCGCCGTGATTACATAAGGATTACCTCAGATTCGCCGGTCCGGAGGCTCGGCGAGGAGCCTGCCCGCAGTGCATCCATCGGCTTGGACGAGTGACGTAATGGCTTGTTCGTTCATGATCTTTCGCTAGTCTGAACGCGTGGATGGAGGAAGCCGAGGGTGTCTTGCCAGGTCTGTTCGTCGACGCTGCGAGCCGGCGACTTGTTCTGCTCCGCGTGCGGCGCGGTGGTACCCGACCATCCGACCCGCGCTCCGGTAGCTGAGTCCCAGGGCCGGATCGCAGGCGAGCGTAAATTCCTCACCGTACTCTGCTCCGACCTGCAGCGTTCGACCGATCTGATTTCCGAACTCGATCCCGAGGAAGCCATTTCCCGGCTGGAGCCGGCCTTGATCGCCATGCGCACGGCGGTCCGGCGCAACCGCGGGATTGTCAGCAAGGAAGGCGGCGACGGGCTGATCGCGCTGTTCGGCGCCCCCCGCGCCGACGACAATCATGCCGTCCTGGCCTGTCATGCGGCGATCGAGTTGGTCCGGCGGATCAGGCTGCTGCAGGATCCGCGCCTACACGTTCGGATCGGACTTCACTCCGGCTATGTCGTCGCGCACGTCATCGAAGCTGATTTCTCTTCCATCTATGAAGCAGGTGGGCCGGCGGTCCATCTGGTGAAACGGATCGAAAGCGCGGCGCAGGCCGGGCAAATCCTGGCCTCGGGATCCTGCCAGACGCTGGCATCCGGAATCGTGACGTTCAATCCCTTGCCGCCGAAACGGCTGGAAGGATTCCCCGAGCCGGTCCCCTGTCACGAGGTGGTCGGTATCAGCGGGATGAGCCGCTGGCGGGTCCGCGCCACCGCCGGGCTTTCTTCTTTCGTCGGCCGGCGTGAACAGATTTCGCAGTTGGAGCACGTGGCCCGATCGGTTGGCCGGGCTGGCAAGATCGCCGCCGTCATGGGAACGGCCGGCATCGGAAAGTCCCGCGCGGTCCATGAATTCGTGGCCAGCCTGCGCGGGGGCGACTGGCAGGTCGTCGAGGCCGAGTGCAATCCGCTGGAACAATCGGTGCCGTATGCGCCGCTGAAGCGGCTCGTGCAAAACGCAATGCAGGCGGCGGAAGTTTCTCTCGCGCACTGCCTCGCCCCAACCGATGGCGCCATGCCGGCCTATGCCGAGCTTTGGCCGGCGGCCTTGAACGCCGTTCTCGACCAGCCTGTCGGCGATTCCCGCTGGCGCGACCTCGAGCCCTTGCTGCGGCGCCGCGTGATCATCGAAGCCGTTCGCAACGTGCTGGACCGCGTGTTCTCGACACGGCCGACGGTATTGCTTCTTGAGGATCTGCACTGGATCGACGGCCAGAGCGAGACGGTCTTCGAAGCGCTGATGTCGCTCGTGGCCACCCGGCCGTTGCTGGTGCTGTTGACCTGGCGCACCGAGTATACGCCGAACTGGCTCGAAGGCCGCGACGTGGTACGAATCTGGCTGCGGTCGCTCGACGCGGCCGCGGCCCATGCACTGCTCGACGAACTGCTCGGAACGGCGGCCGATCTCGACAGGCTCAAGGCGCGCATACTTCGCCATACCGGGCAAATACCGCTCTTTATCGAGGAAGTTGCCCGACAACTGATCGATCGTCGTGCTGCCGGCGTCGCCGACTCATCCTGGGACATGCTCGATATCCCTCCGACGGTCCAAGGCGTGATCGCGTCGCGCATCGATCGCTTGTCGCAGGAAGACAAGTCCCTGCTGCAACTGGCGTCGGTTTTGGGACCACGGATATCGCCGAACCTGCTTGCCGCGGTCACCGAGACACCGGTTGCGCAACTGCAGAGCCGGCTGTGGTCGCTGGAGATCCTGGACTTCCTCGAGGAAGCACAGTCGGTCGCACCGGTCGAGTACGTTTTTGCCCATGATCTCATTCGCGAGGTCGCTTATGAATCGATTCTCCGCTCTGAGCGGGAGGTGCTTCATCACCGGATCCTGACGGCGCTGGAAACAATCTCGACGGGACGGGAAGAAGACGTTGCGGAAGCGCTTTGCCATCATGCGATCAAGTCCCACGACTGGGACAAGGCTGACCGCTATGCCCACCTCGCCGCACGGAAGGCGTTTGCGAGGTCGGCGTTCCGCGACGCCACGGAATATTTCAAGATCGCCATGGACGCGGTGGACAAGCAGCCGGAATCGGTAGCAAGAGAGCAGCGGGCAATCGACCTGCGCATCGAAGCGCGACTGGCCTTTGTGTCGTTTGGAAGCATCGAGGAATGGTTCGGTCTCGGTCAGGACGGAGAAGCGCGATCCAAAAAGATCGGTGACGAGGCGAGGCGGCTCGCTTGCGTTGCGATGAGGGCGGCGGCGCTGAACTTTTACGGAACGCCCTATGAAGCGATCGCGGTGGCGGAAGAGGCGGTTACCCTGGCCAACCAGATGAACAATGCGCGCTGGCTCGGCTTTGTCGAATACGGCCTCGGCCAGTCCTATTTTCTTGCCGGACGATTTCGCGACGCCGGGCGGCATCTGGCAAAGGCCATCGCGCTGCTGACGAGCGCTCCGGAAAACGTTCCGCCCGGGACGACGGGAGCGAGCCTCCTGCTGCTTTGCTACATGATGGACGCCATGGTTCATGCGTATCTGGGCGAATTCGATCAGGCCGAGCGCTTCTCCGAGCAGGCGAGCATCCTGGCCGAAAGGAACGATCGCCCCTACGACACGATCGCCGCCGACTATGGCCGAGGCGTGGTGCAGATGTTGCGCGGCGATCTCGAAGAGGCGGAGGATACCCTTCATCAGGCGTTTCGCGTTTCGCGTGAAAGCGAGGCGCGCCTGTTCAGACCTCTGATCATGAGTGCACTCGGAAACCTTTATTCCCAGCAGGGACAGGCCGAGCGCGCGGTGGAGATTCTGTTGCAGGCCAAGGACGAGGCCGACAAGATCGGTCATGAGACCAGCAAGGTCGCCATCCCGGCCTATCTGGGCGCGGCCTATGGTCAACTCGCCGATGCCCAGCATGGACTGGCGATTCTGCGCGCCAGCCAGGCCAGCGCGAGGCAGAAGGGTTATGCCGGCATCGAGGCTTTGGCGATGAGCGCCGAGGCCAATATTCTGGCGACACAGGGCGGGCAGATGCTGGAGGAGGCGCTGGCCTGCCTGCAACGGACCGTCGAGTTCACCGCGAGGCTTGAGGCCTTGCCGCTGCTGGGCGCAGCCAAGGAGGTGCGGGCCCGGCTGCTGGCGGCCTCGGGAAGGACGGACGAGGCAAGGGAGGAATTGGCTGAAGCGATCACGCTATTCGACCAATCAAAAATGACTGTACATCTACAACGTGCTAAAGCGAACCTCTCCAAGTATTCCGATATTTGACATATTGTAGCCACGTTATAGCCACGGCGGTCGAACGCCGCCATTGATGGAGCAGGGGAAATGGGTGGATTGACCTATAGCGGGAAATTCGAGGAACACATCAACGAACTGTACAGCCCGAAAAACATCAGCAAAACGGCGAAAAAGTTCAAGGAGTATGAGAAGAAGAACGGCCCTTATGCGTTCGGCAAGTTCACCAAGTTTCTGGTGCCCAAAAAGGAAAACTGGGCCGACGAATCGGGAGGGACCCAAGGCCACGACCGGTGGGAAAAGCACTCCGGCGCGATTCCCAAGGCGATCCGCGACAAGATTACCGAGGTCATTTCAACCAACCTAAGGTCGGCCAAGCCGATGCCGCTGGTGCTGAAGGTGGGCGAGAACGTTGACGGAACGCATGACCTCAAGGTTCGGCTATTCACCCACAACGGCCAGATGCATATTGGGCTTCATATGCTTTGTCCGAACTCTTCGCTGAAATAGGCCTCGGGCGATGCAAGTCGGAATGGCCGGCAGGATCGCAGGAACCTGCCGGCTTTTTGCTGCCTTCCGGCAGCGAGACGGGCGAGGGGTCTGCCCCCGTGGGCGGCACGGGAGCTTTTTTGCCCCCATTGCGGCGCGCCCGGCGCTTTCCGGTTGAAAAGCCGGTCGGCGTTGACTACGGAAGGACAGAAGTCCTTCATGTCCTGGAGTTTGACTGGCGTGCCTCAACAAAGGACGGGTGAAGCTCAGGGGTTCTTGAGCAGCAAACTGTCGGTCTTGCGCAAGCACCCGATCTTTGCCGATCTCGAGCCGGAGGCTTTTGAGCAACTCTGTCGCTATGCCAGGCACGCCACGCTGAAGCGGGGAACCACGCTGTTCTCCAGGGGCGATCCTGGCAACAGCCTGTACGCCGTGATCTCCGGCACGGTGAAGATGAGCATCTCGTCCCCGGACGGCCGCAATGCCATTCTCAACATCGTCGGGCCCGGGGAGATTTTTGGCGAGATCGCGCTGCTCGACGGGCAGCCGCGCTCGACCGACGCCATCGCCAACTCCACCTGCGAACTCTTCGTCATCGACCGGCGCGAATTCATCCCGTTCGTGAAGGCGCAGCCGGCGCTGGCCATGAAATTCATCGAATTGCTCTGCGAGCGGTTGCGATCGACCAGCGACCAGGTCGAGCAGATCATCCTGCAGAACCTGCCGGGACGGCTGGCCAGCGCGCTGCTTCGCCTGTCCGAAAAGCGCAGTTCCGAACCGCAGGGCCGCACCATCGCGATCACCCAGCAGGAGATCAGCGAGATGGTCGGGATGACCCGGGAAAGCATCAACAAGCAGTTGCGCGCCTGGGCCGGCCGCGATTTGGTGCGGCTGGAGCACGGGGCCATCGTCGTGCTGAATGCGGACGTGCTTCGCGACATGGCCGAAGCAGGTGGCCACGACAGCGAGTAACCTGCAGGCGCGCCGCTACCTCGGACTCACGCCCCGGCGAGGACCTGATTGGCGCCGCGTTCGATGGTGAATTCCACGTCGATCAGGCCGCGCGAGTGATTCAGGTCCGATTGCGACATCACGATCGTCAGATTCCTGCCTCTCAGCGACGCCAGCACCTCCGAAAGCCGTTCCGACAGCGCCGGCGCGATGCCTTCGAACGGCTCGTCGAGCAGCAGGCATTTGGTGCCGACAGCCATCGCCCGGCCGAGCGCCACCAGCTTCTGCTGGCCTCCGCTCAGCAGCAGCGCCTTGCGCTGGCGCATCTCGGCGAGTTCGCCGATCATCTCATAGACAAACCCGAGCCGGGCCTTGCGATCGAGATGTTTTGCGACCCATAGGGGCAGCAGGATGTTTTCCTCAACCGTCAGCTGCGGCACCAGGCAGCGGTCTTCCGGCATGTAGCCGATGCCGAGCGCCGCCCGCGCATGGCGCGGGCAGGAAGCGAGATCATCGCCTGCGAACCGTATGGTGCCTGCGACCGGGGTGAGATGCCCCATGATCGAACGCATCAGCGTCGTCTTGCCCGCGCCATTGCGGCCGACCAGGCCGACCATGGCGCCTTTCGCGACGTTCATCGTAAAGCCGCGCAAGGCCGGCATCGACTGGATCTCGACCACCAGATGGTCGATGGCGAGCAAGGGCGTCGCGTCGGTCATCGCGCCCCCCCCGTGACGTAGCGGCGCACTTCCTGATTGTTCAGGACTTCGGCGGGTATCCCATCGGCCAGAATCCGGCCTTGGTAGAACGCCACGACGCGGTCGGCATAGCGGCTGACGATCTCCATGTCGTGCTCGACGAACACGATGGTCGCCGCATCCGGCGCGACGGCGTGGATGACCCGATCCATGGTCTTGAATTTTTCCTCCGCCGATACACCCGAGGTGGGCTCGTCGAGCAACAGCAGTCTTGGCCGGCGCACCAGCGCCATGGCGATGTCGATCAGCTTGCGGACGCCGCCCGCCAGTTCCGAGATGGGACGATCGGCCTGATCGGCCAGGCCGAATCGTTCGAGCAGTTCGACGGCGGCGTCGCGGCGGCCCTGCGCCTCCGCCGGTGCCAGCAGCGACATCCGTGGGCGCGTGCCGGAAATCGCCACGGCGAGATTTTCCGCGGCGGTGAGCTCGACGAACAGCTGCGGAATCTGGAACGACCGGGAAATGCCCAGCCGGGCGGTGCTGCGCGGCGAGCGGCGGCCGATGTCGGTGCCATCCAGCAGGATCGTGCCGCGGTCGGGCCTGAGATAGCCGGTCACCATGTTGACGAAGGTGGTCTTGCCGGCGCCATTGGCGCCGATCAGGCTGATTTTCTGCCCGGCGGGAATATCGAGGGTGAGGGCGTCCGCGGCCACCACCGCGCCAAAGCGTTTTTCGAGCCCGCGCACCGAAAGAACCGGGCTCACGACGCGGCCCCGCGTTCGGCGAGGGGAACATCGGCCGCGGCGCGCCGCTTGCGGCGATTCCTGATCCAAAGCGAGCCGATGCCGCGCGGCAGGAACAGGATGACGCCCAACAAAAACACGCCGAGCACGAGCTGCCAGGTGTTGGGCAAATAGAGGTTCGAGAACGAACGAACCAGCTCCAGCGCCATCGAGGCGACGAAGACGGCGGCGACGCTCTGGTTGCCGGCCAGCACCGCCACGAAAACGAATTCGCCCGACGTGGTCCAGTAGGCGAATTGCGGATCGATATGCCGCTGCGCCATCAGCGCCAACGCGCCACTGGCGCCGGCAAATACTGCGGCGATCACGAAGTTGATCGAGATGATCCGGTTGGCCGAGAGGCCGAGATATTCGACCCGCAGATTGTTTTCGCGCACCGCCAGGCTGGCGAGGCCGAATTCGGAGCGGAACAGGATGGTGGCGGCGATGCCGGCAAACCCGGTGACGATCACCGCGATGGCATAGAGCATGAAATCGGCCTCGCGCGGATCGGTAAAGCCCATGCCGAACAAAGTGGGCCGCCCGACATTGAATCCGTCGGAGCCACCGAGCGCCGTCGTTTTCACCAGGGCGCCGTAGAACACCATCGACAGCGCCAGGGTCAGCATGCCGAAAAAGATGCCGCTGTAGCGCGCGATCAAGGGCCCGATGACGAGGCCGAGCAGGCCGCCGCAGGCGGCGCCGACGATCACCTGCGCCACGGTGTCGGTGAGGCCCCAGGCATTGGCGATCAGCGCCACGCCATAGCCGCCGGCCGCGAAGAACAGGCCCTGGCCGAACGAGACGTTGCCGGTACGCGCCAGCACCACGATGCCGAGCGAGATCAGCGCATTCGAGGCGGCGACCGTCGCCAGCGACAGCGTCCAGGTCGGCAGCACGCGTCCGAACAGCGTGATTGCCGCGACAAGCGCGATCATGGCGAGGGGATTGAGACCTTTCCTCATCAGATCCGCCTTGCCATCTCGCGCTTGAACAGGCCCTCGGGGCGAAACATCAGCACCGCCGCCATGATCAGATAGATCATGAACAGCTCGGCCTGCGGCATCAGGTGCACCGAGGCGGCACGCGCCAGCCCGACCAGCAGCGCGCCGACCGCCGCGCCCTCGACGCTGCCCAGTCCCCCGATCACGACAATCGCAAAACTCAGGATGATGACATCCGAGCTCAATCCCGGCTGCATCGATATCTTCGGCGCGGTCAGCGCGCCGGCCAGCGCAGCGAGCAGCACGCCGAACGCAAACGCGACCGCATAGACGCGATTGACGCGCACGCCCATGCTGACGCTCATCTCCTCGTTATGGATCACGGCGAGCACGATCTTGCCGATCACGGTGCGGTTGAGCCCGAACCAGATCGCAAAGCCGATCGCCGCCGAGATCGGGATCAGCACCAGGTCATAGCCGACGTAAAACAGCCCGGCGAATTCGAGATTGCCGAACAGCTCATAGGGCTGCGTCGCATAGATCGGGTTGACGCCCCAGATCAGCTTGGTGACGTCTTCCATGATCAGGAACACGGCGTAGGTCACCAGCAGCAGTACAACTTCGTCGCGGCCGTAGAACATCTTCAGGAGCCCGCGCTCCAGCAGCAGTCCGACCGCGGAGGCGATCATCGCCACCGCAAGCAGCATGGCGACGAAGCCGACGCCGGGCGGCAGCCCGCGCGCCGCGATCATGGTTACGATGGTCGCGGCGATATAGGCGCCCAGCGCGTAAAAGCTGCCATGGGCGATGTTGAGGATTTTCAATACGCCGAACACCAGCGTCAGCCCAAGCGCGACGATGAAAAGCCACGAGGCCTGGATCAGGCCGTCGAGAATGATCGTCAGAACAAAATTCATGTCGGTCAGGTATCACGCGGGTCAGAAAAAGGCGGCGCGAGTTAATTGCGCGCCGCCATGGGTTGGTCGGATGCCGATGCCTAGTCGCACTTGGCGCCCTGCATGCCGCCCTTGATCCAGTCGATCGCCTTGACGCCCGGCGGCGGGTTGACGCATTCGGCGGCAAAATACTGGATGTCGACCAGGTCGACCCGCTTCAGGTCCGGATTATATTTGGTGCGGCTGAACGCGATCGGCTGGATCGCCTGGTGGCCGTCGGCGAGCTTCATCTGGATCAGCCCGCCGGGCGAGGGCCATTCCAGCCCGGTCATGGCCGCGACCATCTCGTCGGTCGACGGCTTCTTGCCGCCGTTCTTGGCCATGGCCGTTTCGACCGCGGCCTTCAACCCCAGGATCGCCTGCGTCGCACGATAGGCGGCCTGTACCGGATAGACGTTGTTGGCGGCCTCATATCCCTTGAACAGCCAGTCGTTCAGCGGCGACTTCTGCGACATCAGACCATAGGCGCCGCGGGCGCCGATGATGACGCCGTCGGGCATCTTGTCGCCAAGCGGCGGCAGCACGTGGTCGGAAGCGCTGAAGACGAGTTGGCTGCGCTTCGGCAGGCCGCGCGGCGCCGATTGCAGCACGAAGGCCTGCAGGTCGCCGCCCCACAGGCTGGAATAGACCACGTCGGAGCCGGCGCTCACCAGCGCGGAGATTTCGGTGCCGTACTGGCCGGCGCCGAATTTCGGCAGCAAATCGGTTTGCAGCTTGACGCCGGGGTAAAGCTGTTCCGCCGCCGCCAGGAAGTCGGCGCGGCTGTCCTGTCCCCAGGCGTAGTCCTGGTTGATCGCCGACAGCGTCGTCATCTTGACGTTCTTGGCCTTCATGTAGCGGATGAGGCCGACATTATCCATCGTGGCATGGGCGGCGGTGCGGAACACGTAATTGTATTTGGCGTCCTCGAAGATGCGCGGCGTGCCGCAATCCATCAGCACCAGCATCTTCTTCAGCTCTTCCGCGATCGGCGCGACGGCGAGGCAGTCGCCGGAGCCGATGTAGCCGAGCACGGCGTCGACATTGTCGCGCTGGTAGAGGTTGCGCAGCTCCTGCACCTGCTTGGTGGCGCCGCCGTTCTCGTCGATGATGACGGGCTCGACCTTGAGGCCGCCGAACCCGACTTTTTCGTAAGGCGCTGGCGCCGAGCCCTTGTTCAACTGGTCGATGACGAATTGCGCGCCGTTGCGGGCCGGGACACCAAAACTGTCCGCCGCCGGGCCGGAGAGAAACGTCACGATGCCGAGCTTGAAGGTTTCCTGCGCGGATGCCGGTGCCGTCAGCGCCAAGGTCATCGCTGCCGCGGATGCAATCATCGCGGCGCAGTCAGCCCGCCGAAAACGGTTCATGGTCCCCTCCCTGTGATATCGGCGATTGTTCCCGCCGGATTGTCAGCGCCGTTTTGCCGACGTCGGCCCGCTTTGACAAGAGCTTAGGCAAGCTTTGACAGCCCGTCCATACGCGTAGGCGGGGAAGGGAATGGCAGCGGTGCGATGCCGCAGGTCTACATATCGAAGACGGCCACCGCGCGGATCGGCGACGCCGTGCCGCCGCGCCATTTCATCGGCAGGCCGATGAAGGTGAACTGGCCTTGCCCGAGCAGCGCTTCGAGATTGCACAGGCTTTCGATGTGGGTGATGTCGAGGTCGAGGCAGGCCTTGTGGACGAGGGCGTTGACCTTGCCCTCCGGTCCCGGTCGCATCGAATCGATGCCGAAATGCACGGCGCCCCGCTCGGCGAGCCACTCGGTGGCGGCGACGTTCAGGCCGCAATTGTCGCTGGAATATTCCTTGCGGGGGAATGTTCGCTCATGGTGACCGGTGCAGAGCAGCACGGTGCCGCCCTTCGGCACCGGCGCGCCGGCGTTCGCCACCGCAGCTTCGAGGTCGGCGGGACCGATCTCGGCGCGCGGCGGGATGTGACGCAAATCGATGCAGATGCCCGGCACGATGCATTTTTCCAGCGGGTACTGGTCGATCGATATGCCGCTGGCTCCGAAATGCAGGGGCGCATCTATGTGAGTGCCGGCATGGTCCACCATCGAAATGAACATCGATGCCAGCCCGTGCACGTTGCCGGACTCGGCGAAGGATTCCTCGTGGGTCTTCCAGACGCCGTGGATGGTCGGCGGATGGCCGGGATAGCTCGGGGTACGGTGATAGAGCTCTCTGGACAGGTCGACGATCTTCACCCGGAATCTCCTAAAATCCGAACGCCCGCGGCAGCGCCAGCGACAGCCACGGCACATAGGTCACGATCATCAGCACCGTAAACATCACGTAGTAGAATGGCCAGATGCCGCGCATGACTTCGTCAACCGAAACCTTGCCGATCGCGCAGCCGACGAACAGCGTGGTTCCGACCGGCGGCGTCAGCAGGCCGATGCCGAGGTTGAGCAGCATGACGATGCCGAAATGCACGGGATCGATGCCAAAGCTCTTCACGACCGGCAGCAGGATCGGCGTGCAGATCAGCAGCAGCGGCGCGAGGTCGAGTGCGGTTCCCAGCACCAGCAGCATGATGTTCAGCCACATCAGCAGCACGTATTTGTTGCTGGAGATGGCGACGAAGAATTCGGTCATCTTGGCCGGCATCTGCATCAGCGCGGCGACGTAGCCGAAGCAGGACGCGGTTGCCACCAGCGTCAGCACCATCGCCACCGTCTGCAGCGTCTTGTAGACCAGGATCGGCAGCTCGGACCATTTGTAGTCGCGATAGATGAACATGGTGACGAAGAACGCCCAGACGCAGGCCACCGCGCCGGCTTCGATCGGCGTGAATACGCCGGTGAGGATGCCGCCGAGCACGATGACCAGCGTGACGATGCCCCACACGGCGTCGCCGAGCATCTTCAGCGCCTGCCGGATCGGCACCGGCTCGCCCTTGGGGTGCTTGTCACGATAGGCGTAAAACAAGCACAGCAGCATGATCGAGAAGCCGAGCAGCAGGCCGGGGATCACGCCGGCCAGAAAGAGACTGGTGATCGACACCACGCCGCCGGTTGCCAGCGAATATATCACCGAATTGTGGCTGGGTGGAATGATGATCGCCTGCAGCGAGGCGCTGATGGTCACGTTGGTCGCGAACACCCGCGGATAGCCTTTTGCAGCCATCTGCGGGATCATCACCGAGCCGATCGCGGAGGTGTCTGCGACCGACGATCCCGAGATGCCGCTCATGATGGTCGTCGCCAGAATGTTGACCTGCGAGAGCCCGCCGCGCATGCGCGTGAAGCCGACCACGACGGCGGCGAAATCGACCAGCCGCCGCGCCATGCCGCCCTCGGCCATGATGGCGCCCGCCAGCACGAAGAACGGGATGGTCAGCATCGAGACCTTGCCGACGCCGCTGGCGAATTGCTGCATCACCGCCCCGACCGGCAGGTCGATCCATAGCGCGCCGACCAGCGCGGACAGCGCCAGCGCATAGGCAATTGGCATGCCGATCGCGAAGAACAAGCACATGCTCAGAAGCAGGACTGCGATATCCATGGCTGGCTACTCGACCGGTACGTGGGCGTCGCTGCCGTCGCGCGGCGGCGGACCGATGGTCAGGCGCTCGACCACGAACAGCAGCATCATCGCGCCGCTGATGACGATGGGCAGGTAGGTGATGCCGACCGAGAGCCACGGGAATTCATCAACTGAATTATCCCAGGTCGTCTGAACCAGCCGCATGCCCCACACCACCATGAAGATCGCAATCACGCCCATCAATACCTCGCTCAGGAACAGCGCAGCGCGGCGCAGCGGCGCCGGCAGCAGGTCGGTGCCGACGGTCATGTTCATATGGATGCGCTGGCGATAGCAGTTGGCCGAGCCGATGAAGGTGATGGCGACGGTCAGCAGCACGGCCATCGGCTCCGGCCATGACGATGCGCTGTTCAGGACATACCGCGTATAGACCGCCCACGGCATCACCGCCGAGACCAGCACCAGCGCCACACAGGCCACCGCCGCGCCGGTCCAGTAGACCGCATCGTTTACGCGCCGGAAAAGCCCGGCTACAGAATGGGACATTTCAACCTCGGGAAGTGCGCTTCGGATCGCTAGGCGTGGGTCTGGCGGCCGGATTGGTATCGACCGGCCACCGCCGATCATGCGCGAGACGCTAGTTCACGGCCTCGATGCGTTTCACCATCGCGGCATATTTGGCGCCGTATTTGTCCCACACCGGCTTAACCGCATCCTGGAACGGCTTCTTGTCGATCTCCGTGATGATCTCTGTGCCGGAGGCCTTCATCTTTTCGATCGCGGCGTTCTCCGCCTCGTACCAGAGCACGCGCTGCTCCTGCTGAGCTTCCCTGGCGAATTTCTTGATCAGCGCCTGGTCGTCCGGCGTCAGTTTCTGCCACGAGATGCGCGAGAACACGAGCAACTCCGGAATGATCAGATGCTCGGTCATGGTGAAATACTTGGCGACCTGATTATGGTTCTGGGCGACGAAAGACGGCGGGTTGTTCTCGGCGCCGTCGACCACGCCCGTCTGCATCGAGCTGAACACCTGGTCGAATCCGAGTGCGACGCCGTTGCCGCCGAGCGCATTCATGGTGTCGACGAACAGCGGGTTGCCCATCATGCGGACCTTGAGGCCCTTGAGGTCGGCAATGCTGCGGATCGGCCGCTTGTTGTTGTAGACGTTGCGCGAGCCGGCATTCATCCAGCACAGCGCGATCAGGCCGGTCTTCTCGGTGCTGGAAATCTTCGCCAGCAATTCGTCGCCGATCTCGCCGTCGATGACCTTCTCCATGTGCTTTGCGTTGCGGAACACGAACGGCATGTTAAAGACGTTGACGTCATCGACGACGGGGCCGACCGCCCCGACCGAGATGCGCGCGATCTGCAGCGCGCCGAGCTGGGCCTGCTCGATCATTTCCTTTTCGCCGCCGAGCTGCATCGAGGGGAACATCTGGATCGTCAGCCGGCCGTTGGTCGCGGCTTCGAGCTTCTTGCCCATGCGGACGACGGCCTCGACCGTGGGGTAGCCGAGCGGATGCACGTCCGAAGCCTTCAGCACCATCTTGGTCTGCGCAAACGCGGACGTGAGCTGCGCAGTGGTTGCCACCGTAGCGCCAAGCCCGGCGCTCAACTTGATGAAGTCGCGGCGTTTCATGATATTCCCTCCTGATGTTGTTTATCGTTTATGGACGTCTGAACGTTAATGTTGCTGGTCAAAATACTCCGGATTGATGTGCCGGGTGGCCGAGATGTTTTCGAGCAGGCTTTCGAGGTGCACTTCCATCGCCCGCCGCGCGCCTTCCGCGTCATGCGCCTCGATTGCCTCCAGCACAGCCTGATGTTCGGCGATCACCTTGGCGATCCGCCCGCGCTGGGGCAGCGTCAGCCGGCGATAGCGGTCGACATGGACCTTGACCTGCTGGATGTATTTCCAGATGCCGGGATAGCCCGCCACGTCGGCCACGGCGGCATGAAACGCCTCGTCGGCCTGGTGGAACGCGTCGCTGTCGCCGGCTGCACTGGCCTCGCGCTGACGTTGCAGGATCGATTGCAGCGACAATACCTGGCTTGGCGTTGCGCGTTCCGCCGCGAGCCGCGCGGTGGTTTCCTCCAGCGCCTTGCGAATGATGATGGCCTCGGGCAGCGCCGCCACCGGAATGCGCGCGACGAAGATCCCGGACTGCGGATAGATATCCAGCAGCCCTTCATCCGATAGTTTGAGGATCGCTTCGCGCACGGGTGTGCGGCTGACACCGTAGGAAAGGGCGATCTGCGCTTCCGAGATCGCCTCGCCCGGGCGGCGCTGCAGCGACACCAGTTCGCCGCGCAGGTCGGAATAGATTTTTGACGCCGCCGTCGCGGCGCGCGGCCTGCCGTTGCGGCGCGCGCCGGCGGTTATCCGACGAGCCTTCGGCTCTGCCTTCTTCGTTGCGCGGACAGGCATGACGTTTCCCCAATTGATATATTAGTATATGAATTGGTCTTGGCAACCGTAAATCAATGCGCGCGGATGCTCTCGCTGCCCGCGTGAGGAGTGAGCGCTATAGCGCAAGAGTGAAGTCTCTGCGCGTCTACCGGTTGCTGATGAACCCGGCGCGCTCCCGGTGCTTCTGTTGCCCGGCGCCGGTCAGCAATGCGATCAGGGCCTGCGCCTGCCGTGGATGCGCGGCGGCGGCCGTGACGCCCGCCGTATAGGTGGTCGCGAGGTCGCAGCCCGGCGGCAGCGAGCCGGACAGGATGACGCCGTCGGTCGTGATGATTTCGGTCGATTGCGTGCATCCGATCGGACGGGTTGCCGTCGATCCCGCCAGTTCGCGCATCGCGGTCGCGCCGTTCGGAAAAATCCTGAGCCGCTCGGCGACCTCGTCGGCGATGCCGAGTTGCTCGAGCACTGTTGCGACGTGAAGTCCGGCCGTCGAATGTTTGATGTCCGGCACGAAGATCGCGTCCGACTCCAGCAGTGCCCGGCGCAAATCGGCGGCGTCCCCGGCAGCGGCGAGGGGATCGCCGGTTCGGACGGCGAGGGCGGTTTCGACCCTCCCGATATCGGCGATCGTCGCGGCAGCGATCAGCTTCTCCTCCGCCAGTGTGGCGAGCAGCGCCGCGGTGAGGATGATGATGTCCGCCGGCGCGCCCTTGCGCAATTTGTCGGCCATGATGCCGACCGCGCCGAACTCTCCCGCAATCTCAAAGCCGGTCTGCGCTCTGAAATCAGCCGCAAGACTTTTGACGAGCCCCTGCGCCGCGCCGCCGCTCAGGATGTTCACCCTGCTCATCAGGCCGATTCCATTGCGGCGATGATCCGTTCGCGGGTCATCGGCAGGTCGCGCACCCGTACCCCGAGCGCGTCGAACACCGCGTTGGCGATCGCCGCCGTCACCGGTCCATGGGCTGCCTCGCCGGCGCCGACCGGGTCGACGTCAGGCCGCTGGATCACCTCGACCTCGACATCGGGCACCTCGCTGAAGCGCAGGATCGGGTAGTCCGTCCAGCTCGTGCTGGTGATGCGTTTCCGGTCGAAGCGCACGCGCTCCTTGAGCACCCAGCTCGTAGCCTGGATGGCGCCGCCCTCGATCTGGTTGATGACGCCGTCGGGGTTGATCGCCTCGCCGACATCGACCGCCAGCGTCAGCTTCCTGACGACGATCTCCTCCGCGCCCTCGATCTCCGCGATCGCGGCGCAATAGGCGCCGGTGTTCTTGTAGCGGCCGAAGCCGATGCCGTGGCCGACGCCGGCACGCTTCGCAGGCTTCCACCTGGCGCGCGCCGCGACGGTGCGGATCACATCCCTGGCGCGCTCATCGCGCAGGTGACGCAGCCGGAATGCGACCGGGTCCTCGCCGCGTTCGGCTGCGATTTCATCGAGCATGGATTCGATCGCGAACACATTGCCCTGGCCGCCGAGCGTGCGCAGCGCCGAGGTGCGGATCGGCATCGTGGTAAGGCGATGGCACTCGATCTTCCAGCCCGGAAAATCGTAGAGCGGGATCGCATTGCGGTCAGCGCCGCCGCCATTGCTCTGTGGCGGATTGGTCGAGACCATGCGCGGAAACGGATTTGCCAGCTCGTAGCCCGCCAGCAGCGCGGGCTGCGCCGCGCGTCCCGGCCGCGCCACATGGCCGTTGCCCCAGATCGAATGCCGCCAGTCGACGATTTCGCCCTCGGCGTCGAGGCTGGCCTCGATCTCGATCGCCATCGCCGCGCCGAACGGCGCATCCGACATCTCGCCCTGGCGCGACCATTGCACCCGCACCGGTCGGCCGTTGGCCGCCTTGGCGAGCAGCGCGGCATCGAGCGCGACGTCATCGGCGGCGTTATGGCCGTAGCAGCCGGCGCCTTCCATGTGCTCGACGGTGATGCTCTCGAGCGGGAGCTTGAGCACCAGCGCCAGATCGGCGCGCAGCAGATAGACGCCCTGGCTGTGGGTCCAGACATGGAGGCGGTCGCCGTCCCATTGCGCGATCGCGCAGGACGGTGCGATTGAGGCATGCGCGATGTAGGGGCGGGTATATTGGCGCCTGATCGTCCGCGCCACTGAGCCCGGAGGTGCCGCGGCCTTCCGGTCGATGACCGTCGAATCCACGGGCTGGGCCTTCAGGAACGACGCCAGATCGTTCTCGTCGGGAAGCGGCTCGCCGTCGGACCAGGATGCGCCCTTGCGCAACGCCATGAGCGCCGCCTCCGCGCCATGCTCGGTCTCGCTGACGACGCCGGCAAAATTGCCGTCGCGCACGATCGCGACGAGCCCCGCCATCCCGCGCGCGCCGTCTTCCTGCAATCCGATAAGCTTGGCCCGCGCGTCGTCCGGCCGCAGTACGCGGCCATGCAGCATACCAGCCAGCGCCTGATCGTGGATGAAGCGCGCACGACCGAATACCTTGTCGGGAATGTCGATCCGCTGCACCGAATCCCCGGCCAGCGCCCTGCGCGAAGCGACCTTCGGCGTCACGCCTGGCGTGGCGTCGCGATCGAGCGAGACATCGTCGGCCAGTTCCCAGTAGCTGGTCCTGACATTGCCCGGGCCAGAGATGGTGCCGTCCTGAACGTCGAGCGCATCGGCCTCGACCCCAAGCCGTTCCGCCGCCTGCTGCAGGAAAATCCGGCGGGCCTCGGCGCAGGCGTGGCGCATCGCGCGGCCCGACTGCTGGATGGAGAGGCTGCCCGAGGTGACGCCCTCGTTGGGGCTCGTCGCCGTCGACGCACGGATCATCCGCACGCGCGACAGATCGATATCGAGTTCGTCGGCCGCGATCTGCGCCAGCGCGGTCACGATGCCTTGCCCGATCTCGACCTTGCCGGGCGACACCGTCACCTCTCCGTCGCGGGAAAACCTCAGCCACGATGACAGTTTTGGATTCGCAGCCAGGCTGACCGGCAGTGCGGGTGGGGGAGACGCTGGCTGGCTCATCGCGCCGCCATTTCTTCCGCCGCGCGCAACACCGCGCGCACCATGCGGTTTTGCGAGCCGCAGCGGCAGAGATTGCGGTCGAGCGCTTCCTTCACTTCCCGGCTGGTCGGCGACGGATTTCGCTTCAACAGCGCCGCGGCACTCATCAGAATGCCGGAGACGCAATAGCCGCATTGCATCGCCTGCTCGGCGATGAAGGCGCGCTGCAACGGATGCGGCTGCTGTTCGGTTCCCAGCCCTTCGATCGTGGTGACGTCCTTGTCCGCCACCGACCACAGCGGCAGATCGCAGGCGGACACGGCATGGTCACCGAGGATCACATTGCAGGCGCCGCATTCGCCGCCGCCGCAGCCGAAATGCGGCCCGGTCACGCCGATCTGTCCGCGCAGCACGTCAAGCAATGACCGGTCGGGATCGGCGTCAATCTCGGTGACGGCGCCGTTGAGGCGAAATCGAACGCGCGGCATGCGCTGGCGGACCTTTTCCAGTTTCTCATTGCGGCGGCTTGTCGAACTTCTTCACCACATCCGCCCATTTCACTATATCGCCGCGCAGGAATTTGTCGAATTCTTCAGGGTTCATCGACATCGGAACGGCGCCCTGCTGGGTCCAGAGCTTGACGACGTCGGGCCGTTTCACGGCCGCGTTCACCGCCGCGTTGAGCTTGTCGATGATCGGCTTCGGTGTACCCGCGGGCGCCATCAGGCCGAGCCAGATGGTGGCTTCGTAGCCGGGAACGCCGGCTTCGATGGCGGTCGGCGTCGTGGGCAGCACGGTCGAACGCGCGGTGCCCGTCGTCGCCAGCGCACGCACCTGGTTCTCCGCGACGTTCGGCGCCATCGCCGTCACCGCGTCGATCATCATCTGCACCTGGCCGCCGATCACGCCGCTGCGCGCCTCGCCGCTGTTGCGGTAGGGAACATGCAGCACGTCGATGCCGGCCATCGCTTTGAACAGTTCGCCGGCCATGTGGTACGGCGTGCCCTGGCCCGACGACGCGTAGTTCAGCTTGCCCGGCTGCGACTTCGCCAGCGCGATGAACTCCTGCAGCGTCCTGGCCGGCACGGAGGGGTGCACCACGATGACGAGGTCGGAATAATTCACCGGCGCGATCGGCGCCAGATCGCGCATCAGTTCATATTTGCGCTGCGGCACCAGCGATTCATTCGCGGTCTGGGTGTTCGACATCATCAACAGCGTATAGCCATCGGGCGGCGACTTCGCGACCTCCACGGTGCCGATCACGCCGCCGGCGCCGGTGCGGTTCTCGATCACGAAGGGTTGGCCGAAACTCTCCTGCAGAATGTTCCCGATCTGGCGGGCGGTGACGTCAGCGGGCCCGCCGGCGCCGAAGGGAACAATCACTTTCACCGGCCGCGAGGGATAGTCCTGCGCCTGCGCATGGGGCAACGATGTCGTCAACAGCGCCGCCGCCAGGCCGAATACGATCCTCGCGCTCCTCATTTCCCTCCATCCCCTGTGTCTTGTTTTCTTCCTTGCCGCAAGTTTAGCTGCAATGGTGGCGCGCTGTCGACGGAAGACTGGCTGCGTGTTCCCGGAATAAAGGGTACGTTCGGGTGTAACGGACGGAGCAGGAGCGAGCCCTTCGAGAAGGCTCGACAAAAAGGCAAAAGGAAGTGCCCATGACGAAATCGATCTCACGCCGCCGTCTGCTTCAGGGCACCGGCGCCGTTCTCGCGAGCGCAGCCTTTTCCACCCGCGTCATGGCCGCGGCCCCGCCGCCGGAAGCCGTGACGCCGGCGTTGATCGAGGCGGCGAAGAAGGAAGGCAAGGTCATCTATTACACCTCGACCGATCTGCCGGTCGCGGAGAAGCTCGCCAAGGCGTTCGAGGCGAAATATCCGGGCATTGCCGTGCGCGTCGAGCGAACCGGCGCCGAGCGCGTGTTCCAGCGCATCGGGCAGGAATATGCCAGCAACATCCACGCCGTCGACGTCGTCAACTCGTCCGATGCCGCGCATTTCATCGTCTGGAAGCGCGACGGCATCCTGGCGCCGTACGTGCCGGAGGAGGTCGCAAAGTGCTATCCGGACGAGCACAGGGACGCCGACGGCCAGTTCGCGAGTTTTCGCGTCTGGCTCAGCATCATCGCCTACAACACCAACCTGGTGAAGGCCGACGATGCGCCGAAGCGTTTCGCCGACCTGCTCGATCCCAAATGGAAGGGCAAGATCGTCAAGGCGCATCCGGGCTATAGCGGCACCATCATGACCGCGACCTACCAGATGCAGCGCGATCTCGGCTGGACCTTCTTCGAGCAGCTGGCGAAGCAGAACATCATGCAGGTGCAATCGTCCGCGGATCCGCCGAAGAAGCTCGACCTCGGCGAGCGCGCGCTGATGGCCGACGGCAACGAATACAACATCTTCCAGATGAAAGAGGCCGGCCGCCCGGTCGAGCCGGTCTATGCCAGCGAGGGCTCGCCGCTGATCATCGGGCCGAACGGCGTGTTCAAGGATGCGCCCAATCCGAACGCCGCGCGGCTGTTCCAGTCGTTCAGCCTGAGCCGGGAAGCCCAGCAGCTCATCATCGACGTCGGCGGGCTGCGCTCGGTGCATTCCCAGACGGTCGAGAAGGCCGGGCGCAAGGCGCTGAAGGACATCAAGACCATGAAGGATGACGCCGCTGCGGTCGAGAAGGAAGGCGAGGCCATCAAGGCCCGCTACACCAAGATTTTTCGCGTCTGACCGCGATGGCTTCCGGATCGCCCAAAATTTCGGTCGCGGAAACGCTGGCCGACAAGATCGCCGCCTTGCCGGACCGTCCCTTGCCGGCGACCACCAGGCGCAAATGCGAAGACCTGCTGGTCGACGTGGTCGGCCTGTGCGTCACCGCGCGCAACGAGGACTATGTCGAAAGCGCGATGGCCGGGTGCGACGACGACGGTCCCTGCACTGTGATCGGCCATGACCGCACGCTGACAGCGGCGGGCGCCGCCTTCGTCAACGGCACCGCCGCGCATGGCGAGGATTTTGACGACACCTTTGAGGGGGGCCCGGTCCATGCCGGCGCGGTGATCGTGCCGGCAGTGCTCGCGGTCTGCGAGCGGCACAATCCGGATGGTCATATGGCGCTGATCGGGATCGCCGTCGGCACTGAGGTGCTGTGCCGGCTGAGCCTCGTGGCGCCGAAAGCGGTTCACAAGGCCGGCTTCCATCCAACCGCGATCTTTGGTGCGATGGGGGCGGCGGCCGGCGTCAGCGCGGCGCTTGGCCTCGAACGCAAGCAGATCGTCGATGCGCTGGGCATCGCCGGCAGCATGGCCGGCGGCATCATCGAATATCTGGCCGAGGGCGCCTGGACCAAGCGGCTGCATGCCGGATGGGCGGCGCAATCGGGTATCCGCGCCGCGCTGCTGGCGGCGAGCGGGTTCGTGGGTCCACGCACCGTGTTCGAGGGCGTACACGGGCTGTTCCACGGCTTTGCGCATACGACCAAGGGCGATTACGACGCGCTGACAGGCGATTTCGGCACGCGCTGGGTCACCGACACGCTGGCGTTCAAGCCATATCCATGCGGAACGATGGCGCAGCCCTATATCGATTGCGCGCGCCGGCTGGCGGCGCGGGGCATCAAGCCGGAAGACGTCACAGAAATCACCTGCGAGGTGGCGGAAGGGACGGTGCACCGGCTGTGGGAGCCGCTCGCCGACAAGCAGCGCCCCCGCAACGGCTATGCCGCGAAGTTCGCCGTGCCTTATCTGCTGGCGGCGGGCTTCGTGCATGGCGGCGTCGGGCTCGGCGCGTTCACCGAAAGCGCCATCCGCGACGCGCGCGTGCTGGCGCTGGCGGCCAAGGTGAAATTCGTCATCGATCCCGACAATCCCTATCCGACCAATTACACCGGCCACATCCGCGCCACGCTGCGCGACGGCAGCGCAGTCGAAGAGCGCCAGCCCTATCTGCGCGGCGGCGCGCAGGAGCCGTTGACGCGGCAGGACGTGATCGACAAGTTCAGGCTGAACGCCAGACATGGCGGCTGGAACATCGATCAATGCGATGCTGCGCTGAAATTTCTGGCGGATCAATACGACAACCACATAGATCTGACTCGACTGCGACAGTAATCGCCGTCATGGCCGGGCGCGTCCCGCCTGCGTGGCCGAAGCCACTTCAGCGAGGCGAAGGCCCGGCCATCCACGTCCTGCCTCTTAGACATCAAAGTACGTGGATGCCCGGCACGAGGCCGGGCATGACGCGGAGTGAGAAGGGCCGATGACCAGAGAACTCGAAGGCAAGGTCGCTATCGTCACCGGCGCGGGCCGCAATATCGGCCGCGCCATCGCGCTGACGCTGGCGGAGGGCGGCGCGTCCGTCGTCGTGAACGCGCGCAGCAACCACGCCGAGGCGGAATCCGTCGTGCGGGACATCGCGGCGGCCGGCGGCAAGGCGCTGGTCCATCTTGGCGACGTCGCCGACGCCGTGGCGGTGGGGGCCATGGCGGATATGGCGGTGAAGCAGTTCGGCCGCATCGACATCCTCGTCAACAACGCGGCGCTGCGGCGCGAAAAGCCGTTCGCCGAGATGAGTTATGCGGCATGGCGCGAAATTCTCGATGTCACGCTCGACGGTACGTTCCTCTGCACAAAGGCCTGCCTGCCGGCGCTGCGCCGGTCGGGCGCGGGGACGATCGTCAATATCGGCGGGCTCAGCGCGCATACCGGCGCCAGGAACCGCGCCCATGTGGTGACGGCAAAGGCCGGGATCGTCGGCCTGACCCGGGCGCTGGCCCATGATCTGGCCGACGACGGCATCACGGTAAACTGCGTGGTTCCCGGCCTGATCGGCACGCCGCGGCCAAAGGACCAGCCGGAGCCGGCGCATCACTCGACCCACACGACCATCACCGGCCAACGCGGCCGGCCGGAAGACGTCGCCGCGGCCGTGCGTTTCCTGTGCGGACCGGGCGCGCGCTACATCAACGGGCAGGCCATCCACGCCAATGGCGGGGCCTATCTGGGCGCCTGACGCATGGCTCAACGCCGGTTTTGCGGGTGGACTGCCGAGAAAACGCTCTCGGCGATCAGGGCGTTTGGTGTTACCTAAATTGGCATGAACCAGCATGCCAAGGTCGATATCCGCCACTCCACCTGTCCGCATGATTGCCCGTCGGCCTGCGCGCTCGACATCGAGGTGATCGACGGCCGTTCGATCGGTCGCGTCAGGGGCAACAAGCAGCAGACCTACACCGCCGGCGTGGTCTGCGCGAAGGTCGCGCGCTACGCCGAGCGCATTCACCATCCCGACCGGCTGCTCCATCCTATGCGCCGCACCGGGCCAAAAGGCTCCGGTCAGTTCGCGCGGATTTCCTGGGACGAGGCGCTCGACGAGATCGCGGCGCGGTTCGACCAGGCCGAGCGCGAGTTCGGCGCGCAGTCGGTCTGGCCGTATTACTATGCCGGCACGATGGGGCTGGTGATGCGCGATGGCATCAATCGCCTGTCGCACGTCAAGAAATATTCGCGCTTCTATCAGACCATCTGCGCCAACATCGCCCGCGTCGGCTTTTCCATTGGCACAGGAAAGATCGCCGGCGTCGATCCGCGCGAGATGGGCGTCTCCGACCTCGTCGTGATCTGGGGCACCAATCCGGTCAACACCCAGGTCAACGTGATGACGCACGCCGCGCGGGCCCGCAAGGAGCGCGGCGCCAAGATCGCGGCGGTCGACATCTACAACAACGACACCATGAAGCAGGCCGACGTCAAGATCCTGCTCCGGCCCGGCACCGACGGCGCCTTCGCCTGCGGCGTCATGCACGTGCTGTTCCGCGAAGGTTTTGCGGATCGCGCCTATATGGACCGGTACACCGATTGTCCCGACGAGTTGGAGGCGCATCTGGCGACGCGTACGCCGGAATGGGCCGCGAAAATCTCGGGTGTGCCGGTGGAGGAGATCGAGGCGTTCGCTCGCCTCGTCGGCCAGACCAAGCGTTCTTTCTTCCGTCTCGGTTACGGATTTACGCGCAGCCGCAATGGCGCGGCGCAGATGCATGCCGCGCTGTGCATCCCGGCGGTGACCGGCGCCTGGCAATATGAAGGCGGCGGCGCTTTCTTCAACAATGCCGCGATCTGGAGGTTCGACGAGAGCATCATCGAGGGCCACGACGCGATCGATCGCTCGACGCGCTGGCTTGACCAGTCGCAGATTGGCCGCATCCTGACCGGCGACGCCACCGCGCTGAAGGGCGGCCCTCCGGTCAAGGCGATGCTGATCCAGAACACCAACCCGATGGCGGTGGCGCCCGAGCAGGCGCTGGTGCGAGATGGCTTTGCCCGCGAAGATTTGTTCATGGCGGTGCATGAGCAGTTCATGACCGAAACGGCCGCGATGGCCGACATCGTGTTGCCCGCCACCATGTTCATGGAACACGACGATCTCTATTACGGCGGCGGCCAGCAGCACATCTCGGTCGGGCCCAAACTGATCGATCCGCCCGGCGAGTGCCGCTCCAACCATGAGGTGATGCAGGAACTCGGCCGCCGTCTCAATGCGGTGCATCCCGGCTTCGACATGACGCCGCGCCAGCTGATCGATGCGACGCTGAAAAAGAGCGGCCACGGCGATATTGAAACACTGGAAGCCGATCTCTGGCGCGACATCCAGCCGGATTTCCGCACCTCGCACTATCTCGACGGCTTTGCGCACGCCGACAAGAAATTCCACTTCAAGGCCGACTGGGCCAACCCGCCGTTCGGCAATCCGGGCCTCGGCCCGTGGCAGCAATTGCCGGCGCTGCCCGATCACTGGACGGTCATCGAGGAGGCGGACGCGCAGCACCCGTTCCGCCTCGCGACCTCGCCGTCGCGCAGCTATCTCAACAGCAGTTTCAACGAGACCCCGGGTTCGCAGGCCCGCGAGGGCGCGCCCACGGTGATGATCCACCCGGAAGACGCCGCAAGCCTGTCGATCGCCGATGGTGATGCCGTGACGCTAGGTAACATGCGCGGGGAAACCACCCTGACCGCAAGACTGTTCGATGGCCTGCGTCGCGGCGTGCTGATCGCCGAGTCGATCCATCCGAACAAGGCCCATATCGGCGGCCGCGGCATCAACACGCTGACCGGGGCGGAAACCGTCGCGCCCGTCGGCGGCGCGGCGTTCCATGACAACAAGGTCTGGGTCAAAAAGGCCGTGCCGGCCACTGCGCGCAAGAGCTAGGTGGGCTTGCAGTCCAAGGTCATCCTGGCGCAAATGCTGCCCGGCATTTGGCGAAAGGGTGATTGAAAATGACCGACACCAGCAGCGTGATCCTCGAAAAGCGTGGGCAGGCGTTCTGGATCACCATCAACCGGCCGGACAAGCGCAACGCCATCAATGCCGATGTCGTCGCCGGCATCGTGCGCGGCTACCGCGAGGCGCATGACGACAAGGATGTCCGCGTCATCGTGCTGACCGGCGCGGGCGACAAGGCGTTCTGCGCCGGCGCCGATCTGCAGAACAGCGGCGCTGCGTTCGCGATGGATTTCTCCAGGCCGAATGTCGATTACGCCGATCTGTTGCGGCTGTCGCAGAACGCCACCAAGCCTGCGATCGCGCGGGTAGGGGGCGTCTGCATGGCGGGCGGCATGGGCTTGCTGTGCATGACCGACATGGCGGTGGCCGCCGATCATGTCGTTTTCGGCCTGCCCGAGGTAAAGGTCGGCGTGTTCCCGATGCAGGTGCTGAGCCTGCTGCAGTCGATCGCGCCGCGACGCCTGGTCAGCGAATGGTCGCTCACCGGCGAGCCATTCGACGCGAACACGGCAAAGGAAGCCGGCCTGCTCAATTACATCGTTTCCGCGGCCGAACTCGACGCCAAGGTCGACTGGCTGGTCAGCCGCCTCGTCGACAAGTCGCCGACCGCGATCCGGCGCGGCAAATATGCCATGCGCGCCATCGCCTCGATGTCGTTCGACGAGAGCATCGCCTATACCGAGAGCCAGATCGCGCTGCTGGCAATGACGGAAGACGCCAAGGAGGGCCTGAAAGCCTTCAGCGAGAAGCGGAAGCCGTCCTGGCCGGGCAAGTGACGCGCGCGCCGAGGGCTAAGCAAGGCGCATTAGCGCCGCACAAAGGTCGTCACACAACAGGAGGTTGTCGAGTACGCCGCGATTGTCTTTTCTGTCCTCGCCGTCCCTGGAATTCTGAGCTGCCAGCCGTGGCCTGCCATAGGCTGGCCATTCGGCCCACCCGTTGGCGGGCGACGACAAATCAAGATGCGGCGGGTTCGCGAGCAACAAATCTTTAAGGGTTAATTTTCAAAGCACCGATCGCCGACATTCACATTCTCGCGACGCGATGCGCCGGAGGTGTGCAGGTGTTTTCCAGCGTCGAGGGTGGGAATCCCCTGAGGCCCTATGGCACCCGCGGCTGGCCCGGTTCGCACTTTTTGGTAGAACGCACACGAGCAACAACAGATGAAACAGCAGGGCGCAGACGCGTCGCCTCTCGCGGCTGCCTTGGCCCCTGACGCTCGTACGTTTTAGCAGGCGGCGCCTGGCGACGATGAGGGCTCCCGATGCGGCCAGGCATGTGCTCACGCTATCTTTCTCAACTCGCTCAATCGTATCAGCCGATCGCGGGACCGATTTGAGCAGCCTTTCGGCATCAACAATCCTGAACTCTATTGGAGAGAGGTCAGGAAGCGCGTTACCGCCGCAGGCCGCCTCGGACATCGAGGCGTCATGAAGCCCTCCTATGAGTCGACGCCACTGCTGGTCATTCCGGTCAGACGCCGCGCTTTCGAAGTTTCGGCTCCGACGATGTGTTCAATTTTAAGTTGAAGTATGGGCGACTTGACCGCGGGCGCGCTTCGAGAATTGCTGATTGCCCGATACCCCGAGATCAAGGCCCGGCTGGCGCGGCAGCTTGGATCGTCGGACCTTGCTGGCGATGCCATCCAGGATACTTGGCTGCTGCTGTCACGGACCAAGGCGCTTGGAGCCGTCAGAAGCCCGCTGGGCTATCTGTACAGGATCGCACTCAATGCGGCACGCGATCGCCTCATCGCCGATCGTCGCTATCTTACCGCGGCGGAGATCGATTCTTATCTCAACATGGCGGATGACAGGCCGGACCCTGCGAACGTCGTCGAGGCGCGCTCCGAGCTGCGCGAACTCGTGCGGCGTATCAACGAACTTCCGCTCCGCCGCCGGCAAATTTTGATCGCGGCCAGACTCGATCGCGTGCCCCAGCGCGATATCGCCGCTCGTCTTGGCATTTCGTTGAGTTCAGTCGAGAAGGAACTCAAGCTCGCTTTCCAGGCGTGCGCGTTGCCGAAACAAAAGCGGTGATCGGCGATTCTGTCTCTCGCGAACAGGTGAGGTGCCGCGCGTCTGCTTGTTGATCGCAGGAGCATCGGCTGGCGGACGGACCGCGGCCGTGCGCGAAAAAAATTTCTTACGGGTTCGCCGGTCGAGAACCGTCTAGAGGAGACTCGCTGGCGCGCCAGCGAGATCGAGGCGATCCAGCACCCATATAGGAGCACGACAGCATGCCGACCATCAACGGGACCGACCAAGGCGAAGTGATCGATCAGAACGACGGTGTGACCAACGGCGATGACATCATCAACGGCCTGGGTGGCGGCGACGCAATTTTCGGGCTAGGTGGCAACGACATCATCAACGGTGGCGACGGCACCGACACCATCTTTGGCGGCGCAGGCGCCGACACGATCAACGGCGGCGATGGAATCGACACCGCGAGCTACCTCACATCCCTATCGGGGGTTACCGCCGACCTTACGTTTGGCATGGGATTTGGCGGCGACGCCGAGGGAGATCGGTATAACAGCATCGAGTTCCTCGAGGGATCAAACTTCAACGATACGCTGCGAGGTGACAGCGGCGCCAACCGCTTGATGGGGCAGGGTGGCAACGATGTGCTTGAAGGCGGCGCCGGCGCCGACCAGCTCCTTGGTGGCTCGGGGTTCGATTTTGCCGTGTATAACAGGTCGCTGGCAGGCGTCATTGTCGATCTCGCCGCGGGGACGGCCCGCGGCGGCGACGCTGAAGGTGATACCTTCGATAGCATCGAAAATGTGATCGGGTCGTCATTCAATGACCAATTGGCGGGGAATAGCGACAGCAATCTTCTTGATGGCGGCGCCGGAGACGACCTTCTGGTGGGTGGCGCAGGTCAAGATCGGCTCGAGGGCAGCTTTGGCAATGACGTTCTGATAGGCGGGGCCGATGGCGATCTTCTCGATGGCGGCGCCGGCATTGACACCGCAGACTACTCCTCCTCTTTAGCGGGGGTAAACGTCAGCCTCGCTACCGGATTTGGCACTGGTGGTGATGCGCAGAACGACAATCTTACCGGGATCGAGAATCTGACCGGGTCATTCTTCAGCGACAATTTGCAAGGCGACGACGGAAACAATGTGCTCAATGGCCGGAACGGCGCTGATACGCTTCGCGGAGGCGGCGGCAATGACACGTTGATCGGCGGCGCTGGCGCCGACACGTTGATCGGCAACGACGGCAACGATACCGCGGACTACAGCGATTCTTCCGCCGCGGTGTCGGTCGGCATCGGCTCGGGCGGTCGCGGCGGCAGCGCCGAAGGTGACCAGCTTTTCAGCATCGAGAACCTGACGGGATCGCGGTTCGACGATGTCCTGACGGGTGACAGCGGCGCCAACATTCTCGACGGCGGCAGGGGTAACGACACCCTCGAGGGCGGTGCCGGAAAGGACATCCTCGTTGGCGGAGATCTTTCCGATCCCTTCGACGTTGGACACGACGTCCTGCACGGCGGCGATGGCGACGACGTTCTCAATGGCGGCTTTGGCGCGGATTTGATTGATGGCGGCGACGGAAACGACACCGTGAGCTACGTCGACGCGGTCGCCCCGGAATCGGATGGCTTCCTTGGAGTCACTGTCAACCTCCAAACCGGGCAGGGGCACGGCTGGAGCGCCGAAGGCGACACGCTCCAGAGCATCGAGAACATCATCGGATCTTCCCGCGCCGACGTCCTGATCGGCAACGCCGGGGACAACGTGATCGATGGCGGCACGAGCGACGATGTGCTGGAGGGCGGCCGCGGCAACGATACGTTGATCGGCGGCGATGGGCACGACACGTTGATCGGCGGTGATCTCTCCGATCCGTTCGACGCCTCGCGAGACATCCTGCATGGCGGCGACGGCAGCGACATTCTCAATGGCGGATTTGGCGGAGACCTCATCGATGGCGGCAACGGCAATGACACCGCGAGCTATGCCGATACGGTCGCCCCGGAATCGGATGGCTTCATCGGCGTCACGGTCAATCTTGAGACCGGCGAAGGTCACGGCTGGAGCGCCGAAGGCGACACGCTCCAGAGCATCGAGAATGTCATCGGATCGTCCCGTGCCGACACCCTGATCGGCAGTGACGAAAACAACGTGATCGATGGCGGGGCCAGCGGCGACGTGCTGGTGGGCGGTCTTGGCGCCGACAGGCTGACGGGTGGTTCCGGGGCGGACCGGTTCGTCTGGCGCTCCACCGCTGAAACGGGCACGACGGCCGCCACGGCCGACACCGTGACCGATTTCAATCGTGCCGAGAGCGACAGGCTCGACCTCAGTGCGATCGACGCGGACGCGACCACCGCGGGCCAACAGCATTTCAGCTTCGTCGGCACCGGCGCGTTCACGGCGGCGGGCCAAGTCAACTGGTTCACCGACGGCCACGACACCTTCATCGCGCTCAATACCGATACGGACGCGGACCCCGAGGCAATGATCCGGATCCAGGGCGTGCACACGGTCGACGCGGCCTGGTTCAACCTGTAGCGCAAGCGAGCCCTCGGCTGCGATCACAACAGCAACACGGCGCCGGCGGACGAGATGATCGTCCGCCGGCGCCGGTGCTTGGCGTCCGTCACCATCTTGAGTCTCTTCATGTCGCGCACGACATCGCCCGATTCGACGAATGGCCTGCACCGATCGCCACTCGCTGATGCGCTTTCGACCTGCCGCGGCGCGCTGGCCGCAGTCGGTCTGTTCAGCGGAGCGATCAATATCCTGCTGCTTACCGGCTCGCTGTTCATGATGCAGGTCTACGACCGGGTGCTACCAAGCCGCAGCGTCCCGACATTGATTGCGCTCGGCGCGGTGACGCTGGTGCTCTACGCCTTTCAAGGCGTGCTTGGCTCGATTCGCGCGCGCATGCTGGCGCGCATCGGCCAGGTCGTCGACCGGCAACTGAGCGGGCGCGTGTTCCGTGCGATCATCCGCCGCTCGGGCGTGCGGCGCGAGGCCGACGGTTTGCAGCCCTTGCGCGACCTCGACCAGCTTCGCGGATTGCTCTCAGGCGCTGGACCGACGGTGCTGTTCGACCTGCCGTGGATGCCGCTTTATCTCGCGATCTGCTTTGTGTTCCACGTCTGGATCGGGGTGGTTGTATTGGCCGGTGCCGTTGCACTGCTGATGCTGGCCTTGCTGACTGAGGTCATGTCCGGCGGGCCGATCCGCACGGCGGGACAATTGGGAATGGTCCGCCTCGCGCTCGCAGAGGCAAGCCGCCGCAATGCCGAGGCGCTGCAGGCAATGGGGATAACTGGGCGCCTGGCCGGGCGATGGGGGAACGCAAACGATCTCTATATGATCGCTCACCGGGAGGCATCCGACGTTGCCGGCGGCCTCGGCAACCTGTCGCGGGTGCTGCGGATGGTGCTGCAATCGACCGTTCTGGCGGTCGGCGCCTACCTCGTGATCAGCGAGCAATCGACCGCGGGCGTGATGATCGCGAGCTCGATCCTGGCCTCGCGGGCGCTTGCGCCGGTCGAACTCGCCATCGCGCAGTGGAGGGGTTTTCTGGCCGCGCGTCAGAGCTGGAGGCGTCTGGCCGAGTTGGTTGCGCAGGCGGCGGCGGAGACCGCGCCGCTCATGCTTCCCCCGCCTGTCGAATGTCTCTCCGTAGAAGGCGTCAGCGTCGCGGTGCCGGGAACGGCGCGGCTCGTGGTCCGCGACACTGCGTTCCGGCTCACAAAGGGGCAGGCTCTCGGCGTCATCGGCCCGAGCGCGTCGGGGAAGTCGTCGCTGGCGCGCGCATTGGTCGGCGTGTGGCCGCCCCTGCGTGGCAAGATACGGCTCGACGGCGCGGCGCTCGAGCAATGGTCGCCGGATCATCTCGGCCGCCATGTCGGCTATCTGCCGCAAGATGTGGAGCTGCTCGACGGCACCATCGCCGACAATATCTGCCGGTTCGAAAGCGGGGCCGATCCCGCAGCGATCGTGGCGGCAGCGCGCGCCGCGGCGGTCCATGGGCTGATCCTGGGCCTTCCTGACGGTTACGAGACCCGGATCGGCGAGAGCGGCGCGGCGTTGTCGGCCGGCCAGCGACAGCGGATCGCGCTCGCGCGCGCGCTCTATGGCGATCCTTTCCTGGTGGTGCTCGACGAGCCCAATTCCAATCTCGACGGCGAAGGAGAGGAGGCGCTGACGCGGGCGATTGTCGGCGTGCGGCGGCGTGGCGGCATCGTCGTCGTGATCGCGCATCGGCCGGCCGCGCTCGCCGGCGTCGACCTGGTGATGAAAATGACCGAAGGCAAGGTACAGGCCTTTGGACCGAAGCAGGATGTGCTGCGAACGGTGTTGCGGCAGGCGCCGGCGCAGTTGGCTGCTGAGATGCGGGAGGCGCGGTCGTGAACGCGGCGGCCGCCGATCCCGGCCCGTCGATCCGCCGCCATGTGATGGCGGGATTCGCGTCGCTTACGCTTTTGACGGGCGGGTTCGGCGGATGGGCGGCCACCACCGAGCTTTCCGGCGCCGTGGTGGCCGCCGGCACGCTTGTGGTCGATGGCAATGTGAAGAAGGTCCAGCATCCGAGCGGCGGCGTGGTGGGTGAATTGAAGGTACGCAATGGCGATCACGTCAAGGCGGGAGAAGTGATCGTGCGGCTCGACGAAACGGAGACCCGCGCCAATCTTTCGATCGTGCTGAATGGTCTCGACCAGCTTGCCGCCCGGCAGGCGCGGCTGGAGGCGGAACGGGATGCCAGCGAGCAGCTGGTCTTTCCCGAACAGCTGACCCGCCGCACCGCCGCCGACGAGATCGCGAAGTTGATGGAAGGCGAACGGCGGCTGTTCGAGTTGCGACGCACGGCGCGGCTCGGGCAGAAGGCGCAGCTCGCCGAGCGAGCCGCGCAGCTCGGGGAGGAAATCAAGGGCCTGAACGGGCAGGTCCTCGCCAAGGAACGCGAAATCGTGCTGATCGAACGTGAGCTCGAAGGCGTGCGCGATCTGTGGAGCAAGAACCTGATCCCGCTGTCGCGGCTGACCGCGCTCGAGCGCGAGGCGGTCCGAATCGACGGCGAACGCAACCAGGTGGTCGCCACTGCCGCGCAGGCCACGGGGCGCATCGCGGAAATCGGGCTCCAAGCCATCCAGATCGACCAGAATCTGCGCAGCGAAGTGGCAAAGTAACTGCGCGATATCCAGGACAAGACCGCTGAGTTCAGCGAGCGCAAGGTCGCCGCCGAGGACAGGCTCAGACGGATCGACATCCGTGCACCGCAGGACGGCACCGTGCACGAGCTTGCAGTCCATACCGTGGGCGGCGTGATCTCGGCGGGCGAAACGCTGATGTTGATCGTGCCGGATGCGGATGATCTCGTCGTCGAAGCCCGGGTGCGGCCGCAGGATATCGACCAGTTGCGACCGGGCCAGCCGGTGACATTGCGCTTTCCGGCTTTCAATCAACGCACCACGCCGGAAATCGACGCTACCGTGCGAACGGTCTCAGCGGATGTCGTGCAAGATCAGAAGACCGGCACCAGTCATTACGTGACCCGCATCCGCATGCCGTCCGCCGAGATCGGCCGCCTGGAGGCGCACCCCCTCGTGCCCGGCATGCCCGTCGACGCCTACATCCGCACCGGCGACCGTTCGGTGTTGTCGTTCCTGATCAAGCCGTTCAAGGACCAGATCGCAAAGGCATTCCGCGAGCGATAGAGCGATCCTCAGGTTCGAGCGCTCCATGGCCCATCTGGCTTTCAAAGGCGCTGGGAGCCATAGCTACCAGGGTCCGTTTTTATGCCAGGTCTCTGCCGCCGTGCCGTAACGAGAGGACACGGCGCCATGGCTCCCTGCACGTCGCGGAAACGGCGTTGTTGCGGATTTTCGCTCGCGCTTCCTACCCCGCATTAGCCTTGAGCCCCGCCGCCTCGATGCCGGCGATGGCGCAGATCTCGTCATTATCAGAAGTATCGCCGCTGACGCCGACGGCGCCGAGCAGGCCGTCGCTGCCCTGGATCAGCACGCCGCCGGGCACCGGCACCAGCCGGCCCTGAGCGATCGTGTTCGCCGCGCTGACGAAATAGGCCTGCTCCTGCGCGCGCTGGAACAGGGCGCGGGATCCCGTGCCCATCGCCAGCGCGCCATAGGCCTTGCCATGGGCGATTTCGGCCCGCATCAGGCTGGTGCCGTCCTGCGCCGCCGTTACCTTCACGCAGCCGCGGGCATCGAGAACGGTGATGACCAGCGGCTTCATCTTGTTCTCGACGCCCTTGGCGAGCGCGGCGTCGAGAATCTTGCGGGCAATGTCGAGGGTGAGGTCGGCCATGATGGTTTCCTTATGCATCAGGTGAGGGGTGTGAATTCGTCTTGCCGCAATCGAGGCTCATCGCCAGCACGCGCGCGACGTGGAGCGCTTCGCGTTGCGCCCCATCGCCAATCTGATGGCGGCAGGACGTGCCGTCGGCGACGATCAGCGTCTTCTTGTCGGCGCTGCGGACGGCAGGCAGCAGGGACAGCTCGGCCATCTCGATCGACGCGTCGTAGGTCTCCGCGCCATACCCGAAGGCGCCGGCCATGCCGCAGCAGGATGACTCTACGGTCTCGACGGCGAGTTCGGGGATCAGCCTGAGCGCCTTCTGGACCGGCGTGAAGGCGCCGAACGATTTCTGATGGCAGTGGCCGTGCACCAGCGCCTTGTCCGCCAGCCGCCCAAGCGGCAATTGCAACCGTCCGGCCTCCGCCTCGCGCACCAGAAACTCCTCGAAGGTCAGCGCATGGGCGCCAACCGCCTTGGCGTCGTCATCCTGGCGCAGCGCGGCGAGTTCGTCGCGCAGCGTCAGGAGACAGCTCGGCTCAAGGCCTATGATCGGGACGCCGCGCGCGGCAAACGGCGCAAAGGCGGCGACGAGCCGGTCGAGCTCGCGCTTCGCCTCGTCGACGAGACCGGCGGAAAGAAAGGTGCGTCCGCAGCACGGCGGCCGGCTGCCGCTGACGGCCTTCGGCAGATGCACGCGATAGCCGCCGGCCGTAAGCACGCGCAACGCGGCGTCGAGATTCTCGCGCTCATAGATGCGGTTGAACGTGTCGGCAAACAGCACGACCTCACGGCCGGACTCCGGCCCGATGCTGGCGGCCGGCGCCACGAATACGTTGCTGCGGAAGGCGGGCAGCGCCCGGCGTGCGCTGATGCCGGTGACGCGCTCGAACAGCTTCCGCAGCAGCGGACTACGATTGCGCAAATTCACCAGCGAGGGGAAGAAGGAGGCGGGGTCCGCATAGCGCGGCAGATAGCCGACCAGGCGGTCGCGCAGCGGCAGGCCGTGCTTTTCCGCACGCGCCGCCAGCACCTCGATCTTCATCTTGGCCATGTCGACGCCAGTCGGGCACTCGTGCCTGCAGGCCTTGCAGGACACGCAGAGTTTCAGCGTCTCCATCATCGCGTCGGACGCCAGCGCGTCCGGCCCCAGCTGGCCCGAGATCGCCAGCCGCAGCGTATTGGCGCGGCCCCGCGTGACATCCTTCTCGTTGCGGGTCGCGCGGTAGGACGGGCACATCACGCCGCCCTCGAGCTTGCGGCAGGCGCCGTTATTGTTGCACATCTCGACCGCGCCCTGGAAACCGCCGCCGGCGCCGGGATAGGCCGACCAGTCCAGCTTCGTCTTCAACTCGCCGATGCGATAGTCCGGCCGGTAGCGAAACAGCGAGCGATCGTCCATCCTGGGCGGATCGACGATCTTGCCGGGATTGAGCAGATTGTCCGGATCGAAGCGGCGCTTGACCTCGCGAAAATCCGCCACGATGCGTGAACCGAACATTGCCTCGTGAAATTCCGAGCGCACCAGCCCGTCGCCGTGCTCGCCGGAGTGCGAGCCCTTGTATTCGCGCACCATCTCGAACGCCTCTTCAGCGATCGCGCGCATCGCCTTGACGTCCTTTTCGAGCTTCAAATTGAGCACCGGGCGCACATGCAGGCAGCCTTCGGAGGCATGCGCATACATGGTGCCGCGGGTGCCGTGTTTGGCGAACACGGCGTTGAGCCGTTCGGTGTAATCGGCGAGGTGCGGCAGCGGCACGGCGCAGTCCTCGACAAAGGAGACCGGCTTGCCCTCCTGCTTCATCGACATCATGACATTGAGGCCGGAGGTCCGGAAATCGGCGATCGCCGTCTGCCGGGCGGGCTCGACGACGGCGACCACGCCGCCCCATTTGCGCGATTGGTGATTCCAGCCGAAGCCGAGATCCGACATCAGTTCGGAAAGCTGCTTCAGCTTCTGCAGATTGTCCGCCTGATCTTCTTCGGCGAACTCCACGATCAGCAGCGCATCCGGATCGCCACGCACGGTGGATTCGATCACCGGGCGGAACATCGCGATGTCGCGGCCGAGCGCGATCATGGTGCGGTCCACCAGCTCCACAGCAATCGGCCGCAGCTTCACCAGATGCTGCGCCGCGTCCATCGCCTCATAGAAACTGCCGAAATGGCAGACGCCGAGCACCTTGTTGCGGATGATCGGCCACAGCTTGAGTTCGACCTGCGTGGTGAAGGCCAGCGTGCCCTCGGAACCGACCAGAAGATGCGCCAAGTTGTTCGGCGCATTGCGCGGCACCAGCGCATCGAGGTTATAGCCGCCGACGCGGCGCTGCACCTTTGGAAACCGCTCCGCGATCTCGCCGGCCTCGCGCTCGCCGAGATCGAGCATGTCGCGGAACAGCGAAAGCCCGCTCTGCGGCGAATTCACCTGCGCCAAATTTACTTGCGCCAAATCGCGCGGCACCTCGCCGAAATGCAGCCGCGAGCCGTCGGCCAGTGCCGCGTCCATCGACAGCGTGTTGTCGCGCATGGTGCCGTAACGCAGCGAGCGGCCGCCGCAGGAATTGTTGCCGGCCATGCCGCCGATGGTGGCCCGTGAGGCGGTGGAGACGTCGACCGGAAACCACAGCCCGTGCTTTTTCAGCTGCCGGTTCAGATCGTCCAGCACGATGCCGGGCTCGACCACGCAGGTGCGGCCTTCGACGTCGAGCGAGAGCAGGCGATTCAGGTGTTTCGAGAAATCGACGACAATTCCCGCGTTGATGGTCTGGCCGCATTGCGAGGTCCCGCCGCCGCGCGGGGTGACGATCCGGCCCTCGTCCTTGGCGATCGCAAGCGTCCGCAGCGCCTCGTCCATGGTCCGGGGAACCACCACGCCGAGCGGCAGGATCTGGTAGAACGAGGCGTCGGTCGCGTAGCGGCCGCGGTTGAAGGCGTCGAAGAAAACGTCGCCCGTGGTCTCCCGGGCGAGTCGCGCGGCGAGCCGGCCGTTTTCGGCCGAATTTTGCGATGTTTCGGCCCTCGGTGCCGCCATTATCCTGCTCGCTTGATCCTGCTCTCTTGGATGTCCAGCCGTGTCTTGCCTGCCGCTATCCGGCTTGGCAAGGCAAAGCCCTGCTTCTAATGCATTGACGGGCTTCGCCGGGCGGGGGACAAGCCCGGCAAATAGTGATATTCGAGCGGCTCGTGAGGCCGGGATACCAAGCCAAGATGCGACGAGACACGACTAGACCGGGAAGGACGCCCATGACCGTGCATACTGGAAGGCATTTTCTGCAGATCCCGGGACCGACCAACGTGCCGGACCGGGTGCTGCGCGCCATGGACATGCCGACCCTGGATCACCGCGGTCCGGAATTCGCCGAGGTCGGCCACGCCGTGCTCGCGGCCATGCAGCGGGTGTTCCGCACCCGACAGCCGGTCATCATCTACCCGTCATCCGGCACCGGCGCCTGGGAGGCCGCCCTCGTCAACACGCTGCAGCCCGGCGACAAGGTGCTGATGGCCGAGACCGGGCAGTTCGCCGTGCTGTGGCGCGGCATCGCCGACAAATTCAGGCTTGATGTCGATTTCCTGCCGGGCGACTGGCGCCACGGCGCCGACCTCGATCAGATCGAGGCCAAGCTGTCGGCCGACAAGGCGCACAGTATCAAGGCCGTGTGCGTGGTCCATAACGAGACCTCGACCGGCTGCGTCACCCATCCCAAGGAAGTCCGCAACATCCTCGACCGCGTCAAGCATCCCGCGCTGCTGATGGTCGACACGATTTCCGGCCTCGGCTCGCTGGAATACGAGCACGATGCCTGGGGCATCGACGTCTCCGTCGCGGGATCCCAGAAGGGGCTGATGCTGCCGCCGGGCCTCGGCTTCAACGCCGTCTCGGAAAAGGCGCTGGCGGTCGCGAAAGCGAACCCCGCGATGCGCTCCTATTGGGATTGGCAGGAAGTCATCGCCATCAACAAGGCGGGCACCTGGCCCTATACGCCCGCGACCAACCTGCTGTTCGGCCTGCTCGAAGCCGTCAAGATGCTGGAAGAGGAAGGGCTGGAGAACGTCTTCGCCCGCCACAAGCGCCACGGCGCCGCGACGCGCGCGGCGGTGAAGGCGTGGGGCCTCGAAACCCAGTGCCAGCAGCAGGGCGCGCATTCGCCGGCATTGACCGGCGTGGTCATGCCGGAGGGCCATGACGCCGACCATTTCCGCAAGGTGGTGCTGGAGAATTTCGACATGTCGCTCGGCACCGGCCTGAACAAGATCAAGGGCAAGGTGTTCCGGATCGGCCATATCGGCCACTTCAACGACCTGATGCTGATGGGCACGCTGTCGGGCGTCGAGATGGGTCTCGACCTCGCAAAGGTGCCGCATCGCAGCGGCGGCGTGATGGCGGCGATGGAGGTCCTCAAGGGGCGCGAGCCCGCCGCGATGCCGAAAGCCGCCGTCGCCTGACATCACCTGACCCGACAACGAGAGAGAGTGCCGAGATGAACGCACCGGTAGCTGCGGCCGAGGACCTGATCTATGCCGTCGAGGATGGCATCGCCAAGCTGACCTTCAACCGTCCGCAGGCGCGCAACGCGCTGACCTTTGCGATGTACGAGCAGATGGCCGCGACCTGCGAGGCCATCAACAACGACCGCTCGATCAAGGCGCTGATCCTGACCGGTGCCGGCGACAAGGCATTCGCATCAGGCACCGACATCTCGCAGTTCCGCGCCTTCAAGACCGCGCAGGACGCGCTCGAATACGAAGCCCGCATCGACCGCGTGCTCGGCGCGCTGGAAACCTGCCGGGTGCCGGTGATCGCCGCGATCGCCGGCGCCTGCACCGGTGGCGGCGCCGGAATCGCGGCCTGCTGCGACATCCGGATCGGCACCGAATCCACCCGGATCGGTTTTCCGATCGCGCGCACGCTCGGCAATTGCCTGTCGATGTCCAACATCTCCCGCCTGGTGTCGCTGGTCGGCCCGGCGCGGACCAAGGATCTGATCTTCAAGGCGCGGCTGGTCGAGGCGCCGGAAGCGCTGGCGCTCGGGCTCCTGAACGAGGTGGTGCCCGATGTCGAGACGTTGCAGCGCCGCGCCCATGAGACCGCCACGCTCGTCGCCGGCCACGCGCCGATCACGCTCGAAGTCACCAAGGAAGCGGTGCGCCGCATCCGGCGGACATTGTCGCGCGAAGAGGGCGAGGACCTGATCCTGCGCGCCTATATGAGCGAGGATTTCCGCGAAGGCATGGACGCGTTCCTGAACAAGCGCGCGCCGAACTTCAAGGGCAAGTAGCAACCGCGGTGGCTGCTTTGCGATGGGCCGGTTCCTGACCGGCCCGCGCGTTCGCGGGCGTGCCATCTGATGCGAAAGTCATGCGCATCGAGGTTGCGTTTCGGCTTGAACTCGCGTGCAATCGCCAGCACAATGCGGCCGGGGCGGCTCCAATTTATCTAAATTTGCCAGCTACATAGGGATGAAACGCGTGGGACATATGCTGAAGGCCGCGGCCGCCTTGACGGCCATGATCGCAACCGCACCGGCGCTCGCCGCCTGGGAGCCGACCAAGCCGGTGGAGATCGTGGTTGCGGCCGGTGCGGGTGGTGCGTCCGACCAGATGGCGCGCATGATGCAGGCGGCCATCCAGAAGAACAATCTGATGAAGCAGCCGATGGTGGTGTCGCTCAAGGGCGGGGCGTCCGGCGCCGAGGCGCTGATGTACATGAAGTCCAGCGACGGCGATCCCAACAAGGTGCTGATCGCCTATTCGCTGATCTACATGCTGCCGCTGTCGGCGAAGATTCCCTTCAACTGGCGCGACCTCACGCCGGTATCGGTGGTCGCGCTCGACCAGTTCGTGCTGTGGGACAATGCCGAGGGGCCGAAGACGGTGAAGGAATTCGTCGCCGCCGCCAAGGCCGCGGGCTCGCCGTTCAAGATGGGCGGCACCGGCTCCAAGCGCGAGGACCACGTGCTCACCGTGTTCATGGAGCAGAAGACCGGCGCAAAATTCTCCTATTTGCCGTACAAGTCGGGCGGCGAGGCTGCGACGCAACTGGTCGGCAAGCACACCGAGGCCAACGTCAACAACCCCTCCGAGAATCTAGAAGTGTGGCGTGCCGGCCAGGTTCGCGCGCTGTGCGTATTCGACAAGGAGCGCATTGCCTACACGACCAAGGTCACCGAGACGCAATCCTGGAACGATGTCCCGACCTGCAGGGAGGAGGGGCTGGACGTGCAGTATCTGATGCTGCGCGCGATGTTCCTGCCCGGCAAGGTGACGCCGGAGCAGCAGGCGTTCTATGTCGATCTGTTCCAGAAGGTAACGCAGACGCCGGAATACAAGGACTACATGGAGAAGCAGGCGCTCAAGCCGATCTTCCTCACCGGCAAGGACATGCTGAAGTTCCTCGAGGAGGACGACAAGCTCAACTCGTCGCTGATGAACGAAGCCGGCTTCGTAGCGAAGTAGCCCGGAGATTTGAAGTGTCACTCCTCCGCGTGGCCGTAGCCGGCCATGCGGAGGCGAACTTTTTCGATCTCTTCCTTCGACAACAGTGGCGGCGTGCCGATCTGCAGGCAGCCGTGATATTGCCGCGCCAGCGTCTCCACCTCGACAGCCAGCCACATCGCCTTCGCCAGCGACGGCCCCGCGGCGATCATGCCGTGATGCGCCAGCAGGCACGCCAGCCGTCCCTCCAGCGCGCGCACCGCGTGCTCTGAAAGCTCCTGGGTGCCGAAGGTCGCGTAGGGCGCGCAGCGGATGGTGTCGCCGCCCGCCACCGCGACCATGTAGTGCACCGGCGGAATTTCCATGCCCATGATCGCCAGCATGGTCGAATAGGGCGGGTGGGCGTGCACGATCGCGTTGATCTCCGGGCGCGCCTTCAGGATGTCGCGGTGAAACCGCCACTCGCTGGACGGCCGCTGGGCCGGATCGTGATTGCCGTCGAGATGCATGTAGACGATCTGGTCCGGCTTCATCGCCTCATAGGGCGTGCTGGTGGGCGTGATCAGCATGCCGTCGCCATGGCGCAGGCTGATATTGCCCGAGGTGCCCTGGTTGATGCCCGATGCGTTCATGCGCAGGCAGGCGTCGATGATCGACTGGCGTTTGTCCCGGTCCCTGGCAGGCATGTCAAACCCTCTTGCAGCCGCTGGACAATGCTTGATTATGGTGCCGCAGTATAGTCGAACATCCAGCGTGAAGCCCCCATTGGGAGAAGTCATGACGCGCGCCGTGCTTGGCATCATCGGCGGATCCGGCATCTACGACCTGCCGGGATTGCAGGAGATCCGCGAGGAGGTCATCGAAAGCCCCTGGGGCGAGCCGTCGGCAGCCCTGACATGCGGCGTCATCGACGGGCTGCCGGTCGTGTTCCTGCCGCGGCACGGCAAGGGCCACGTGCTGTCGCCCTCCGACATCAACTACCGCGCCAATATCGATGTCCTGAAGCGGGCCGGCGTCACCGATCTGGTTTCGCTGTCCGCCTGCGGTTCGTTCCGCGAGGATCTGCCGCCCGGCACGTTCGTCCTGGTCGACCAGTTCGTCGACCGCACCTCGCGGCGCGAGAGTTCATTTTTCGGCAAAGGCTGCGTCGCCCATGTTTCGATGGCGCATCCGGTGTCGCCGCGGCTGCACGTGCATCTCGTTGCCGCCGCGAATGCCGAGGGCATCGCGGCGGTGCGGGGCGGCACCTATGTCTGCATGGAGGGTCCGCAATTCTCCACGCTGGCCGAGAGCCTGGCCTACAAGGCGCAGGGTTTTTCAGTGATCGGCATGACCAACATGCCCGAAGCGAAACTCGCCCGCGAGGCGGAGATCTGTTACGCCAGCGTGGCGATGGTCACCGATTTCGATTGCTGGCATCCCCACCACGACGCCGTCACCGTGCAGGATATCATCCGCGTGCTGAATTCGAATGCCGGCAAGGCCAAGGCGCTGGTGGCGCGTCTCGCCCGCGATTTCCCGCGCGAGCACGAACGCTGCCCGATCGGGTCGGATCGGGCGCTCGACAGTGCGCTGATCACCGCGCCGGAAGCGCGCGATCCCGCCTTGCTGGCCAGGCTCGACGCGGTCGCCGGGCGGGTTCTGAAGCCATGAAGGTCGACGGCCGGCATTTCCGCAGCATCTGGCTGGCGCAGGACGGCTTCTCGGTCGGTGCGATCGACCAGCGCCGGCTGCCGCATGACTTCGTCATTGCGCGGCTGGAGACCGCCGACGCGGCCGCCGATGCTATCCGCACCATGCTGGTGCGCGGCGCGCCGCTGATCGGTGCGACCGCCGCGTACGGCATGGCGCTGGCGGTGCGCGACGATCGTTCCGACGCCGGCATCGACCGCGCCTACGAATTGCTGATCGCGACGCGGCCGACGGCGATCAATCTGAAATGGGCGCTCGACGAGATGAAGCGCGTGCTCAAGCCGGCGGCGCCTTCTCAGCGCGTGCAACTCGCCTATGCAAGGGCCGCTGCCATCGCCGATGAGGACGTCGCGATCAACCGGGAGATCGGACGGAACGGCCTCGCCTTGATCGAGCAGATCGCCGTCACCAAGCAGCCCGGCGAGCCCGTCAATCTCCTGACGCACTGCAACGCCGGTTGGCTGGCGACGGTCGATTGGGGCACTGCGACGGCGCCGATCTATCTGGCCCATGAAAAGGGCCTGGACGTCCATGTCTGGGTCGACGAAACCCGGCCGCGCAATCAGGGCGCGTCGCTGACCGCCTGGGAACTCGGCCATCACGGCGTGCCGCACACGGTCATATCGGACAATACCGGCGGCCACCTGATGCAGCACGACATGGTCGATCTCGCCATCGTCGGCACCGACCGGGTGGCCGCCAATGGCGACGTCTGCAACAAGATCGGGACCTATCTGAAAGCGCTGGCGGCTCACGACAACGGCGTACCGTTCTATGTTGCACTGCCGTCGCCGACCATCGATTTCAGTATCGAAGACGGGGTGGGGCAGATCCCGATCGAACAGCGCGGCGCCGACGAGGTTGCGACCATGACCGGCCGCACGTCCGACGGCCGCCTCGAGACCGTGCGCGTGGTTCCCGAAGGTTCGCCGGTGGCCAACTACGCCTTCGACGTTACGCCGGCGCGGCTGGTGACGGGGCTGATCACCGAGCGCGGCGTGCTGCGCCCTGACCGGGCTGCGCTGGCGAGCGCCTTCCCGGAACGCGGTGCGGGACATTGACGCTTGGCATACCAGCGTCGTATCTCCTCCCGGGGCGCCGCAGCCGGAAGGGTTCATGTCCAATACCGATATCGAAATCGTCGTCGAAGACCCGACCGCGCCGGAGGACAATTCGCCGGCCGTCACCAGCGTTCGCATGGTCGATGTGGTCGTCTCGCTGCTGCTGCTCGCGCTGGCCGTGACGCTTGGCTATGACAATTGGCGCACCGGGGCGGGGTGGGAATCGACCGGTCCGCAAGCCGGCTATTTTCCGTTCTATCTCTCGCTGATCCTCGGCGGCGCCAGCCTGTATGGCCTCGCCGCCGCGTTCCTGTCGCGCAAGGAGGCGACGGAGGGTTTCGTGACGCGGGCGCAACTGCGCCGCGTGATGGCGGTGTTCGTGCCGACGCTGCTGTTTTGTCTGGCCATGCAGTTCCTCGGGCTCTATGTCGCGAGCTTCCTCTTGATATCGGGTTTCATGCGCTTCGTCGGCAAGATCGCGTGGTGGAAGTCGCTGCTCACCGCCTTCGTGTTCACCGCCGTGATGTTCGTGACCTTCGACGTCGCCTTCGACGTCATCATGCCGAAGGGCCCGCTTGAAGCGGCGCTCGGCCGCTGACGGATCGGGGATCGTTCGATGGAAGCGCTTGGTCTGCTGATGCACGGCTTTGCCGTGCTGCTGACGTGGAAGACGCTGCTGCTGATGATGCTGGGCCTCGTGCTCGGCATCTTCGTCGGCGTGCTGCCGGGCCTTGGCGGCCCCAACGGCGTCGCCATCCTGCTGCCGCTGACCTTCACGATGGACCCGACCTCGGCGATCGTGATGCTGTCCTGCATCTATTGGGGCGCGCTGTTCGGCGGCGCCATCACCTCGATCCTGTTCAACATCCCCGGCGAGGCCTGGTCGGTGGCGACCACGTTCGACGGCTATCCGATGGCGCAGCAGGGCAAGGCGGCGGAGGCGCTGACCGCCGCCTTCACCTCGTCGTTCATCGGCTCGCTGGTTGCGGTCATGCTGATCACGTTTCTGGCGCGGATGATCTCGTCGTTCGCGCTCAAATTCGGGCCCCCGGAATTCTTCGCGGTGTACCTGCTCACCTTCTGCTCGTTCGTCGGCCTCGGTCGCGAGGCCAAGCACAAGACCGTCATCTCGATGTCGCTCGGCCTGCTGCTGGCCGGCATCGGTATGGACACCGTGTCGGGCCAGTTGCGCATGACATTCGGCTCGGCGGAATTATTGCGCGGCGTCAACTTCCTGGTCGCCGTCATCGGCCTGTTCGGTATCAGCGAAATTCTCCTCACCATGGAGGAGCGCCTCGCGCTGCGCGGCCACGCCGCCGGCATTTCGCTCCGCGTGGTGCTGTCGGTGTGGAAGGACCTGCCCAGATACTGGGTGACGCTGTTCCGTTCGTCGTTCATCGGCTGCTGGCTCGGCATCACCCCGGGCGGCGCGATCGCCGCGTCCTTCATGGGCTACAACCTCGCCAAACGCTTCTCCAAGGACCAGGACAGCTTTGGTAAGGGCCGCATCGAGGGCGTGTTCGCGCCGGAGACGGCGGCGCACGCGTCCGGCACCGCGGCGCTGCTGCCGATGCTGGCGCTCGGCATTCCCGGCTCCGGCACCGCCGCGATCCTGCTCGGCGGCTTGATGGTGTGGGGCCTCAATCCCGGGCCGCTATTGTTCGTCGAGCACAAGGACTTCGTCTGGGGCCTGATCGCCTCGATGTATCTCGGCAATGTCGTCGGCCTCGTGCTGGTGCTGACGACGGTGCCGATCTTCGCCTCGATCCTGCGGGTGCCGTTCGCCGCCGTCGCGCCGATGATCGTGGTGTCGTGCGCGATCGGCGCCTATGCGATCCAGAACGCGATGTTCGACATCTGGCTGATGCTGGGCTTTGGCGTCGTCGGCTACGTTTTCAAGAAGATCGGCATTCCCCTGGCGCCATTCACGCTGGCGCTGGTGCTCGGCAACCGCGCCGAAGACGCCTTCCGCCTGTCGATGATCGGTTCCGGCGGCGACCTGAAGGTGTTCTGGTCCAACGGCCTGGTCGGCTCGATCACCACGCTCGCGATCGTGCTGCTGTTCTGGCCGGTGATCGACAGGGTTTTGGGCAGCGTCAAGCGCAGGCTGGTGCCGGCGCAGGCGTAGATGCGTAGGACGGGTTGAGCCCTTCGCGAAACCCATCAATTCATGCCGTGGAGAGGTGATGGGTTTCGCGAAGGGCTCAACCCATCCTACGATTCCGGCAGCATCCGCTTCGGCAGGTTGAAGCCGAAGCTGTAGAGTGGCAATTCGTCGATCGCGGCGTGATCCTCGGCGGGCAGCCTCTTGCGCAAATGATAGAGCGCATCGCGGACCGCGGCTTCGTCCATGCCCTCGATCAGGACCAGTGCGGCAAAGCTGCCGTCATTGGCCCGCATGCCCTTCTCGCGGGTCTTGATCGCGGTCTGCGCGACATCCGTCTGCAGCACGCGTGCGGCGACGATGCGATCGAGCCGCGCCAGTTCGGCCACGACCGCATCGGCATCCCACGAAGGTACGGCATCGAGGCGCAGCGGCGCGACGATGCCGCCCTGGCCGACGCCGGCGGACGCCGCGATCCGCCCGCCACCGCGGGCAAAACGGCCGAGCAGGGGCATGATGCGTTGCGACCACGGCGTCGGCGCGTTCAGCCGCGCCAGATAATCAGGCCCGCCGACCACACGTTCATCCTCCAGTTCGTAGAGGATGAAGTAACGGTTCACCGCCGCGCCCGGCGCGCGAAAGATGCGGCAGGCGAGGAAGCCGGGCACGCCGACGCGCTCCAGCGCGTGTTCGCGCGTAATCCAGTGCGCCCAGTCGGTCAGGTGTTGCGGCGCGAGGTCGCTCCAGATGGCGAGATAGCCGGCTCCCTGCATGTCGTTCCTCCCGTCACTTCGGCCCCACGCGGATCGCCGGCGGCAGCGCGGCCGGCAATTGCCCGGCGCCCTGCAGCGCGGCCTGCATGGCGACGATGTAGCCGTAAGGCCCAAGGCCCGCGATCACGCCCTTGACGGCGGCCGAGAGCTTGGAGTGCCGGTGCAATTCGTCGCGGGCGTGGATGTTGGAGATGTGCACCTCGTAGATCGGGCCCTCGAAGATCTTCATGGCGTCGTAGATCGCGATCGAGGTGAAGGAGTAGGCGGCGGGGTTGATGATGAGCGCGTCCGCCGAAGTGCGGGCGGACTGGATCAAATCCACCAGCTCGCCCTCGTGGTTCGACTGGTGAAACGACAATTGCGTGCCGGTGAAGGCGGCGAATTCCTCGCAGGCCGCCCTGAGGGCGTCGAGCGTGGTCGAGCCGTAGATGTGCGGCTCGCGGATGCCGAGCATGTTCAGATTCGGACCATTGAGGATCATGATGCGCATAAAATGCCTTTCATGGAAGAGGAGCGGATGAGCGAAGTGTGTTCCGCCGATCTTGCCGCGAAAAAGGCGGATGGCGCCAAGGCCAATTCCGGTCGCGCGCCTCACACCACCTTGCGCCGGCGCAATTCCGCGATCTCGTCCTGGCCGAAGCCGAACTCAGCCAGCACTTCCTCGGTCTGCTCGCCGAATTCCGGCGGGCGGGCGGCCATCCTGCTCGGCGTGCGCGACAGCGTCACCGGCTGGCCGACCAGCTGGATGTGGCGGTTCTCGTCGTTCGGCACGTGCTGGGCGATGCCGAGATGCCTGACCTGGGCGTCCTCGAACATCTGGTCGATCGAATAGATCGGGCCGCAGGGCACGCCGGCCTCGTTCAATTCCTTGACCCAGGTTTCCGTCGATTTCTTCTCGGTGCGCTTGTTGATCAGGGCATTGAGCGCGTCCCGGTTCTTCGAGCGCGCCGGCGCGGTGGCGTAGTCGGGATTGGTGACCAGTTCCGGCGCCCCGATCGCCTGTGCGCAGCGCTCCCAGATCCGCCCGCCGGTCGTGGCGATGTTGATGTAGCCATCGGAGGTCTTGAACACGCCGGTCGGAATCGAGGTCGGATGGTTGTTGCCGGCCTGCGTGGCGACGTCCTTTTCCATCAGCCAGCGCGCGGCCTGGAAATCCAGCATGAAGATCTGTGCCTGCAGCAGCGAGGTCTGCACCCACTGGCCCTGGCCGGACACGTCGCGCTCCAGCAGCGCGGTGAGAATGCCGATGGCGCAGAACAGCCCCGCGGTAAGGTCAGCGACGGGAATGCCGACCCGCATCGGGCCTTCGCCGGGTGCGCCGGTGATCGACATCAGCCCGCCCATGCCCTGCGCGATCTGATCGAAGCCCGGCCGCTTGTGATAGGGGCCGTCCTGCCCGAAGCCGGAGATGCTGCCATAGACGATCTTGGGGTTGATCTGCCGCAGGCTCTCATAGTCGATGCCGAGTTTGGCTTTGACGTCGGGACGGAAATTCTCGACCACCACGTCGGCCTGCTCGGCCAGCCGCGTGAACACCTCAAGGCCTTTGGGATCCTTCAGGTTGAGCGTCATCGCCCGTTTGTTGCGGTGCAAATTCTGGAAATCCGAGCCCTGCCGCGGCCCGCCCGGCTGCTCGCCGCCGCCATCCTCCAGCAGCGCGTCGATCTTGACGACATTGGCGCCCCAGTCCGCCAACTGCCGCACGCAGGTGGGCCCGGAGCGAACGCGGGTGAGATCGAGCACGGTGAAGCGGGACAGGGCCTGCGAAGCGCGGGGGAAGGGCATTGAGGAACCTTCTCTTTTTCTAGATTTCGCGGGAGGAAACGGTCAGACCTGCCTGGATTAGCCAATCCGGAATGGATTTCCAACAACTGTTCGCCGCCCGAGGGGTGCGATGTGGCAGGGCGCGACCGCATTTTCCAACCTCCGGGCGGCGCCCGCGGCAGGAACGAACCCCGGAAAATTACTGGATCATTTAGGGTATCGCAGAACAGGCGAACCAGGAGCCTTGGGTGGTAAACAAGCGTTAATCAGGCGATTCTAGCCTCCCCCGATGCGCTGTCATTTCGTTGCAACCGATCAATCTGCTGAAGAGCGCGATCGATGAAGAAAAACGGTTTGCTTTCCGACGACATCTGGGTCTTCCAGGCGCCCGATGCCGGGATCGGCACGGCAATGTTTCCGGCCGGCGCAGCGCACGACACGGTATTTCGCGACGATGGCGATTCATTCCCGGTCGCGAGCGCCAGCAGCGGGCTAGACCTCGTGCTCTCGGCTCCCAAGCCGGTCGCGTCGATCGCGACGCTTGCCGATTACCTTGTCAATGGCTTCTGGCAATACAACAGCACCATCGCCCATCACTTCGCTTCCAGCACCATCACCTACAACATTACCGGGCTGAACGCCGCCGAGCAGTTTCTGGCGCAATCGGCGCTGCAGGCGTGGTCTGAAGTCTGCAATATCAGTTTCGTGCAAACCTCCGGAACGGCGAACATCACGTTCAACCATAACGGCACGATGCAGGCCTACACCTCCGGCAGCTGGTCCGGTTCCGGCGCGATCATCTCTCAGACCGTGGACATCAGCACCGACTGGGTCACGACCGATGGCGGCGCCAACGACGGCAAGACCGGTATCGACAGCTACGCCTACCAGACCTACATCCATGAAATCGGGCACGCGCTCGGCTTGGGTCACCAGGGGCCGTACAATGGCAGCGCGTCGTATTCGACCAACGCGGTCTATGCCAACGATACCTGGCAACACTCCATCATGTCGTATTTCTCGGAACCGAATTATTCCGGGAGTTCGTACCGCTACGTGGTCACGCCGCAGATGGCGGACATCTATGCCGTGGTCTCGATGTATGGCGCGGCGACCTCGACGCGGACCGGCGACACCGTCTACGGCTTCAACAGCAATGCCGGCGCGGTATTCAATTTCGCCGGCTACACCACGGCGCCGGCGCTGACGATCTATGATAGCGCCGGCAACGACACTCTCGATGCGTCCGGCTATTCGTCGGCGCAGACCATCGACCTCCATCCGGGAGCCTTTTCCTCGGTCGGCGGCTTGGTCAACAATATCGGAATTGCACTCAACGCGGTGATCGAGAAGGCTATCGGCGGCATCGGCAATGATCGCCTGATCGCGAGCGACACCGGCTCGCAATTGTTCGGCGGAGGCGGCGGCGACACGCTGATCGGCGGCGCCGGAAACGACAGGCTGGTCGGCGGCTCCGGCGTCGACAGCCTGACCGGGGGCGGCGGCGCGGACACCTTCATTTTCCTGGTCGGCGAAAGCTCTGCCGTCGGCGGCCAGCACGATCGCATCACGGATTTTGTCTCCGGGACGGACCGTATCGACCTCAGCGGTTACGACGCGATCAGCAGCACCGGCAGCTATGATCAGTTCAGGTTCATCTCGACCACCGCCTTCCACGGCTCGGCCGGCGAACTCAACTATTTCTATAACGGCGCCAGCGGCGTCACCACGCTGCAGGGCGACACCAACGGCGACGGCGTCGCCGATTTCGCAATCGATCTCAGCGGCAATGTTACGCTCACGCAGACGGATTTGATCGGGGCCTACTCGGCACCCGTAACGATCGAGGCATTCGGCGCGACCACGCTGACCATGCTGGGCAGCCTGTACTATCTCTACGCCAACGGCACCACGTCGGGTCCGTCGCTGAAATACAATGGTACCCCGGTCCCCGTGGGGCAATTCGATCCGTATGTGCCGGTTGCGGTTGAGCAAACGGTCGGCGGCTATCAGGTGGCGTTGAAGTACGCCGCCGGCAATCAGTTTTCGATCTGGAACACCAACAGCAACGGCAACTTCGTTTCCTTTGCGGTCTACAGCAGCAACAGCACAGCTTTGGAGATGCTGGAGACCAGTTTTCAGCAAGACCTCAACGACGACGGCACGATCGGGGTGCCCAGCACGGTCATCGAGGCGCTGGGATCGACCAGCCTGTTGCAGGCCGGCAATACGTTCGTGTTGAACAATATCGGCAGCGGCACCGGTCCGACGCTGAAATATGCCGGCGCCGCGGTCACGGTCGGGCAGTTCGATCCCTATGTTCCGGTTGCGGTGGAGCAGACTGCCGGCGGCTATCAGGTGGCGTTGAAGTATGCCGCCGGCAATCAGTTTTCGATCTGGAACACCGACAGCAACGGCAATTTCATTTCCTTTGCCGTCTACGACGGCAGCAGCATGGCCTTGAAAACGCTGGAAACCAGCTTTCACCAGGACCTGAACGGCGACGGAACGATAGGGGCGCCGAGCACGGTGATCGAGGCGCTGGGGTCGACCAGCCTGGTCCAGTCAGGCGGCAACTTCTATTTGAACAACATCGGCACCGGCACGGGGCCGACATTGAAATTTGCCAGCGCGGCGATCACGGTGGGGCAGTTCGACCCCTATGTTCCGGTCGCGGTGGAGCAGACGGGTGGCGGCTATCAGGTGGCGTTGAAGTACGCCGCCGGCAATCAGTTCTCGATCTGGAACACCGACAGCAACGGCAATTTCATTTCCTTTGCCGTCTACGACGGCAGCAGCATGGCGTTGAAAACGCTGGAAACCAGCTTTCACCAGGACCTGAACGGCGACGGAACGATCGGGGCGCCGAGCACGGTGATCGAGGCGCTGGGATCGACCAGCCTGGTCCAGTCGGGCGGCAACTTCTATTTGAACAACATCGGTAGCGGCACGGGTCCGACCTTGAAATTTGCCGGCTCCGCGATCACGGTGGGGCAATTCGACCCCTATGTTCCGGTCGCGGTGGAGCAGACGGGTGGCGGCTATCAGGTGGCGTTGAAGTACGCCGCCGGCAATCAGTTTTCGATCTGGAACACCGACAGCAACGGCAACTTCATCTCCTATACCCTCTACTACAGCAACAGTGCAGCTTTGAAGTCGCTGGAGACTAGTTTTCAGCAGGATCTGAACGGTGACAGCACGCTCGGAGCCGCGACGGCCAACTCAGAAGTCATTGCTGCACCCCAAGTGGTGGGCAATGATGTTCTAAGTCAGGGCGGAAACGATTCGTTCAGATTCAACGCCGAACTGGGCCAAATGACGGCTGGGCGATCCGATCCGCTTAGCGATCATCAGTCGATACTTTTAGATGCCGCCGTCAGGTTTGACTCTGCAATTGCTCACATCGAAGCAGGGACAGCGTTTATGTCCTTGAATGATAACATGGCATCGCTTGCGTCTGATCTGATCGGATCTGAACTACATCATTTTATCATCCGTTGATGCATCGCCGTCGCATTGCCGCTCCCGATTTGATTTCGAGGGTCCGTTGTTCCCAGGGACGACGTTGCCGAGAGGCGGGATGGAATTCCACGCCGACCCCTTGGGGGGCTCAAGTCGAACAGAGCGACGATGGCGACGAACATCGAACGCGCTGCATAAGCGAGGGCGGCGTCCTGTCGATTGACTAAGCTGTGCGTGTGGACAATAGGTTGCAAATGTTCAGCCGATTTGCAGCCAGCCCTCTGCGGTCTCTCGTACGACTTGTCGGAATGACGACTCTGTGTCTTGGGATCGTCTTCCTTTGTTTGCACGCGCTCTATCCGTCAACCGATGCGGCCATCAGGTTCATGGGATCGGTGCTGCTGCTGAATTTGCTTCCAGGCGCCGTGATCTCACGCTACTTGCTGCCGGGCGCAAGGGAGCCGGGCATCTACCTCGCGTTCTCGCTTGGTATCGGGATCGTCACGAACATACTCGCGGTCACGTTGCTTTGGGTGACCGGCATGCTTCAATATTTGTTGTTGCTGCCGGCTCTCGCTTGCATTCTCGGCGCTCTGCGTCTTCGCCGGTTGAGTCTCTCGGCGTCGCTGAAGTCACTCAGAAACGAGAGCGCCACCGCGTGGCTGTCCGGTGTTGCGTTCTCCTGCCTCACGGCTTTGATCGGCATCAGTTTCATATTTAGCGGCATCTATGCCGACGTCTACACGGAATCATTTTCGGCGCATGCTGCGTTCGAGGGCATTATTGTTCGGGGGCTGGAGCTAGGCTATCCTCCAACAAACCTGCTGTTTCCTAATGCGGACTGGTCCTATAACTACGCTGCGCATCTGTGGCTGCTTGGGGTCAAGCTTACAACGGGCTTATCCATCGACGTATTGGTGACAAGATACGGCCCGTTTTTTCTGGGCGGGGCATCCGCTGCGCTTATGGTGGCGTTCGGCCGATATGTGCTTGGCGTCGCATGGTGGATCGCTCATTTACCGGTAGTAGCCGTCTATTGGGTTGTCGGCATCGCGCCGATTTCCGGCGCAATACTCGCGAGCTTTATGCCGTTCGGTGCCAATCTGATTCTTTCGCCTTTCGTGTCCTTCCTTGTCTTTTTTGTTGCGATCGCGTTCATTACTGAGAACCGCAGTCCTGGGCAGCGATGGTTGTGGATCCGGTTCGTGACCCTCATGGCGTTGGCTTTCGTAGCCACCGGCGCTAGAGGCGTTTGTAGTCCCGTCCTGCTTTGCGGGATGGGGCTTCTTCTGGCGACGTCGATCCGGCGAGGCGAGGAGCGAATACCGGGACGAACTCTCGATTTGGTAGCTGCGATCGTCGGGTTTGTAGCCGGGTTGCGTTTCTTCTTCACGGTTGGAGGCGCGTTTACAGGTACCGGCACGGTCAAGATCACGTGGCAGCCGTTCACATTGCTCGCAAGTCAGGACGTGTTGACCCTGGCGCATACCCTGGTGACCTGGGGATTTGCCGCAGTGCCGGCAGGCACTTTGGCGTTTGTGGCAATCGCGTTGTTCCAGGCCGGCATACTGACGCCGACCGTTCCGGCGGCGCTGCTTAACATGCGCAAAAATGCGAGCGATGTCGAAACACTTCTACTGGGCTGTGGAATAGCTGGATTGTCCGGGTTTTTCTTGACCGAAGCGCCAGAATTGAGCCACGTCTCGTTTCTGTACTTCTCCAGCATTTCATTCGCTCTTCTTGGCGCCCGGGGGTTACAGTTGACGATCCTCCAGGCTTCGACGCCGCGGCCGCGCTTCGGATCACTCTTCATCGTTGCGGTCGTGTTGCTGGCTTGCGTGCAACTTGGCCAAGTTCCACTCGCTGCTATCGCGTGGATCGAAAGAAATTTGGTGACATCCGCAGTAAGTGTCGTCAGCAGGTCCCAAAGTCCGCTGCCTGCGCTGTCGCCTTGTATGCGTTCTGACGACGCCGATCTATTCGCTCGGGCTCATGCGCTGTCGCCGGCAGCCATTGTCATTCCATTTTACAACACCACACATTGTGCAGCATTCTGGTGGGTGGTCCACCATCCTACTCGTACACTCAACGTTTATCTGTTGCAGCATGTCCCGGGTCGGGCTGTCGATCCGGCCCTCCAAGCGAAAATCCTGATGCAGCAGGAGCGGATGTTTCACGCGTGGGAGTCCGCCACGAAAGGCATTCTTGACGTGCCGGACGTGGTTCAACTGGCTGAAACCCTGGTCGGTCGCGGGCCCGTCTTTGTGATGGCGCCTCGCTCTTTGTCGATCGAAGCGCCGGAGCTTCTTCATTTGGTCGGAGAGTCCGAAGGCTTTAAGCTTTGGAAGGTGGCGTCTCCCCGGAGCGACTAACCTTACTGCGCGCATCAAAACTAGGCATAACCACAGGAACGTCATTCGGACCAGATCTTGAGCATCCCGATCGGCGGGGTCCTGTGGAAGAACTGAATTGGCCTGCATGTGATTGGCTATTGGTGAACAGGTTGGAAATGAGCAGCTGGACGAAATCAGAGGCATGGAGGTTCGCCGCACTCTTGGCAATCTGCGTCGCCATCGTATTGACCAGCCTGAATGCGCTTTATCCGTCGACGCCACTGACTATCAAGTTTTTAGGCTACGTATTTCTGTTCAACCTGTTTCCCGGTCTGGTGTTTTACCGGTTCGTCCTGCCGGAAACCGGACAGATCGCGGTCTATCTTGCGTTTGCACTGAGCCTTGGCATGATTCTGAATGTCGTGGCTGTCATACTTCTTTGGCCTTTCGGTCAATTGTCGCAACTCTTCATATTGCCGCTTGCAGCCGGTGGTGTCGTGATCGCCGATGTCTACCGACAACGCTATGCGCTCGCTGTCGAATGGAAGGGCAGCGGCCTTTACGGCGTGATTTATACCGCGTTTTTATGCAGTACCGCCCTGATCGGCCTCGGGTTTCTTTACACCATGGTGGCTTCCGAGTCGTATTCCATGCACTCGGCCTTTGAAGTGGTCATCATTCGGGGGCTGGAAGTCGGATGGCCTCCACCCAACTTTCTTTTTCCGAATGCTCCCTGGTCCTACAATTATGCCGCGCATCTTTGGCTTCTGGGTGCCCATGTAACTGTCGGCGTGCCGATCGATGTCTTGGTCACCGCTTACGGGCCCGCGCTGCTCTGCGCAGGCTCGGCGGCGTTGATGCTCGCATTCGCCAGGTTCACAGTGGGCTTGGACTGGTGGATCTCATTGCTCGCGGTGCTTGGTGTATATTGGACAGTCGGGATACCGCCCATCGCAGGCGCCATCTTCGCAAGCTTCATGCCATACAGTGCGAATCTTGTGCTTTCGCCTTATCTTGCCGTTATCCTGTTTTTCATGATCCTCGCGGTCGTTCTGAACAGGCAGAAGGGGCCTCTTACAAGTCGAAGCCTTCGCGTTGCGGTTCTAGTCATCCTGGCCTTTGTCGCCACGGGCGCCCGAGGCGTGTGCCCTCCCGTCGTGCTGTGCGCGCTTGCGCTTCGGCTGGCGGTATCGGTTTTGCAAAAGAAGGAAACGCTTACCGAGGACGCCGCAGATCTTATTGCGACGATCATCGGATTCGTGGCTGGCATGCAATTCTTCTTTACGGCGGGAAACGGATTTTCAGGCGCAGGTACCGTCAGGATCACGTGGCAGCCGTTCACTTTGCTGGCCGGCCAAGACTTGCTGACACTTGGCCACATGCTGATGAAGATCGGAGTTGCTCACATACTGGCCGGCATGATCAGCTTCGCTGTAATCGCAATGTTTCAGGCCGCTTTCCTGACGCCGGCGCTTCCTGCCTGCCTTTTCGAGATGCGGAAGAGCTTGCGCGATGCGGACTTGCTGCTGTTGGGCTGCGGAATTGCCGGATTGTCCGGGTTCTTCCTGACGGAGGCACCGGAATTCAGCCATATCTCATTCCTGCATTTTTCCAATATATCGTTTGTTCTCCTCGGTGGGCGGGGACTGCAACTGATGATCGAAGGGAGGAGTTCGGGGTGGGCCCAGTACCATCGCATCAAGATCGCCTCTTATGTCGCGATCGTGCTCTTAGGCGGCGTTCATTTTGCCCAGGTGCCGCTCGATACGGTTGCCTGGCTCGGCCGGCAATGGTCATCGGCTGCGATCAACCTCCTCGAGGGGGCTGATGTTCCTCCTCCATACTTGTCCGTTTGCATGAAGCAAGAGGACGCCGACCTGTTCGCACGCGCAGCCGAAGAATCTCCAACTGCTATTGTGATTCCGATCTACCCCGGTACGAATTGCGCTTCGATTTGGTGGGTGGCGCGTCATCCGATCCGAACGCTCAACGCATATATGATGCAGCATGTTCCTGGGCGTGCAACCGACCCCGCTCTTAGGGTAAAGATCGAGACGCAAAGAGAAAACTTTTTTCAAGCATATGAGGCCGCGTCAAAGGGCACGCTCAATGTGCCTAACGTGATCGCCATGGCCGAGACACTGATTGACAAAGGACCGGTTTTTGTGATGGCGCCGCGTACGCTGTCCCTGGTGCCGACAGATAACCTTCGGCTTGTTGGATCAAGCGAGGCTTTCAACTTGTGGCGAGTGCTGACTACGCCGGAGCAAACGTGACGCGCATTCGAGCGGTTACCGCAATTGCCGCTGAAAGGCCCACTTGGCAGGCCCGAGTCTCGTACGCAATCGCTGAAACGCAAACGGTTTCCCAGTCTCGGACCGCCATCTGTCGACCCGAAGCATTCCCGAGCCGCAGACGACGATGGGTCTTCCATCGTCCAGTTTCCAAATCTTTCCGGCATCTCGAATTTCAAAGTGCAGATCTGAAGCCACAGACACGTCCAGAATTCTGAGGATTTCAATGCCGTCAACCGTGGTCCTGGCTCCTGCGTAGGGATAGCCAACCGCGTTTACGAAGCGCTCGATCTCACAAGCGTCCGCGGCCCAGTTAATCTCGTAATCTTGGTCATCACGCCAGATGCTGTATGTCGCCTTGCCATCCTGCTGAGGAGAAGCCGCAAGTTGATCTTGCTCCCACAGCTCAACAATTTCGACCGCCAAGTCGGCCATCGAGGCGGCCTGAAGCGTGAGCGCCTCCTGTATCTTGATCGGATATGAGATCATCGACGACCGCTGCGCAAAAATCGGCCCTTCATCGACCCTGTCATTTGGTTGCAAGGCGGTTACGCCGATTTCGCGATCTCCGTTTATCAATGCGGTCACGGTCGGCGAAAATCCGCGATAACGCGGAAGCAGAGAATCGTGGAACACGACGGTCGAAGATGTGATCTGTGACAGCAGATACTGCCAGCCGACAAGGAAGGTCAGATCGCCCGGCTCCAGAGCTGGACGAGGGTTGTCCAGCAACCGGACGGAACGAGCGGCAGCAAGTTCGCACAATCGTTCAAAGCTCTTCGCTTGGTCGTCTGCCTGCATGTACGTGACGATAGAGCTAATATTGGCGCCCTTCTCCAACAGGCCTTCCACGAAAGCAAAGCCTTTCATCCCGGCGGCGCATACGACTATTTTTCCTGACTTTGCCATCACGAACCAGTTTGGTGTGCAACGGCTTGGCGGCCATCGCTTTCAGTTGCGGATCTCACTGATCGGCTTGCGACCTCGCGATCGATGATAAAGGTCGGACGGCCCTTCGTCTCGACCAGAATTCGACCGACATACAGGCCTGTCAGTCCGATCGAGAACATGACGCAGCCGGCGACAAACCAGAGCGACAGCGCGATACTTGCCCAGCCTTGCACCGTCAGAGTGCCAACCAAATGCGCCACCAGTACAAAGAAAGACATTCCGAAGGAGAGCAAAGCAATCAGAAAACCGCTAATCATGACGATCTTCAACGGTTTGTCCGAGAAGCCGACGATGATGTTCAGCGCGAGCGTCAAAAGCTTCCGCAACGTGTAGCTGGAGCGACCTACATATCGCGGGTCCTGCTCGACCGGCAAAGTCGATTGCGAGAAGCCGACCCAGGAAACGATGGCCGGGAAGTACTTGGATTCTTCTTCCCAGCCGATGATCGTTTCGATGACCCTTCGGTGGTAGATACCGAAATTCGAAAATTCCGCGTTCTGATGCGTATCGGTCAGATAGCTCAGGAGCGCATAGAACGCGCGAGAGAAGAAGCGGCGGTGCATCGGGTCGTTCCGTTCGACACGTTCGGCCCTCACGACGTCATAGCCTTCACGTGCCTTGGCCCATAATCGCGGCGCTTCTTCAGGCCGGTCCTGAAGGTCGCAATCCATCACAAAGGTCCACTCACCCTTTGCGCGAGATAGCCCAGCCTGGATCGCGGCGTGCTGTCCAAAATTGCGCGAAAGCCGAATGCCTAAAATGGCCGGATCGATTGCTGCGAGCCGCTCGATCTCCTGCCAAGAGCCCTTTGGGCAGCGATCGTCGATCAGGATGAGTTCGTATCGCATGCCTGCGCAGGACTGCTTTATCCGGCTGCAGAGCGGCTCGAGACTTTCCGGTGAGCCGTATACCGGGATGACAAAGGACCAAGTCGGCTCTTGACCGACTTCCTCGGTCTCGCGGCTGCAGGACTTGCTAGAGGGGGCCGATCCCGCATCGTTCATCTGTACATCCTGGTCGTCATGCGGCATTTAAGCCGTGATTTGGACAGCTTGCCGGATTGGCGCGCAAATGTGCTATCTATTCGTGTCGACTCTACCTGCGGCTTCACCGGCGGCAAACAATTAAATGCCTGATTCTTTCCCATCTGGGCGTCGTTGCCCTTCCTGCGCCTCGGTTCAGCCTGTGATTGTCGGGGAGCGGGTATGGCCGCTCGATAGCCCCTGCAGTGCCTGTGGATACATGATTCCACAACGACAAGGCGTGGCGATGTTTGCCCCGGAACTCGCGGATACGATCGACGGCTTCGATCCGAAGTCCTTTGGCGAACTCGCGCAGCTCGAAGCCGGGCATTTCTGGTTCATCGCGCGCAATGAACTGATCGTAGGCCTTGCGAACAAGTACTTCCCGGACGCCCGGCGCTTTATGGAGGTAGGCTGCGGCACGGGGTTTGTCCTGCGAGCGATTGCCCAATCGCGAGAATGGGACCGGCTGGTTGGTTCGGAATTGCATCCCTCAGGCTTAGAGTACGCGAAACGCCGACTTCCGTCCGAGGCGGAATTGGTACAAATGGACGCGCGGCATATTCCGGCCGAAGGTTTTTTTGATCTCACTGGTGCTTTTGACGTGATCGAGCACGTCGCGGATGATGAAGCGATCCTTCGCGGCATGCGGTCATCGATGACTGAGGGAGGCGGGATCATCGTCACCGTCCCGCAGCATCCCTGGCTTTGGAGCCGTGCGGACGAGGTGGCGCATCATCAGCGCCGCTACCGACGTGGTGAACTGGAAGCGAAGCTTCGGAAAAGCGGATTCAACGTGCTATTTTCTTCTTCATTCACGGCGCTGCTGTTGCCTTTAATGGCTGTCAGCCGGCTTCGCCGGAGCAAGATGGAAGAGGCTTACGAATTCAAGTTGAATCCCATCGTCAATCAGATGCTGCTGAAGGTGCTGAGCGGGGAAGTTGCAATGACTCTCGCCGGCATGAAGTGGGCGGCCGGTGGGAGCCGGGTAGTCGTTGCTCAAGCCATCTAGAGGATGGCTCATCGTCCGGCCGGTGCCTGTCCGAATGCTGGTTAGGCGCGTAGCCCGGCGGCGCCCTTGCACCTGGCTGACGATGCTCACTACCGCCTCAGAATGGCCCCCAGCACGTCGCAAATCCGCTCCTGCTGCGTCTCGCCCAACCCGAGCCACATCGGCAGTCTGATCAGGCGTTCCGACAGCGACGTCGTCAGCGACAGATCGCCCTGGGCGCGCCCGAAGCGCATGCCCGCCGGCGAGGAGTGTAGCGGCACGTAGTGGAACACGGCGTGGATGCCGTTCTCCTTGAGCGTCCGCAGCACGGCCTGGCGATCGACCCGCGCAGGCAATAGCACGTAATACATGTGCCCGTTGTGCTGGCAGTCGGCCGGGATGATCGGGCGACGCAACAGCTCCGCCTGCTCAAGCGGTTCGAGCATCTGGTGATAGCGGCGCCAGATCGTGATCCGCTCCCGCGTGATGCGCTCTGCCTCTCCCAGTTGCGCCCACAGGAACGCGGCGGTGATCTCGCTCGGCAGGAACGACGAGCCGACGTCCTGCCAGGTATATTTGTCGACTTCGCCGCGGAAGAATCTCCCGCGGTCGGTGCCCTTTTCGCGGATGATTTCGGCGCGCTGCGCCAGCTCCCGGTCGCGCACCATCAGGCTGCCGCCTTCGCCCGAATTGATGTTCTTGGTCTCGTGAAAGCTGAAACTGCCGAGATCGCCGATCGCGCCGAGCGCGCGGTTCTTGTAGCCGGCCATGATGCCCTGCGCGGCGTCCTCGACGATATACAGCCCGTGACGCCGGGCGATGGCCGCGATCGAATCCATTTCGCAGGCGACGCCGGCATAGTGAACCGGGACGATGGCGCGGGTCCGCGTCGTGATCGCGTCCTCGATCAGCTTCTCATCGAGATTGAGCGTGTCCTCCCGAATGTCGACGAAAACCGGCACCGCGCCGCGCAGCACGAACGCATTGGCGGTGGACACGAAGGTGTAGGAGGGCAGGATCACCTCGTCGCCCTCCTTCAAGTCGAGCAGCAGCGCCGCCATGTCCAGCGCCGACGTGCAGGAATGCGTCAGCAACGCCTTGGCGCAGCCGGTGCGTTCCTCGATCCAGTGATGACAGCGTTTGGTGAACGGCCCGTCGCCGGAAAGATGCTCGTTGCGTTGCGCCTCGGCCGCATAGACCACTTCCTTGCCGGTGGCATGAGGCCGGTTGAACGGAATGTAATCTGCTGTCACTGGTCCACTTCGCTTGCCGGGGCCTTGATAAAGGGGAGCCTTGGCCCCTCGGTTCGAGAGGGCGCAAATTGACGGTTTCCGTCGCGGGAATCAACGGCTGATCGCCGCCTGGGCTGCACGCGGGCGTTGCCGCAGACCCTCGACATCGTTCGGCCGGACTGATAGCCCGGCTGCGACGCCACCATGAGGTCCGCTCCTTGATCGATCAGCCCGTTGATTTGCGCGGCAAGGCGGCGGCTTCGTCGAGCCGCGCCGTGCCAACCAGGGCCGGCAGGCTGTTTGCCGGGTGGTCCGCCAATCTGCTCCAGCTGACGCTGGGAATCACCCAGCAGGTGGCGCTGATCCCGGTCTTTCTGCGCTACTGGACAGGAGACGAGCTGGCGGCGTGGCTTGCGATCTATGCCGTCGGCAATCTCGTCTTCATCGCCGATGCCGGCCTGCAATTCCGTGCGATCAACCGGTTCCTCCAGTTCAGATCGGCCGCCGACTGCGACGGACGCACCGCGCGGTATTATGGCGCGATGTTGCGGATCTACCTTGGGCTCAGCGCGGCGCTGACCTTGCTGCTGCTGGCGGCCGTGGCGGCGGCGATGCCGTCAGGACTGTTCGGCTTTTCCGCCGTGCCGCATTTCGACGCGGCGTTCATCGTCATGGCCTGCGGGATGCTGTGGACGGTGCCCGCCAATCTCGTCGCCGCGCTATACCGGGCGCGCGGCCTCTACGGCCGCGCGGTGAAGGTCCAGAACGCGGCCGTTCTCGCCGGGCAGTTCGGTCAATTGCTCGCCATCGTCGTGACCGGCAGCCTGCTTTCTGTCAGCCTCGCCTACGTCGCCGCGCTGGTCGCCTCGGCGGTCTGGTTGCTGGCGATCGACGCCCCGCGGCTGTTTCCGTCCTTGCATGCCGCGCGCGTGAGGCGGTCATGGCGCTGGACTTTCGGTCAGTTCCGCAAGGCCTTTCCGTTCGCGGTGGCCGGCGCCACCGACCTGGTGCTGCTCAATCTGCCGGTGCTATTGGTCAGCGCGTTCGTCTCAGATCGTGTCGCGGTCGCGCAATGGGGGTTGACCCGCGTGGTCGCCGGCCTGCTGCGCGTGCTCTGCGTCCAGACCACGCTGCCGCTGGCTGCGGAACTCGGCCATGATCATGCCGTCGGCGATACAAGACGGCTGCAAGGGCTGTACGCCCGCGGTTCGGTCCTGGTGACGCTGCTGGCGGCGGTCGTCGTCTCCGGCCTGTTGCCGTTCTGGCCGGACTTTTTCGCGCTCTGGACCCACGGCATTGTTCCCTATGACCCGACGCTGACGGTGACGCTGCTGCTCGGCACCGCCGCCGCCGCCCCGTCGATCCTGGCGCTGAGCTACGCCAGCTACAGCAACCGCGGCGGTCTGCTGGTGCGCGCCAAAGGGCTGCAACTCATTGCGTTCCTCGGCCTGTCCATCGTCCTGATACCTTCGAGGGGATTGATCGGCGCGGCGATCGCCGTCATCGCCAGTGAACTTCTGGTTCAGTTCGGCTTTCTAGGCTGGAACATCCTTCGCGCCACCTTGCAGCACCCGCTGCGGCATGTCTGCTTCCTCGCGGCGGTGATGGTCGCCTTGACGTTCGCCGGCTGGGCGGTGGGAACGGGGATCCGGCTCGCCCTGCCGCTTCCTGATCCGTTGCGGTTCTTCGTCGAATGCGGGCTATGGCTGGTGGTCGCCGCGCTTGCCGCAAGCCCACTGGCGATCGAACGCGTCCGGGCGCGGCTGACGGCAGCGATCCCGCACTAACGCGGAATTCCGGCCTGCCGGATCAGATATCTTCCGTAACCGGTGGTCTTCAGCGGCTCGGCCAGCCGCAGCAATTGCTCGGCGTCGATAAAACCCTGGCTGAACGCGACTTCCTCGGGGCAGGCGATCTTCAGGCCCTGGCGCTTCTCCACGATGTGAATGAATTGGGACGCTTCCAGCAGCGATTCATGGGTTCCGGCGTCGAGCCAGGCATAGCCGCGGCCGAACCGCTCGGCATGAAGCGCGCCGTGCTCCAGATACCATTGGTTGACATCGGTGATCTCCAGTTCGCCGCGCGGCGACGGTTTCATCTCGCGGATGACGTCGACGACGCGCCGGTCGTAGAAGTAGAGACCGGTCACGGCATAGTTCGATTTCGGCGCCTTCGGCTTTTCGACGATCCGCAGCGGCCGGTGCGACGGGTCGAATTCGATGACACCGTACCGTTCGGGGTCGTCGACCCAGCAGGCGAATACCGTCGCGCCGTCAGCCTGCTGCGCCGAACTGCGCAGCAGCGCGCGCAGATTGTCCCCGTAGAATATATTGTCCCCGAGGATCAGCGCGGACGATCCGCCGGCAAGGAAATCCCGGCCGATCAGGAACGCTTCCGCGATGCCGTTGGGGCGATCCTGTATCGCAAAGGAGAGCTCGATGCCCCATTGTCGGCCGTCGCCGAGCAGGCGCTTGAACTGGTCGATCTCTTCCGGCGTGGTGATGATCAGGATCTCGCGCAGGCCCGCCATCATCAGCGTGGTCAGCGAATAATAGATCAGCGGCTTGTCGTAGACCGGAAGCAGCTGCTTGGAGGTCGCAAGCGTCAGCGGGTAAAGCCGCGTGCCGCGGCCGCCTGCCAGAATGATGCCTTTGCGGTCCATGCCGTCCGTGCTCGCGTTGCCGTTATCGGAAATTACCGGCCTCGTTACCACGCGGCCCGGCGCAGCTCAAAATGCTTTCGGACCTTGTCGCGGGCGTCGGCGCCCGGACCCGCGCTCGAGATCGGGTTTTCGGCATAAGCGCGATATCTCAATAATTTAGGGGCGCCGCATTGCGGCGTTTTGGCGGCTCTTGTAGACAGGGCAGGTCGGCGCGATCCCAAGTCCGCCATCGCCTCCGGTCCGTTCCGCGGCCCGACTGACAGCAGGATCATGCCGAACCGCGTCTACTGCACCTATTTCGACCACAACTATCTGTCGCGGGGACTGGCGCTTTACCATTCGCTGCAACGGCACGCGCCGGGCACGCGGCTATGGGTGCTGTGCCTGAGCGACACCTGTCACCGGGTCCTGGTTTCGCTGGACCTGCCGGGACTGGTGGCGGTGCGGCTGGAGGAATTCGAAGCCGCCGATCCCGAACTCGCCGCCACGCGGCCGACGCGCAGCATCGTCGAATATTACTTCACCTGTTCGCCGGCCTGGATGCTGCACGTCCGCGGACGCGAGCCGGAAGCCGACTGGATCACCTATCTCGATGGCGATCTGTATTTCTACGCCTCGCCGGACGCCGTCTACGATGAACTGGTGGAGGCCATGGTCGCAATCATCCCGCATCGCTACGCGCCGAACCTGGCGCGGCGCCGGGTGTTCGGGACCTACAATGTCGGGTGGGTCGGGATGCGCAACCACCCGGATGGAGTAGGCGTCATCCAATGGTGGCGGGAGCGTTGCATTGAATGGTGTTTCGACCGTCCCGACGGCGAGCGCTATGCGGACCAGGGCTACCTGGATTCCTTCGCGAGGCTGTCGACGCGCGTCAAATCCATCGACCATGTCGGAGCCAACCTCGCCCCCTGGAACATCGCCAACTACCGGATCGATGTGCGCGACGGGCGGGTCATCATCGATGCTTCCCATCCGCTGGTGTTCTTTCACTTCCAGGGTCTGCGAAAGGGATTGCGATGGTTCATCTTCAACAGCCATCGCATCTTCGGCGCGCCGTTCTCCGGCGTTATCCGCGAGCACATCTATCGGCCCTATGTCGATGAACTGCTGGCGGTCGAGAAAATCACCGCGCCGATGCTCGAGGCCCGGCAGACCAGGCCGCAGGCACGGTCGCATACCATCCGGAGCAGGGTACGAAATCTCGGTCTTCTCGCATTCCAGCTACTGGACATCGTGACCGGGCGCGCGTTTCTTGTGTGGCGCGGTTCGGCGTACTAGCCGCGAACGCTTGAGGAAATTGACCAGGCCATGTTGCCGCCTTTCTGGGATTACCGGCGCGAATATGATGAACTGCGAGACGGGATTCTCGCGGCGGTCGATCGCGTCTTCAGGTCCGGGCAGCTGATTCTCGGGCCGGAGGGCGCGGCGTTCGAGCGCGCCATGGCGGCCCATGTCGGCGTCAGCGGCGGCGTCGGGGTCAACAGCGGAACGGACGCGCTCACCATCGCGCTGGCCGCCGCCGGCGTCACTGATGGCGATGAGGTCGTCACGGTGCCGAACACGGCGGTGCCGACGGTCGCCGCGATCCGCATCCTCGGTGCCCGGCCGGTTTTCGTCGACGTCAGGGCGGACGACTTCCTGATGGACGTTGCCCAGGTCGAAGCCGCGATCACGCCGCGGACCAGGGCGATCGTTCCCGTGCATCTCTATGGCCAATGTGTCGATCTCGACGCCCTCGTTGCGCTTGCGCAACGACATGGCCTGAAGATCATTGAGGATTGCGCGCAGTCGCAAGGCGCGCTCTACCGGGGCCGCCGGTGCGGCAGCATCGGCACGGCCGCGATCTTCTCATTCTATCCGACGAAAACGCTCGGCGGCTATGGCGATGGCGGCATGATCGTCAGCGACGACGAGGCGCTCATCGACCGCGCGCGCTCGCTGCGCTTCTACGGCATGGAGAAGACCTACTATGCCGAGCGGGACGGCTATAATTCACGACTGGACGAGGTGCAGGCGGCGATCCTCGCGCTGAAGCTGCCCAAGGTCGAGGGCTGGATCGAGCGCCGCCGCGAGATCGCCGATCGCTACCGGCGCGGCTTTGCCGGCAGCGCGCTGAAAATGCCGCTGGAAAATGCCCACAGCCGGCACGTCTATCATCTCTTCGTGGTCGAGGCGCCCGGCGACCGCGACGCCACGCTCGCCCGGATCGAAGCTTGTGGCCTCAAATGTTCCGTGCAGTACCGCTGGCCTATCCACCTGATGCGGGGCTATCAAGACCTCGGGTATCGTGCCGGGCAGTTCCCGGTGGCCGAGGCCAAGGCCGCGCAAATATTCTCGTTGCCGATCTATCCCTATCTGCGGGACGAGGAAGTGGACCGGGTTGTCGAGGTGGTGAGGGCGTCGCTCGGATGACCGACCGGAAGGACATCGATTGGCTGCGCCGGCGTCTGCGGGCCTCTTCGGCGATCGAGGCGAAGGATCCGGCCGAACTGCTCGATTGGCTGGAGGCGCGGCGCAAGGATGTTCCGTTCTCGGCTGAATTGATTCCGTTGCGCGAGGTCGCGGGCTGGGAGCAGGGGGCCAACGGCAATATCGGCCATGAGAGCGGGCAGTTCTTCCGCATCGAGGGCGTCAGGGTGCGCAGCGCGCCGGGCCTGCGCGAGATTGCGGGATGGGACCAGCCGATCCTGACGCAATCGGACGGCGGCGCGCTGGCGTTGCTATGCCGCGAGACCGCCGATCGCGGCGTGGAGTTTTTGCTGCAGGCCAAGGCGGATCCGGGCAATATCGGTTATCTGCAGTTTTGTCCGACGATCCAGAGCACCTGGGAGAACATCCGCGGCCTGAGGGGCGCGCGCCGCGCGCCGTTCGCCGAATGTCTCGAACCTTCGGACAACATAAGCGTGATCTACCGTTCCAAGCACAATGAGGAAGGCAGCCGGTTCTGGCAGAAGTCGAACGAGAACATGGTGCTGTTCGTGGAGGATGCGACCCGGCTTGCCGTCAACGAAGACGCCTATCGCTGGGCCAGCCTGTCCCAGATCAAGCGGATGATCCTGCTCGACAACGTCGTCGGGCCTTATGTGCGGACCGTGATCGCGCCGCTTTGACGATGTCAGCGGGCGAGCAGGTAGGTTTCCGCCCGCGAATGATGGCCCGTCACCTCGTGCACGTCGTAGGCGATGCCGGGCCATTCGCGGAGCAGCCGCAGTCCGGCGTCGCGGCATAGTCCCATCAGTTCCTGTTTTCCGAACACCACTTCGACCACCGGTGCACCATAGGCATATTTGCCTAGAAAGGTGGTCCGGTGACCGTCGAACACCGGCACGCTGTGGAAGATGCAGAAGCGCGCGACGCGGGCGGCCTCGCGGATCGCCGCCTGATAGTCGAGGATGTGCATCAGCGCGACGCCGTTGAAGGCGATGTCGAAACTCTGATCGGCGTAGGGAAGCTCGGTGGCGTCGGCGACCTCGAAGGCGATATCGGGATAGTGTTCGCGCGCACGGACGATCATGGCGTCCGAATAGTCGATGCCCGTGTAGCTTACGCCACCGGGAAGCAGCGTCCTCAGCACTTCGGAATAGTAGCCGCTGCCGCAGCCGATCTCGAGCAGCCGGGGATTGGCCAGTTTCGTGGCGGCGACGGCTTCGGCGGCGATGCGAAAATCGAGACGCGGTTCGCCGTCCCTCATCGCCGCGATCAGTTTTCGATAGGCGCGTTCCTGCCGCGCGACCGTTCGCGCGGCGAACCAGCCGCCCGATGCGGTCGCGGCCTCACGCGCCTCGTCGATGCCGCCGAACAGGCGATAGTCGGAGGATGGCAGGATGTGCCGGCGCAGTACCGGCGTCGCCTTGACCAGGCGTTTGCCGGCCTGCCTGACGAGGCGGCGGATGGTCATCGGCCAGCCCTGATCTGCCCGACGAAGCCCAAAATCTCGGCGGCGCGGTGGCGATAGGTGTGCTGCGCCATGGTCCGGCTCTGACCCGCGGCGGCGACGGCGGCGCGGCCCTGGGCGTCGCCGAGCGCGCGATCGATCGCGGCCAGGCACTCCTCCACCGACCGCCAGACCGCGACCTCGCGGTCCGGCTCGAACAGGGCGGGCAGATTGTCCTTGTCATCCGTCAGCAGATAGGCGCCGACGCCGGTGGCCTCGAACAGCCGCATGTTGCCGGCTTCCCGCCCCGCCATGTCGATGTGGGAATTGAGCGTGACCTTCGAGCGGCGCAGCGCCTGATACATCTCGGCGCCCCAGACCTCGCCCTGAAAGCATTGATGCAGCGGAGAGGCGGCGGGCAGCGTCCGTGGCGGGTTGCCGAACAGCTTGAGATCGTAGCGCCGGGCGACCGCTTCGAGCAATGTGATCCGCTGCTGGTGGTCGGGCGACACGGTGCCGACAAAGGACACGTCGATATCGGCCGCGGGCGCCGGCGGCAGCACGTCGAGGATGCCCGGCTCGAACGCCAGGTGGTTGACTTCTGCCCGCACGCCGAGGCCGCGGAAGAACGCGACCGTCGCGGCGAGTTGCGACATCATCAGGTCGTAGACGGTCCAGTCCACGCCGCGCGACGGCGCGATACCGACCTGTCCGATCGCGATCGGGTTGCCGATCGCCTTGATCCGACGCATCAGCCGCGGGTCGACGTGAAAGGTATCCTGGTTGAGCACGACGTCCGGTTTGAAATCCTCGACCTGCGTCAGCAGGATCTTTTCGGCCTGCGCATCGAGGCTCGGGCTGAGGCCGATCTTGCGAGCCAATGGCCGCAGCATCGGCTTCAGCGGCGTCACCGCGCGCTGCAGCCAGCCGGGAAGCGCGCTGCTCCCGCTCGGCAAGGCGGGGCCTGCCGCTTCGACGGCCATCCCGTGCTCGCGGGCCCACGCCGTCTGCAGCCAGGCATTGTTGACGTGCAGCTCCGCGGCCTCATGGCCGAGCGCGGCAAAATTCCGCGAATAGAAATCGGCGACGCCGAACAGGCTGGCGTTCCGCGCCGCCAGTTGGGCCGCATAACCCGCGCTGCCGAGCCCGGGCTGGCCGCGATACAGCCAGCTCAGGAAGCGCGGGTAGTCCGCATTGAGCACCAGGATCCGCATCGAAGCTCAGACCGCGCGCCGAAAACCGTAATTCTTGTCGATCCACGCCTGATAGGCGCCGCTGGTGACGTCGCGCCACCATGCTTCGTGATCGAGATACCATTGCACGGTCTGCCGCAGCCCGCGCTCGAAACCCACGCTGCAGCTTCTGCCGAGCTCGGTGGCGAGCTTGCCGGCATCGATCGCATAGCGGTGGTCATGGCCGGGGCGGTCCGTCACATAGGTGATCAGCGTCCGGCAGGAACCGCCGCCGGCCGCGGGACAGGGCGGAAAACGCATGGCGAGGCGCGGGTCGGCGGCGAAGGCGGCATCGATGGTGTCGCAGATCAGGCCGACCACCTCGCGATTGTTGCGCTCGTTGCCGCCGCCGACATTGTAGGTCTCGCCGGTGCGACCGCGCTCGATCACGTCCATCAACGCGGCGCAATGATCCGAGACATGCAGCCAGTCGCGGACATTGGAGCCGTCGCCATAGACCGGCAGCGGCTTGCCCTCGAGCGCATGGATGATCATCAGCGGAATGAGTTTCTCCGGGTGCTGATAGGCGCCGTAATTGTTGGAGCAATTGGTGATCATCGCCGGCATGCCGTAGGTCGCGACAAAGGCGCGGACCAGGTGGTCGCTCGATGCCTTGCTCGCGGCGTAGGGCGAGTTCGGCCGATAGGGTGAGGATTCGGTGAAGGCGGCGTCGTCCGGGCCGAGCGAGCCGTAGACCTCGTCGGTCGAGACGTGGAGAAACCGCGCCCGATCGAGCATCGCCGCGGCGCGCCAGCCATCGAGCGCCGTCTTCAGCAGCGTGAACGTGCCGAGCACGTTGGTCTGCAGAAACGCCTCGGGATCGCTGATCGAGCGATCGACATGGGATTCGGCGGCGAGGTGCGCCACGCGCGTAAACCTGTTTTCGTCAAACAGCCGCCGCAGCAGCGCCGCATCGCCGATGTCGCCCTTCACGAAGGCGATGCTGCGGTCGGCGATCAGCGGCTCCAGGCTGCGGATATTGGCCGCGTAGGTCATGGCGTCGACTACCGTGAGGCGGTCCTCGGGTCGGGCTGCCCGCCACGCATGCACCAGGTTCTGACCGATGAAGCCCGCGCCGCCGGTAATCAGAACGCTCTGCATCGCACCTCTCCCGTCACGAAGCCGCCGGTTCGGTCTTTGAATCGAACATCGCCCGCGGCATGACGTACCACAACAGAAACAGCAGCGCGGCGCCATGGGTCATGAATGTGGTGGTGAAAGGCACATTGACGAAGGCCTGGGGCAGCAGCGCCGCCGAGATCAGCACGAAGCGGGGCGGCAGCCCGGCCGACGCGCGGTTGCCGAGCGCGACGACGAGCCCGCAGGCCAGCGCCGACAGCGGCGCCAGATAAAGGCCTACCGAGGCTATGCCTTCTGTCGCGAACAGGGAGGCGTTGAGGTTGCCGAGGCGGTAGGTCTTTTCCATCACCAGCGACAACGGCTCCTGATACGGGCAACTGATCAGCGGCTTCAGCAGGGAGATCTGGCAGAACCAGGTCAGGGGGTGGCCTGCGAAGAAGTCATTGTAGACATCCATCGCGCTGGAGGGCGTCGCCATCGTCCTGATATTCACCAGGTTGAAATAAATCAGCGTATGGTCGGTGAGATATTTCTCCACCAGGATGACGCCGAGTGACGCCGGCAGCAGAGCCGACAGGATGGCTGCGATCCTGGGCTCGAAAAACATCGACAGCGTCAGCAGCACGACCATCCATGCCGTCGAAAACAGCGCAAACTTGCTCAGCGTGATCGGATAGAACAGCAGCATCAGAACCAGCGGCACCGCCGCCCACCGGCGGCGGTTGAGCGCCACGTAGCACGCACAGGCGAACGGCAGCAGCGCGGTCGACACGATTCCGGTCAGATAGCGTATCGGCGCCGGGAAGTAGAGTTCGTTGCGGAAATCGTAGATCTGACCGATCGACACCAGCCGGAAATTGTAGAACGACGCCGCGGCGATCGTGCCCAGCGCCAGCAACAGGATCGACATCAGTACGTATTCGACGGCGCGCGGCGATAGTTCGAAGGCTTGCCTGATGGGGGTGTTGATGAACAAGGCCGGCGCCAGAAACAGCGCCGCGGAGGCGGCGGCTGAAAGCCCCGCCAGCCGGTGATCGTAATCGAATCTGGAGAAGACGTTGAGCCAGAGGAAGCCGAGCACCATCATATGCAGGCCGAAGCCGACAAGATAGCCGAAACTGAACCGGGCGAAGACGAAGAGCAGCGAAATGCCGGAAAATGCCAGCACCGCCGCGATCGCGTGGTGAAGTCGGGCAGGATCGTACAGGATGTGCGGCTGCCAGCGCGCCACCTGCGTGAGCGAAAGGCAACAGACGGCGGTATGAATGCATATCAGCACGAGCAGGCCGAGGCGCGATCCGCAGGCCTGCCGGAACCGCCCCAGGATTCCCGGAGCGTGCCTGGTTGGTGACAGGTGCATCATGAAGGTCGCGCTGCCGTGCGAGGTGACGATGGGAACAGGCCGGAACGACCTACGACAGTTCGAGCGAGCGCCTGAAATAGGCGATGGTCTCCTTGAGGCCATCGGCGAGCGCAACCTTGGGCTCCCAGTTCAGCAGCGCCTTCGCCTTGGCGAGGTCGGGCTGGCGTTGCCGCGGGTCGTCCTGGGGCAGCGGCTCGAAAATGAGCTTTGAGCGCGAGCCGGTATAGCTGATCACCTTTTCGGCCAGTTCCAAAATGGTGAACTCCGCATTGTTGCCGAGGTTGATCGGGCCGGTGCAATCCTCGCCCGTCAGCATCAGTCTTGAGATCGCCTCCACGAGGTCGTCGACGTAGCAGAACGACCGGGTCTGGCCGCCGTCGCCGAATACCGTGATCGGATCGCCCTTCAGCGCCTGGACGATAAAGGAGGAAACCACCCGGCCGTCATTGGGCTGCATCCGCGGACCATAGGTATTGAAGATGCGCGCGACCTTGATCGGCAACGCGTGCTGCCGCCAATAATCGAAGAACAGGGTCTCGGCGCAGCGCTTGCCTTCGTCGTAACACGAGCGGATTCCGATCGGATTGACGTTGCCCCAGTAATCCTCGGTCTGCGGATGGATCAAGGGATCGCCATAGACCTCGCTGGTCGAGGCCTGGAAGATCGGCGCCCGCAGCCGCTTGGCGAGACCGAGCATGTTGATCGCGCCGTGCACGCTGGTCTTGGTGGTCTGCACGGGATCGCGCTGGTAGTGGATCGGCGAGGCCGGGCAGGCGAGGTTGAAGATCGCATCGACCTCGATGTAGAGCGGAAACGTCACGTCATGGCGGATCGCCTCGAACATCGGGTTCGCCAGCAGATGGGCAATGTTCTTGCGGCTGCCGGTGAAATAATTGTCCGCGCACACGACCTCGGCGCCGGCGGCAAGCAACCGCTCGCTGAGATGGGAGCCGATGAAGCCCGCGCCGCCGGTGACTAGGATGCGGCTGTCCTTGTAGGTTTGCTGAAGCGCCATGGTTGTTCCCAGGTTGCCGTTTGGAACGGCCCGCCTGCTTTTTTGGCGCAGGCAGCCCGAGTGGTATCGACTACGGCCGGGATCGCCAATAGCGTTGTCAGGTTTGAGGTGTTATAATACCGTAATCCCCAGCTAAGTCTCTGAGTCGCTTGAACCTCTGATCAAGTCTCGGGGAGAGGGGGCGCGACCCTGTCCATGCCTAGCCGCCCGGGCTCAATCCAAGCCGGGCATAGATCCGCCGCGCATAGGCGCCGAATTCGTCCGTCGTCTTGATCGGCAAGCTCCGGGGGAACGGCAGATCGATCGGGAAATAATCGGCCATGCGCGCCGGGCCGGCGGTGAGCACCGCGCAATGCGAGGCGAGGAATACCGCTTCCTGGATCGAGTGGGTCACGAACAGGATGGTCTTGCCGCTCTCGCGCCAGATCCGGAGCATTTCGAGGTTCATCTGCTCGCGGGTCAGCGCGTCGAGCGCCCCGAACGGCTCGTCCATCAGGATCAGCTTCGGATCGTGGATGAAGGCGCGGGCGATCGCGGTGCGCTGCTGCATGCCGCCGGACAATTGCTGCGGATATTTGTCCTCGCTGCCGGCGAGGCCGACGAGGTGGAGCAGGTCGCGGGCGCGGCTGCGCGCCGCCTTCATCGGCAGGCCGACGATTTCGGCCGGCAGCAGGACGTTGTCCAGGATGGTCCGCCATTTCAGCAACAACGCCTGCTGGAATACCATGCCGATGTCGCGGGCCGGGTCGAACGGCGTTGTCGCATTGCCGATCTTGATGGTGCCGCCGTCCGCCTCGTGCAGCCCGGCAAGTATCTTCAGTACGGTGGTCTTGCCGCAGCCGGAAGGGCCGACCAGCGAGACCAGCTCGCCTTCGTTGACGTCCATGGTGACGTCGGAGACGGCCAGATGTTCCGCGCCCCCGGATCGATAGACCTTGCGGACGTTCTGTAGCTGAATGAATGGCTCGACGGCGTTCATGCCAGCCATTTCTGCAGATTGTCTTTCACGAAAACATCGTCGGACAGGTCGGCATGGTCGCGGCAGACCCGGTCGATTTGCTGCATCTGCCCGGGGCTGAGCCCTTCGGCGGGATCGAGGCACCACAGCCCCTGCATCAATCCCTGCCGACGCAGGATCTCATGGCAGCCGGCGATGCAGCCGTGAAAATTGTTGGCGACGTCGAAGAACGCGCTGTTGCAGTCGGTGACGCGGGCATCGAGCGCCAGCAGGTCCGCGGGCAGTGTTTCCTGGCCGCGTGCGGCCTTGCACATCTCGAATTGCCGGATCGCGCTGGCGGTCCACACCGACCAGTGTCCGAGCAGGCCGCCCTTGAAATAGGCGCGGGTGGTGACGCCCTTGTCGCGGAGGTCGAATGGCAGCATCAGGTCGAGCAGGATGTGATCGTCATTGCCGGTATAGAGCGCGACGCGGTCGAGCGCGCCCGCCGCCGCCACGCCGCGCAGCACGTCGAGCGTCCGGTAGCGGTTGAACGGCGCGATCTTGATCGCGATGACATTGTCGATCGAGGCGAAGCGGCGCCAGAAATCGGCGCTGAGGATGACGCCGCCGACCGCCGGCTGCAGATAGAAGCCGACCAGCGGCATTTCGCGCGCGACCGCCTCGCAATGGGCGATGATGTCTTCTTCGGACGCCGATCGCATCGCGGCCAGGCTGAGCAGGCCGGCGTGGTAGCCGATGCCGCGTGCCGTCTGCGCTTCCGCGATCGCCTGTGCGGTCGGGCCCGCGAGGCCCGCGACCATCGCCACCGACCGCCGGGTCCAGGCCGCCGCGGTTTCCGCCGCCAGCTCCAGCACCGGGCGGTACAGCCCGACGTCGCGGATCGCGAATTGCGTGGTGTGGACGCCGACGGCGAGTCCGCCGGCGCCGGCATCGAGGTAATAGCGCGTCAGCGCCCGCTGATGCCTGGTGTCGAGCTTGCGATCAGCATCGAGCGCGAGCGGATGCGCAGGGATCACCGTGCCGTCGGCGATCAGCTTGCGAATGTCGGCCTTGATGTCGCTGTGGTGCATGGTGGGCGTCCTATCCGAATTCCGGGCCGGCGACGGCGAACGGCAGTTGCGCAGGTGAGGCGGTCGCCGGACCAAGACGCATTCGCTGAAACGGCCGCTCGATAGTCCAGCCCGATGCGACGAGGCCGCCCTGAAACGCCTCCTGCGGATGGACGGCATCGAGCAGCCATGGGCCGGCCTCGGAACGGACGATAGCCTTCACCAGTGCGAGCGCCTGATCGGCGTTGTCGGCCAGCAGCGGACCGATCTGACGCGCGGTGCGGCCATCGCGGACCAGGGCGATCGCCCCGTCGTCAGACAGGATCCGGGAGCCCGCACGGGCGGAAAATTCCGACAGCAACAAGCGGCGGTCGAATCCGGTGGCGTCGGCGTCGCGCTTGGCCAGCGTGTCGAGGTTGCCGTCCGATGGTGCACCCGGCGCTGTGGTCGCCTGCGCCTCCCTGAGCCGCAGCCGTCGCAATTGCAGCGTCGGCTTGAAGCCGAGCGGTCCATAGACGGTGGCGCCGGCGGGGGTCGCGTCCAGCCAGGTGGTCAGGCTCCGTTTCGCCGCTGCCGCCAGGCACGCATCGACGAGTTGCGTCGCGATGCCGCGACGGCGGAAATCCGCGGTCACCAGCACCATGCTGATCCAGGCCTGACCGGCCGAGTAGGGCAGCAGCGCGGCGGTCGCGACCAGCCGCGCGCCGGCGCGCACGCCGAATACCGTGCCGTGGCCCAGAAAGAACCGCCAGTCAGCCTCATTCTGGTTCCAGCCGGCTTCGGCCGACAGCACGAGCCCCGCCCGCGCGTCGCCGACGCCGAGTTCGGCGATCTCGGCCGGCTCAGTAGCGGCCATCGCGCACCTCGTATTTGGTGGGCTTGCCCAGGCTCGGCATCGAACGCGTCACCCAGTCGGCAGTCCAGCCGATGAGCCGTTCGGTATCGACGATCGGCCGGCCGAACAGCGTGACGGCCTGCGAGGTATCGGTCAGCCATGCCGTCGGCTCTTCCTTGCCGACGATGACAGGCGCGCGGCCGAAGCGTTGACCGAATCTGGCCGCGAGATCGCGCACGGCCAGAATCTCGGGGCCGCTGACATTGATCGGCGAGGTCGGCGTATCGCAATGCGCCAGGCAGCGCAGCGCCTGGGCGGAGGCGTCGCCCTGCCAGATGAAATTGACGTGGCCGATGCTGACGTCGATCGGCTGCCCCCGCAGCACCTTGCTGGCGATGTCGTGCAGCACGCCGTAGCGCATGTCGATGGCGTAGTTGAGCCGGAACAGCCGGCCCGGCGTCGCATGTTTCTGCGAGAAATACTCGAACATGCGCTCGCGCCCGACGCAGGATTGGGCGTATTCGCCGGGCGGATTGGGCGCCATGTCCTCCGGCGCGCCTTTGCCGTCCACCGGCACGAATGGATAGACGCAGCCGGTCGAGAACGCGACGATGCGCGACCCGGCAAAGGCCTGGGCGACCAGCGCGGGGACGTGCGAATTCATCGCCCAGGTCAGGGGCAGATCGCCTTCCGCGCCGAACTTGCGTCCGGCCATGAAGACGACGTTTTGCACTTTCGGCAGCGCCTTGATGGCCGCTTCGTCGAGCAGGTCGCAATGGAAGGTCTCGATGCCGCGGGACTGCAGCCAGTCCTTGACGCCGGGATCCGAGAAGCGGGCGACGCCGATGACGCGGCGCTCCGGAGCGGCGGCCTTGGCCAGACCCGCCAGCGTCGGTCCCATCTTGCCGGCAACCCCCAGCACCATGATGTCGCCCTCGACGTTGCGCAGATCGTCGATCAGCGCCTGGCTCGGGCGGCACAGCAATTCGTCGAGCGCTGCGACGTCCGAAATCGTCTGGGGCAGGGTGTCGCGCGTCAGCAGCATTTGGTTTTCCGTATTCTGGTCATTGCAAGCGAATGTCGCGGACGACGAGCATCCGTTCGAGGCCGAGCACGAGCCCGTACAGCGCGACGCCGAGCAACGTCAGGAGCACAACCGCCATCACCATCGCCGGCGTGTCGAGCGAGGACTGCACCTGGATCATGAGATAGCCGAGCCCGCGCTCGGAAGCGATGAACTCGCCGACGATGGCGCCGGCGACCGCGAGGATGGCGCCGACCTTCATGCCGGAGAACACGTAGGGCAGCGCGCCGGGCAGCTGGATCTTGCGGAACAGCGTCCAGCGCGAGCCGCGCAGCGACTTCACGAGATCGAGCAGGTCGGGTTCGACCTCGCTGAGGCCGCGCGCGGTGGTCAGCAGGATCGGAAAGAAGCAGATCGAGAATGCGATCAGGATGTTGGGGAGGATGCCGTAGGAGAACCAGACGATGAACAGCGGCCCTAGCGCCACCTTGGGAATCATGTTGAGCGTCACGAACAGCGGCAGCAGCAACAGGCTGACCAGCGGCGACCAGGTGAAGATCACCGCCAGCGCGACGCCAACCAGGGCGCCAAGGCAGAACCCGCCGAGGATCTCGACTGCGGTCACTGCCATGTTGGAGAGCCAGGCATAGCCCGGCGAGCCGAGCGTCTTGATGGTCGCGAGCGGCGAAGGCAGGATGAATTTCGGCACCTGCAGGGCATCGACCAGCACCTGCCAGATGACGATGACGGCCAGATGCACGACCAGGATGATCGCGAGAGACCTTGCGTATCCGCCGTCGCCGCTGAACACCGTGCGCTCCTGGCTGTGCGTCCGGCTGCCCCGGCCACGTGATATCAATCTACCGTGGCCTCCCTCACTGATCAACCATTCGGTTGATTAGGCCGCAGCGAATGCATCACCAGGTCGACCACGTGGCGGCGCCGGGCCAGAAGGGCGGCCCGGCTCGACAGATCCTTGCCGAAGATCGCCGACAGCGTCGGCGTGTTGGAAAAGTAGAAATAGCTGAGCCCCGCAATCGATATGTAGAGGTGGACCGGGTTGATGCCCTTGCGGAAGATGCCGGCCCTGACCCCCTGGCCCAGGATGCTGGAAACCAGGCTGACCAGCGGGGAATGCATCGCCGGCAGCTTGCGGGATCCCCGCACATGGCGGGCGCCGCCGCGGTTCTCGTCGTTGAGCAGCACGATGAAGTCGGGATGCGCGGCGAGGTGGTCGAAGGAACTCTCGATCAGCTTCTTGATTGCCTGTTCGGGAGGCAGTCCCGCGAGATTGAGCTTGCGCTCCTGGGCGCGGATTTCCTCGTAGACCCATTCCAGCACGGCCAGATAAAGGGCATCCTTGTCGCCGAAATAATGGTAGACTAGCTGCTTGTTGACGCCCGCGCGGGCGGCTATCTCGTCCACGCGCGCTCCGGCGAGGCCGCTGCGGGCGAATTCGCGCCGTGCCGCCGTCAACAACTTCTTGCGGGTCGCGGCCGGATCGCGCCGCTGCGGCCGCTTGTCGTCGGATCGTTTTCTGGGCATTTCCAACCAAATAGTTGACAACTCGTCTTGTCCCGAGTTGCATTGGTAGCGTCACCTGTGCGCGGCGACAAGGTCGGCTGCAAATGAGGAGGTTAGCATGAAAGGCTTGCGAGTGGCGGGAATGGCGCTGGCGCTGATCCTGCCGACGGCCCCCTGCGGTGCGGCCGAGACCGTCAACCTGATCCTCAACTGGACGCCGACGGCCGATCATTCGCCGTTCTACTACGCCAAGGCGCAGGGATGGTACGAGAAAGCCGGGATCGACCTGACCATCGAAGTCGGCAAGGGTTCCGGGGTTTCTTCGCTGAAGGTCGGCTCCGGCGGCTCGCCGTTCGGCATCGCCGATCTCGCGACCATGCTGGTGGCCAAGAGCAAGGGCGCCGACGCGGTAGCGCTGATGAGCATCTACGCCAATACCGGGCAGACATTCTATTGGCTCAAGAGCTACGGCGTGAACGGGCCAAAAGATTTTCCAAATCACAAGATCGGGAATCCGCCCGGTGACGCCTCGCGCGTGATGTGGCCGGCCTTTGCAAAAGCCGCCGGCATCGCCCCCGACGCCGTCAGTTTCGTCAATGTCGGGCCGACCGCCAAGATCGCGGCGCTGAAGAGCCACACCGTGGACATCATCAGCGATTTTTATAATGAGCACGACCTCAAGGCGATCGAGTTCGGCTCCGACCTGGGCTATGTCAATTGGAAGGATATTGGACTCAACCCCTACGGGAACTCGCTGATCGTCAACGGCGCGTACCTGGCAAAAAATCCAAAACTGGTCGAGGCGTTCGTCAAGATCAGCCAGAAGGCTTATGCCGCCTGCGTCGCCGACGTCGAACCCTGCCTGAAGGCGCTGCTCGACCAGGCCTCCGGTCTCGACAAGGAGAACCAGCAGCGCCAGTGGGAACGCATCAAGTTCCTGATGACGGACGACTTCACCACGACCAAGGCGCTGGGCTGGATCGACGCCGAGCGGATGAAGAAGGACTACGAGCTGGTGCAGACTTATCTCGGCATGGAGAAGCCGTTCGACGTCAGCACGGCGTTCTCGGTCCAGATGCTGGATACGTCGATCAAGATGGATGCCAGCAAGGTGAAGAAGTAGGCCGGCCGGGGCAGCTGCCTGCGCGCCTCACGGCTAGGCGGGTGCGATCGGAGCGATACCGCGCGCGCGAAAAAGCGTTTCAAGTTCGCGCCAGTCGGCGAGCACGGTTTGATAGATCCAGCGGTAGTAATGCTTGCCGCGGACGATCTCATCGACGCGCGCGCGCGGCAGGAATTGGGAGGCAGCTTCCACTTCCAGCCAGTTCACGAGCAGGTGCAGATAGGTGGAATATTCGTTGTCGGCCCCTTCCGGGAAGCCGACCGGCGCGGCCGGATAATGGTGTTTCAGCTCATCGATCAGCGCCGATCCTGGCCCTGCGCAGTCCAGCCGTTCCGTGTACCAGTGCATCTGTTCGTGCAGGTACTCGCACAAAATCTGATCGGGACCGTGGGGCTGCGTGCCGAGGGTCAGGACTGGATGGCTGCGAGGCAGTTCGGTCGGCGCGATCCTGATGTTTTTGGTGTATTCGAAGCGGCGGAGATCGTGTCGCTCCCGCCAGCGCTTAATGCATTCGATGATTGTCTCGGCGCGCGCCCTGGCCGTGGACAGGTCGATCGAATGATGTACATCGTCGCCCATGATGCCGAACGCTCCGCCGATCTGATGGCGCATTAGCCGGGAAACCCGCGTCGATGTCCAGACGCGGAATGTTTCGGAAAGGTTGTCTGTTGTCAATCATTCAACTTTAGAGCCGTTTTCTGGCCCCGCGGACCGTCTCGTCAGCCTCGCATTGCCGCCTTCATCGGCGTGTGAAGTCTCCGCACATCCGTACCGGGCGTGCTAATGACAGGCCTGTTGCACCGCCCGAGAGACGCTCCGGATGACCATGACTGAACAGCCGAAGACCGCACAGCGCCCTGCGATCGACAAGGAACGGCTGCGCCAGAAATATCTCGAGGAGCGCAACAAGCGGCTGCGGCCCGACGGCAACGACCAGTATCTCCGCGTCGCCGGCCAGCTCGCGCATTATCTCGACGATCCCTATACGCCGGTGACGCCGCGCGAGCCGAAGACCGACCATGTCGCCTTTGCCTTCATCGGCGGCGGCTTTGCCGGGCTCGTCACCGCCGCGCGGCTGTCGGAAGCCGGCATCGGCGATGTCCGCATCATCGAGAAGGGCGGCGATTTCGGCGGCACCTGGTACTGGAACAGATATCCCGGCGCGCAATGCGATACGGCCTCGATGGTCTACATGCCGCTCCTGGAAGAAACCGGCCACATGCCGTCGGAGAAATACGCGCATGCGCCGGAGATCCTGGCGCATTGCCAGCGCATCGGCCGGCACTACGGCCTCTATGACAACGCGCTGTTCCATACCGAGGTCGTGAGCCTCGACTGGGACGAGGCCAATTTGCGCTGGACCATCCGCACCAACCGCGGCGATGCCTTCACCGCGCAGTTCGTCGGCATGGGCACCGGGCCGCTGCATGTGCCGAAGCTGCCCGGCATCGAAGGCATCGAGACCTTCAAGGGGCACTCGTTTCACACCAGCCGCTGGGATTACGCCTACACGGGCGGTGATCCGTCGGGCGCGCTGATGGAAAAGCTGGCCGACAAACGCGTCGGCATCATCGGCACCGGCGCCACTTCCGTGCAATGCGTGCCGCATCTGGCGCGCGCCTGCAAGGAGCTTTACGTTTTTCAGCGCACGCCGTCCTCGGTCGATGTCCGGGCCAACGCGCCGATCGATCCAGAATGGTTTGCGGGGATCGCGACGCCCGGCTGGCAGCAGCGCTGGCTGGAGAACTTCACGGCCAACCAGGCCGGCGGCAACGCGGCAGAAGACCTGGTGCAGGACGGCTGGACCGACCTGTCGCGGCGGATCCGCGCCAAGGTGCTGGACCTGCCGCGCGAGCAGCGCACGCCCGCGAACATGCTGGCGGCGTTCGAGGACTCCGATTTCGAGAAGATGGAGGAAATCCGCGCCCGGGTCGATGCGATCGTCGGCGACCGCGAGACGGCGGCGAAGCTGAAGGCGTGGTACCGCCAGCTCTGCAAGCGGCCGTGCTTCCATGACGCCTATCTGCAGGCCTTCAACACCCCGGGCACGCATCTCGTCGATACCGACGGCAAGGGCGTCGGGCGCATCACCGAGAACGGTGTTCTGGTCGCGGGAAAGGAGTATCCGCTCGACTGCATCATCTATGCCTCCGGGTTCGAGGTCGGGACCGAATACAAGCGGCGCGCCGGCTTCGACCTGACGGGTCGCGGCGGCGTCAAGCTGTCGGAGCATTGGGCGTCGGGCATGCGCAGCAAGCACGGCATCCACGTCCGCGGCTTTCCCAACGCCTTCTTCGTCCAGCCGGCGCAGGGCGCCAACCTGATTTCCAACGTGCCGCATAATCTGACCGAGGCGGCGAAGACCATTGCGCTGATGGTGCGGCACGCGCAGGCCAATGGATTCAAGGAGATCGAGGTCAGCAAGGACGCCGAGGATCGCTGGGTCGAACTGCTGCTGACCGGTGCCGGCCGCATGATCGGCTCGCCCGACTGCACGCCGGGTTACTACAACAATGAAGGCCGCGAGCCGGGGCCGGCCGCCAAGCTCAATGTCGGCCATCCGGCGGGACCGATGGCCTATTTCAAATATATCGAGGGTTGGCGTAGCAGCGGCCGGTTCGAGGGGCTGGAATTCCGCTGAGATTCCGCTTCTTGTTGAGCAAGGGAGTACATCAGATGATGAGCCAGCCCGCCGCCACGGCAGCTCCGTCGGAATTGCCGAAAGAAGCTTCCGCTTCCGTCATCGCGCGGCACGCAGCGACGCTGCGCTCGCTGCCGTTTTCCGACACGCGCGATTTCGACGACGCGGCGCGCGGCTTTCTCGGCACCATCGAGAACGCCAAAATCATGTCGCCGCAGGGCAGGGTGGTCTGGAGCCTCGAGCCCTATGGTTTCCTCGCCGCCGAACAGGCGCCGCCGACAGTCGACCCCAGCCTGTGGCGGCAGTCGCGGCTCAACATGCATCACGGCCTGTTCGAGGTGGTGCCCGGCGTCTACCAGGTGCGCGGGCTCGACATCGCCAACATGACGCTGATCGAGGGCGACAGCGGCGTCATCGTCGTCGATACGCTGACCTCGATCGAGGGCGCCCGCGCCGCGATGGCGCTTTACTTTCGGCATCGCGGCGAGCGGCCGGTCAGCGCCGTCATCTTCACCCATACCCATACCGACCATTGGGGCGGCGCGCGCGGCGTGCTCGATGACGAAGCGCTCGCGGCCGGTACGGTGCCGATCATCGCGCCGAATTTGTTCATGGAGCACGCCGTCTCCGAGAACATCATTGCCGGACCGGCGATGCTGCGCCGGGCGCAATATCAATTCGGGCCGTTCCTCGCGCGCGGCGAGCGCGGACAGGTCGATTGCGGTCTCGGCAAGTCGATGGCGGCGGGATCGGTGGCGCTGCTGCGCCCGACCGATCTGATCATGTCGACGGGCGACAGGCGGACCATCGACGGCGTGGAATTCGAATTCCAGATGGCGCCGAACAGCGAAGCGCCGGCGGAGATGCACTTCTTCATTCCGCGCTACAGGCTGTTGAACCTAGCGGAGAACTGTACGCATAATTTCCACAACCTGCTGCCGTTCCGCGGCGCCGACGTGCGCGACGCGCTGGCGTGGTCGAAATATCTCGGCGAGGCCCTGCGGATGTGGGGCGGCAAGGCGGACGCGATGTGCGGCCAGCACCACTGGCCGGTCTGGGGCAAGGAGCGGATCGACACCATGATCCGCCAGCAGCGCGACCTCTACAAATTCGCCCACGACCAGACCATCCGCCTGATGAACCATGGTCTCACGGCAGCCGAAATCGCCGAAACCATCCGCCTGCCGGCGAGCCTGGAAGGCGCCTGGCACGGGCGCGGCTATTACGGCCACATCCGGCACAATGTGAAGGCGATCTACCAGAAATATCTCGGCTGGTACGACGCCAACCCGGTCAATCTCGATCCGCTGCCGCCGGTCGAGTCGGGCAGGAAATATGTCGAGTACATGGGGGGCGCGGAAGCGATCCTGTCGCGTGCGGGAAAGGATTTCGCCAAGGGCGAATTCCGCTTCGTGGCGCAGGCGCTGAGCCATCTGGTGTTCGCCGAGCCGGACAACCAGGCGGCGCGCGCCATGCTCGCCGACACCTTCGAGCAGCTCGGCTATGCCTCGGAAAGCTCGACCTGGCGCAATGCCTATCTGTTCGGCGCGCAGGAGCTCCGGCAGGGCATGCCCAAGGCGCCGCCGCGCGCGACCATGCCGCGCGAAACCTTGGCCGCGCTGCGAACCGGGCAATTGTGGGACGTACTCGGCGTTCGGCTCAACGGACCCAGGGCCGAAGGCAAGCGCATCGTGCTGAACTGGAGTTTCACCGATACCGACGAGCGCTTCATTCTCAACCTGGAGAACAGCGCGCTGACTTATGTTGCCGACGCACAAGCCGCCGACGCCGATGCAAGCTTCACGCTGACGCGGAGCGTGCTGGATGAGGTCATCGCCAAGCTGACGTCGTTTCCGGAAGCCGTCGGCGCGGGCAAGATCAAGGTGTCGGGCGATGCCATGCGGCTCGCCGAGCTGATGTCGCTGATGGATGAGTTTCCGCGCATGTTCGAGATCGTCGAACCGAAGCGGACGGCGATTACTTGAGCTTCGTCATGCCCGGGCTCGTCCCGGGCATCCACGACCTTGCCTGCGTCGGCGGAGAGGTGGATGGCCGGGACAAGCCCGGCCATGACGGCGAGAGCAAGACGTTCGCAAACTACTCCGCGCTGCTGACCAGTTTCATCCGCGGCTCGGACCGCTCCTTCAGGCTGCGATACGCGTCGAGGTAGTCGAGCGCCATGCGGCGCGCGGTGAAACGCGCCTCGAACTGCCTGCGGATCGCAGTCCGGTCGAGGGCGGCGAGACGATCCATCACGGCCGCGGCGCTGGTCTCATCCTCCACGACAAAGCCGGTAAGGCCGGGGTCGATGATCTCCGGAACGGATCCTCGGTTATAGGCGAGCACAGGCGTGCCGCAGGCCATCGATTCGATCATCACAAGGCCGAACGGCTCCGGCCAGTCGATCGGCAGCAGGAGTGCGATCGCGCCGGAGAGAAATTCCGATTTCTCGCCGTCGCCGATCTCCCCGATGAATTCGACCAGCGGGCTGGCCTTGATCATCGGCGCTATCAATTCGTCGTAATAATCCTGGTCGGCGCGGTCGACCTTGGCGGCGATCTTGAGCGGAATGCCGGCGCGCATGGCGATCCGGATCGCGCGGTCGACCCCTTTCTCGGGGGCGATACGGCCGAGCACCGCGAGATAGGACGGTTTCACAGGTTTCGGGGTCAGCAGCTGCTCGGGCAGCCCGTGATGAATGGTCCGCACGAAGTTGGCCTGCGGCACCGGCCGGCGCTGCGCGTCCGAGATCGAGACCACCGGAACCTTTGAGAAGGTGTTGAAGACCGGCTGGTGCTCCGGCAGATCGAGGCGACCGTGCAAGGTGGTGAGGAACGGCGTCGGTTGCCGGTAGAACAGCGAAAACGGGTAGTAATCGAGATGGAAGTGCAGAATGTCGAACTCTTCATCGTCGCATTTCCGCCGCACCCGCTCCAGCATCACCATGTGCAGCGCATTCGGATCGCGCACCGAACCGTCGAGCCGCAATGCTTTCGGCCAGGTCGCGTCGAGCTTGGCCGACGTTTGCGAGTCGCCGCTGGCGAACAGCGTGACGTCGTGTCCGAGGGCGACGAGTTCCTCGGTCAGCCAGTGAACGACCCGCTCGGTGCCGCCGTACAGTTTGGGGGGGACAGCCTCGGTCAGCGGGGCGACCTGCGCGATGCGCATCATTTGATCTCCTGTGTGGAATGTCGGTTTGAACAAACGCTCAGTCTTCGATCGACACCGCCGTGCCTGTAGCGGGAACGTTCCCGCATCTGCGAAGTTCCGTGATCAGTGCATCTTGCTTCCTCCACATGGCTGTCTTGGTGATGCCATCTCACGCGAACAATTTACGGCGGTATCGATGCTGCAGAAATGTTGCGGGGTGATGGCCGCGCGCGCGAAAACGCGAAGCGGCGTTCTTCACGTCGCCGTGTGCGGCGCGCGACAACGGATTCTGGTTCACTCTCAACAGGTTTGCTGATCTCATGGACACTCTTTCTGGATATGCGCGGCGTCCGTTCTCCTTCGTCCTGCGCTATCTGCGCCGGCGTCGTGCGGCGCATCTGGTCATTGTGTCCGCGGTCGTGGCAGCGGTTGCCTGTTCGGTGGGCACGCAATACGGCGTGAAGAATCTCGTCGACAGTCTGACGGCCGGTTCATCTCACGCGAGTGGCGTATGGCTGGCATTCGGATTTCTCATGCTGCTGATCGCGGCCGACAATCTTTTGTGGCGCGTCGCGAGCTGGACGGCGAGCTTTACGTTCGTCGGCGTCACCGGCGATCTGCGGCGCGACATGTTCCGCCACCTCACCGGTCATGCCCCGAGCTATTTCTCGGACCGCCTGCCCGGCATGCTGACGAGCCGGATCACGTCGACTTCCAACGCGGTGTTCACCGTCGAGAACATGTTCGTATGGAACGTATTGCCGCCCTGCATCGCGACGATTTCCGCGATCCTTCTGATCGGTACGGTGAGCCTGGCGATGTCCGCGGGCCTGATCGTGATTGCCGGCATCATGCTGATGGCGATGTTCCGGCTCGCCGCGGCGGGCAAGCCGCTTCACGATGATTTTGCCGACAAGGCGGCGGCCGTCGATGGCGAGATGGTCGACGTCATCAGTAATCTTCCGCTGGTGCGCGCCTTCTGCGGGCTGAGCTATGAACATGACCGCTTCGATGCCACCGTCGGTCGGGAACTCGACGCCCGCGGTCGCAGCCTGCGCTATCTCGAAAAGCTGCGGCTGCTCCACGCCGTCGTCACCATCGTGCTGACCATCGCGCTGCTGGCCTGGGCGATCACGCTCTGGCAGCAGGGCGGGGCGACCACCGGCGACGTAGTGCTGGTCTGCACGCTGGGCCTCTCGATATTGAGCGCGACGCGCGACCTTGCCGTGGCGCTGGTCGACGTCACCCAGCACGTCGCCCGGATGACCGAGGCGATTGCGACCCTGCTGCTGCCGCACGAATTGAAGGATCATCCCGAGGCCGAGCCATTGATCCGGAGCGGCGCGGCGGTCGCCTTCAACAACGTTGCGTTCCATTATCCCGGCGGCGCCCAGGTGTTCGACAAGTTCTCCCTGCGGATCCAGCCGGGACAGCGGGTTGGTCTGGTCGGGCACTCCGGTGGCGGAAAATCCAGCCTGTTTGCGCTGATGCAGCGTTTCTACGACATCCAGCAAGGCAGCATCACGATCGACGGCCAGGAGATTTCCCGGGTCACGCAGCAAAGCCTGCGCGAGGCGATCTCGGTGGTGCCGCAGGACATTTCCCTGTTCCACCGCTCGATCAAGGAGAACATCCGCTACGGACGGCCGAATGCGACCGATGACGAAGTGCTGCGCGCGGCGATCGCGGCGCGGTGCGATTTCATCGAGAACCTTCCCGAGGGCATGGACACCATGGTGGGCGACCGCGGCATCAAGGTCTCGGGCGGGCAGCGGCAGCGCATCGCGATCGCGCGGGCCTTCCTCAAGGACTCGCCGATCCTGCTGCTGGATGAGGCGACCGCGGCGCTCGACAGCGAATCCGAGGAAGCGATCCGCGAGGCCCTGTCGCGGTTGATGCGCGGGCGCACGGTGATCGCCATTGCCCACCGTCTCGCGACCTTGCGCAATTTCGACCGCGTGGTGGTGCTGCAGGGCGGCCGGATCATCGAGGATGGACCGCCGGATATGCTGGTGCAGGCAAGGGGCCCCTACCGCGAACTGGTCGCGCGCGAGATGGGCCGGCTGGCCAGCCATGCCGCGGCCTGATGCGTGATTGCAGCGCCGGCGTTCCAGGCAAGTCGATCGCAACGCAGGAAAATCGCTTGAGGTTCACATGACGGCGGAAGCAGCCTCTCAACCCGTCACCACCGAGTCGGCCGGGCATGTCTCGGAGTCGCCGTTCTACATCGCCATGACGGGACCGGCGACGCGGCAGCGCCGCTCGCTCAAGCATGATGACACGTTCATCGTGCTGGACAGCCATGGAGACATCGGCGCCTCCGCCGGCGGTCCTGACGGCCTGTTCAACGCCGATACGCGCTATCTCGCGAGGCTCGAGATGGTGCTCGACGAGGTGCAGCCGCTGCTGCTCGGCTCCAATCTGCGCGACGACAATTCCGCGCTGACCGTCGACCTCACCAATTCGGACGTGTACCGCAACGGCAGGCTGGTGCTGCAGAAGGACACGCTGCATATCGTACGCTCGATTTTCCTCTGGCGCGGCACGGCCTATCAGCGCATCGCGGTGCAAAACCACGGCGACAGCGCGGCTAGCTTCGATCTGACGCTGCTGTTCGACAATGATTTCGCCGATCTGTTCGAAGTGCGCGGCGAACGTCGCCCGCGCCGGGGCGTTGGCTCGAGCCGCCTGCTCGGTCCCGCGGATGTCGCGCTGGAATATAGCGGGCTCGACGGCCAGACCCGCATCACGGCGCTGCATTTCGAGCCGCGACCGACCCGGCTTGCGACCCACGCCGCGACCTTTCATTTCGAGCTGGCGCCAAAGGACAAGACCGCGCTCTTCGTCGCGGTCTCCTGCAACAAGCCGATCATGCAGAAGCCCCCGCCGTTCTCCCGCGGCCTGCTGGCCCACCGGCGCGAGATGCGGCGTTCGACGGCCGGGGCGGCCAGCATCGAGACCTCGAACGACATCTTCAACGAGGTGCTGTGCCAGGCAATGGCCGATCTCAACATGCTGATGACGGAAACGCCGCAGGGACGCTATCCCTACGCCGGCATTCCCTGGTATTCGACCACGTTCGGGCGCGACGGATTGATCACCGCGATGCAGATGTTGTGGGTCGATCCCCGGATCGCCCAGGGCGTGCTGCGGCGGCTCGCCTTCTTCCAGGCCAGCACCACGGATCCGCGCGCCGACGCCGAACCCGGCAAGATCCTGCATGAGATGCGCGGCGGCGAGATGGCCGCACTGCGCGAAGTGCCGTTCGCGCAGTATTACGGCAGCGTCGATTCCACCGCGCTGTTCGTTCTGCTGGCCGGCCTGTATGTCGAGCGCACCGGAGACGACGCGACGCTGGCCGAATTGTGGCCGGCGATCGAGGCGGCGTTGCGGTGGATCGATGGTCCCGGCGATCCCGACAGGGATGGCTTTGTCGAGTACCGGCGCGCCACCGAGCAGGGACTGGCAAATCAGGGCTGGAAGGATTCGTTCGATGCGATCTTCCATGCCGATGGACAGTTAGCCGAAGGCTACATCGCGCTGGCCGAGGTGCAGGGATATGTCTTTGCCGGCAAACGTCTGGCGGCGCGCTGCGCCCGGCGGCTTGGACTGGTCGATCGGGCGGCGCAACTCGAATCCGCGGCGTTGCAACTGGCCGATCGCTTCGAGAAGGCGTTCTGGTGCGAGGAGCTCGGCACCTATGCGCTCGCGCTCGACGGCGCCAAGCGGCCATGCAGGGTGCGCACATCGAATGCGGGCCAGCTTCTCTTTACCGGCCTGGTCCGCACCGATCGCGCGCGGCTGGTCGCGGCCGACCTGATGAGCCAGAAGTTCTTTTCGGGATGGGGCATCCGGACCGTCGCCCGCGGCGAGGCCCGCTACAATCCGATGTCCTATCACGACGGATCGATCTGGCCGCACGACAATGCGCTGATCGCGCTCGGCTTCGCCCGCTATGGGTTGAAGCATTCGGTTGCGCACCTGTTCAAGGGCCTGTTCGATACCGCAAGTTACATGGACCTGCGGCGGCTGCCGGAATTGTTCTGCGGATTCCAGCGCGAACGGCACCGCGGACCGGTGCTTTATCCGGTCGCCTGCGCGCCGCAGGCCTGGGCCAGCGCCACGCCGTTCACCCTGCTGGAGGCCGCGCTCGGTCTCGAATTCGACGCCGCGCGCGGCGAAATCCGGTTGCGTGATCCGCACCTGCCGGAGTTCCTCAACGAAGTCTATTTGCGCGATCTGCGGCTGGGTCCGTCGAGCGTCGACCTCAGGGTCCGGCGCCACGGCGACGAGGTCTCGCTCGAGGTGGTGCGCACGCGCGGCCAGATTCAAGTGTCGATCGTATTGACGCATTGAGGCCGTGCGCGGCCCGTGCAGCGGAAGCCAGGAGGCCAAATGCGTGTCGCGATTCTCATCGTCTCTTTGATGGCCGGATTGTCCGGCAGCGCCGTGGTGTCCGCGGCGCAGGATAGCGGCGCGGGGCAGGGAGGCCGGGCGCCGGTATCGGATGCCGCCAAGGAGGCTCCGCCGCCACCGTCGGTGACGGTGATCGGCGCCCGGGACGCCCATGGCATCCTCGGCCGCGAAGTTCGCAGCGCTGCGAACGAGGACATGGGGCGCATCGTCGACGTGATCGTGGACCGCGAAGGCCAGGTGCGCGCCGCGGTGATCGATTTCGGCGGTTTCCTCGGCGTCGGCAGCCGGAAGATCGTGGTCGATTGGGGCGCGCTGCGCTTCGGCGGCGTCGCCAACAAGCGCGACAGCATCACGCTCGAACTGACCAAGGCGCAGGTCTCCGCGGCGCCGGAATACAAGGAGGACTCGCCGGTCATCGTGCTTGGCGCGGCCGGCCGCCTGCAGCCGTGGGATTTCGACAGGTAGATCGGGATCCGAACGGCGCGAGCCGGGTTTGCCCGGGACGGGCGTGAAGCGTCGGCTCAAGCGAAACGAGGAGAAGTGCGCTGGTTGCACGTCCATCCCCATCCTTCGGTCGGATTGACGATGTTCGCCACGGGCGATCCGCCGGCCCGGCCGATCCCGCGCCGCCGCCGCCCGCGCCGGGCGGCAGGCCGGGGCCGTCGCCCGAGAGCCAGCGCGGGCTCGACTGGTTCATCTTCTTTCTCGCCGACGTCCAGACCGGCTTCGGTCCGTTCATCGCGGTCTATCTGACGACGCAGAAATGGACTCAGGTCGAGATCGGGTTCGTGTTGTCGATCGGCGGCATCATCGGCCTGCTCGGGCAGATGCCGGGCGGCGCGATCGTGGATGCCGCGCGTTCGGAGCGGCTGGTCGCGGGCCTGGCCGTTGCCGCCATCGGCTGCGCCGCGCTGGCCTATGCGCTATGGCCGATCTTCCCGGTGGTGACGGCCGCGGCGATCTTGCACGCGCTGGCGAGCTGCGTGCTGGGCCCGGCGATCGCCGCGATCAGCCTCGGGCTGGTGGGGCCGCTGGCGATGGGAGAACGGCTCGGGCGCAATGCACGCTTCGCCTCGCTCGGCAACGGCTCGGCGGCGGCGTTGATGGGTGCGACCGGTTACCTGCTGTCGAACCAGGCGGTGTTCATCGTCACCTTCCTGCTGGCGATCCCCACGCTGCTGGCGCTCTCTCGTATCCGCGGACAGGAAATCGACGTGGCGCAATCCCATGGCGCCATCCCGCGCCAAGTTCCCGACACAGAGGCCACCAGCGTCTTCCATCTGCTGCGGCAGCGCCCGCTCCTGATCTTTGCCGGCGGGGTGCTGTTGTTCCAGCTCGCCAACGCCGCCATGCTGCCGCTGATGGCCGGCGTCGTCACCACCCGATCGAGCCAATGGGCGCCGGTGCTGATCGCTGCCTGCATCATCGTGCCACAGGCCATTGTCGCGCTGGCCTCGCCCTCGGTCGGCCGCAAGGCGCAAGCCTGGGGCCGACGGCCGCTGCTGCTGCTGGCATTCGCAGCGCTCGCGATCCGCGGCCTGTTGTTCTCGGTGGTACAGGATCCGTATGTTCTCGTCGCGGTGCAGGTCTTCGACGGCATTACCGCCGCGGTGCTCAGCGTCATGGTGCCGCTCATCGTGGCCGACGTGGCCTTCGGCAGCGGTCACTTCAACCTCGCGCTGGGCATCGTGGGAACCGCGACCGGGATCGGCGCTTCGCTGAGCACGGTGCTGGCGGGCTATATCAGCGACACCCTCGGCAGCAGCTACGCCTTCACCGCCTTGGCCGGCATCGCGGCCCTGGGCCTGACGGTGATCTGGCTCTTCATGCCGGAAACAAGGCGAATGCCCGAGACTTAGCGGTGTGCTTCAGCCGATGGTCGAGGGAGCAATCGTCTTGCGATATAGCGCGCTGTAACAGGCCGCCGACAGATCCCAGCTGAACGACCGCGCCATCGCATTGCGCCGCATCGCATCGAGGCGATCCTTCGCACGGAAGGCGTCGAAGGCGCGCCGGACGCCGCCGAGGAAGGATTCCGGCGAGGGTTGCGAAAACAGGAAGCCGGTTTCGCCGTCCTTGATGGTTTCCGCCAGCCCGCCGGTCTGGTGCCCGATCGGCAGCGAGCCGAACCGCTGCGCATACATCTGGCTCAGCCCGCAGGGTTCGAACCGGGAGGGCATCAGCGTGAAGTCGCTGCCGGCGAAAATCCGCCGCGCCTGGGCGTCGTTGAAACCGATGGTGACGCCGATGGCATCGGGCCGGCGGCGGTGCGCGTCGACCAGCGCCCGTTCGATCTGCGGCTCGCCGCTGCCGGTCACGACGATCTGCCCGCCGGCCTCGATGATTTCGTCGGCGGCGGAGAGCACAAGGTCGACGCCCTTCTGGTGCACCAGGCGGGCGACGAGGCCGAACAGCGGGCCCCGCGACAGCGCCAGGCCGAACTGCTTGCGGACGTAATCGGCGTTGGCCTGTTTGCCCTCCCAGTCGCCGGGCGCGAAGGTCTGCGCTAGCTGGGCGCAGGCGCTGGGATCCCAGCTTTCATCGATGCCGTTGAGAATGCCGGTCAGCTCCGATGCATTGGAACGCCGCTGCAACAGCCCTTCCAGCCCGCAGCCCAATTCGCGCGTCGTGATCTCTCTGGCATAGGTCGCGCTGACGGTGGTCAGGTGCGACGCGTAGACCAGCCCGCCCTTCAGGAACGACACGTGATCGTAGAATTCCAGCCCCTCGATATGGAAGGAACTTTCCGGCGCGCCGATCCGCCGCAGCGAGTCGGCGGAGAAAAGCCCTTGGTAGGCAAGATTGTGAATGGTCAGGATCGAGGGAACTTTTGAGCCGCGCCACGCGAGATAGGCGGGAGCCAGCGCCGCCTGCCAGTCGTTGGCATGGACGAGATCGGCTGCCCAATTCTTATCCAGATTGCCTGCAGCCAACTCGGCCGCGGCGGAGGCGAAGCGGCCGAACCGGATGTCGTTGTCCGGCCAGTCCTGCCCGGACTCGTCGCCATAGGGGTTGCCTGGCCGGTCGTAGAGCTGTGGGCACAACAGCACATAGACCGGCAGCCCGTCCTGGGTCGACGCGCGCCCCAGAACGCACGACGGCATCTCCGCAAGGGCCGGGCATTCTCCAACAATTTCAACGTGTGTGAGCTGTTCGACGACGCTGCGGTAGCCCGGCAGCATGATCCGGACATCGCCCCAGCGACGCAAGGCCCGAGGAAGTGCGGCGGATACCGCAGCCAGTCCACCCACCCGGACGAAGTCATCCATTTCAGTGGTAACGAACAAGACCCTCAAGGGAAACGTCCTCGTAGCCGGCGCAGGGAAACCAGTGGAAACCTACGCCCCAAAAACCGATGCAAGAATGGGTCCAATTTCCATCGCGACAACGCGCGCTCTACACACTTGTTCCTGCGAATCACTTCCCAGCCGGTGGAACCCAATCTAGGGTCCGACCGCCAACAAAACCAAGGCTGCAAAGGCCGAAGGAGCATCACGCCATGACTATAGCCGGCAATGATCAGAGGAAGTTGACAGGCAGCTTCGAAGGCCTGCGGGTCCTCGACTTCTCGACCACGATCGCCGGTCCCCACTGTACGCGAATGCTGGCCGATATGGGAGCCGAGGTGATCAAGATCGAGACCGAGGAAGGCGAGACGATGCGCACCCGCCCGCCGGTACGGAACAATTGTTCGACCGCCTTCGGCCAGCTCAATGTCGGCAAGCGCAGCCTGGTGTTGAACCTGAAGTCGTCCGACGGGCTGGCGGCGGTCCGGAGGCTGGCTGCGACCGCGGACGTGCTGGTGGAGAATTTCCGGCCCGGCGTGATGCGGCGGCTGAAGCTCGACCATGCCGCGCTGCACGGGGTCAACCCCAGGCTGATCTATTGCTCGATCTCCGGATACGGACAGACCGGGCCGTCGGCCGAACTGCCGGCCTATGCACCGGTGATCCACGCCGCTTCCGGCTACGACATGGCGCACCTGGCCTACCAGCCGGGCCGCACCCGCCCGGACTATTGCGGCATCTACCATGCCGACGTGCTCACCGGCGTCTACGCATTCGGCGCCGTCTCCGCGGCGCTCTATCAACGTCACGCGAGCGGGCAGGGCCAGCACATCGACGTCTCCATGCTGGAATCGATGCTGAGCCTGACGCTGAACGAGGTGCAGGCGTCGCAATTCGAGGTGAAACCGACGGGGCGGCCGATGTTCGGTCCGGTCGAGACCGCGGACGGCTATGTGATGATGGCGATCGCCAGCGAAAAGACGTTCCAGAGCCTGATGCAGGTGATCGGCCATCCGGAATGGATCAGCGACCCTCGCTTTGCGAAATATGCCGACCGGAGGGAGAACTGGGTCAGCCTGATCGAGGGCGTGGAGGCGTGGTCACGCACGGTGACGACCGCGCAATGCCTCGCCGCGCTCGGCACGCACGGCGTGCCGTCGTCGGCCTATCGCACCGTCGCCGAGGCGCTGGCCGATCCGCAGATCGCCCATCGCGGCGCATTGAGCGAAGTCGAGGACGGCGGCGGCTCCTTCAAGGTTCTCAACCTGCCGTTTCGCATGTCCGGCGCCAGGGTATCGGCGGCGCCGCGCATGTCGACGCTCGGCGAGCACACCCGTGCGTATCTGGAGGAGATCGGTTTGTCGGAAGAGGAGATCGCATCCTTTGCCGGCAAGGTGCGGAGCATGGCGCACGGCTGACGCGCGCGCCGCAACGCAAGGGCCAAGTCGCTGCGGCTTTTCACCCGCGGTTTGCAAACGCCCTTGCCCGCGGCGGCGTTTCCGGACAATCTCGCCCGCAGCAAATCGACGATCCGGAACACCGGACGAACGACTTACCGGGAGGGACAGCATGAAGGCGTCGACCTGTTCGAGCGCGCTCGCGCGAATATTTCTTGTGGCGGGATTTTCAGCGGCGTTGTCGGTCATCCCCGCCGCGGCGCAGAAGGCGGGCGGCAGCATCACGGTCGGCCTCGAACTCGACATCCCCGGCTTCGACCCGCTGAAGGTCGGTGTCTATGACACGGCGGCGTTGACGGCATCGTCCGCGATCTTCGATACGCTCACCACGCTTGACGCCGACGGCAAGCCGCAACCAGAGCTGGCGCTGTCGTGGGAGCATTCGGAAGACTTCAAGACCTGGACTTTCAAGCTGCGTCCCGGCGTTAAATTCCACGATGGCACTCCGTTCAACGCCGAAGCCTACAAGGCCAATTTCGACCGGCAAAAGGATCCCGCCAACAAGTGCCGGTGTGCGTTCTATATCGCCAACGTCAAAGACGTTCAGGCGCCCGATGAATTGACATTAGTCTATAACCTCAACGATCCTTCGGTGACCTTCCCGACCCAAACGACGTCTTATGCTAACCAAAACGGTGCGGTTCATTCCCCGACGGCCTGGAAGACCAAGGGCGACGAGTACAACCGCAATCCCGTTGGCACGGGTCCTTACATTCTAAAATCCTGGACCGCCGGCGACCGCATGGTCCTGGAGAAGAATCCGGACTACTGGGACAAGGACAAGGTCTACTTCGATCGCATCACGCTGAAGCCGCTGCCCGATGCGCAGTCGCGCTTTGCCAGCCTGCAATCTGGCGAGGTCGACCTGATCTGGGATGATGAATTTTCCGCCGACAACATACAGAAGGCGAAAAAAGATTCCAAGCTGACCGTGCATACCTATGCCGGTTCAGGTGCAGCGGTATATGCCATGAACACCAAGACGCCGCCGTTCGACGATTTGCGCGTGCGTCAGGCGGTCGTGATGTCGCTCGACCGCAAGAAGATGTCGCAGGCGATCACCAATGGTCTGTCTCGCCCTGCCAGCAACCCTTATGGCGACGGCTCCTGGGTCAAGTGCAAGGATGACGGTGCGCTTCCCGAAGACCTTGAGAAGGCCAAGGCGCTGATCAAGGACTACGGCAAGCCGGTCGAGTTCAAGATGCTCGTCACGGCGACGCCTCGCGGTCGAACCGTCGGCCAGGTGCTGCAGCAATTGTGGAAACGGGCCGGCATCAACATGGAGATCGAGCAGGTCGACCAGGCGACCATTCCGCCCCGCGCCTTCATGCGCCAGTTCCAGTTGACGCCCTGGCGCATCGTCGATTCCGCTGATCCCGATATCCAGATGTACGCCAACTTCAAGACCGGAAGCCCGGTGGCGCTGGCCAACTACTCCAACCCGGAACTCGACAGGCTGCTCGATCACGCCCGCAACACGCCGGACCAGGCCCAGCGTATCGACGATTATTGCGCGATCTCCCGGCTGATCAACAAGGAGGCGATCTGGTTCTGGACCTCGCAGAACACCTACTACGCGATCTCGAGTGCGAAGGTGAAGGGCCTGCCCAAGATGTACAGCGGGGTGATCGACGTATCGCGCGCCTGGAAGGAATAGCGGTCGATGGCGCTCTTCGTCGCGCGCCGGCTGCTGTATCTGCTGCCGGTGCTCATTGCGGTTTCGCTGCTGACCTTCTCGATCGCCTCGCTGCTGCCGGGCGATCTCGCCTATACCATCCTCGGCGATCAGGCGACGCCGGAGAACGTGGCGGCGTTGCGGGCTGACATGGGCCTGGACCAGCCGATCTGGTGGCGCTATCTGAGCTGGCTCGGCCATGTCCTGCAGGGTGATTTCGGCCGCTCGTTCCGCACCGGACAGTCCGTGCTGCAGGCGGTGGCCGAGCGGCTGCCGGTCTCGATCGAACTGATGCTGCTGGCGCAGATCGGCGCCTTGATCATCGGCGTGCCGCTCGCCATCATCTGCGCCTCGCGCAGCGGCGGGCCGTTCGACCGCTTCATGACCGGCACGGCGTTCGGCATGCTGTCGGTGCCGACCTTCCTGTCGGCGATCCTGCTGATCTATTTCTTCGCCGTCGAACTGCGCTGGCTGCCGGCGACCGGCTACGTGCCGTTTACCGAGGACCCGGCCGCCAATTTGCGCTTCATGGTGCTGCCGGCGCTGACGCTGGCGCTGGCCGAATGGCCCGGCATCATGCGCGTGCTGCGCTCCGACATGATCGCGACCCTGCAGGAAGACTATATCTCGCTGGCCAAGGCCAAGGGGTTGAAGGCGTCGCGCATCCTGTTCGTGCACGCGCTGAAACCGTCGTCGCTGACGCTGGTCACGATCACGGGCATCAACATTGGAAGGTTGATCGGCGGCGCCGTCATCGTCGAGACGATTTTTGCCCTGCCGGGCATCGGGCGGCTGCTGATCGGTTCGATCCTCACGCGCGACCTCATCATCCTGCAGGGCGTGGTGCTGCTGGTCGGCGCGGGTTTCGTCATCATGAACTTCGTCGTCGATCTGCTCTACGCCGTTCTCGATCCCAGGATCCGCCATGGCCACGCTTGAAATCGACGTCGCCGAGGCGGCCGTCAGCCAGCCCGCGCGTAAGGGTCGCAAGCTTGGTCTGCTGTTCTGGACGGCGATCGGTTGGCTGGTGTTCGTGTTCGCGGTCGCGATCTTCGCCGACGTCCTGCCGCTGCCGAGCCCGACCGACATGGACATGCTGGAGCGTCGCGCGCCGTTCTCTGCCGAGCACTGGCTCGGCACCGACGGGCTTGGCCGCGACGAGTTGTCCCGCCTGATCCACGGTGCACGCATATCGTTGGTGGTCGGCCTCTGCGCGCCGGTGATCGGGCTCGTCTTCGGCGGCGCGCTCGGCATGCTGGCGGGCTATTTCCGCGGCCGGTTCGAATCGCTGGTGGTCGGCAGCATGGATGTGCTGCTGGCATTTCCGCCGCTGGTGCTGGCGCTGGCCGTGACCGCCTATCTGGGCCAATCGATCTTCAACCTGACCCTGATCCTCGGCCTGCTCAGCGTGCCCGCTTTCATGCGGGTGGCGCGGGCCTCGACGTTGACGCTGGCGCGGCGCGAATTCGTGATCGCAGCGCAGGCGCTGGGGGCGACGCATGCGCGCATCTTGCTGCGCGAATTGCTGCCCAACGTCATGCTGCCGCTGCTGGCCTTCTTCCTGCTTGGCGTTGCCGTCATCATCGTGGTCGAAGGCTCGCTGTCGTTCCTCGGCCTCGGCGTGCCGCCGCCGATTTCGAGCTGGGGCAGCATGATCGGGGAGGGGCGCGAGAGCCTTGAGGTTGCGCCGCGGCTCGCGTTCCTGCCGGCGGCGGCGATGTTCCTCACCGTGCTGGCCTTCAATCTGGTCGGCGACACCCTGCGTGCACTGACCGATCCGCGGCAGGGGGCGCTGTGACGGACAATATCTTGCTCTCGGTCGAGGACGTCCAGGTCGACCTGCCGACCCCGCGCGGCAATTTGCGCGCGGTCGACCGGGTGAACCTCACGCTGGGCGCCGGGCAGACGCTCGGCGTCGTCGGCGAATCCGGCTGCGGCAAGACCATGCTGTCGCGCGCGATCCTGCAATTGCTGCCGAAGAAGGCAAAGCTTTCCGGCCGCGTGATGTTCGACGGGCAGGACCTGCTAGCGCTGTCGCCGGAAAAACTGCGCAAGCTGCGCGGTCGCTCGCTGGCGGTCGTGTTCCAGGACCCGATGACCTCGCTCAACCCGGTGCTGACGATCGGCACCCAGTTGATCGAGACGCTGCAGGAACATCTCGAACTGGACGATGCGGCTGCGACCAGGCGCAGCGTCGAACTGCTCGCGGCCGTCGGCATTCCCGCGCCTGAGCAGCGGCTGGCGCAATACCCGCACCAGCTTTCCGGCGGCATGCGGCAGCGCGTGGCGATCGCGATCGCGCTGTCCTGCGAACCCAAACTCTTGATCGCGGACGAGCCGACCACCGCGCTCGACGTCACGATCCAGGCGCAGATCCTCGACCTTTTGGCGCGCGAGCAGAGCCGCCGCCACATGGCGATGATCATCATCACCCACGACCTCGGCGTCGTCGCCGGCCGCACCGACGAAGTCGCCGTGATGTATGCCGGCCGGGTGGTCGAGCGCGCGCCGACGCCGGCCTTGTTCAAGAAGATGCGGATGCCCTATACCGAAGCGCTGCTCGCGGCCCTGCCGCGGCTCGATGCCGCGCCACACACGCCGCTGCCCGCGATCTCCGGGCGGCCGCCGGATCCGACCCGGCCGCTGCCGGGCTGTTCGTTCGCGCCGCGCTGCCGCTATGTCGGCGCCCGTTGCCAGACGGAGAAGCCGGCGCTGACGGAGGCCGGCTCGCGCGAGCACCTCTTTGCCTGCTTCCATCCGATCGGCGTCCATGCGGAGGCAGGTGCATGATGCTGCAAGCCGTGCCGGCCGCCTCAAGCGGGCCGCTGCTCGACGTCCACGACCTCGTCGTCGAGTACCCCGTCGGCCAGAAGATCGTTCATGCCGTGTCCGGCGTCTCGCTGCAGATCGCCCGCGGCGAAACGCTGGGCCTGGTCGGTGAATCCGGCTGCGGAAAATCGACGCTCGGCCGCGCGGTGCTGCAGTTGCGACGGCCGACCGCGGGCCGCGTCGTGTTCGACGGGCACGACCTCACGACGATGCATGGCGATGCGCTGCGCCGGATGCGCCGGCGCGTGCAACTGATCTTCCAGGATCCGATCGCGTCGCTAAACCCGCGCCGCAAGATCGGCGACATCGTCGCCGAGCCGCTCGTGATCGCAGGGGTCAAGGATCCGGCAAAACGCGAACAGATGGTTCATGAGGTGCTGAGCGCGGTCGGGCTCGATCCGACGATCGTCACGGGGCGGTTGCCGCATGAATTCTCCGGCGGCCAGTGTCAGCGCATCTGCATCGCCCGCGCCCTGATTCTCAATCCGGAGTTCATCGTCTGCGACGAGCCGGTCTCCGCGCTCGACGTCTCGATCCGCGCCCAGATCCTCAATCTGCTGGAGGAGATGAAGGGCCGGTTCGGCCTGACGCTGCTGTTCATCGCGCACGACCTCGCCGTGGTGAAGGCGGTCAGCGACCGCGTCGCGGTGATGTATCTCGGCCGGCTCTGCGAGATCGGCCCTTCCGAGCAGCTGTTTGCCAAACCGGCGCATCCCTATACCGCACTGCTGATCGAGGCGATCCCGGTGCCGGATCCGGATGTCCGTCCGACCGAGACGATACCGGTCGGCGAGCCGCCGTCGCCGATCGCGCCGCCGTCCGGCTGCCGGTTCCGCACCCGTTGCCCGCGCGCGGATCAGCGCTGCAGCGACGAGGTGCCGGAATTGCGCGCGGTGTCGCCCGGTCGGTTCGTGGCCTGCCATCACCCGCTGATCTGAATACCGGAAGATCGCCGCGTTGTTTGTAACGATGGGACGAACGTGGCATTGTCCGCCGTCAAGCGAGGTGCGTGTCAGCGCACGAGAATCACGGGAGAATGCGATGAAGAGCTTTCAGGTCGCAGAGTTCAACGGCCCCCTGAAGGAAGTGGACCAGGAAACGCCGCAGCCGACCGGGACGCAGGTGCTGATCAAGGTCAAGGCCGCCGGCGTCTGCCACAGCGACCTGCACATCTGGGAAGGCGGCTACGACCTCGGCCATGGCCGCAAGCCGCTATCGCTGAAGGACCGCGGCGTGTCGCTGCCGCGCACCATGGGCCACGAGACCGTCGGCGAGATCGTGGCGTTCGGGCCCGACGTGACCGCCGCCGACAAGGGCGGTCTTAAAGTGGGTGATGTCGCCCTGGTCTACCCATGGCTCGGTTGCGGCAAATGCGAAACCTGCGTCGGCGGGGACGAGAACATGTGCGTCGTCAAGCCGAACTCGCTCGGCGTCTATTGCGACGGCGGCTATGCCGATCACATGACGGTGCCGAACCCGAAATACCTGCTGAACCTGAAGGGTCTCGATCCCGTCACCGCCGCGCCCTATGCCTGTTCCGGCGTCACCACCTACAGCGCGCTGAAGAAGGTCGATTTCGCGCTGGGATCGCCGATCGTGATTTTCGGCGCCGGCGGGCTCGGCCTGATGGCGCTGTCGCTGTTGAAGGCGATGGGCGGCAAGGGCGCGATCGTCGTCGACATCGATGCGCGCAAGCGCGAGGCAGCGGAAGCGGCCGGCGCGCTCGCCACCGTCGACGGCAAGGCGCCCGATGCGCTGGAGCAACTCGCCAAGGCCGCGGGCGGGCCGATCCGCGCCGTGATCGATCTGGTCGGCAACGCGCAGACCACCCAGCTCGGCTTCGACTGCCTGACCAAGGGCGGCAAGCTCGTCATCGTCGGCTTGTTCGGCGGCGGCGCGCCGTGGGCGCTGCCGCTGATCCCGATCAAGGCGATCACGATCCAGGGCAGCTATGTCGGCAATCTGCGCGAAACCGCCGAACTGCTCGACCTCGTCCGCAACAAGATGATTTCGCCGATCCCGGTGACGACGCTGCCGCTGGCGAAAGCGAATGAGGCGCTGCTGGACCTGCAAAAGGGCAAGCTGGTCGGCCGCGCGGTGCTGACGCCGTAGAGGCGCATCTCTCTCTTCGTCATGGCCGGGCTCGTCCCGGCCATCCACGTCCTTCGCCGTCAACGAAGCAAGACGTGGATGCCCGGGACAAGCCCGGGCATGACGAGGCCATCTTGCTGGTCAAGTCCAAGGAATCTCCATGTCCGCCAACAACGCCTTCCACATCGCCGTGCTCGGCGGCGACGGTATCGGCCCCGAAGTCATGACGCCGGCGCTGGAAGTGCTGCGCAGGATCGAGGCAACGTCGGACCTCACATTCCGTTTCACCGATGCGCCGGCGGGCGCCACCAACTATCTGGCGACCGGAAAGTCGATGCCGGATTCAACGATCCGGCTATGCGAGGAAGCCGACGCCATCCTGCTCGGCGCCTGCGGCCTGCCGTCGGTGCGCTACCCCGACAACACCGAGATCGCGCCGCAGATCGAGCTGCGCTTCCATTTCGACCTCTATGCCGGCGTGCGCCCGGCGCGGCTGGTGCCGGGCGTGCCGAGCCCGATCGTCGGCGCCGAGCAGCGCGGCATCGATCTCGTGCTGATCCGCGAATCCACCGAAGGCCTGTTCGCCTCGATGGGCAAGGGCGTGGTGACGGACAGCGAAGCGCGCGAGACGCTGGTGATCACGCGCAAGACTTCGGAGCGGCTGTTCGAGTTCGCGTTCCGCCTCGCCGAGCGCCGCAAGGCCCGCGGTAAAGCCAATGGTGGCCTGGCCTGTGTCGACAAGGCCAACGTGTTCCGCGCCTTCGCCTTCTTCCGCGGCATGTTCGACGAGGCCGCCCGACGCCATCCGGATATCAAGACCGACCGGGTCTATGTCGACGCCTGCTCGCTGATGATGGTGAAGCGTCCCTGGGACTTCGACGTCATGGTGACCGAGAACATGTTCGGCGACATTCTCTCCGATCTCGCCGCCGGCCTGATCGGCGGGCTCGGCATGGCGCCGTCGGCCGATATCGGCGACCGCTACGCCGTGTTCCAGCCTTGCCACGGCACCGCGCCCGACATCATGGGGCAGGGCAAGGCCAACCCCACCGCGATGATCCTTTCGGCCGCGATGATGCTGGACTGGCTCGCCGACAAGCACGGCCTCGAAAGCGCGGCGGAAGCCGGCGAACGCATCGAGCGCGCGGTGGACAAGGCCTATGCCGGCGGCATCAAGCCGATGGAGTTCGGCGGCGGCAACGGCACGGCGGACATCACCAGGGCGGTGCTGGAGGCGCTGTAGATCGCGCTACTTCCCCTTGAACTGCGGCTTGCGCTTTTCCATGAAGGCCGTGCGGCCTTCGCGGAAATCTTCCGAGTCCATGCAGGCCGTGCCGATTTTCCTGATCGCGTCCATGTCGCGCTTGCTTTCATCCTTCAGCGCTTCGGCGATGGTGATCTTGGCGGCCTTGATCGCCAGCGGCGCGTTGCCCGAAATCGTGCGCGCGATATCGAGGGTGGCGTCCCACAATTCCGCGTCCGGCAGCACGCGATCGACGAGGCCGATGCGCAGCGCTTCGGCCGAGTCGATCCGCATGCCCGTATACATCATGAGCCGGGCCCAGGACGGTCCGACCAGCGAGACCAGATGTTTGAGGCCGTCATAGCCGTAGGCAATGCCGAGTTTGGCGGCGGGAATGCCGAACTGGCTGTTGTCGGCCGCGATGCGGATATCGGTCAACATCGCGACCTGCATGCCGCCGCCGAGGCAGAAGCCGCGGATGCAGGCGATGGTCGGCTTCGGGTAGCTTGCCAGCAATGCGCGCTGCGCCTCGCTGCGTCTGGAATATTCCTCCGACGCCGCGGCGTTGTGGCGGGTCTTTTCGAACTGGCTGATGTCGGCGCCCGAGACGAACGCCTTGTCGCCGGCGCCGACCAGGATCACGACCCGCACCTCGGGGTCGTCGCGCAGGGCGACCAGCGCCGCGCCGAGACCTTCCCACATCTCGAGCGACATCGCATTGCGCTTTTCCGGATTGTTGAAGGTGATGATTCCGACGCCATCGCTGACGCCTTGCAGGATCTTGCCGTCGGCATGGGAGGTCGTGGCGTGATTGGGAGTGTCCAGCATCCAAATGTCCAGTCTGGCTCAAGCATCAACGAAGGGACCGAAATCGGGTGCGGCGCAGGCCCGCCGCGCCTGCAGTCTATTCCACCACGGTGGAAGGCGCGGACTTTCTTTTCGGTTGTTTTACTCGGAGAAGGGCCTGCCGCGAACGATCGGAAAAGGATCGGGCGGCGCGGTCGGCTGCCGACAATCGCTCCGGAAATGAAACGGCTTTGAGCGGGCGTGCCGGCAGGCCTGGAGGAGGCGGAATGGCAGCGGCTGGGCCTGCGGGGCGACCGGCGATGCCGATGCGCGGAGAGTGCGTCGGATCAGTATATCAGGCCTCGCGCAGCAACAGGCTACCCGGCGATTTCTCGCTGAATGAAACGGGTCCGCGGTGCTGCGATCAAGGCGCGATGGGGATTAGCCTTCGTTGGCCGCGATCGATTCCATCAAGGACACCAGCTGACGCTGGACGGTCTGGTCCTTGATCTTGCTGTAGGCGCGCAGCAGCCGAAGGCTGAAGGCGCTGTCCAGGAACAGCAGGCTTTCGACTTCGCGGGCCTTGCCGTCGCCGTCGTAGAAGAACGTGACCGGAACGTCGAGCGCGGTTGCGATCTGCTGCAGACGGGCGGCGCCGACGCGGTTGACGCCCTTTTCGTACTTTTGGACCTGCTGGAAGCTGACGCCGAGCTTGTCCCCGAGTTCTGCCTGGGAGATCTTTTGTTCGACGCGCCGCAGACGAATGCGCTTGCCCAATTCGATATCGGGTTTGCCCGCGCTGCGCTGCTTCATTTTCTTCGCTGCTGATCTGTTCATTCTGGTTTTACCGTCCTTCAATCGGGAAACCCTGGCAAAAGTTGGTCAGAGCTCCGTCCGTATTTGCCGTGTTAAAAGTCAGTTCGGACCGTGAGGCTGTAGAACCTCAGGAATCCTGAGATATTGCGGAATGCTATCCAAACGCGGACGCGCATGGGAAGCATCCCGATACCGGCGCCGACAACCACTTGAAGCTGCCGGCACCCGGGGCGCAATTCGAAAAGCCCCGCAGCGTACATTTGACAAAATATTCGACAAACCACAACCACCGCGAGTTCAAAGCTCGGAGATTTTAGACAGCATACTTACTAGGTCGCGATGCCGTCACCGGAGTTTTACGGGGGGCTGGGCCGGCAAGCTGCGTCGCTCACGGCGGGCAACAGCGCTTCCATGACGCGTTTGGCGCGAATTGCGGGCCGGCGATGAAGTCTAACGAAATGCAGCAAGATTCAGCCTTGTTTTCGAAGCAGGTGTGGCGGGAAATTCCGGTAGTTGTCTGCTGAAGCCATGGCGCTCGCCCGGCCCGCCGAAGGGGCGGCCGGGCCGCGAGGACGATGGCGGAGCGAAAGCCGGCCCGGTTTTGTTCGGTTTTCGAGAGCGGCAAAAAGTCATTGGCGGCGGATTGCGCCGCGCCAGAGCCTGAATTGGCTTCCACAGCGCCGCCATTTTGCATACGCTTTGCGCCAGTGGCCGCGTCGACGGCCGCGCTGAAGTCCCGCTTACAAGGGACGGGCATTGCAGGGAAGGACGACGCGATGAAACGGAGAATCGTGAAACGAAGGGCCGTGCTTGCCGGCCTTGGCGCGACGGCTGCCGCCGGCGTACTGGGCATGCCTTCGATCCTGCGGGCGCAGGCGCCCGTCACGCTGAACGGGGCGGTGCAGTTCAACGACGACCATGCCTTCAACAGGGCGCTGATCCGGTTCGAGGAGCTGGTCAAGAAGTACTACGGCAAGCCGGTCCAGTTCACGTTGCACAAGAATTCATCGCTCGGACTCGAAAAGCAATATTTCGAGTACATGTCGCAGGGCAAGGCGGTGGACTATGGCATCGTGTCGCCGGCCCACATGTCGACCTTCGCCAAGGCGGCGCCGTTCATCGACGCGCCCTTCGTGTTCAAGGGCATCGAGCACATGAACAAGGTGGTCGAGGCCAACATCCTGGCGCCGATCGCCGACGAGGTCGCAGCCAAGGCCGAAGTGGTCCTGATCGGCTATGCCGGCGGCGGCGTCCGCAACATCTTTGCCAACAAGCCGCTGAAGAACCTCGCCGATCTCAAGGGGCTCAAGGTCCGCGTGCAGGGTGCGCCGATCTGGTCGAAGACCTTTGCGGCAGTCGGCATGGCTCCGACGGTTATTGCGTACAACGAAATATACAATGCCATCCAGAACGGCGTGATCGCGGCCGGCGAGAACGAGGCGGCCGGCGTCGAGGCGATGAAGTTCTACGAGGTCGCCCCGCACCTCAACCTGACCCAGCACGCGGTGTCGATCCGGCCGATCTGCTTCTCGGTCAAGACGCTGAAGACCCTGCCGAAGGATCTGCAGGACGCCATCATGAAGGCCGGCAAGGAGGCCGGCGACTATGGCCGCCAGCTCGAATCGAGCGAGGAAGTCACCAAGCTCGACACGCTGGAGAAGGCGGGCAAGCTCAAGCGCGTTCCGTTCGAGGAGCGCGACGCCATGAAGAAACTCGCCGATCCCGTGATGGCGGCCTACGCCAAGGACATCGGCGCCGAAGGCATCTTCGAGAAGATCAACGTCGCCTGAGAACCCCCACGCTGCGCGGCGGGAGCAGGGGCAAGCCTTACGGCTTGTCCCGCCCATGATCGCTATCCTTCGGAGCCTTCATGACTGAGCTGTCGATGCCGCCGAACCCGTCGCTGTGGCGACGCGCGACGGCGGCCTATGCCAGATTGCTGGAAATCCTGCTTGCTGCCTGCGTCGGCATCCTGGTGATCCCGGTCACGCTGCAGATCATCTCGCGCTACACCTCGCTGATCCCGTCCTACATCTGGACCGAGGAGATGGCGCGCTTCCTGTTCGTCTGGACCATCATGATCGGCGCCATGGTCGGCATCCGGGAGTCGCAGCATTTCGAGGTCGACGTCTGGCCCGATCTGTCGCGCCGGGGCGAGGCCGTGGTGCGGATCCTGGCGCGGCTCGGCGTGCTGGCGATGGCGCTGGTGTTCGTCTGGGCCGGGATCGAATTCACGCGCTTCGCCTGGAACCGTACCTCGGAGCTGGCCGACCTGCCGCTCTGGCTGATCCACGTCGCATGGCCGGTCGCCGGCGCGACATGGATCGCGTTCGCCGGCGAGCAGATGCTCGACGAGTTGCGAATCCTGTTCGGGGCAAGACCATGAGCGGCAATGTGCTTTCCGCCGGGCAGGCCGCCGCGGTGCTGTTCGGCGTGTTCGTCGGCCTGCTCATCATCCGCGTGCCGGTCGCGTTCGCGCTCGGGCTCGCCTGCGTGCCGATCCTGATGATCGAGCCGCGGCTGTCGATCATGATGCTCGCGCAGGAGACCTTCAACGCCTACAATTCGTTCATCCTGCTGGCGGTGCCGTTCTTTTTGTTGACGGCGAACCTGATGAGCATCGGCGGCATCACCGACCGGCTGGTCGCGTTGTCGCGCTCGATGGTCGGGCACTGGCCGGGATCGCTGGCGCAGATCAACGTCGTGCTGTCGGTGTTCTTCGCCGGCATCTCCGGCTCGTCCACGGCGGACGCCGCGAGCCAGTCCAAGATCTTCATCGATGCCCAGACCAAGGAGGGCTACGACCTCTCGTTCTCCATCGCGATCACGGCGGTGTCGGCCGTGCTCGCCGTCATCATTCCGCCCTCGATCCTGATGATCGTGTGGGGCGGCCTGATCTCGACCTCGATCGCCGCGATGTATCTCGCCGGCATCGTGCCGGGACTCTTGATCGCCGGCGCGCAGATGGCCACCGTGCACATCTATGCCGTGCGCCGCGGCTATCCGACCTATCCCAGGGACACGTGGCGCGAGATGTGTTGCGCGATCTGGCGCTCGATCCCGGCGCTGATGACGCCGTTCATCATTGTCGGCGGCATCCTGCTCGGGTGGTTCACCGCGACGGAGTCCGCCTGCGTCGCCGTGCTGTATTCCGTGGCGCTGTCGGCGTTGTTCTATCGCGAGACCGGCTGGCGCGAGCTCTACAAATCGCTGCTCGACACCGGCCGGCTGGCCGGCGTCGCGCTGTTCTGCGTCGGCACCGCCAGCGCCTTCGGCTGGCTGTTGGCCTATTACAAGATCCCGCAGGAGCTGTTGGCCAACGTCTCGACCTGGGGCATGGGCCCGATCGCGGCCGGCTTCTTCATCGCGTTCTGCTTTCTCGTGGTCGGCTGTTTTCTCGATGCGATCCCGGCGATCATCATCGTCGGCACGGTGCTGGAGCCGCTGGCGAAATCGGTCGACCTCCATCCGGTGCAGTTTGCGATCATCTCGATCGTGTCGCTGGCGTTTGGTCTGGTGACGCCGCCCTATGGCCTTTGCCTGATGATCGCCTGCTCGATCGCGGGCGTGCGGCTGCGCTACGCGCTCAAGGATACGGTCATCATGCTGATCCCGATGCTGCTGGTGCTGGCCGCGCTGATCATCTGGCCCGGCGTTTCGCTGTTCCTGCCGCGGCTGATCGTGCCGGAGATGCTGAAATAGTCCGCGTCAACCGTCGCGGTCGAGCGCGCAGCTCACGGTGTAGACGACGCCGTACGGCAGGAAGTCGACGGTCGCTTCGCCGCCAAGCTGGTCGCGCGCGGAACGCTCGATCAGCCGCGAGCCGAAGCCGCGCTGCACCGGCGCCGAGACCGGTGGGCCGCCGGCCTCGGTCCAGATCAGCCGGAGCTTGCGCCCGCCATTGTCCTCGAACGTATCCCAGTCCACCGTGACGGTGCCGGTGTCATTCGACAGCGCGCCGTATTTGGCGGCGTTGGTGGCGATCTCGTGTACGATCATCGACAGCACGACCGCCAGCCGCGGCGACAGCGGAACCTGCGGCCCGGACATCCGCATCCGCTGGGGCGTGTTGATCAGGTAGGGCCGCAGCACCCGCGAGATCACCTCGCGCAACCCCGCGCCCCGCCACTTCTCCTGGCTCAGCAGATTATGCGCCTCGGCCAATGCGCCGAGCCGGCCCTCGAACTTCTCGCGCTCGCCCCGGCTGGCGCTGCGGAACGTCTGGGTGGCGATCGACTGCAGCACCGCCAGCGTGTTCTTGACGCGGTGGTTGAGTTCCTCGATCAGCAGCGTGTGAAGCATCTCGCCGCGGGCGATCTGCGTCGCCATCCGCACCGCGAAGGCGAGGCCGACCATCAGCAGCACCGCACCCATCACGCTCGTGATCGCGAGGTTGCGCCACAACGGCGCCACCAGCGAGCTCTCGGCGACGCCCGCGGCAACCGTCCACCCGGTGAGCGAGGACCGTGCAAGGCTCGTGATCAGCGGCACGCCTTCCAGCGATATCGTGGACATGGTGGCTTCGGGACTCTTGAACATCTGCGCATAGAGCGAGGGCGAAGCGCGCTGGCCCACGGTCTCCTGCGGGTTCGGCACGCGCGCGAAATTGGTTCCCTCGCCGTCGAAGATCGAGATCGTCCAATCCTTGCTCGGTTGCTGCTGCTCGATCATGGCCTGGAAGATGTCGATCGGCGGGCTGAACGAGATGTCGTAGATCGTTTCGCCGTCGCGGAACACCGGCACTTCGACGGTCACGATCAGGCGCTTCTTCACCGAGCCCATGAACAGATTGGAGTAGACGGGCTTCTTCTCCGCGAACACCTTGTCGACGATGGCGCGGTTGTTCCGCGGCGGCAGGCTCGCCGTGTCCGATGTGACCGAGGAGAACACCTGCTGGCCGTCGCGGTTCGCGACCAGGATGACCCCGCCTTCACCATACTGATCGACAAAGCCCTGCGCGATCCGGCGGAAATTGTCGAAATCGCCGTCGCGCAATGAGTTGGTCAGCGCGAGGACCTGGAGTGCGCCGGTCATGCGCTGCATCTCCGCGTCGAGGACGATGCGGATGCTGCGGACGGTTTCGACGACGCGCTGGGTCGCGTTCTGCCGGTCCTGCGTGTAGCCATGATACACGATGCCGGCCGTGAAGATGATCAACGGCAGCGTGGTTCCCGCGACCAGCAGGGCTAGGCGCATCGGCAATGAAGGCTTTGGCAAGGCGTGTCCCGGATCGGCGCCAATCGTTCCCGAACATAGGAGAAACCGAGGGACCGCGCCAAGCCTATTGCGCAGGACAAGCCGTCGCGCAGCCGGGTCCATGACTGTTGCCATGGAACCCGTTGGGCGCGCTCAGAGATTGCTGTCGGTGATCGCGGCATACACCATGGTGCGCAGTTCGCGACGCACGGGGTAGGCACTCGACGGCAGCACCTGGGTCATGAAGATCATGATCAGTTCCTCCGCCGGATCGACGAAGAACGAGGTCGTGGCCGCGCCGCCCCAGGCGAACTCGCCGGGGCTGCCGGGGATCAGCGTTTGCGCCGGATGCATGGTGACGGAGAAGCCGAGCCCGAAACCGATGCCGTTATAGCCGGCTTCGGAGAACAGCGAGCGCGACATCGCCGGCAGGTCGACGCCGCCGGGCAGGTGGTTCGACGCCATCAGCTTGAGCGTCTTGGGGCCCAGCAGGCGGACGCCGTCGAGTTCGCCGCCGTTCAGCAGCGCCCGGCAGAAGGTGAGATAGTCGGCCGTCGTCGAGCACAGGCCGCCGCCACCGGAGACGAACGCGGGCGGCGACAGGAACGAACTTGTGGCCGGGTCGTCCTGCAGCGTCAATCTGGCTTCGCCGGCAGTCATGCCGATCTGCACGCCGGCCGAATAGCAGGCCGCCAGACGATGCGCCTTTTCCTTCGGCACGAAGAAGTCGGTGTCGTGCATGTCGAGCGGACCGAAGATGCGCTCCTTCAGAAACTGCTCGAACGGCTGGCCGCTGATCACGCCGATGAGATACCCGAGCACGTCGGTAGAGACCGAGTAGTTCCAGGCTTCGCCCGGCGAGAACTCCAGGGGGATTTTCGCCAGATCGTCGATCATGGTCTGCAGCGTCCCGGCCTTCTCGACCTCGCCGATCCTGGTCTCGCGATAGGCGGCGTCGACATTGCTGCGCTGCTGGAAGCCATAGGTCAGGCCGGACGTATGCCGCAGCAGGTCCACGATCAGCATCGGCCGCGTCGGCGGACGGGTCAGGAAGGCCGGATAGGTGCCGGCCGCGAACACGCCGAGATTCTTCCAGGACGGAATGTATTTGTGCACGGGCTCGTCGAGCGCGACGCGGCCTTCCTCCACCAGCATCATGAAGGCGACACTGGTGATGGGTTTGGTCATCGAATAGATGCGGTAGATGGTGTCGTCCCTGACCGGCGCCTTGCGTTCGAGATCGGCGAAGCCCTGGCTGGTGGAATGCACCACCTTGCCGCGGCGATAGACCAGGAACTGGCTGCCCGGAAAGCGGCCGGCGTCGATGTAGCGCTGCTTGAGGTGATTTTCGAGGCGATCAAGCGCCGCCTTGGACATTCCGACGGATTCGGGCGAGGCGGGGGCGGGGGCTAACATCGGGCACAATCTCCGGCTGGCGATACGGCTTTTGATAGCCGAAAAGTGTGCCTCGTTCCAACCGGCTGCGCTTAACCCGCGCGGGACGCTGGTATAGGGTGACGGTTGCCTTTCGCCCCTCCCGCAGGACAGCAAAAATGCGCCAATTCAGCGAAACCGAACTGACCGCCGCCGTGATCCGCAGCTTTGACGACACGCCGGATCCGCGCGCCAAATTCCTGCTGCAGGAACTGGTGAAGTCGCTGCACGACTATGTCCGCCGGACCGAACTCACCTTCGAGGAGTGGGAGGTTGCGATCGATTTTCTGACCCGCACCGGCCAGAAGTGCACGCCGATCCGCCAGGAATTCATTTTGCTGTCCGACGTGCTCGGCGTCTCGATGCTGGTCGATGCGGTCAATCATCGGGAACGCGAGGGCGCGACCGAGACCACGGTGCTCGGCCCGTTCTATGTCGGCGAACACAAGGTGACGCCGCACGGCACCGACATCTCGGCCAATCTGCCGGGCGAGCGGATGTTCGTGCAAAGCCGCGTCACCGACCTCGAGGGAAAGCCGCTGGGAGGCGTCCCGGTCGATGTCTGGCATGCCGACGACGACGGCTTCTACGATTCCCAGAAGCCGTCCTATGCCGCCGAGGGTCCATCATCGCGGGCGCGCTTCGTCACCGATGCCGAAGGCCGGTTCTTCTTCCGCACCATTCTGCCCTGCAGCTACCCGATCCCGACCGATGGCCCGGTCGGCGAGATGATCATCCAGACCCGCCGCCACGCGATGCGGCCGGCCCATGTGCACTTCCTGGTCGCCGCGCCTGGCTACCAGCCGCTGATCACCCATGTCTTCATGGACGGTGACAAGTACCTGGATTCCGACGTGGTGTTCGGGGTCAAGGACGAACTGGTTGCGAGGATCGAGAAACGCACCGACGCAACCATGCCGGATGGCAAGCCGGCGACCGCTCCGTGGCATCTCATGACCTACGAATTCCGCATGAAAGCCGGCGATGGAAACGCGCCGAAGCCGATGATGGCGAAGGCGGCTGAGGACGCCTGATCACCCGATTCATGGAGTTGCCCAAATCTTGTGCGTCGCACAAAACTTGAGCGAATCGCAAATTTTGAATGCGGAATCTCGTCCGGAAGCGCTGCGAGGCAGGTGTTGGAAGTCCGTTAAGCGTATGGAATAGTTATATTTTTGTTTGGGTTGGCGCTCTGGCACGAAGCTTGAATGATTTGTGCCGACGCCATTGAAGCCGTCCCTCGAGACCACTCATCCGAATTGTGATCCTCCGCCATTCCGGGGCCTCCCCGGAACGCGCCTTTCTGCGCCAAGCGGCGCTCACGATCGGACGGCCCCGTTTCAGCACCGTACGCAAAGGACGACGATACGCATGACGAAACCCACCACTTCGACCTCGCGCCGCAGCCTGAGCCGCCGCCAGCTTCTGAAGGCGGCCGGCGGCACGGCAGCTTTGCTCGCGGCGGCCAAGCTGAACTTCCCCGCCGGCGCGTTCGCGCAAGGCGCGGGCCCGGAAGTCACCAAGGCGACGCTCGGTTTCATCGCCCTGAGCGATGCCGGTCCGCTGTTCGTCGCCAAGGACAAGGGCATGTTCGCCAAATACGGCATGCCCGAGGTCGAAGTCGCCAAGCAGGCGTCATGGGGCACCACGCGCGATAACCTCGTGCTCGGCTCGGAAGGCAATGGCATCGACGGCGCCCACATCCTGACGCCGATGCCCTACCTGATCTCGGCCGGCAAGGTGACGCAGAACAACCAGCCGACGCCGATGTACATCCTGGCGCGGCTCAATCTCGACAGCCAGTGCATCTCGGTCGCGAAGGAATACGCCGACCTCAAGCTCGGCGTCGATGCCACGCCGTTCAAGGCGGCACTCGAAAAGAAGAAGGCCTCGGGCAAGGCCGTGAAGGCCGCGATGACCTTCCCGGGCGGGACCCATGATCTGTGGATCCGCTACTGGCTCGCCGCCGGCGGCATCGATCCCGACAAGGACATCGAGACCATCGTGGTGCCGCCGCCGCAGATGGTGGCCAACATGAAGGTCGGCACCATGGATTGCTTCTGCGTCGGCGAGCCCTGGAATCTGCAGCTCATCAACCAGGGCATCGGCTACACCGCGGTCAACACCGGCGAAATCTGGAACAAGCACCCGGAGAAGTCGCTCGGCATGCGCGCCGCCTTCGTCGACAAATATCCGAAGGCGGCCAAGGCGATCCTGATGGCGGTCATGGAAGCCCAGCAATGGGCCGACAAGGCCGAGAACAAGAAAGAACTCGCCACCATCATGGGCAAGCGGCAGTGGATGAACTGCCCGGTCGAGGACGTCTACGACCGCTCCGCCGGCAAGTTCGACTACGGCATCCCCGGCAAGGTGGTCGAGAACTCGCCGCACATCATGAAGTACTGGCGCGACCACGCCTCCTATCCGTTCCAGAGCCACGACCTCTGGTTCCTCACGGAGGATATCCGCTGGGGCAAGTACGAGGCGGGCTTCGATACCAAGGCGCTGATCGCCAAGGTCAACCGCGAGGACATGTGGCGCGAGGCGGCCAAGGAGATGGGCGTCGCGGCGGCGGATATCCCGACCTCCACGTCGCGCGGCAAGGAGACCTTCTTCGACGGCAAGGTGTTCGATCCGGAAAATCCGGCAGCGTACCTGAAGTCCCTGTCGATCAAGCGCGTCGATGCCTGATCGAGCCTGGGCCGCGCGCCGGAGGCGGGCGGCCCACTTTCTCAACATGGAGATATGATTTCATGTCGATGCCTGCGATCAAAGCCGAAGCCGCCCCGGTGGCCATGACGACCGCATCGCCGAGCGCGGCGGCGCCCGTGGTGACGATGACGCCGAAGCAGCCGCCGCGCAGCGAGAAATACATCAAGATGGCCAAGGAGACCGCGGTGCGCGTCGTGCCGCCGCTGGTCGTGGTCGCGCTCCTGTTGCTGTTCTGGGAGCTGGTCTGCCGCCGCACCGGCTCGACGCTTCCGCCGCCGTCAAAAGTCTTCAAGGACACCAAAGAACTGATCCTCGATCCGTTCTTCGACAATGGCGGCATCGACAAGGGGCTGTTCTGGCACCTGTCCGCTTCGCTGCAGCGCGTCGCCTATGGCTACTCGATCGCCGCGATCGTCGGGATCGCGCTCGGCACGCTGGTCGGACAGTCGGTGTGGGCGATGCGCGGGCTTGATCCGCTGTTCCAGGTGCTGCGCACCATCCCGCCGCTGGCCTGGCTGCCGCTGTCGCTCGCCGCGTTCCGCGACGGCCAGCCCTCGGCGATCTTCGTCATCTTCATCACCTCGGTGTGGCCGATCATCATCAACACCGCGGTCGGCATCCGCAACATCCCGCAGGACTATCGCAACGTCGCGGCCGTCGTGCAGCTCAACCCGCTGGAGTTCTTCACCAAGATCATGATCCCGGCGGCGGCGCCCTACATCTTCACCGGCCTGCGCATCGGCATCGGCCTGTCGTGGCTCGCGATCGTCGCGGCCGAAATGCTGATCGGCGGCGTCGGCATCGGCTTCTTCATCTGGGACGCCTGGAATTCCTCGCACATCAGCGAGATCATCCTGGCGCTGTTCTATGTCGGCATCATCGGCTTCGTGCTCGACCGCCTGATCGCGGGACTGGGCAAGATCGTCACCCGCGGCACGTCCGTGAGCTGAAGGAGAATGTCATGCAGGCCTATCTGAAACTCGACCACATCGACAAGACGTTCACCCGCGGCTCGGCGACCACCGAGGTCTTGAAGGACATCAATCTGACGATCGAGAAGGGCGAATACGTCTCGATCATCGGCCATTCCGGCTGCGGCAAGTCCACGCTGCTCAACATCGTCGCCGGGCTCACCGACTGCACCACCGGCTGCGTGCTGCTGGAGAACCGCGAGGTCAATTCGCCGGGGCCGGACCGCGCCGTTGTGTTCCAGAACCACAGCCTGCTGCCATGGCTGACGGTGTACGAGAACGTCAAGCTCGGCGTCGACAAGGTGTTTTCGTCGACCAAGACCCGCGCCGAGCGCGACGCCTGGGTGATGCACAATCTCAACCTGGTGCAGATGGCGCATGCCAAGGACAAGCGGCCGTCGGAAATCTCCGGCGGCATGAAGCAGCGCGTCGGCATCGCCCGCGCGCTGGCGATGGAGCCGAAGGTGCTGCTGCTCGACGAGCCGTTCGGCGCGCTCGACGCGCTGACCCGCGCGCATCTGCAGGACTCGGTGATGGCGCTGCACCAGAAGCTCGGCAACACCATTTTGATGATCACCCACGACGTCGACGAGGCCGTCTTGTTGTCGGATCGCATCGTGATGATGACCAACGGCCCGAGCGCGCGGATCGGCGAGGTGCTGGAAGTACCGCTGGCGCGTCCGCGCAAGCGGCTCGAACTCGCGACCAACGCCGGCTACCTGAAGTGCCGCCAGCGCGTGCTCGAATTCCTCTATGAGCGGCATCGCTTCGTCGAGGCGGCCTGAGTTACCCCCGGGCAGGAGAACAAAATGACACCCGAGCAAGTCAGTCTCGTGCAGCAGAGTTTCGCCAAGGTCGCGCCGATTTCCGAAACGGCCGCCGAGCTGTTCTACGGCCGCCTGTTCGAGATCGCGCCGGCGGTGCGGGCAATGTTCCCCGACGACATGACGGAGCAGCGCAAGAAGCTGATGGCGACGCTGGCGGTGGTGGTGAACGGGTTGAGCCATCTCGAATCCGTGCTGCCGGCTGCGAGCGCCCTGGCCAAGCGTCACGTCGCCTATGGCGCCAAGCCCGAGCACTATCCCGTCGTCGGCGGTGCCTTGCTGTGGACGCTGGAAAAGGGACTTGGCGAGGCCTGGACGCCTGATGTCGCCGAGGCCTGGACCGCCGCCTACGGCACGCTGTCCGGTTACATGATCTCTGAAGCCTACGGTGGCGCCCAAGCCGCCGAGTGAGGATGCGCCATGAGCGAACCGCTGGTCATCGTCGGCAACGGCATGGCCGCCGCGCGTCTGGTCGACGAATTGACCCAGGCGGCGTTGGGCAGATACGCCATCGCGGTGATCGGCGACGAGCCGCGGCTCGCCTATAACCGCGTGCTGTTGTCCTCGGTGCTGGCCGGCGAGACCACCTCGCAGGATATCGAGCTGCGTCCGGCCTCGTGGTGGCGCGACCGCGGCGTCACGCTGAAATATGGCTGCATGGCGACCGAGATCGACGTCGGCCGCCGCGAACTCAAGATCGCAAACCACGAGAGCGTGCCGTTCTCGAAACTGGTTCTCACCACCGGCTCGTCGGCGCTACGGCTCAACGTGCCCGGCGCTGAGCTCGCCGGCGTGCACACCTTTCGCGACAGCCGCGACGTCGACCTGCTGCTGACGCTCGCCGCGCAGAAGAAGCGCGTCGTGGTGGTCGGCGGCGGGTTGCTCGGCCTCGAAGCCGCCTATGGCCTGGCCAAGGCCGGCGCGCCTGTGACGCTGGTGCATCTGATGGACCGCCTGATGGAGCGCCAGCTCGATGCGCCCGCGGCCGAACTCCTGAAATCCCTCGTCGAGCGCAAGGGGATCGAGATCCTGCTCAACGCCAACACCGCGCGGATTCACGGCACGGCGCGCGTCGAAGCCGTCGAACTGGCCGGCGGCCGCCGGATTCCGGCCGACGCGGTGATCTTCGCGGCGGGCATCCGCCCCAATGTCGCGCTGGCCAGGGCAGCCGGCATTCCCGTCAATCGCGGCATCGTGGTCGACGACCAGCTGCGGACGGGAGCCGCGAACATTTTCGCGATCGGCGAATGCGCCGAGCATCGCGGCATCTGCTACGGGCTGGTCGAGCCGGCCTACGAGCAGGCGCGGGTGCTGGCGCGGCATCTCGCCGGGCAAGATGCCAGCTATGCCGGCAGCGTGGTTGCGACCAACCTCAAGGTCTCCGGCGTCAGCGTGTTCTCCGCCGGCGACTTCATCGGCGGCGACGGCAGCGAGGCGATCGTGCTGTCGGATGTCAACCACGGCACCTACAAGAAGCTGGTCATATCAGACGGGCGGTTGACCGGCGCGGTGCTGATCGGCGACGTCACCGACGCGCTCTGGTATCTCGAACTGATCCGCACGCGCCAGCCGACGCAGCGCATTCGCGGCGGCATGATGTTCGGCCGCTCGCTCGCGCTCCGTTCCCAAGCCGCATGAACCGGTTGCCGCCATGACCGTCCCCGATCCCGACTCGCCCGCCGTCAAGACAACCTGCGCCTATTGCGGCGTTGGCTGCGGCATCCTCGCGACGCCTGACGGGCGGGGCGGGGCGTCGATATCGGGCGATCCCGAGCATCCCGCCAATTTCGGCCGGCTGTGCTCGAAGGGCTCGGCGCTGGGCGAAACGCTCGGCCTCGCCGACCGCCTGCTCCATCCCATGATCCGCGTCGGCAAGGGCACCCTGGAGCGGGTGGCCTGGAGCGACGCGCTCGACCACGTCGCGCACCGCTTCCAGCACATTGTCGCGCGCGACGGCCCGGGCGCGGTGGCGTTCTATCTCTCCGGCCAGTTGCTGACCGAGGACTATTACGTCGCCAACAAGCTGATGAAGGGCTTTGTCGGCAGCGCCAATGTCGATACCAATTCGCGGCTCTGCATGGCGTCATCCGTCGCCGGCCACCGCCGCGCCTTCGGCGCCGACACGGTCCCTGGTTGCTATGAGGATCTCGACGATGCGGATTTGCTGGTGCTGGTCGGCTCCAACGCCGCCTGGTGCCACCCGGTGCTGTACCAGCGCATGCTCGCCAACAAGCAGCAGCGCGGTGCGCGGATGGTGGTGATCGACCCGCGCCGTACCGACACCGTCGGCGACGACGACCTGTTCCTCGGGTTGAAGCCCGGCACCGATACGGCGCTGTTCAACGGCTTGCTGGTGCACCTCGCCGACAACGGCAAACTCGATCGCGACTACATCGCGCGCCACACCTCGGGCTTCGACGAAGCCATCGCCCGCGCGCGCAGCGTGGCGGGCAGCGCGGCGGCCACCGCATTGGCGACCGGGCTGACCGAGCAGGACGTCGCGGCATTCTTCCGGATGTTTGCGGCCACCGAGCGCGTTGTCACGCTGTATTCGCAGGGCGTCAACCAGTCGGCGCAAGGTACCGACAAGGTCAACGCCATCCTCAACTGTCACCTGGCTACCGGGCGGATCGGCAAGCCGGGCGCGTCGCCGTTCTCGCTGACCGGACAGCCCAATGCGATGGGCGGCCGCGAGGTCGGCGGGCTCGCCAACCAGCTCGCCGCCCATATGGGCTTCTCGCCGCCGGATATCGACCGCGTCCGCCGGTTCTGGAAGGCGCCGCGCATCGCCACCCATGAGGGGCTGAAGGCGGTGCAGATGTTCGAGGCGATCGCGGCGGGCAAGATCAAGGCGCTGTGGGTGATGGGCACCAACCCCGCGGTATCGCTGCCGAACGCCGACGGCGTTCGTGATGCGCTGAAGAAGCTCGAACTGTTCGTCGTCTCCGAGAACGTCGCTTCCAACGATACGGTCGACGCCGGCGCACATGTGCTGCTGCCCGCGCTGGCCTGGGGCGAGAAATCCGGCACCGTGACCAACTCCGAACGGCGCATCTCGCGGCAGCGCGCGTTCCTTGCCGCGCCGGGCGAGGCGAGGCCCGACTGGTGGATCATGGGTGAGGTCGCCAGGCGTCTCGGTTTTGGCGCGGCGTTCGAATTTGCATCGGCCGCGGATATTTTCCGCGAGCACGCCGCGCTCGCGGCGTTCGAGAACGACGGCACGCGCGATTTCGACATCGGCGCGTTGCAGGCGCTGTCGGACAGCGATTTCGATGCGCTGGCGCCGGTGCAGTGGCCGGTGCGGCAGGGAACCGAGCCGCAGGCGCGCTTCTTCGCCGAAGGCGGCTTCTTCGCCAGCGACTTCAAGGCCCGCTTCGTCGCGCCGGAAATTCCCGCCCTGCGCACCGAGACCACGGCGTCGCGTCCGCTGCGGCTCAACACCGGCCGCATCCGCGACCAGTGGCACACCATGACCCGCACCGGCATGAGTCCGCGGCTCGGCCAGCACCTGCCGGAGCCCTTTGTCGAGGTCCATCCCGACGATGCCGCCCGGTACGGCCTCGCCGACGGCGACTTTGCCCGCGTCACGACGGATTACGGCCGCTGCACGTTGCGCGTCGTGGTCAGCGAACGCCAGCAGCGCGGCATGCTGTTCGCGCCGATCCACTGGAGCGAGGCCAACGCGACCGCCGCGCGGGTCGGCTCGCTGGTCGCGCCGCTCACCGATCCGTTCTCCGGCCAGCCCGAGAACAAGGCCACGCCGGCATCGATCGCGCCGTATGAATACGTCTTCCGCGGCTTCGCGCTGTCCCGCCAGCCGCTGGCCTTGCCCGCGCATGCCTGGAGCGCCCGCGTCGCCGTCAATGGCGGCCACGGCTATCTGTTGGCCGACAATGCCGACATGGCGGGTTGGCAATCCTGGTTGAAATCCGTGAGCTCGGACGATCTCGCCGAATACAAGGATTTTGGCGGCGGCGTCTATCGCGCGGCGTCGTTCGACGGCGGCCGGATCGAAACCTGCCTGTTCATCGGCCCGGCGCGCGACGCCGGCGACTGGAATGTGGTCAAGCAGCTGTTCGCCGCGGGCGCCCTCGACCCCGACCAGCGCCGCATGCTGCTGTCGGGCAAATCGATCGACGGCCTCGCCACCACCGGCCCGATCGTCTGCGCCTGCTTCGGCGTCGGCCGCACCACGATCTGCGATGTGATCGCAGCCGGCGCGCATTCGGCCGCGGACATTGGCGCGAAGCTGAAAGCCGGCACCAATTGCGGCTCCTGCATTCCGGAGCTGAAGCGCCTGATCGCGCAGACCGGCGCGAGCGAGCCCGGGCAGCGGAAGCGCGCGGCGGCGAATTAAGCTTCCAGCCGCGAAAACCGGAAATTGCAATGGCTGGCGCCGCCGGCCAGCGTCTGCGTTCGTTCCAGACGAATGCCGCGCGCGGCGTAGGCGTCGAAATCCAGTCCGCAGATATTCGGCAGTATCTCCTTGTCGCCGTGGCGCGCGGCGAATTTGCAGAAGCCGCACGCCGTGTAGTTGATCCCGAATTCGAAGGCGTCGCCGGGCCCCGGCGCGACGAAGTCGTAGACGAAATCTTCCGGAAATTCGTCTTGATGGCTTTTCGTGACGCTTTGCGCCGCCTGCTCGCGCAGCAGGGCCTGGTTTTCCTTCGACATGAACCGGCGTCCCGAAGCCAGCCGTTCATCCTCCGGCTCGGTCAGCAATTGCGCCCGGTAGGTTTCGCGTTCGATTTCACCGATCACGGGCAGCGCCACGCCATGGCGACGAAGCACGCGGCTGATCGCCATGAAGCCCAGCAGCCGCATGAAGAACTCGGTCATGCGGCTGGCCGGGCCGCCGACATAGGGCATCTGGCCGAGCACGATCGCGAACTCGTCCATCACGTCCTGCCTGACCTTGTCGATATCCGGGAGGTGCGTGCGTTCGCGCAACATCGGCTCGGCAAGATCGAGCCGCTGGCGCATGGCGGCCTCCATCGCAGCGCGGTTGGCCTCGTAAAAGGGGTGAATCGTTTCGGTCATCAGGTGGTTCTCCAACGCTAACCGATCATACTTTCCGGTGGCACGGTCGCGCAAAGCATGGTTCCTGCGGTTCAGCGCAAGAAAATCTATTGCAAGGCCATCGCCTGTCGGTGTCAAACTGTGCGGCGATGACCTACATCCTCCCACCGCTCAACGCGCTGCGCGCCTTTGAAGCCGCCGCGCGGCATCTCAGCTTCAAGCTGGCCGCGCATGAACTGCATGTGACGCCGGCCGCCGTTGGACAGCAAGTCAAGGCGCTGGAGGCGCGTCTCGGGGTGCGGCTGTTCGACCGGCTGCACAAGCAGCTCGTTTTGACCGAGGCCGGCCAGGCCTACCTGCCGGAAATCTCCGGCGGCTTTGGCCGGATTGCCAAGGCGACCGCGCGGTTGAAGCCGGCCGGCGCGGTGTTGCTGCAGCTCGGCGTGCACGGCGGTTTCGACCTGCGCCGCCTGGAGCTGGAGCGGTTTCGCGCGGACCACGCCGAGATCGGCTTGCGGGTGTTGCAGCCCGCCGGCCTGCACGAACTGGTCGAAGGCAAGATCGATGTGCTGATCGCGCGCGGTGTGAGCCATCACCCGGGCTATCGCTGCGAGCGCGTCGCGGAAGGGGCGGGCGTCGGCGACTGGCTGGTCGCGCCGTCCGGCACGGCGGATTGCCCGGAGGTGGCAGGCTTTCGCAATTGGCTGCGCGGCCTGTCGGCGCAGAACGCGCTGCCGCAGCATCGCCGACTGGTCGGCATCGTCAGAAGGTGAGGTGACCGTGAAACAGAAAAAATTCGGCGCGCATGGCGTGGACGTATCCGTGATCGGGCAGGGCACCTGGTATCTCGACCGCGGCGACCGCAAGGCCGCTATCGCGGCGCTGCGCCGGGGCGTCGAAGCCGGCATGACCCATATCGATACCGCCGAGATGTATGGCGAGGCCGAACCCGTGATTGCCGACGCCATCGCCGGCCTGCCGCGTGAACAACTGTTCCTGGTCTCGAAAGTGTTGCCGAGCAACGCCTCGCGGCGCGGCGCTGTCACCGCCTGCGAGCGCTCGCTCAAGCGGCTGAAGACCGATCATCTCGACTGCTACCTCCTGCACTGGCGCGGCTCCTATCCGTTCGAGGAGACGGTCGCGGCGTTCGACGAACTGGTGAAGGCCGGAAAGATCCGATGCTGGGGCGTCAGCAATTTCGACAGCGACGATCTCGACGAACTGCTCGATGTCGCGGGCGAGGGCAAGATCGCCTGCAACCAGGTGCTCTATCACCTGCAGGAGCGCGCGATCGAGCACGCGGTGATTCCATGGTGCGAACGGCATGGCGTCGCCGTCGTCGCCTATTCGCCGTTTGGACATGACGACTTTCCATCGGCGCGCAGCAAGGGCGGCGAGGTGCTGCAAGCGATCGCGCAGGCGCATGACGCGACGCCAAGGCAGGTCGCGCTGGCGTATCTCACGCGCGCGCCGTCGGTGCTCGCGATCCCGAAGGCTTCGCGCGCGGAACATGCCGCCGACAACGCCGCCGCCGGCGAGTTGACGCTCGATGCCGCCGAGATCGCCGCGCTCGACAAAGCATTTCCCCGCGGCCCCAAGCCGCGCACCCTGCCGATGCTGTAGCGCTGGCTTCCACGAAGTAGCCGGCCCTTTCGCGCTAACTCGACGTACGAGGAGGACGTAGTTCTTCGTCATGGCCGGGCTTGTCCCGGCCATCCACGTTCTTGCTTCCGGCGCCAAGGACGTGGATACCCGGGCCTTCGCCTCGCCGAAGTGGCTTCGGCCACGCAGGCGGGACAAGCCCGGGCATGACGGAGAATGAGGCGACATCGAAGACGCCGCCCCGCCATCGACGACTCACCCCGTCGGAACCGCTGCTTAACAAACCCTTGCTTTCGTCCCCTCAGCGCATATCCGCATCCTGTTTTCGGACCTAGTCGCATCGGGCGAAGTGGTGTTTTTTGCAACCTCGCCCGATTCGACCACTACGCCTTCGAGATTGCCGTGACACCGCCCCCCGCCGCAGCCGCAAGGCTGGACAGCGTCCCATTACCTTTGCCCGAGAAGAAGTCCGCCGTTCGCAAGGCGCCCGCGCGCGCCGACCGGCCGTTCAAGGGCATCGCGCTGATCCTGGCGTCGACGGTATTCCTCGGCATCTCGGACGTCACCGCGAAATATTTGTCGGCGACGCTGCCCTCGATCGAGATCGCGTGGATCCGCTTCATGGTGTTCGCGCTGATCATGACGCCGGCGATGCTGCCGGGCTCGCCGCTGTTCGCGCTGCCGACCAACCGGCTCGGCCTGCAACTGATGCGCGGCGTGGCGGTGCTGGCCTCGTCGCTGTTCTTCATCTCCGGCCTGCGCTTCCTGCCGATCGCGGAAGCTTCCGCGACCGGCTTCGTCGCGCCGCTGCTGGTGACCGCGCTGTCGATCGTCTTCCTCGGCGAGAAGGTCGGATTGCGCCGCTGGATCGCGACCGGCGTCGGCCTGGTCGGCGTCATCATCATCCTGCGGCCGGGCACCGGCGCGTTTCATCCGGCGGCGTTCTTTCCGCTGGTCTCCGCGCTGGCCTGGGCCTGCACGCTGATCATGACGCGGATGATGAGCGGCACCGAGCGCGCGATCACCGTGATGACCTATTCGTCGATCGCCGGCGTCTGCGTCCTCTCGGCACTGGTGCCGCTGGTCTGGGTGACGCCGACCTGGCACGACATCGCCTTTGGCGTATTCATCGGCATCGCCTCGACCGCGGGGCAGTGGATCGTGGTGCTGGCGTTCCGCTATGCCGACGCCTCCGTGCTGGCGCCGTTTTCCTACACGCAGCTGCTGTGGGTTTCGCTGCTCGGCTTCCTGATCTTTGGTGAAGTCCCCGACGTCTACACCGTCACCGGCGCCGCCTTCATCGTCGCTTCCGGGCTCTACACCGCCCATCGCGAGCGCGTCCGGCGCTCGCAGTTGCTGGCCGTGACGGGCGAGACGTCTCCCAATCCCTGATTCCGTCCGCCTCTCTCGACACCGTCCAGCCCGGCGGTTCTGGTTTCAATCGGAACCAGCGTTGCGTTATGGTGCACGAAAATCACCGGGAGGATGTTTCGTGCGCGCTGCCATTTTCCGCCATGGAGAAATTGTCGTCGACCAGATGCCGGAGCCCGAACCCGGGCCCGGCATGGTGCTGGTCAAGTCGCTGGCCTGCGGCATCTGTGGCTCCGATTTGCACGCGCGCCAACACGCGCACCGCATGGTCGAATTGGCGAAGCATTTCCCAGGCCGCAAGCCGATGGACCTTTCCCGCGACGTGGTGTTCGGCCACGAATTCTGCTGCGAGGTGCTGGATTGCGGTCCGGGCGCCACGAAAAGATTCAAGCCCGGCACCAGGGTCTGCTCGCTGCCCGCGCTGTTGACCGCGGAAGGCCCGCAGGGCATCGGCTACTCCAACGACAATGTCGGCGCCTATGCCGAGCGCATGCTGCTGAGCGAGGCCTTGCTGCTCGAAGTTCCGAACGGGCTGGCGGCCGAACACGCGGCGTTGACCGAGCCGCTCGCGGTCGGTGTGCACGCGGTCGCAAAAGCCAACATCCAGGGCGGCGAGGTACCGCTTGTCATCGGCTGCGGTCCGGTCGGGCTTGCCGTGATCGCGGCGCTCAAGATCAAGGGGATGCACCCGATCATCGCCGCCGACTATTCGCCGGCCCGCCGCGCGCTCGCCGAAAAGCTCGGCGCCGACGTCGTCGTCGATCCCGCGCGGACGCAGCCCTATGCGACGTGGGCGGAGCACGCCCGGATGTCGCCGGAACAGAAGGCCGCGCGTCCGCCATTGCAGGCGCTGCTGCCGGCGCTGAAACCCGCGCTGATCTTCGAATGCGTCGGCGTGCCCGGCCTGATCCAGCAGGTGTTCGAGGGCGCGCCGCGCGATGCGCGGATCGTGGTGGTCGGCGTCTGCATGGAAACCGACCGCTCCGAGCCGATGCTCGGCATCGTGAAGGAACTCAACGTCCAATACGTGCTCGGCTACACGCCGGATGAGTTCGCATACGCGCTGCGCCTGATCGCCGAAGGTAAGGTCGATGCCGCCTCCATGGTAACCGCCCGCGTCGGCATCGACGGCGTCGCCAAGGCGTTCGCCGATCTCGCCAACCCCGAAGCGCACACCAAGATCATTGTCGAGCCGTGGCGGTGATGAAGGTGCTGCAGAACGGTCGGACTCTCTCTTACCCGCCCCTCGAGGGGGCGGGTCGGCTCGCGTTCGCGAAGCGAATGTGAGACGGGGCGGGGTGACAGACTGTCCGCGCATTCTCTGCTTGACGTGGAAAGACCGTCACCCAGCCAACAGACCATGCGCGGATAGCCTGTCACCCCGCCCCGCCACGCATCTTGCGATGCGTGACGACCCGCCCCCTCAAGGGGCGGGTAAAACAAACCAGCCGCTCCGGAAACCGCGGGCAAATCACTTCTGATTTTCAGAAATCATGTCAATGCTCCAAATCGAAAATATTCCGCTTTCGTTGTCACGCAAATCAGCGGCATAACTCCGCCCGTCCCGCCCATGGAGGGGCGCTCGCGAACGTCACGAACGTGCGGCGGGATGCGATGGACGCCGGTGGCGCGAGAGACGTGCGCGCCGGCGGCGTACGGTGAAGTCGTGTGGTCCCGACGCCCCGATGCTGGCGTCAAGTTGCGCAAAGGCTCACGCCTGGCGCGGCGACGGTGACAACGAGCCCGGCCCGACCGGGGAGAGCACGATATAAGCCGTAAAGCCATTGCGCAGGGAAGGCCGGGATGCTCCGCCTGTACCTGTATGCTCGTGTGCCGCCATTGTCTTCCATGTTGGCATGCGAGACCGCGGGTGCAGCAGGCACCCGGTCTTCCCTGCGCCCTCTGGTTTCACGGAGGGCAAACGTGATGCAAGCCTCGGGCAATTCATGTCGCGAGAACGCGAACATATACTCAGTCGTCATCACCCGCGAAAGCGGGTGATCCAGTATTCCAGAGACAGCCGTGATTGAACCGATAGGCCGCCGTGTACTGGATCCCCCGCATGCGCGGAGGATGACGGCGGTTGTTGCCGCGCAAGGTCTCCTACACCGGCAGCGCGATCGAGTACTTTACCTGGCTCAGCGCAAAGCTCGACTCGATCGAGGCGATGCCGTCGAGCCGCGTCAGCTTGTTCTTCAAGAACGCCTCATAGGAGGAGAGGTCGGCGGCGACAACGCGCAGCAGATAGTCGCGGTTGCCGGTCATCAAATAGCATTCCAGCACCTCGTCCCATTTCGAGATCGCCTTGGCAAAGCGGTTGAGGTCCTCCTCCTTCTGCCGCGCCAGCTTGATCGAGATGAAGACGCTGACATGCAGCCCGAGCGATTTCTGGTCGACGGTCGCGATATAGCGCGTGATGACGCCGCGCTCCTCCAGCAGCTTGACCCGCCGGTGGCAGGGCGACACGGACAAGCCAACCTTGTCGGCGAGTTCCTGCATGGTCATCCGGCTGTCGGATTGCAGCAAACTCAGGATCTTGCGGTCGATGGCGTCGAGGGCGGACATTGGAATGAACTCGCGGTGTGGAGGCATGTCGTGGGATTTTATCCCAATATTGGCCGGTATGCCGCAGGAAATTGAGAATATTGCCGCCGGCGGCAGGGCTAAAATCCTGCCAACAGGACCTTGCAGGGAGACTGACGATGCCGACGGAGCCCGCACATCTCGAATTGCTGTCCGCGCTGGCGCGCAAGGTCTTGTGGCTGTCGTCCTGGACCATCCATCACGCCAATCACGTGCGTCCCAATATCGACGGGCTGAAGGTTGGCGGCCATCAGGCCTCGTCCGCCTCGCTCGCCAACATCATGTCCGCGCTGTACTTCTCGGTGCTGCGTCCGCAGGATCGCGTCGCGGTGAAGCCGCATGCCAGCCCGGTGTTCCACGCCATCCAGTATCTGTTCGGCAACCAGACCCGCGAGAAGCTGGAGAATTTCCGCGGCTACAAGGGCGCGCAATCCTATCCGTCGCGCACCAAGGATGCCGACGACGTCGATTTCTCGACCGGCTCGGTCGGCCTCGGCGTCGCGCAAACCCTGTTCTCCTCGCTGGTGCAGGACTACGTCACGGCCCACGGCTGGATGAAGGACCGGCCCGAGGGGCGGATGATTGCACTGGTCGGCGACGCGGAGATGGACGAGGGCAACATCTTCGAGGCGCTGCTGGAGGGCTGGAAGCATGGGCTGCGCAACACCTGGTGGATCGTGGACTACAACCGGCAAAGCCTCGATGCCGTCGTGCGCGAAGGGCTGTGGGCGAAGTTCGAGGCGATGTTTCGCAACTTCGGCTGGGAGGTCGTGATCGTTAAATACGGCCGCCTGATGCAGGCGGCGTTCGCCGAACCGGGCGGCGAGGCGCTGCGGCGCTGGATCGACAATTGCCCGAACCAGATGTATGCGGCGCTGTGCTTCCAGGGCGGCGCGGCGTTCCGCAAGCGCCTGCAGGACGAAATCGGCGATCAGGGGCAAGTCTCGCAACTGATCGACCGCCGCAGCGACGATGAACTGCTGGCGCTGATGTCCAACCTCGGCGGCCACGACATGGTCAGCATGTGCGACGCCTTCGAGTCGATTGATCATGACCGCCCGGTCTGTTTCATCGCCTATACCATCAAGGGCGTCGGCCTGCCGATGCAGGGCCACAAGGACAATCACGCCGGCCTGATGACGGTGGCGCAGATGGAGAAGTGGCGGGCCGCGCAGAACATCCGTCCGGGCCATGAATGGGACAAGTTCGAGGGCCTGTCGCAATCGCCGGCCGAACTCGAAGCGTTCCTGGCGGCAGTCCCGTTCACGCAGCAAGGGCGGCGTCGCCTGACGGCGCCGGTCATCGATGTGCCGCAGCAACTGACGTTCAAGCCGGCACCTCAGATGTCGACCCAACAGGGGTTCGGCCTCGTCCTCAACGAGCTCGCGCGTGGCGATAGCGCGTTGGCGTCGCGCATCGTCACCACGTCGCCCGACGTGACCGTGTCGACCAATCTCGGCGCCTGGGTCAACCGCCGCGGCCTGTTTGCCAAGGCCGAAAACCACGATCTGTTCCGGCAGGAAAAAATCCCGTCGACCTTCAACTGGGATTATTCGCCGAAAGGTCAGCACCTCGAACTCGGCATCGCCGAGATGAACCTGTTCATCATGCTCTCCGCACTCGGCCTGTCGCACCAGATCAACGGCGAGCGATTGCTGCCGGTCGGCACGCTGTACGATCCCTTCATCGAGCGCGGCCTCGATGCGCTGAACTATGCCTGCTACCAGGATGCCCGCTTCATGGTGGCGGCGACGCCGTCGGGCATCACGCTGGCGCCGGAGGGCGGCGCGCACCAGTCGATCGCCACGCCCCTGATCGGCATGGCGCAGGACGGGCTGGCTTCGTTCGAACCGGCCTTTGTCGATGAACTGGCCGTGATGATGGCCTGGGGCTTTCGTCACATGCAGCGCGACGCCGGCGAGGGCGGTTCGGTCTATCTGCGGCTCTCGACCCGCACGATCGACCAGCCGCAGCGCATCATGGCGCCGGAACTGCAGCGCGGCATCACCGAGGGCGCCTACTGGATGCGCGAGCCGGGACCGAATTGCGACCTCGTGATCGCCTATACCGGCGCGGTGGCGCCGGAGGCGATCGAGGCGGTGGGCCTGATCGGCGAAAGCCACCGCGACGTCGGCCTGCTCGCCGTCACCTCGGCCGACCGGCTGCACGCCGGATGGTCCGCCGCACGGAATTTACGGCGCGAGCGCCGTGGCATCCAGTATCTCAGCCACATCGAAAAGCTGCTGGCGCCGTTGCCGCGCGACTGCGGCATCGTGACCGTGATCGACGGCCATCCGGCGGCGCTCGGCTGGCTCGGCAGCGTGCGCGGCCACCGCGTCGAGGCGCTCGGCGTCGAGCAGTTCGGCCAGACCGGCACGATTGGCGATCTCTACCGCCACTACGGCATCGACGCCAACGCCATCATCGACGCCGCCGAAAGCCTCACGGTCGGCGCGCCGGTGCGGCACCGCAAAATGGCGGTGTGACGGGAGGTCGTCATTCCGGGGCGCGACGAAGTCGCGAACCCGGAATCCATCGTGAGACATTTGATGAAACTCAATGGATTCCGGGCTCGCGCGTTGCGCGCCCCGGAATGACGGTAAGGACCTTGCCACGCGCGCGCCCCTGATCTTATATCCCCACCTGCCGCAACGCGGCGTCCCGCATATGGCGGGTTCAACCGATCCGGCTTTCGTGCAAGGATGCCTGCCGAACGCTTTCGTTGCTCCTCCATTGCTCCGAGACAAAGAGGTTTCCGATGGTCAATCGCCTGCAATTCTACATCGATGGCGCCTGGGTCGATCCGGCCGTCAAGAAGTCCACCCCGGTCGTCAATCCGGCGACCGAAGAAGCGATGTATGAGGTTGCGCTGGGCTCGAAGGCCGACGTCGACAAGGCCGTCGCCGCCGCCAAGCGCGCCTTCGTCACGTTCTCGCAGACCTCGCGCGAGGAACGCATCGCGCTGCTGGAGAAGATCATCGCGATCTACAAGGGCCGCATGAAGGAGATCGGCGCTGCGGTGTCCGACGAAATGGGCGCGCCGCTGCCGATGGCGGAACGGCTGCAGGCCGGCGCCGGCCTCGGCCATCTCGCATCCACCCTCGAAGTCCTCAAAAACTATCATTTCGAAGAGACGATCGGCACCGCTGTCGTGCTGCGCGAGCCGATCGGTGTGGTCGGCATGATCACGCCCTGGAACTGGCCGCTGAACCAGATCGCCTGCAAGGTCGCCCCGGCGCTGGCCGCCGGCTGCACCATGATCCTGAAGCCGTCCGAGTTCACCCCGACCTCGGCCCTGATCTTCGCCGAAATCCTGCATGAGGCCGGCGTGCCGAAGGGCGTGTTCAACCTGGTCAACGGCCTCGGTCCTGAAGTCGGCGCCGCCATGAGCGAGCATCCCGACATCGACATGATCTCGTTCACCGGCTCGACCCGCGCCGGCGTCGACGTCGCCAAGCGCGCCGCGCCGACCGTGAAGCGCGTCAGCCAGGAACTCGGCGGCAAGTCGCCGAACGTCATCCTCGAAGGCGCCGATCTCACCAAAGCCGTCACCGGCGGCGTGATGCACATGTTCAACAACTCCGGACAGTCTTGCAACGCGCCGTCGCGGATGATCGTGCCGCTGTCGAAGATGAAGGAAGTCGCCGCCATCGCCAAGGGCGTCGCCGACAAGACCAAGGCGGGCGATCCGCGCGCCGAAGGCACGACGATCGGCCCGGTGGTCAATCGCGGCCAGTGGGACAAGATCCAGGCGCTGATCCAGAAGGGCATCGACGAAGGCGCAACCCTGGTTGCGGGCGGCCCCGGCCTGCCGGAAGGCGTCAACAAGGGCTTTTACGTCCGCCCGACCATCTTCGCTGACGTCACCAGCGACATGACCATCGCCCGCGAGGAGATCTTTGGACCGGTGCTCACCATCATCGGCGCCAAGGATGAAGCTGATGCGGTGAAGATCGCCAACGACACGCCCTACGGCCTCGCCGGCTACGTCTCGGCCGATACCGTGGAAAGCGCGCGCCGCGTCGGTCGTCAGATCCGCGCCGGCAACGTCAATCTGCAGGGCGTGCCGAACGAGCGCACCGCGCCGTTCGGCGGCTACAAGCAGTCGGGCAACGGCCGCGAATGGGGCAAGTACGGCCTGGAGGATTTCCTCGAGGTGAAGGCGGTCGCCGGCTACAACGCGGCGTAACCGACCCGGCTTGCTATAAAGGTGAAGCAACCCATCGCGGGACAAGCGTGGGTTGCTTCACTGCTTTCGCCCCTCACAATAAGCTCGCGCCGCCTTGTGGGGCGCGGATCAATCAAGCAATCGAGGTCGAAGTTGAAGAAGATCGCCATCGCGCTCGTCGCGCTGCTGCCGTTTGCCGGGGCCGCGCAGGCCCAGACCGTCAAGGACCTGCTGGCGACGATGCGCGCCAAGTGGAACGCGCCGGCCGAGCCGTTCAAGATGATTGGCAATGTCTACTACGTCGGCACGGAGGGGCTGGCGTCGTATCTGATCACCTCGCCGCAAGGTCATATCCTGGTCGATACCGTGATGCCGGAATCGACCGCGCTGATCACGGCCAACATCGAGAAACTCGGCTTCAAGGTCACCGACATCAAGTTCATTCTCAACACCCACGCCCATATCGATCACACCGGCGGCCTTGCCGAGATCAAGCGGGCGAGCGGCGCGCGGCTGGTGGCGGGCGAGGCCGACAAGTCGCTGCTGGAAGGCGGCTACTATCCGGGCGCCGAGGACGTCGATGCGCTGAATTTCCCGCCGGTGAAGGTCGATCGGACGGTGCGCGAGGGCGACAAGGTGACGCTCGGCGACGTCACGCTGACCGCGCGCGAAACCCCCGGCCATTCGCCGGGCTGCACGAGCTGGGAATTTGCGGTGAAGGACGGCGACGCAAGCCGATCCGCCCTGATCTTCTGCAGCGGCACCGTGGCGCTGAACCGCCTGGTCGGCGATCCCACCTATTTCGGAATCGTCGACGACTATCGCAAGACATTCGCGCGCGCCAGGGACATGAAGGTGGACGTGCTGCTCGCCCCGCACCCTGAAATGTACAAGATGCCGGAGAAGCGCGCCAAACTCAGCGAAGGCGGACCCAATCCGTTCGTCAATCCCGGCGAATTCAATACCTACGCGGCGACCCTTGAAAAGGCGTTCGAAGACTCCCTCGCCAAGCAGACCGCCGCCTTGAAGGAAAAAAAGGGATGAATGGCGCGGGGCGCGCGGGCGGCCTAGCCGCCAGGCGCGCCCTGCGTGTTGACATAGAGCGCGTAGATCGACTGGCTCGCGGCCATGAACAGGCGGTTGCGCTTGACGCCGCCGAAGCAGACATTGGCGCAGCGCTCAGGCAGCGCGATGCGGCCGATCATGACGCCGTCGGGCGCGAACACGACCACGCCGTCGAGTTCGGGGTCGCCCATGCCCCAGCCGCACCACAGATTGCCGTCGATGTCGACGCGAAAACCGTCCGGCGTGCCCGGTCCGGCGTCGACAAACACGCGCTTGTTGGACAAGTTGTCGCCGGACGCCGAGACGTCATAGGCGAGGATCTTGCGGGTCGGCACGCCGCGGGATTCGATCACGTAGAGAATCTTCTCGTCGGGCGAGAACGCCAGTCCGTTCGGGCCCAGCACGCCCTCGGCGACGACGGTCGCCTTGCCGGTCGCGCCGTCGATCCGGTAGACGTTCATGTCGAGTTCCGGCTCGGCCTTATAGCCCTCGTAATTACCGAGCAGGCCGAACACCGGGTCGGTAAACCAGATCGAGCCGTCGGATTTCACCACGACATCATTCGGCGAGTTCAGCCGCTTGCCATCGAAGGTGTCCATCAGCACCGTGATCGAGCCGTCATATTCGGTGCGGGTGACGCGGCGGCCGCCGTGCTCGCAGGTGACCAGCCGGCCCTGCCGGTCGCGGGTGTTGCCGTTGGCAAAATTCGACGGCTTGCGGAAGATGCTGACGGCGCCGGTTTCTTCCTCCCATTTGAGGATGCGCTGGTTCGGAATGTCGCTGCACAGCAGATAGCGACCGTCGCCGAAATACACCGGACCCTCGGCCCATCGAAGCCCGGTAGCCAGCCGCTCGACGGCCGAAAGCTTGAGCCAGTACTTCTCGAAACGCGGATCGAGCGCGTGGATCGCGGGGTCGGGATAATAGCTGGCTGGGCGCCAGCCGGCGGCGTGCGATGCGGCGTCGGACATTTGCTGTTCTCGTTGTTGCGTTCCTTGCGCGTTTGAGTTTGCTACCATTCCCGGCTAATGACCGCAAATCGGCCGCGAGACGAGAGGAACGACATGCCACGCATATTGATGACCGGCGCCGCCGGCGGGATCGGGACATCGCTGCGAAAACTCCTGCCGCCGATCTATCCGGACCTCCTGCTGAGCGACATCAAGGCGCCGGCCGATCTCGCCGAGCACGAGCAGTTCAAGGCGGCCGATCTCGCTGATCTCGCCCAGGTCGAGGCGATCTGCGAGGGGGTCGACGGCATCCTGCATTTCGGCGGCTATTCGATCGAAGGCACGTGGGATCAGATCCACCAAGCCAATATCATCGGCGGCTACAATCTGTTCGAGGCCGCCTACCGCAAGGGCGTCAAGCGCGTGGTCTTCGCGTCCTCGAACCACGCGGTTGGCTTCTATCCGCGGCATCACCGCATCGGCACCGACGTCACCCCGCGCCCCGACAGTCGCTACGGCGTCAGCAAGGTGTTTGGCGAGGCGGTTGGCGCGCTCTATGCCGACAAGCACGGCCTCGGCGTCACCTGCATTCGCATCGGCAATTTCGGCGAGATGCCGCTCGACCACCGCCGCCTCTCGATCTGGCTGAAGCCGGAGGATCTGGTGCAGCTCTGCCGCATCGGCCTCGAGCATCCGGATATCCATTTCGAAGTGCTCTACGGCGCCTCCTATAACGAGCGCGCGTGGTGGGACAACCATCGCGCCTACGAACTCGGCTACCGGCCGACCGGCCGCGGCGAGGATTTTCGCGAGCACGCGATGGCGGAACAGGCGAAGCTCAAGCCCGACCCGGTCGGCGACTACTACCAGGGCGGCACGTTCTGCAGCCTGGAGTTCGACGGCGACAAGGACAGGATCGTCGACTGGAAAATGGGACGCTGAGTACGGGCACGCCCTTGCGGAGCGGGCCGGGAAACCATACTGACGATGCTGGCGGTGTTACGAGCCGGCCGGAAGAAGAAGCCACGGGGAACAGCAAGATGGCCGACGGACTTCGCAAGGGACTGGCAAGTTATGGCGACGCCGGCTTCTCGCTGTTTCTGCGCAAGGCCTTCATCAAGGCGATGGGCTACTCCGACGACGCGCTCAACCGTCCGATCGTCGGCATCACCAATACCTACAGCGACTACAATCCCTGCCACGGCAACGTCCCGCAGATCATCGAGGCGGTGAAGCGCGGCGTCATGTTGAGCGGCGCGATGCCGATGGTGTTCCCGACCATCTCGATCGCCGAAAGTTTTTCGCATCCGACCTCGATGTATCTGCGCAACCTGATGGCGATGGATACCGAGGAGATGATCCGCGCCCAGCCGATGGACGCCATTGTGGTGATCGGCGGCTGCGACAAGACCTTGCCGGCGCAAATCATGGCCGCGATCTCCGCCGATTTGCCGACCGTCGTCATTCCGGTCGGGCCAATGGTAGTCGGGCATCACAAGGGCGAGGTGCTCGGCGCCTGCACCGACTGCCGCCGTTTGTGGGCCAAATACCGCGCCGGCGAAATCGACGACGAGGAGATCGAAGCCGTCAATGGCCGGCTCGCGCCATCGGTCGGCACCTGCATGGTGATGGGCACGGCATCGACCATGGCCTGCATCACCGAGGCGCTCGGCCTCTCGCTGCCAATGAGCGCGACGATCCCGGCGCCGCATGCCGAACGCTTCCGCTCGGCGGAAGCGAGCGGGCGCGTCGCGGCCGCCTTGGCCAAGGCCAAGGGGCCGAAGCCGAGCGAGATATTGACTGAAGCCGCATTCCGGAACGCGCAGGTCGTGATGCAGGCGATCGGCGGTTCGACCAACGGGCTGATCCATCTCACCGCGATGGCGCACCGCTCGCCGCACAAGATAGATCTTGCGACCTTCGACAAGCTCGGTCGCGAGGTGCCGGTGCTGGTCGACCTCAAACCGTCGGGCGAACATTACATGGAGCATTTCCACCATGCCGGCGGCGTCCCAAAACTGATGGCGCAGCTCGGCGACCTCGTCGATCTCGACGCCAAGACCATCACCGGCCAGACGCTGCGCGAGGTGGTTGCCGGCGCCGAGGAGGTGCCGGGCCAGGACGCGATCCGCTCGCGCGACAATCCGATCAAGGCCGAGGGCGCGATGGCGATCTTGCACGGCAATCTCGCGCCGCGCGGCGCCGTCATCAAGCAGTCGGCGGCGAGCCCGAAACTGCTGCAGCATACCGGCCGGGCCGTGGTGTTCGAATCCGTCGAGGACATGACGCTGCGGGTCGACGCTCCCGATCTCGACGTCAACGCCGACGACGTGCTGGTGCTGCGCAATGCCGGGCCGAAGGGTGCGCCCGGCATGCCCGAGGCGGGCTATTTGCCGATACCGAAGAAGCTGGCGCGCGGCGGCGTCAAGGACATGGTGCGGATCTCGGACGCGCGCATGAGCGGCACCGCGTTCGGCACTATCGTGTTGCACATCACCCCGGAATCCGCTGTCGGCGGTCCGCTGGCGCTGGTGCGGAACGGCGACATGATCCGCCTCGATGTCGCAAGGCGCAGCATCGATCTGCTGGTCGATGATGCGGAGCTGGAGAAGCGCCGCGCCGCGCTGGCGCCGGCCGTCACGCCGGAATGGGCCAAACGCGGTTACGCGCACCTGTTCAATGAGACGATCCTGCAGGCCGACGAAGGCTGCGACTTCGATTTCATGCGCGGGCAGGGCAAGGACTAGCTGATTTCGTTCCTCACTTCGACTTGCTGGTGAACTTCTTCACCGCGACGCGGAAATCCTCGGTCCGCATGGCGTCGATGATTCCCTTTTCCTCGGCGTCGAGCTGCTGCTTGGTCGGTGTGGTTGCCGCCTGATACACCAGCGCCTTGGTGCCGCCGATCGCAGCGGGCGGATTCTGCGCCAGCCGCTCGGCAAATTTGCGCGTCTCCGACTTCAAGTCTGCTGCCGGAACGACCCGGGCGACGAGTCCCCATTCGAAGGCCTGCTGCGCCGCAAAGCTGTCTTCGGCCAGAAATATCTGCAGCGCGCGGCGGGTGCCGACGGTGCCGACCATGCCCACGGTGCTGCCGCCGTCGGGCGAGACCCCGATCTTGGCATAGGCTGGTGTGAAGCGGGCGTCGTCCGCGGCGATGCAGAGGTCGGTGATGAAGGCAAGCCCCATTCCCGCGCCCGCTGCGGAGCCGTGGACGCTGGATAGCACGATCTTGGGCATCCGCCGCAACGTCTCGATGAAGGTATGGTAGTGCTTCAGCAGTTCGCCCACGACCGGCGCGATAGTATCGTTGGCGGCGGCGGCGCCGATGGTCTGCAGGTCGCCGCCGGCCGAGAAAGCCCGGCCCGCGCCCTCGATCACAAGCACGCGTATCGCATCATTGCGCTCGACCTCGAGCCCGAGCTGCTCGAGCTTTTGCGCGATCGACAGGTTGATGGAATTGAAGGCGGCGGGCCGGTTCAGGGTGATGGTGGCGACCGCCCCCTCGATGCGGAGCAGGGCAGGGGCGGTTTCGTCTGACGTGGTCATGGCGGGGCCTCGTTCGAAGCGGACGCTCATTTAAATAGCAGAAGCCAACGGGTGACAATCCCGCGCGGCTGCGAAGGCAAGACTGCAAAATATCTCCTGCCGGTCGTGCCATGGCGCTCTTGCGCCGCCTCGCGCCATGGGGTCAGATAGCTGGTCTACGTTCGGAACGGACACGAGCGCCGCTTCCAGGGAACGAAGGCACGCAAGCCGAAAATCGGTAGGGAAGGTACGGCATGGGTCATTCCCGTGTACATGAGCGTAGGATGTTCTCATAATGGCGGGACCGGTTGTCATCATCGGCGCGGGCCATGCAGGCTTCCAGCTTGCGCTGTCGCTGCGCCAACAAGGCTTTTCAGAACGCATCGCGCTGCTGAACGATGAAGGCCGTCTGCCGTACCAGCGGCCGCCGCTGTCCAAGGCCTACCTGAAAGGTACCGGCGGACCCGACAGCCTGATGTTTCGGCCGGCGAAGTTCTATGCCGAGCAGAATATCGATCTGATCGCGGATCGCGCGGTATCGATCGACCGCGAAGGGCACAAGGTGCTCCTCGCTTCCGGCCTTTCGCTCGATTACGGCCATCTCGTGCTGGCGACCGGCGCGCGCAATCGCATGCTCGATATCCCCAATGCCAACCTCGACAGCGTGCGTTATCTGCGGACGCTGGACGAGAGCCAGTCGTTGCGCGACCGCATCGCGCCAGGCCAGCGCGTCGTCGTGATCGGCGCCGGCTTCATCGGGCTCGAATTCGCCGCGACGGCGCGGGCCAAGGGCTTGGAGGTCGACGTCATCGAACTCGCGCCGCGCGTGATGGCACGTGCGGTGACGGCTGAAATCTCGGAATATTTCCAGTCGCGCCACACCGCGGCCGGCACCCGCATTCACCTCGGTGTGCAGGTCACCAGCATTGAGAGCGACGGCAGCAAGGTGACGGGCGTCAGCCTCAGCGACGGGCGGCATCTCAAGGCCGACCTGATCGTGGTCGGCGTCGGCGTCCTGCCCAATGTCGAATTGGCGGCGGAGGCGGGATTGAAGGTCGCGGCCGGCATCGTGGTCGACGAGCATCTCCTGACATCCGATCCCGACATTTCGGCGATCGGCGATTGCGCGCTCTATGCCAGCCGGCGCTTCGGCGGCGCGCTGCGGCTGGAGTCGGTGCAGAACGCCACCGACCAGGCGCGCTGTGTCGCGGCCCGGCTGACCGGCGACGCCAAGCCGTATGACGGCCTGCCTTGGTTCTGGAGCGACCAGGGCTCCGACAAGCTGCAGATGGTCGGGCTGACGACCGGCTACGACCGCGTCGCGGTGCGCGGCGATCGCGCGCAGGGCGCGTTCTCGGTGTTCTGCTACAGAGCGGGGCAACTGGTCGGCATCGAGTCAGTCAACCGCGCCGGCGATCACATGTTCGGAAGGCGGCTGCTGGCGTCCAATGGCACGATCACGCCGGAGCAGGCGGCGGACAGCAGTTTTGATCTGAAGAGCGCGCTGGCCTAGGTTTAGAATTGTAGGCGGGTAAGCCTGCTGCCCTCTCGCAACACGTCCGGGGCAGGCGAGGCAACGCGCGAATGCGCTGGTGACCACCACGTGTCACTAAAATACTTCATCCACCTCCGCAGCGGTCGGCATCGACGGCGCGGCGCCCATGCGCTGCACGGAGATCGATGCCGCGAGGTTGGCGTAGGCGAGAGCGAGGTCGATCCCGGTGCCGGTTGCCAATTGCGCCGCGAGGGCACCGACAAAGCAATCACCGGCGCCGGTGGTATCGACGGCCTTCACCTTGCGTGCCGGGATCAGCGATGCCGCGCCGCCGACGAGAGCGAGTACGCCCTGCGCACCCAGGGTGACGCAGATGATGCCTTGCTCATCCGGTTGCACGCGTCTTGCCGCCGCGACGAAGCGCGCAGGCGGGTCGTCATCGCGGAGCCCGGTCCTGGCCAGCAAGCCCAATTCGGTTTCGTTGAGGACCAGAACGTCGACGAGTTCGAGCAGGTCCGGACCGCAGGCCATCGCCGGCGCCGGGTTGAGGATCGTGGTCGCGCCGGCCGCGCGCGCCCGCTTGAAGAAGGCACCGATGGCGGGCGGCGGAATTTCGAACTGGCTGACGGCGACGTCGCCCTTGGCGAGAACGGGTGCGGCGACATCCTCCGGACTGACAAGGCCGTTGGCGCCAGGCACGACCACGATGGTGTTGTCGGCAGCGGCGACGGTGATGATCGCGGTCCCGGTGTGGATATCCGGCGTGTCCTTCACCAGCGCGAGGTCGACGCCTTGCGCGGCAAGGAACGCCCGCAACTGCTGGCCGAACGCATCGATGCCGAGCCGCCCGATCAGCGCCGTCGATGCGCCGAGCTTCGCGGCGGCGACCGCCTGGTTGGCGCCCTTGCCGCCGGGAAAATAGTGCACGGCCTGGCCGGCGACCGTCTCGCCGACCTTCGGATGGCGGGCGGCGGTCGCCACGACGTCCATGTTGATGCTGCCGGCGACGAAGACGCGGCCCATAACCTAGTCCCAGAATTCCTTCTTGCGCCCGATCTGGAATTCCCGCTTGAGGTTCTCGATATCGGCGATCGTCGGCAGTCCCGCCTCGTTGCCGAGGCGCTGGATCTTGTAGGTCGAGGCCGCGCGCGCGAACTCGAAATGATCCTGCCAGCTCCTGGAGGGATTGCTGAGATAGGAGAACACGTAGGCGCCGTGGAAGACGTCGCCGGCGCCGTTGGTGTCGATCACGCGCTCGCGCGCAATCGGCAGCGCCGGCAGTTGGCGGACGGCGCCGGCCTCGTCATACCAGAGCAGGCCCTTCTCGCCCAAGGTGACGCCGCCGACGCGGCAGCCGCGGCTCTTGAGATAGTCCAGCATGGCCTCCGGCGTCTTGTCCATCTGCTCGCACAGCCGCTCGGCGACGATGGCGACGTCGATGAACTCGAGCAGTTCGTGCGTATTGGTGCGCAGGCCGCCGCCGTCGAGCGAGGTCAGGATGCCGTCCTCGCGGCAGAGTTTTGCGTAGTGCAGGGCCGCATCGGGCTGGTGACCGTCGATATGCAGCGCGCGGCAGCCTTTCAGGTTCAGGATCGGGAACGGGTGGATGTGCTCGTCGTCACGGCAGCGGACGATGGCGCGCTTACCATCCTTCGGCATGATGAAGGACAGCGAGGAGGAATTGACCTTGCGCGGATGGATCGAGATTCCATACTTCGCGCTCATGTCCTGAAACATGCGGCCGAGCCAGTCATTGGCGACCGTCGCGATCAGGTCGGGCACGATGCCGAGCTTGGCGCAGCAGAATGCCGCGGTGACGGCGTTGCCGCCGAACGACACCGCATAGTCGGAGGCCACGTGTTTCTCGTCGCCGGTCGGCATGTGATCGGTGATGAAGGTAACGTCGATATAGGTCTGTCCGATGAAGAGAGCCTGCATGCGTTTTCCGTCATGAGCTTAGGAGTGGTCCCGGCCCGGCCCCGATACATTAGCACCGGATATCGGGGGAATTCGCTGAAATTATTCGCACCGTGCCGCCTTTGCAGCTTGGAATGGGAGTATGAGGAGAATACGACCTGCCTGCCGGGCGCATTCCCAACGGCGTCCCGCGTCGGCGGTCTTACGAATCTCGGGCATATCGCCGTATAACGGCCGAAGGCGGCCGGGGGTTCCGGGCGATTGGGCGAAGTGGAGGCAATGATGACCGTTTATTCCGGCCCCGTGTTCGACATGGCCGTCAACCAGTTCGGCGTCATCGCCAACCATCTCGAAATCCCGATGGACGAGCGCGGCCGGATCCTGATGCCCAAGCGCGCGATCACGGTGTCCTGCCCGATCCACCGCGACGACGGCACGGTCGCGGTATTCGAGGGCTACCGGGTGCAGCATCACCTCACCCTCGGCCCGACCAAGGGCGGCACCCGATTCGCGCCCTCCGTCGACATCGGCGAGGTCGCGGCGCTGGCGATCTGGATGAGCTGGAAATGCGCGCTGGTCGGGCTGCCCTATGGCGGCGCCAAGGGCGGCGTCAATGTCGATCTCGCGGCCATTTCCAGGCGCGAACTGGAAGCGCTGTCGCGGCGCTACATGCAGGAGATGATTCCCTTCGTCGGCCCGCATACCGACGTGATGGCGCCCGACATGGGCACCAACGAGCAGGTGATGGCCTGGTTCATGGACACCTATTCGATGTACCAGGGCCGCACCGTGACCGAGATCGTCACCGGCAAGCCGGTCGCGTCGGGCGGCACGCTCGGCCGGCGCGAAGCGACCGGGCGCGGCGTCGCCTACCTGGCGAAGCGGGTGCTGAAGGAACTGTCGATCAATCCCGGCCAGGCCACCGCCGTGATCCAGGGGTTCGGCAATGTCGGGTCTTACGCGGCGCTCGAACTGCACCAATACGGGCTGAAGATCGTCGCCGTCAGCGATCATACCGGCGCGCTGCACGATCCGAAGGGGCTGAACATTCCCGCGCTGATGCATCACGCCGGCCGGCACGGCAGCATCGCCGGCTTCTCCAACCAGCTCGCCTTCGATCCGGAGCAGTTGCTGACGCTGCCCTGCGACGTGCTGGTGCCGGCGGCGATGGAGCGCGTGATCGACGCCAGGGTCGCCGCCAATCTCAAATGCCGGGTGCTGGCGGAGGGCGCCAATGGCCCGACCACGCCCGAGGCCGACCTGGTGCTGGAGAAGCGCCAGAGCGAGGTGTTCCTGATCCCCGACATTCTCTGCAATTCCGGCGGCGTCGTGGTCAGTTATTTCGAGTGGGTGCAGGACCTGCAGCAATTGTTCTGGGAGGAGGAGGAGGTGACGCGGCGCGAATACGCCATCCTCGATCGCGCCTTCGATGCGATGGTGCAGCGGGCCAGGGCCGACAGGATTCCGCATCGCACGGCGGCGATGGCGATCGGGGTGGAGAAGGTTCGCGCCGCCAAGAATACCCGAGGCCTGTTTCCGTGATCACCAGCCTGGACCACGTCGTCGTTCTCACCGGCGACATCGCCGCCGCTTCCGCCGCCTACCAGACGCTGTTCGCGCGCGCGCCGGCCTGGCAATATGGCGGCGACGGCGCCGAGCGTGTGCTGTTCACGCTCGACAACACCACGCTGGAACTGGTGTCGCCGGGCGGCGACGGGCCGAATGCCGAACGGATCCGCGCCGTCCTCGACACGCAGGGCGAGGGGCTGGCGAGCCTCTGCTTCCGGACCAATGACATCGCCAGGATGCATCGCAGGCTCGATCGGCTGGCGCTGAAGCCGGAGCCGGTGACGGAGGTCGACAGCCGCGACGCGGTCTCCGGCGCGACGCTGTCGTGGAAGCGCACCCGCGCCGCGACCGACGCTGCGCGCGGCGTCCGCCTGTTCTTCCTCGAGCGCGACAGGGAGCGGCCGCTGTCGGTGCGAACCACCACGGCCTCGATCACGGCGCTCGACCATGTCGTGGTCTCGACGCCGGACCCGGAGCGGGCCACGGCGCTTTACGGCGCTAGGCTCGGGCTCGACATGGCGCTCGACCGCTCGCATCCCGACTGGGGCCGGCTGCTGTTCTTCCGCTGCGGCGACCTCATCGTCGAGGTGACGCACCGGCCGGGCAGGCAGGAGGACGTCTCGCGCGACCGCCTGCGCGGGCTGTGCTGGCGCGTCTCCGATATCGATGCGACCCATGCGCGGCTCTCCCAGGCCGGCGTCGACGTCTCCGACATCCGCACCGGCCGCAAGCCGGGCACGCGCGTGATGACGGTGCGCAGCGGCACCAGCGGCGTACCGACGCTGCTGGTGCAGCCGGTGGCTGGCAAGCCGTGATTTCACCCTCTCCCCTTGTGGGGGTCTAGGCATTCATAAGTAGTTGATTTATCTTGCATAAATCAGCACATAAGCGCCTGTGTAGGAATTGTGCAGGAAATTTTGCCGTTTCCTGCGTTTTTTGCTGTTTTCGGCGTGTATCATTGAACATGGCATATCCGTATGTCCACGGATAAATCGTTGACGACGCCGAGTCGCACGACTGAGCAAGCAAAACAGTGCTGGACGCGCCCGCCCGAGAGGGAACTTGAGGGTTGCTCTGAACGGGAGCAGATTTGAGGGATGACTTCACGACAATCTGCGAATGAAGGACCTGTTCTCTTGAAGACGAACTCCGGATGGGAGCAACGCCTTGCCATCCTTCGGCGCGATGCCAATAGCAAGTTTCTCGAACCGCTGCGTACACACGCATGGACGGCGGCGATCGACCGCGAGGTCGAGAACGGCGAATACCTCCTCATATCGGCTGAGCGCGGCGGGCATCGCCATCTCATTGCCCTCCTATACTCATCGGCCACCGACAACGCAGTCTATAAAACTTTGGCACGGCAAGTAGAACACATCTTCTTCAACGGCGAACCTTACATGCTGGAATCCTTCGCCTACGGACTCGACAAACCGGTGAGCGGGGCGGATGACTTCCACCCTTTGCTCCTGAAGTGGAACGCGGCAAGCTCCGACGGACAATTTGTACCAATTGCTGATAACGCCGAACCCGTCGCCGCCAGTCGCCCGCACCATCGTGTGCTGCTATCCGAGGAACCCATCGAAGCGATCTGGCTTCGCCTTCGACAGCTTCAGAGCGTGACCCTCGCTAAGAAGCTCATCGCGGCGCGGGCTGAGCGAGAGAACGTCAGCTTAGATGACGATGCCATTCGTTCGAAGGCAGAGGGCGTCGCATTCGCGCTCCGAAATGCGACCGATTATTTCCACGCGCGCGAAGTTCGTAACGTCAGCCAACGGGTTCTCAATCTCTACTATGGCAGCCTTGCCTTTGCATTCGCCGAAATGCTCGCGTCACCAGTCGGCTCGAAGACTCTCGCGGAGATCGAGGACAGTACGAAGCAAGGGCATGGTCTCTACACGATTGACGGCTCGGGCAATGGCCTTGAACATTTGGTTGTGGGCGTCATCTCCTCCGGGTTCTTTCCGGCCTGGATGAAATCAATGGGTCTGGCCGTAGATAACATCCCAGCCAAGAAGGCCCGTCAGTATGGCGAGCTTGCGGGGCTACCGCCCGCGAGCTGGCTTACGGTAGAGCAACTCTTCGCTTCCATCCCCGAGGTGTCGGACCTGTTCAACGATATTTTCGAAAGCGCACCACGATGGGTGACACCCGTTTACGATCAAGGCGCGAATGCGGGACCGTGGCTTTTCGGTAAGAAAGAACGTGTCGATCGCTCTTACGTGTTGCTGGTGGATGACTCAGCTCGGCTCACGAAGGAAGATATTGCGGCATTCCCCGGACCGATCAGTGAGATCGTGGCTGTCGCCTCGGAGCACCCCGGCCGCAACTTCCGAGTGGCAGTAGATCACACCGGAAAAGACTCTTGGTGGGACGCCCTCCCAGTCCACCACAGCCCCTTCGAACGGAACGCCCTCATCCTGCCTATCTTTGGCGGCGTGAACGAATACCGCGCCATCTGTGTGGTCCTGCTCTATGCGCTCTCGATCATCGTTCGATATCGACCAAGCGTTTGGCGGCGCGTTCAAGAGGGTGATCTTGACCACATGCGCGTGCTCATTGAGGCGTTTCTGGCCGTCGTGGAGCGTGTCCTTCCTGAACAATTCTTGGAGAAGGTGACGGGACAGCGCGTTTTCGCTAAACAGCCTGGCTCATTCTTTTAATTTGCATGTGTTCACTTTTGGCGTTGCGGCAGCGCGTGCGGACCTCATGCGCCGATGTGGGGACGCCCAAACTCAGTCGTACCCTCAGTTCGGACGACGAAACGGCAGCAAACGCATCAGAGGATCAAAACCTACCAAACCATCTGACTCACGCGTCCTGAGCTGCTTCCTCAAGCTGCCGCATGCCAGTTCGCAGCAATCACCGGATCAAGCGCGGTATGTTGTGCTGCAGTTAACGTTGTCTGACCGGCCGGTGGCGGCGTCATCCCTGCCATCGCATTCACAAGGTTAATGACGTTGGAATTGATCAGCTCTAGGCCGCCAGCTTGAATGGATTCAACTTGACGCGCGGAGCTAAGATACCAGCTATCGATCGTCATCTTGTCTGATGTGCCGATCACATCGACTTCAAGGTTGTTGCCAACCTGCTTGAACCAAAGCTGATCATAATTGACGCCGGATGCAAACAGCAGGACATCCTTGTTCCCGACTGTCGCATCATTTTCGAAAACAGTGTCTGCACCGTCCCCGCGAGCAAAGTTATAGGTGTCATTGCCAGCACCGCCATACAGTTGGTCATTGCCAAGGCCGCCAGTCAGAATATCTGCTGCGGCAGCACCTTTGAGGATGTTTGCATTGCCATCGCCTGTAATCGTCAACGCTGCTGTGCTGTCGGTGCCATCAACATTCTCGAAGTTGATGGTTGTGCCACCGCCAACAACTTGATCGGCGGTATTGGCAAGGCTCACTGTTAGCGCCACTGTCTGACGCAAGTTGAGTGTATCAGTTCCTGCGCCGCCGTCGGTGCTCACATCCAAAGCATCGTAGGAAAGTGTATCATCGCCAGCGCCGCCAGAAATCGTGTCCGCAGCCGCGCCGCCCCTTATGATGTTGGCATTGCCATCGCCGGTCAAGGTCAGCGCCGCCGTGCTTCCCGAACCATTGATGTTCTCAAAACCTGTGGTCGTGCCGCCACCCGTGACCTGGTCTGCCGTATTGGTGAGATTCATGGTCGTCGCAACGCTCTGGTTGAGAACAAGTGTGTCATTACCTGCACCACCATCAATAACGGTATCTGCCGCATCATAGGTAATCGTGTCATTACCGTAGTCACCATAAATCGAGTCAGATCCCGTACCCCCTATAAGCACATCATTGCCCATTGATCCATGAAGTCTGAGCTTACCTGTCACGGTTGCACCCGACGCATCATAGGTTCCGCCAGAGGTAACTGCATAAATCTCGGAAGTCGCGTTTGCACCGCTAGTGTTGACGATAGCCGTAAACCCACTCAACTGTCCGCTGCCAAGCGTCACCGAGCTGCTACCCACAATATCCAGCTCTTCCACATTGGTGATCGTCGTGCCAGATGTATTCGCGCTGCTGCCAAGCTGAAGTTTGTCGTACCCAGCGCCGCCATTAATGATCGTATCGGACTCACTGGTACCGCTAACGACAATCGTGTCGTTCCCATCTCCGCCGTAAACCGCATCCGCACCGAAACCGCCTGTGATCGTATCATCGCCAGCGCCGCCATATAACTGATCATTGCCATCATTGCCTTCGATGGTATCCGCATTAACACTGCCGATAATGATGTCGTTGCCCGCTGCA